>Ga0326728_10021521_pt1 | contig 12111 bp, 6 predicted proteins | sample MB3enrmetagenome_FD_207602 | JGI IMG/M metagenome (GOLD analysis project Ga0326728, IMG submission 207602) | Lab enriched peat soil microbial communities from McLean, Ithaca, NY, United States - MB31MN | ecosystem: Environmental > Terrestrial > Soil > Wetlands > Peat | place: USA: New York...
AGCACCTTCAAGGTTGGCCTCTATAAGGCTAGCTTCTGTAAGATCAGCCCATTTAAGATTAGCTTCTCTGAGATTAGTATATTTAAGGTTAGATTTTCTAAGATTAACCCTTTCAAGGTTAGCCCATATAAGGTTAGCCCATGTAAGGTTAGCCCATGTAAGGTTAGCTTTTATAAGGTCAACCCCTACAAGGTTAGCTCTTTTAAGGTTAGCTTCTTTAAGGTTAGCTCCTTCGAAATCAACCATTCCATTAATCCTTTTCCTTTACCACGAAATTTTTATTTATCTTTTATCAATTGTGAATTAAAATAAACAGTATTATCACTGTCTTTGAATGCAGGCTTTGTCTATTGCGGATCTCTAAGATCCTCTGGATATCCTGCAGCTGCTATTCTTATGAAACTCCTCAAGACTTTGTGATTATTGACTACTATTAGATGCCAAAAAGTTTATATTGTGAGCTGTGGGGGATGCCACAGTCAATTGAAAGTCTGTTTGAAGGTACTAGAAAACCTCTAAATTACAATAGATTCAATTTGTTATATATTTTATGTATATATACTATATAGTAATAACTTAAACTAATTGGCACTAAAATTACATGATTTTGATCCCAAAAACCATGACAGTGACAATAAGTAACTGAGACCTTTGTTTATAATAGCATTAACCATCAAAAAGAGTCTTGTGAGATGCAGGTGAAATATGATTGCAGCCAAGTAAATGACTTTTCGGATAGATCATTGAAAAATTGGCACAATACCGAAAAATGACAATGTGTCATTATTTTCTAAAATCACAAATCTAAATAGTTATTGAGTAGAAATTTTCACATCAGAGGAATTAAATTTCATGCAGTATACATAAATTTGATTCACAATTTATAACAAATTCAAGACACTGGCCAAATTTCAACGGAGCACTTGGAACATTGCAATTACCTTTCTTTTGCTGCTTTCTATACATTTGATTGCTTTTGGAGTGGAATAGCTTTTGTTTATGCAGTTTTTCTCTTCGAAAAACGGTCCGGCTTTTTTGAAAGCTCAATATATCTTGTCTGGATGATCCCAATAATTATCTTCTCCATCCTTATCATAGATGTATTTAGCCTTAGAAGCGAGACTTTGTGGATGTTTAGTAAATTTTTTCCGAAAGCTTTCCTTCATTTTTCTGCTTGTCCATCTATACAGATAATGATATCACGCTCAAAGATCTCACTTCTACAGTAATCGAACCGAAACTTGTTAAGTTTATCTTTGGATTCATTGCTGTCTCCTTTCATAATTACTCCTTTCTTCTTATTTTTTCATATTTTTCTGTTATTTCTGTTCTTGGTATGAAATATTTCGATAAACCCCTGAGTAAGTAGATTATTTATATAAACCTTATAAACAACTAGCCAAAAATCGGATTTTATACAAATCGTTTTTTAATTCTTAGGAAAACAAAGTTTATCCTCAAACCGATTTTTTTCGTTTCCATGCATCCACTACTTCAAGCAGTTCTACAGGCTTTTCGAACGTTACCTCAACTTTTCCCTCATAGACTTCCCCACTTGTCCCATCCAGACTTATTACGTCCCCTTCCATGAACTCTTTTCCTCCTATGTTACATTTCCTGCCCCCTGGATCAAGTTTGAGCTCCCTGCAATTGACAATACATACTTTGCCCATCTGGCGAGCTATAACGGCTGCATGAGAAGTTCTGGCGCCGCTGGATGCCAGGAGGCCTGCAGAAGCGTGAATTCCTAGAAGATCATCAGGAGAGAGAATTTCCAGAACAAGAATCACAACGTCTCCTGGAGCATAGCTCTTTGCCCTCTCACTGCTAAACGCGATCTTCCCTATAGCAACCCCGCTTGACGCTGAATCACCTTCTGCCAAGATGGGTTTATCAGTCCTGATTTTCTGCACTGAAATAGAATTCAGGTCTATCCCTCCCAGCTTTCGTAGAGCCTCGTCAGTGGAAATGAGTCCCTCTTCTACAAGGTCGACTGCAATTCTCAAGGCCGCCATTGGAGAACGTTTTCCGTTGCGACTTTGGAGAATGTAGAGTTTTCCTTCTTCAACAGTGAATTCAATGTCCTGCATGTCCCTAAAATGGGCTTCGAGCTCTTTCCCTATTCCTTCCAGCTTTTTGTAAACAACCGGAAAAGCAGTTTCCAGCTCAAATCCTAATGTCCCCGCTCTTGAGCCTGAAGCCAAGTCCTCTCCCTGAGCTTCAAGCCTGAAATCGATGACAGGCAATTTATCTCCTGTCCAGGGGTTCCTTGTAAAAACAATCCCGGATCCTGATTTCAGGTCCATGTTTCCGAAAACCATGGCTTGGATAGTAACTGCCGTGCCTCGAGCATCCTTGATGTTGTGGATTTCCCGAAATTCCTTTGCTTTTGGACTCATCCAGGAATCAAGCACTGACCTGACAGCAAGTTCAAGTTGCTCGTATGCTTCCTCTGGGAAAGGTCTCCCGCTTTCATCAAAGAAAAACCGTTCATACTTCGTTGCAAGTTCCCTTAACTCCATGTAATCCAGTTCTTTTTCTTCCTCAACTCCAGCAGCATCGAACGCGAAATTTAGCAGGCTCCTATATATGGAAGGATCCTGAGAAAACACTATTATTCCAAAACCCTCTATTAACCTTCGATACGAGTCCCAGGCAAAACTGGGGTTCCCTGTTCTAGCAATGAGGGATCTTACGGTATTCCTGGAAAGCCCTACGTTCAGTAGAGTCTCCATAGAACCTGGCATAGAAGCTGCAGCTCCAGACCTGACAGAAACCATAAGCGGAGGGGAGCCCCCAAAAACCTTTCCGGTTACACTTTCAATGAAAAGAATTCCCTGCCTAAGGAGGTTGGGCACATCATCGGGAAGATGCCTTGAATTTTTGAAGTACTCTTCACATACAGAGATGTTCAGAACAAAACCAGGGGGTACCGGGATACCCATGGAAGACATACCTACAAGGATCGACCCTTTGTTACCAAAGGATTCCTTGGAGGCATATACTCCCTTTCCATCCCCGAATTCAAGCATCCTTGCTTCTGTAAAATTTTTTTCAGCTCCTAGCATATTTTCAGGCATTTCGATATACCTCCCAGATGTGTACCTCAAAAGCTCTATCTCTTATTGTAAAAGCTGCAAGCATTAGGGAATTTGAAGCATCCTCTATTTTTCTTGCAAGATCGCGGGCAAGCATGGCTTCTTTGAAATCGGTACTTTCTTCAAAGATTATTCTGTTTGCCTCCCTGAAGGCCTCGTCACAGGTTCTTTCCAGGCTGATAACCTGTGCTGTAGATCCAAAAAACGCTTGCATTTCATCAGGGGTGCAGATCCGGGTACTGCACTGGTAAGCGTAAACAATTTTCAGAAACTCTCGACTGCTTTCCAGGACTATCACTGCCATCTTTTCCAGGCTTTTCAGAATCTTCCTGGATATATCAACCGGAGGGATGAGGCTAATAAAAAAGACAACATCTTCAAGGGCGTCAATAATGTCATCCATATGGAAGATCAGTTTTTCAAAGAACCCTGCATTTTCGATTCTTTTTGAAATAGTTCTGATTCTGTTTACTAACTCATCTGCCTTACTTTCCCAGACTTTTGCCCTCTTTGAATTCCTGAGGACAAAATTATTGTCTCCTTTATAACGGATGTAGAAAAGAGAGTCGGGTACAGCTCCTGCAGTTTCCACAATTAAAGATGCATGCTCCGAGCATATCTCCATAAGGTCTTCCTCAGCGGAGTGGAAATATCTTAGAAGCTCAGCTCTAATTTCATCCTGGATCAGAAGAAGGGGATCTCCACCAAGCAGCCCCTTTGAAGCTCTACGCAAGACCCATTGGAAATATTCAGTCGCCCTCTCCCTCCCAATAATCTGGTAGAGTGGCTCACCATAGGGAAGAGGTACCCTAGAAACAAGTTCGAGAGCCCCGAATATAAGGTGTTCTCCGCCCAGTATCAGGAACGCCCTGTGCCCGCATTCATTTTCAGCTGCCCAGCGGAGTATTTTTATGCAATCTACATTAGGAATAAATTTTTGTAGGCTTTTCCTGGCGCGATTCCAGTCGATGAGAAATACGATCCTGGAACCTAGAAGAGCCAGGAAGTTCTTCAGCTCTTCCCTATCCTTTGCTCTGAAGCGTCCCACTGAAAGGTGGTAGAGATCGTCTTCAAACTCCTTGCCTGTAACTCTGGAGACTGTATCCTCCCAGGACAAACCTGTCCTCTCAAAAAGGCTTTGGAAAAAAAGCAGCCTCCTCAAATGCACATCGGTATACGTAACGGATACCTCAAGTCCTATAACATGGACGACGAGCACATGGGCCTCGGTCTCTCCTATATCGTTCTGGATCACAAGCTTGCCTGAAATGCGGGTTGCAGTCGTCCCAAGCCCTGGGTGCTCAAACTTCAGGGAAAAAGTCCGGTTCACGCCAGCCATAAAGGCAATTATTAGCTCTCTGTCTTCTTCAGACACCAGATATATTTTTGCCCCGTCGAGATTTTCAATAGCAAGTTCTTCCTGAATCTTATTTAAAATTCGGTGTATGTCCATAACCAGGATGTGGAGACTATCGCCCTTTCCTCTGTCTCCGGAAGTTAAAGCCCTTATGAAAACTCCTCTCAGAATCCCAGGTTCTCTAGCCGAAATTCCTGCCTCAATTTCGACACTTGAGCTTTTTAACTCTTCCAGCCTTGCCTCAAATTCCTTCCCCTCAATCCTACCAGTAGCAAGCAGAGGTTTCAACATTTCGTCCATGCAACCCCATACATTGGAGAGAATTTCTTCGGCAAAAGGAACAAAGTAAGTGTCTTGCTCTTTTTTAAAGGCTTCCGAAACAACTGTATCAAACTTTGAGTTTTCTTCTCCGACATTTTCCCTCTCGGTTCTGAGGGAAGGAAACTTCAGCTGTGGATGTTCTGCTTTCTCTTTGGCAGTCTGCAGGAGAGTTAAGTAATATTTGATTCTGTCATTTGCGGTAAGAGCAAAATTCACAAACTCTGGAAGGAGCAGTTCCTCTTCCCCGAGTTCCCAAACGATCGATTTTTTTTCAACCATGCCACATCCCCAATAGAAGCTCATAGCTTCATATTTCTTAGAGTATAACTAGGGAGTAGAGAACCCTAATAGATGAGCCCTTCTAATGTCAGCCAATTCAAGTTAGCTTCTAGAAAATATATAAGATTTATCGGTGAAAAAATTCAGAAGAGATACGTTTTTAAAGAGAAATAAACTGCACTGATCAAAAAAAACCATATAAGGAGAGGATACTAATCTTTAAGGTGCTGACTGAGAAAAGCACCGATTCGATCGATCTTTCCTTATAGAATTTATAAAATATTTTCCTTTTAAAATTTTTCAGTTTTTACTTCTTCAGTGGGATGTACCCAACTTTACTTACAATATTCTGCCCTTTCTGGCTCAATATAAAGTCGTTGAATTCTTTTGTGAGTCCTGATGGTTCCCTATTCGTATAGATCTGGAGCGTTCTGGAGAGGGGGTATTCACCACTTAGAATAGTTTTTTGAGTTGGCAATACAGAGCCTTTTCCGTTATCCAGGCTTAAGACCTTTATGTCTTTATTGACGTATGCGAAGCCAATGTACCCGATTGCGTTAGGGTTCTGAGTTACTTCACTGACTATTCCACCCGTAGTAGCTTGGGTAAGCGCATCAGGTCTGTATTCATTAAATCCAACATCTTTCTTGAAGTCTGCATAAGTTCCAGAACTACTGTCCCTAGAAATTACGGCTATTGGTTTGTCCTCACCACCAACTTGTTTCCAGTTACTGATACTTCCATCATAGATACCTCGCAGTTGGTCAAAGGTAAGTTTTGAAACAGGATTCTTGGGATTTACAATCACTGTAATACCATCATAAGCAATTACATGTTCTACTGGGTTGATTCCATTTGTGTTGGCTTTTTTGATTTCGTCAGTTGTCATTTCTCTGGACGCAGTAGCAATGTTTACCTGGCCATCAATTAGAGCTGCAATCCCAACGCCAGATCCACCTCCGGTAACTGAAACACTTTTTCCGGAGTTTTCATTCAAAAATTCTTCCGCTTCAGCCTGTGCAAGAGGCAGAACTGAATCAGAGCCTTTCACAGAAATGCTCTGTGCTTGAGATGACGTATCTTTCTGCTCAGTGGCAGCTACACTACATCCAATTCCCAGAACAATAAGTCCAATAGCGAGTAATATGAAAATTATATGATTTGTAAATTTCTTTGCCATATTACATATACTCCTTTTAATATATCTTGATAAGTTATCAATATATAGATATTTAATTTGTTATCTATATTATTTACACTACAATATAATTATATATAAATATTCCCTATATTTACAATATAGATATATATATGAAAAAAGTATTTAGCAAAATTTAAGGACACTATATATCAAAGATATAATATATAATATCAAAGTTATATTCTGAAAAACTAAAAGAAGAATTAACCAGCAGGTAAAAAGTTAAAAGTTAGTCGGATTTATACACCTGAGTATAAAAACAAGTGCATCAGATAATATTGTCTATTTTGCTATTTAGACAGTTCAAGGTTTAATGCTATTTATTTCTCATTTAAAGTTGGCAGTGTTGCGAATTTACTGTAAATTCAGAGTTAAATTTAAGCATAGTGTATGTAATTAGGTTCTTCATGCATTGAATCATCTACCCACTAACTTCTTGATATTTGTGATTTTTCTGAAAAAATTGGTACATTCCACAAAGTGCTTACTTCCTACACATTTAGCCAAAATTCGAGGATATTTTTATAGCAATTTAGAAAAAAAATAGCTTTTGCTCAAATCAGTGCAAAACTAAAAAAATAAAAATGTTGCTATTCTTTATTTCTTGAATGATAAGAAATCTATGAAATTTGAGTTTAAAAACCGAAAAATATAACTGTTTTTATGTTAATTTTTGCTATCTTTCTTGATCCTTGAGATTCTGAAGCTTGCTGATTTCTCAAGTTATCCTAGAGATATGGAATCCCAATCCTTGACCATGACAACCGTAATGAATAGCTAGGTATTGTGATCATCAATAAAGTACCACAAAAAGTAGATTATATAAGCTGCAGGAAAGAGATCCCTACAGCTTGGAGGACTATCTGTCGGAGAGCTCCTTAACAATTCTTCACTGTCAGACACATAATCACGCTAAGAAATTTTATTTTGGGATTGAAAGCTTAAACAGAGTCTTTTTATTTCCTAATACAGTTCTCCTTCGCCTTTTTAGTAAAAAGTAATTATCAAATAAATACCAATTTTATATATAAATTGACCAATAAATCCCAAAATTAATTCGATTTAATCAGTAAAAATGCCAAATAATACCGAATTAAATCTATTAATTAGCATAAAAATGCCTTCATTAGCAAAAACTCATCAAATAAATCAGTATGGCTTACAAATCCACGGAAACCATCATTTTCTACATCATGGTCTCTATTACGATTTCTGATATTGGTCCCCACGGTCACAAAAACCCCTTAGCTACAATACCACATAAACAACTTTAACGACTCTACAAATTATATTATGACGGCTAGCTGGGCTTTTCATATTGCCATCGAATGAAAACCTTACCTTGGCCTATCAGTGGCTCATCACTTATTTATATTTATGATTATAATGATTATGCACCCAGCTTTATTAACTCATAATATGTGGAATAACTAAGTTAGGCGATTTATGAGATGATTAGTTTCCTTATTTGGCTCCCACTACTCTTATTAGTTTCTAATTTATATTCATATTTAACAGGAGAAAACTTCATCAATACATCTCAATTCCATTTTTTTTCAACCGCTGCTCGAAAATTCAATATTTTAGGCTCTGAAGTGGAAATTGTATATATTTTATGCTAAAACTATTTTGGGACTTTCTTCGGGAAAAATATCCTGGAACAGGAATAGGACTTTCAATTTGTAAGAGAATTGTGGAAGGGCACGGTGGGTGTATATGGGTTGAATCAGAATTAGGCAAAGGTTCAACTTTTTATTTCACTTTATCATTCAATCCCGCAGGGTTTCAAAAACTAACTTAAACACACAAGAAAACACTTTCAAGTTTAAATTCAAGTTTGTCTATTAAAGAAGTATGGTAAATGAAAACATAATTTTTCTGACTCAATAATACTACTCTTGGCATCCAAAAATCTCATATTTAGTATTTTGAAAATACTTCATAGTATGGAAATTATAAAAATTCATTCTTATAATTTCGCAAGCACAATTTTCAACAAGTTAATGAAATTATCAACTATGTGATTCGAACTCCACCACGGGCTTCTAATGAGCTCACAGATTTATCTAGAGATTTCTATTCCTCTGTCTAAATACTTTACAACATGCCATTAATGACTTTTCGGATAGGTTATAAGTTATATACACATTCACTTTTGGAGCAAGCTGAATCTCTTTCAAATGCATGGACTAGTTGAAGAATGGTGAAACTTTAATCTAGCATGGTTGATATTAGGTAAAAGAGAAGATTCCTTTGAGTTTTCGCTTACCAGAGATAAAAATGAAACAGATCCTATAGCTTTGTCATCATAAACCGGAACTAGACTTAACCAGTTATATATTGTCAAATAAAATTTCATAACTTAGAGAGATATTTAATGGATATATTCTACTTGCTGCCTTGCAATGTCACAGACGAATTACATGGTTATTATTTTAATTAATAGATATTATTTGAGTTTCAAGTAATAATAAACAACAACTGTAAACAATGCAGGTATTTATTGTAGTTGGTGATAAACCAAAGTATTATCCTTCAAGATTGATGCCAATTATAATATCTTTCACAGTAAGAAAAATCTCTAAAGAATAATCTGAGCTCAAAAACAGTTATGCTATGAACTGGGAGTGACGGAGGTTACATTGGAACTTTAGTTAATGGTACAACTTCTAATTTGATTAAAAACGATTTTGAAAATCAGGGTAATCCGGAAGAAAAAGACGCATACAAGCAAATGAAAATATTTGATCTTGAATCATTCCTTTTATAATCTGAGCAATGGAGCGAAACTGTTTAGTTGTTTGCACTGGGTGGTTACCGAAACTTTGATTTTCCCATCAGTTAGTGATCAGAAGTATCTATTGAATTAAAATAGATCCCATCAAATTGATTTTAGGTAGGCTGAACAGTTATCTAATTTTGTCTTCATTTGTCTCTATTTTCATTTTTTTTGTCTTATTTTTTTCTAAGAGTACTCTTTTTGGACATTTCCAAGTATAGGTTAATCTCTTTTCGAGTGCTTTTTACTGCTGCAGAAGTGTGTTCCACTCATTAGCTCATGTGTGTTCCGCTCATCAGCTCATAATACTGTTGAGTAGGCTCTACCCAGTTCATATTTTTTGCTAGGAGAAAGGCTTCCATACATAGAAGTTTGTACTTTACCCTATCATCTATGAAATTTTGTGTAAAGTAACTAACTGCGAGGGCATAATCAAGGACTGCTTCATAATAGGAAAGATCGACGTTGTCTACGATTATTACACCTCCCAAGCCTTCTACTAGAGGTTCGATAGCCTTTATGGCATCACTGAAGCCACATATCCGGCTGACTACGCTTGGAGTCCCCTCTTTTCCGGCTTCAAGTCCGGTAAGCAGGAAAGGATCATAACGCGAGGGAAAGATGCCTGCACAGCAGCCAGCCATAAAATTCCCAACTTCCATACCAAGTCCTCCATCGGATATTGAAAGAATCTGGGGATATAGAACCGCTGCAACTGTCCCCTTCCCCCGTACCATTTTCGAAAAATCCAGCCCTTTTTCTTCGATCATCTGCTGAATCCTTATTTCGTTTCCTACAAGCACTTCTTTTTGTAGGTTGACAGGAAAACCTTCCGGCAGGTTTTTCTTGGGGCCTTCTGCAGTAACAAGAAAACAGATCACCTTAATTCCTTCTTCCATATGCCCTTCCAGAATGTTGTTCTTTATTATATGATCAAGAGCAACAAGAGAATCTAGGAGTTCAGGATACCCTTTGTTTTCCACTTCTATGCGGGAGATTGTAAAAATAGGGATTATCTTTTCAGGTTTTATCCTTTCTCCCCCATGATGTTTGTACAGGTTTTCAGAAAGAAATTTTTGAATCTGTTCAAGACAACGTTCTTTCAGATTCCAATCTATTTTATCGGATCCTATAGTAATCCCGTTTCGGATCACAATTCCCTTAAACCCATAATAAAGCTTTGCTTCCTGCCTGGTAGACTCACTTACTGAGGTAATGGCATCTGCATATGAGGCAAGGGATTCGAGGGCAGCTAGGTTTTCAGGCACTCCAGGAGCCCATGTACTGTCATAAGTCCTTATTTTTTGAATAGAATTGTATCCTGCAGCTCTTCCGGGGAGTGTAGCGTGCAGAGTTGCAACTGTACTTACCGGAACTCCAAGTTTATTAAGCCTGGCTGCAGCATAAAATACCCCAAATTCATGGCAGTGAAGGGAAACACTAGGGTAGGAGCTAAAATTCTGATTTGAGGATGGATCTTTCTTCCAATTTTCATAAGTTTCCATAGCCAAGTTTATAAGAAGACGGGCAAGTTCGGAAATTGCATAGGAAAAAGAAAGATAATGGGTATATTCCAAGCCATTTGACATGCTCTCATATTTCAAGGAATCTAGCCCAAAGAGTTCATAGGCTTCAGCTTTGACCCTGTTTTCGAGTGTCATCTCCCTTCCCATGTATGTTGTGAGTATTTTTCCGAAATCGCAAGTTTGAAACTGCAGGTAACAAATTCTCGTTTTTCCTATCCGTTTTTCTCCTGTAAAAACTTTGATACCTGACTTTTCAAGTAATTCCAAGCTCTTTTGAAGTTCCCCATCAATATGAAGGTGACTAAATTCCCCAATATTTGTAATCCTATTCAGTTCTCTGTTCCAGTCTGCACCTGTATGTCCATAATAAGGTCCAACAACAAGTATTTCATTCTCATCTTTTAATTCCAATTTCCCAGAATTGAATAGAGTCGCAAATGTAAGTGCTTCTCCATCAATGACGTTCCAGATTCCGCCCATTTTGTTCGATTTAGGGCCAGCTTCTTCTCCGGTGACCATGAAAAAATGCTTTGCCAAATCATTAATCCCCCTGTTTTTGTCATTTAGTTCTGTATTTATATTTTTAATTCGCTTGTGTATATTATAAACCTATCAATCTAAAAAAAGAAATAAAAAATTATACTAATACACCTGGTAGCAAGTTGAAATCCTGAAACTTTGATACTCAAGAAGTTCTTAATTCCAGTCGAATACCCAAAGCTTGCCAAGGGGATAGACACGCCCCCTAGAACAGTTAATTACCTAACTTATTTATATATTAAGCTGCATTTGCACCAAAAAATGAACTACGTCATGCAAACTATTGTGTCTATAATTAGGATCTCACATGATTTTTTTGAGAAGTATCATCAGAAATTTCTTTTAGACAATGACATCACCAATGATTTGAAATCTATATATTCTGAAATTGGTAAAAGATACTTTTTTGAGTTTGATTCATGTTACTTATAGTAACATTCATATATTTTCGTTGGTGATGAATCTAAATATTTTCCTGCAAGGGTGATGCAAATTGTAAAAAAATATTATACCAATAAAATCTTTAAAGAATTTTATGAGATTTAAGAACCAGATGTATGATAATGAATCTTGGATTGAAGAAAGTTACATACAGAACCAGGGGTGAAGTTGACGCTTACAGCCACTGAGCTGAAGACTCAATAGTTTTACGTTTTGTACAATCAAAGTTGCGCTGGCTGTAATGGCTATTAAAAATCGAATATTTTCATTTGCTGATATGCTTCTTTTTCTTCCTTGCTTCCCTGATTTTCAACATAGTTTTTGATAACATCTGAAGTTGTTCCATTTCCTATAGTTCCAATGTAGCCTCCCTCAATCCACAGTTCACCACCCCAAAGCTGTTTTTTGATTCCAGGGTATTGTTTAAAGATTTGTCTTGCTATAATACTTTTTATAATTTGCATGACTTTTGAAGGAGAATACTTTGGTTCAGCTCCAACAAAAAGATGTACATGATCACCATCACTACCAATTGCATCAAACTCAAAACAGTATCTTTCACTAATTTC
>Ga0326728_10021522_pt1 | contig 12110 bp, 10 predicted proteins | sample MB3enrmetagenome_FD_207602 | JGI IMG/M metagenome (GOLD analysis project Ga0326728, IMG submission 207602) | Lab enriched peat soil microbial communities from McLean, Ithaca, NY, United States - MB31MN | ecosystem: Environmental > Terrestrial > Soil > Wetlands > Peat | place: USA: New York...
TCTCTGTGGCCTCCGTGGTCTCCGTGGTGAGCACAGGGGCGTCGGCAGGTTTTGACATTGTGAGAGAAAAACTCTCAGAGTGGGTTCGTTAGAATCTAAGCCAGGAGGGCATCCGGTGAACAAGAATCTCCTCGGAATCTCCGCCTCACCAAGGAAATTTGGAAACTGCGAGCTTTTCATAAAACATATTTTCAAACAGTTGGGCGAGGGTTGGGACCTCCGACTGGAGCGGCTGCCCGAACTGGACATAAAACCTTGCCGGGCCTGCTATCAGTGTCTATTCGGCGAGATGAGGTGCCCTCAACAGGACGATTTTCTTTCGGCGCTGAATGCCCTGGGCGAGGCCGATGCCTACGTGGTGGCCGCCCCCGCTTATCTTCTTTCGGCGAACGGCAGCCTGAAGAAATTCCTGGATCGCGGGCTTCAGTTTTACGCATTGGTCGAGCAGTTGTGGGGCAAGCCCGCGGTGGGAGTGGCGATCGCAGGGATCGAAGGGATGGAAGGCAGCACCAAGCGCGACGTGGAGAGTTTCATCAAGATGTCGATGGGCGACTTGCGCGGGTCCGCGGTGGTATATGGAGCACTCCCCGGAGAAGCGATGCTTTCCTCCGCCAATATACAAACCGCGGAAAAACTCGCCCGCGCCCTGCTTGACCCCGCCGAGCGGATCGGTCCCACCGGGCCGGCCTGCCCGCTTTGCGGCGGGGACACCTTCAGACTTGGGGCCGACGGTTCGGCCAAGTGCATGCTTTGCTCCAGTTCCGGTTCCTACCAATGGGAAAACGGATCGCTCCGGTTCCACCTGGATGCGGGAGAGCACCCGCTCTTTTTGACCAAAGACGATGTAATTCGCCATGCCGAATGGCTCCGCGGGATGAAGGACAAGTTCATCCAGCGGAAAAAGGAGCTGAAGGCCGTGGTGAAAGAATATCTTGGCGTGGGAACGTTTGTCGAGCCGAAAAAAGCTCCGGAGTGAGCAGGATTTGAAATACGCCAGTTGACCATCTTATCGACCGGCTGCCCGGTAGAACCGCTCCCCAGGCGGAGGCTCAAACTTTCCGATTTTGACACGGATGGACTCGGATAGACTCGGATGAATAAGATACGAAGTTTGAGTCCATACCATGGCCCAGGGTATTGGAAATTTCAAGTGCAGCACCGATGATGAGGGCAGTAAAGTATTCAACGTCCTCCCCTAAATAGATTCTATCGCCGCTCTCTCTATCCACCCCGCCGCGGTCCACCATCCGCGTCGATCCGTGTCAGGCCGCTGCTGAAAGAGATACTCTCGGAGCGGGTGTTTCTCGAAGCAGGCCCTCTGTACTTGAGTGCTCATCGATTTCGGGCCAGTGAATGCCATAGCCGTAACCGGCAATACCCCAGTTGGCCTTTCGATCGGTTCCTGCCTGCATCCCCTGCCCTGCTTCACCCGATAACCAGGCCGTCACCGTCTTTTAACGTGAGTCTCACGCATTCGTCATAGAATCCTTCTACACTCCCGCCATCTCTTTTGAAAGAAAAGCCGGGAACAACAGACAAACAGAAAATTCGGGAGGCTGTGACTGATGGCAGAGATGGTCGACGGCGCGGTGGATCAATTTTGCAGACAAGGTTCGGCGGGAAAATCACAGTGGATACCGAGGCTCAAGTCTTTTTTCCTCAAACGCCTGCTGCCGTTGAAGCGGGTGCGCGAATTGCGTTCGCGGTTCGATTCGCTGCCGCGTGATACGGCTGCCCCGGATCGTGTACTCAACGTGCTGGGCCTCACTTACGATGTTTCGGCAAGCGATCTGGCACGGGTGCCCGAGCAAGGGCCCCTGGTAGTGGTGGCAAACCATCCATTCGGCGCGATTGAGGGCATGATTTTGGCCTCGATTCTCATGAAGAGGCGACGAGACACAAAAATCATGGCGAATTTCATGCTGGGCGGCCTCGGGATCGGCGAACTCAATGACCTCTTTATTTTAGTGGACCCTTTTGAAAGACCGGGATCGGCGGCCCAGAATCTCAAACCATTGCGAGAGGCCATCGAATGGGTCCGGGGCGGGAAGGTCCTGGGCATTTTCCCGGCCGGGGAAGTTTCCCACCTGCACCTGAGGAGCTTGAAAGTAGCCGACCGGCGGTGGAGCACCACGGTTGCCCGGATTGTCAGGAAGACGGGGGCGACCGTACTTCCGGTTTATTTCTCAGGCCGCAACAGCTCGCTTTTCTGCGGCCTCGGTCTTCTGCATCCGCTGGTCCGCACCCTGATGCTGCCGGTGGAAAATCTCAAAGGCCGGCCCAGGAATGTTCGGACGCACATCGGCAAAGCGGTCCCGTTCAAGAGGATTTCAGAGCTGAACGATTCCGCAATGATGGATTATCTGCGCCTGAGGACCTACAACCTCCAGAACCGTAAATGCGAAATCAAACGCAAGCAGCATATTCAGGGTTCGGTCAAAAAAAAGTTGCGCCATGAGCCGGTCGTAACCGCCGGGGAAGCCGGCTTGATTTCGGAAGAAATCAGAAGTCTGCCTCCGGATCAGTTCCTGTTTTCGTCGGGGAACTTCGACGTGGCGCGCGCCTCTGCCGCGCAGATACCGAATGCGCTCCACGAAATCGGACGCCTGAGGGAGATCGTCTTCCGGCAGGCGGGCGAGGGGACGGGAAATTCAACCGATATCGACCGTTTCGACCGATACTATCAGCACATAATCCTTTGGGAGCGCGAGCGGCGTGAAATCGCCGGAGCATACAGGGTGGGTCTGACAGATTCCATTATCCGGGAGCGAGGCGTTGCGGGCCTGTATACCAACACTCTTTTCGAGTATAAGAGCGAGCTTTTCCCCAGAATCGATTCCGCGCTGGAGTTGGGCAGGTCCTTTATTCGCCCTGAATATCAGAAGACCTACCAGCCTCTCATGCTTTTGTGGGCCGGGATCGGCCGGTTCGTGGCAAGCCACCCGAAATACCGGTTCCTGTTCGGAGCAGTAAGTATCAATAACGGTTATCTTGGCTTTTCCCGTAAACTCATCGTGAAATTCCTGAAGGACGGCCATACCCATTCAGACCTGGCACGATTCGTCAAAGCCAGAAATTCCCTTCGGGCGGGATCGATCGGGAAAAAGAAGCCAGGGAGCGCCTATTCCATGGTTCATGATATCCAGGATGTTTCCGAGCTGGTGTCCGATATCGAGCAGGACTCGGTCGGTATTCCCATTCTGCTCAAGCACTATGTAAAACTGGGAGGAAAGTTCCTGGGCTTTAACGTCGATCCTGATTTCAACTATGCCCTGGATGCCCTGGTGCTTGTCGACCTGACGCAAACCGAACCCCGAACCCTGGCGAAGTACATGGGGCAGCAGGGAGCGGCTTCTTTTCTGAGCTACAACGGGGTTGGGCCGAAAGCCGCCGCGGAGCCACTTCCGCAAGTGAGCAAATGCGCGTGACAGGCTAAGGGAACCGGAAATCAAAATCCCCCCGGACCCTCCTTTAAAAAAGGGGGCAAACACCTTTCTCGTTTTAGCAAAAGGAGAGAACTAATACCAAGTTGCGTCCAGGACGCATCTTTCGAGCACAAAAAGAGCGGGGAAATGATTCCCCCGCACCCCCCTGAATTCGGCCACGCGAGCACACGCGCGAGGCCGAGCGCTCGGCGCTGTCGGCGACTGCCCGAAGGCCTCCGCCGCAGCACGGCATAAAAGCACGGCAAGAGGCCGTACCGGTTCATTTTGCGTGACACCGGCTTTGGGTTGCGATATTTAAGTTCATTGACAAAAGGCAAGGTTCATCTGCCGGGCCAAAGGGGCAGAATCGGATATCGACAAAGGGGGAAACAGAATGCGTTTGGATGTTCTTGCGGTCTTGGGGATTGTTCTCGGTTTCCTGCTCATCGTCAAGGGTTTCGACACGCTGACGCCGTGGCGCGCCTGGTTTTTCGGCATATGGGGCCTGTTATTCTTTTTGCCCGGCATACTCCGGATAGTTCTCCGAATCAGGAGAATCGGGTCTCCCAAGGCGCATGCCGAACCCAAGGGAGCGGTTGAAGCGAAAAGCTGATCCGAGGAAGCAACGTCACCCAATTGGAGACCCGGCGCTGCGCCGGGGCGGACAAGGCCTGCTACACATCAGGCTTTTGCAGGTGGAAAGGGGTGGCCTGTTCGAATTGGTGCGCGATGCGCAGGACCAACTCCTCCCGGAAATGGGGCCCGAGGATCTGGAGTCCGACCGGCAGGTTTTCAGAAGTGAATCCGCACGGCACCGAAATTCCCGGAATTCCCGCCAAGCTGGCCGGCAGGGTAAAGACATCGCTCAGATACATCTGGAGCGGATCATCGAACTTCTCCCCCAGCTTGAACGCCGCGATAGGCGAAACCGGAGCCAGAATCGCGTCGCATTTTTCGAACGCATCCAGGAAATCCTGCCTTATAAGTGTTCTGACCTGGGACGCTTTCCTGTAATAGGCATCGTAGTAGCCCGCCGATAAGACGTAGGTGCCCAGCATAATGCGGCGCTTCACCTCTGCTCCAAAGCCCTGAGAGCGGCTTTTGCGGTACATTTCGATGAGGTCCTTCGCCCCCTGGGCCCGATGCCCGTATTTTACGCCGTCATAGCGCGCAAGGTTGGAGGAGGCTTCGGCAGGGGCTATGATGTAGTAGGCGGCGATGCCGTATTCGGTATGTGGAAGCGAAATGTCGACCATGGAAGCGCCGAGTTCGCGGCACGTCGTAATGGCGTTGTGCACGGCCCCGGCGACATCAGCGGCCGTTCCCTCGATGAAATACTCACGGGGAATGCCCAGGCGCAAGCCGCGAATCGATTCCTTGAGGGCGGCCCTGTAGTCCGGAACCGGAAGATCGACCGAGGTGGAATCCATGGGGTCGTGGCCTGCCATGGCCTGGAGCAGGATGGCGGCATCTTCCACATCCCTGGTTATCGGCCCGATCTGGTCAAGCGAGGAGGCAAACGCAACCAGGCCGTAGCGTGAAACCCGCCCATAGGTCGGTTTGATGCCGACGACGCCGCAAAAAGAAGCCGGCTGCCGAATCGATCCCCCGGTATCGGTGCCGAGCGCCCCGGCGCAAAGTCCGGCTGCCACCGCAGCCGCCGACCCGCCGCTCGACCCGCCCGGGACCCGTTCCAAATTCCAGGGATTACGGGTCTTCACAAAAGCGGAATTTTCCGTGGACGATCCCATGGCGAACTCATCCATGTTCGTTTTACCAAGGAAAATCGCCCCGGCGTGTTTGAGCTTTTCGGTAACGGTCGCGTCGTAAGGGGGAACAAAATTCTCGAGCATGCGGGAGCCGCAGGTGGTAACGGCGCCCCTGGTGCTGATCACGTCTTTTATGGCCAGCGGCACACCGGCAAGGGGTGATTCGGGACGATCCTTCGGCCTGGAGTCGAAAAGTTTCGCTTCGTTCAGGGCCTGCTCCGCCAGTGTACTCAGATATGCCCGCACCTTCGTATCGACCGCGCTGATGCGTTCCAGAAAGGCGGATACGGTTTCGACGGCGCCGATTTGACCGCTCTTCAGCAGGTCGTGTATCTCATGGATGGAAAGGGCGTGGATTTGCATCTAAACGGGCCTTTTCTGTTAAATGACCTTCGGAACCACGAAATTTACGCCGTCGGTTCCGGGAGCGTTTGCCAGCGAGTCTTTGCGCTCAATTGAATCCTGAACCGAATCCGGACGGAAGACGTTGCGCAGTTGAATGGCATGAGTGGCCGGCGGTATGTTCCCGGTATCGAGTTCATTGAGCTTGTCCATGTACTCGAGGATACCGTTCATCTGGCCGGTCATTCTTTCTTCTTCGGACTCGGAGAGTTCCAGCCGCGCGAGCTTGGCCACATGCCGAACTTCTTCACGTGTTATTTTCGAAGTCATTTCATTTCCTCTTCAAACCTTAATTCGCCAGAAAATTCTCCATTGTCCGGCAGTCTTTGAATGCAGTCAGGACTTCGGGCAATCCGGGCATCCGGCTCTTTTGCAGCAATTCGAACGTTATCGCGTGCACCCGTTTTTCTTCGGCATCCTGTTCAGCGGGTGTGGAATCGAACCGCTGAACGAACTTGGCAAACCTGACCACATGAATCAATTCATGGATCACCACATAAGTGGTCAGCGGGAAAAGTGCAATGTAGCTGTCGCGTTCCACCGCCATGCGAATCACGTGATCCTGAATGCATATCTTGAAGAAATCGCCGGGTTCGCTTCCGCGCGTCTTTTCGCCCGGCTTTCTAAGATAGCGCCTGATTTGGGCAAATGCGACATCGGTGATTTCCTCTTCGAGCAGGCTGCTCAAACTCTGGATGTCGTACCTGTACCTTTTCCACTCGGAGGTGGATATCTTGTAAGAATCGCTTATAAGCTCTTCCGATACTTCGATGGCCTGCGCCAGTATGCCTATTTCTGCTTCCATGAATGGAACGCGTTCCATCTCCGCGGCTCCGTCCTTTTTTGCTTCTACCGCCAAAACTGCGCTAAATATCTCTATGTACAAAACTTCCTTATTTAGTTCAACTGGTTCTCGGTGTTTTGGCCTTAGGGCTTGTACGTAAATAGGCCTATTTACGGACAAGCCTTTATTGTCTCGCGTCCCAAAAAGCGAGGGCGGGTAAAACCCGCCCTCTTCGACCGGCGCCGGACACACGACCCGGCGCAACAGCGCGCTGTCCCTAATTAATGATCTTCATGGACATAGAACGGCCATTTATGGAAGAACCATTCGTTCCAGAGCAATGGAATGATGTACCAGAAATTCCAGATCAGGGACTCGCCGTTGATATATCTTTCGGCAAGATCTCCATGCATGTGATGGATTCCAAGTCCCCAGAACCCGAAGTTTATCACGTAGTAGATAAAGTAGGTAATTATGGCCAGGACGAGCACGCCCACCGTCCTGAACCAGAACGCCGCCCATGAATCCTTGTCCTGCATCGGCACCATGTCGTCAAAATAATGGTGCCAGGCAAGAAATGGGACCAGCGTAAACCCGGCTATTTCCGCAGCGTGATACCAGAGGAAGCGGATAGGGCTGCCCTTGTCACCCGCGGGCAGATGCGAGATGACGTCATCCATATTTACCCAGGCGGGGATCAGCTTGACACACAAGGAGCCCAGGGCATAGCCCAGGACAAAAACGCACACGAAAGAGATCACACCCTTCCACGGCTGCGGAAGTTTTATCAGGGTCCAGGGCTTCATTCGCCAGACATTCGGCGTCATGAACAAGACGATGATCATCCATTCCCACCATCCAAAGACCCAATGCACGTGGTGCGTTCCCACTGACGCCGTCCACCACGGCTTGCCCATGGCGATCCCAGTCCCGAAAACGGTTTCCCACAACCATCCCCAGAACGGCACGATGAGCACCACGTAGAAGAAAAGTGTAAGCAGGGAGCACCATCCGAGTTCCGCGAACCCTGCCTGAGGCTGGGTAAGGTCGCTCGGGCGTATCGGCCATTTTGCGAAAAGAATGGTCACGAACGGATAAGAGAAAAACCCAATCAGGACGAATGTGACGACGGCCCGTTCGGCAAATTTGCCGGCGGGGGCGACAAGGGTCTTCAATTCCAGCGCGGATACTCCCTTGACCGGTCCTAAGGCTACGATCGCCTCCAGATTCGATTGGCTTAGAAAATTGAATCCTAATCCCAGGATCCGGTAGAAAACGATATGTATGACAATCCACGAAATAATCAGGTTCATTACTGTTTGCACGAGCCCTCTTATGGGCGGTGAAAGGTTCTGGAACGGCCAGTCGCCGAAGAACATATGCTGCCACAGGCCCACGAGAATCATCATTGCGAGATAAAGAACAAATGGATATGGAAAGGCTTTAACCAAACCTCTGGTTTCGTCGCTGAAAATATACCAAGTCAATAAAGCGACCAGAAAAAATACGATGTTTGAAATGATGCCTGTGGCCGGCTGGCCCCATCGTGGCTTGAGGGTCTCTGCCATACTTTTCTCCTCTTCGCATGAGTACAATGCTTTTAGGACGCATCCCCGAGCGCCGCCTTAAGACCACTCCACTTTCCCGCGCGGCTTGAGAAGCATCTGCCCATAATCGACCGCCCCTGCGGCGGTTCATAAAATCTTCCAGAAAGAGTTGAAGCACTTGGGAAGAAAGACTCAGACCGGGGTAGACGTGTTCGAGATCACGTTTATCTTGAGTGAGGAGAATATTTCCACGATCAGATAGGGCAATCGAATCGGAAGATCAAATAGAGCCGGCAATAGAAACAGTGATATTAATTGAAGGGTCGGATCGCCAAATTTAAGTTGAGAGAACACCCCGATTGTCTATTACTCCACGTGGAGCGAAACTGTCAAGCAGATTTTATTTGACAACATCCGAACACTTTGGTAACTGCTTTAGCGATCTGCTTTTTTACCAATTTCCAGTATTCACGCTTGCCGGCTCCAGCGCGGTCAATTGTCCATCCGTCCCCCTGTCGTTCTCTTCATCTTGCGGTCTGCGTTTGCTGGACATGCTTCTCCCGGTTCGGTCAGGGTTTTATCTCCCTCTTTTTCCGAATGATCGGGTTTTAATACGATCTGTGCCCTTTTTCGATACCGATCTGCTTTAGTTGACACGTAGTTTCCTTTTTGCGTGATGATCCGGCTTTTCAAATCAAGACATTTGGAAAGGACGTTTTTCATCGCTTTCAGGAGGTAAGAGAATGAGCAAGAAGATTCTTTCCGAATCAGCGCTTGAAAGAATGGAAAAAGAGTACAATGAATGGCTTGAGGAATACCAGAAAGCCCTCAAAAAGATGCCGGAGCGGCTGGGCCGGTTCTCAACCGTTTCAGACCTGGAAGTGAAGCCGCTCTATACGCCGCTCGATATTAAGAACAGGGATTATTTCGATGACATCGGCAGCCCCGGCAAATACCCTTTCACCAGGGGAGTCCAGAGCACCATGTACCGGGCGCGCCTATGGACCATGCGCATGTTCGCCGGACTTGGCACGGCAGAGGACACCAACAACCGATTTCATTATCTGATCGATCACGGTGAAACCGGGCTCAGCACCGCCTTCGATTTCCCCACCCTCATGGGATACGATACGGATTCTCATCTCGCGCGGGGGGAATGCGGCAAGTGCGGTGTCACCATCGATACGCTTGACGACATTCAGCGGCTTTTTGCGAATATAAACCTGGAAGACGTCACCTCCTCGATGACGATCAATCCTCCGGCTTCGATAATCTGGGCCATGTATATCGCCAACGGCGAAAACGAGGGCTATTCCCGAAAGAAGATGGGCGGCACGATTCAGAACGACTGTCTGAAAGAGTTTATAGCCCAGAAGACACTCATGCTTCCGCCCAAGCCGAGCCTGAGGCTGGTGACCGATACGGTTGAGTTCGGAGCCAGGGAGGTGCCCCGCTGGAACACGATCAGCATAAGCGGCTACCATATCAGGGAAGCCGGATCCACCGCCGTGCAGGAACTCGCCTTTACGATCTATGACGGCATCACCTATGTCGAGGAAGCGATCAAAAGGGGCCTCAAGGTAGATGAATTCGCGGGAAGGCTTTCCTTTTTCTGGAACTCCCATATCGACTTCTTCGAAGAGATAGCAAAAATGCGCGCCAGCCGGCGCATGTGGGCGCGGATCATGAAGGAGCGCTTTGGGGCGACCGACCCCAGATCGATGCTGATGCGCTTCCACACGCAGACTGCCGGGTGTTCGCTTACGGCCCAGGAACCTTACAACAACGTAATCCGCACCACGACCGAAGGCCTTGCCGCCATTCTCGGCGGTACGCAGTCCCTGCATACCAACTCGCTGGACGAAGTCTACATGATTCCAAGCGAAGAGGCCGTGCTGATTGCGCTGCGAACGCAGCAGATTCTGGGGGACGAATGCGGTGTCACCAACGTGATCGATCCGCTGGCCGGTTCCTATTTTGTCGAGGCGCTTACCGACAAAATGGAGGAAGAAGCCAATGCCTATATCCAGACTCTTGATGAACTGGGCGGAATGGTCGCGGCAATCGAACGGGACTACCCGCAGATGGAAATAGCGGATGCGGCTTTCCACTACCAGAAGCAGGTCGAGTCCGGAGAAAAAACCGTCATCGGGGTAAATAAATATCTGTCCGACAAACCTGAGTTGGAATTCATCCTGAAGATAGACGACTCGATCGAGCGAATGCAGATAGAACGCACCGCCCGATACAGGGAGCAGCGCGACAAGGTACGATACGGAAAAGCGATGGATGAGCTGAGGCGCAGATGCGAAGGGCCGCCGTGCTGGGAAAACAACGTTATGCCGGCTCTCATTGAGGCCGTCCGTGCCGGCGCCACCGAACAGGAATGCTGTGATCTCTATCGGGAATGTTTCGGGACCTACACCGATCCAGGGTCATTCTGATTGCGAACCATCGAGATTTTCCAAACCTTTACCAAGGAGGCTGGTTTACATGGAAAAAGGAAGGAAACTTCGTATATTGGTTGCCAAGCCGGGTCTCGACGGCCATGACCGCGGCGCTCGCGTGATAGCCCGCGCCTTCCGCGATGCGGGTTTCGAGGTCATCTACACCGGTTGTCATCAAACCCCGGAGCAGATCGTCTCAACCGCCATACAGGAAGACGTGGACCTGATCGGGCTTAGCATCCTTTCCGGCGCGCACACATATTCTTTCCCCAGAATAATGGAACTTTTGAAGGAGAATAACGCGGAAGATATAACCGTGATAGGCGGCGGCATATTCCCTGCCGAAGACATTCCCAAGCTCAAGCAGGTAGGCATAAAGGAATTATTCGAACCCGGCGCGAAACTCAAGTACATAACGGATTGGGTCAGCAACAACATAAAGCCGCGCACGGGGGTTGCGTTTAAGAAATAGACCACTCAGACAGGCGGGAGTCTTTCCGATCCGACCGGGAACCGCCCGGCGGAAAATACTTTCCGCCACAGTTACAGGGTTTGCGTATGAATATAATCGAACAGATCGTCTCGGGCGATGTAAGAGCAACAGCTCGTCTGCTCCGCGACATTGACGATGAGATTCCCACTGCCAGGGAGATTTTGAGGGAACTTTATCCATATACGGGCAAGGCGTTCATCATCGGCTTCACCGGTTCTCCAGGCGTGGGCAAGAGCGCCCTGGTCGACCAACTGGCTATCAATTACCGGAAGGCCGGGAAAACGGTCGGGATTTTGGCCGTGGACCCGACAAGCCCTTTCACCGGCGGAGCGATACTCGGGGACCGCATCCGCATGCAGCGCCATTTCGTCGATCCCGGCGTCTTCATCCGGAGCCTTGCAACGCGCGGCCATTTTGGAGGGCTTACGAAGTCCACCACTGATATGGTGAACGTCCTTGACGCTTCCGGCAAGGAAGTAATCATCATCGAAACGGTAGGCGTTGGCCAGGACGAGGTAGAAATCGTAAACAGCGCCCATACGACAATAATGGTCACGGTACCGGGCATGGGGGACGACATTCAGGCGATCAAGGCCGGCATCATGGAAATCGGGGACATCTTCGTGGTGAACAAAGCCGATCGCGAGGGTTCCCGCAAGACGGTTCGAGAGCTGCTGACCCTGGTCGAACTGGGCGCCAGAAGGCGCAACGGCGATGACTGGGAACCACTGATAGTCGAAACCGAAGCGATAGCCGCCAAAGGGATCGACAAACTCTACGAGACCATCGAGAAACACAGGAACTATCTTCTTTCTTCCACGAACGAAAAATGGCGGGAGATTTTAGAAAAGCGGGCAAGGATTCAGTTGATGGGCACTCTCAAGGACCACGCCCTGCAGGTCCTTTTGCAACGGATCGAAGCGCATGGAGCTTACCTGGATGAAATGATCCAGAAGATCGTCGAAAAGGAATCGGACCCGTATACGGTTGCGCAGGAGATTTTAGACAAAGAGCTGGGTTGGGGTTCATCAGCCACTGCCGGCACAAGCGAGTGATTGGATTTTAGATTTTAGATGGCAGATTGCTTTTTGCTTTTTGCTTCTTGCTTTTTGCTTCTTGCTTCTTGCTTCTTGCTTCTTGCTTCTTGCTTCTTGCTTCTTGCTTCTTGCTTCTTGCTTCTTGCTTCTTGCTTCTTGCTTCTTGCTTCTTGCTTCTTGCTTCTTGCTTCTTGCTTCTTGCTTCT
>Ga0326728_10021524_pt1 | contig 12110 bp, 6 predicted proteins | sample MB3enrmetagenome_FD_207602 | JGI IMG/M metagenome (GOLD analysis project Ga0326728, IMG submission 207602) | Lab enriched peat soil microbial communities from McLean, Ithaca, NY, United States - MB31MN | ecosystem: Environmental > Terrestrial > Soil > Wetlands > Peat | place: USA: New York...
CATGTGGAGGCTAAATCAAAACCGCTTCCGAGAAAACCAGATTGTTCCGACTTTGCGAGCCAGGAAATGAAAGCGACAGTTAACGCCAGGCCGAACTAAAAGTCCGCTGACCTCGACAGAACGGCTCGTTCACGATGCGAAAGTCAGGGGTTCGGATGCCTCAGCTCCACCGTCTTTGTTCTGCCGCAAACTGGAGGCAAGACGCGGTAAATATTGCCTGCTTTTGGTTTTTGAAACCATGTCTGTTGGGGTCGGTGTTGCAAATGGCCACGCCAAACGGCGTCTCGCCGCCCTTGAAGCATTGCCCACATGATGCGGTCTCCCAGTCCGGCGCGACGTTGCAGCGCTGGAAACGCGGATCCTGGAAGTAAGTGGCGCGCCAGGTTTCACCGCCGTCATCGCTGCGATCCACCGAGTCACTGTGCGGCGGGTTGAAGCCGGTGCTGGTGTTGAAGGCATAGACGGTGAGCGGTTTGGCGTCGGTCGCGAGCAGTTGGCGAAATGGAACCGAAAGCCCACTGGTCAGCCTTCTTCGTCTCGGTGCTGATCCCCTGGCCCATCGCTGATTCCCAGTTTTCGCCCCGATCCCGCGAGCGGTAGAGGCCACCCTGGAACACGCCGTTCTCGTCCTTGCTGCGAATGGGGCAGTAAAGCATGACTAGATTCCCCGCCGCGGCCGAGCCACCAGCAAATCCTTGAATTTCCTTCCACGGCAGGCCCCGGGTTTTCTCCAACCACGTTTGGCCGCCGTCGTTGGATCGCCAGATGCCTTTCTCCGTGGCGACAAACATCGTTTCGCCCTTCCGAGTGCGGTCGAAGCGAAAGGCAATCACCTGACCCCCCCGGCCCTTGGCAGGCTTTCAAGTTTCTCCCGCATCGCGCGAAAGCCACCAGCGGCCGTTACGCGAGCCGGTCAACATGATCTTTGCATCCGACGAATTGATCGCGATTTTCCCTCCCAGCGAATCCCTGAGATTGCCAATGGGCGCAAAAGTCTTGCCCTGACCACGGCTCATCTTGAGTCGTCCGCCAGAGGAGGCGTAGATGATTTTCGAATCAGTCGGGTGAAAGGCCGGGCGGCAGTCGGTATCGCTGCGCAGTTGCGCGTGGCCGATCATGCGCCAGTTGCGACCGCCGTCTTCCGAGATGAAGGCGGCGCTCATGTCGCAGTTCAACATCATCAAATTCGGGTCCGCCGGAGAAATCGCCGGCGTGAACATGCCGCCGCCACCGGATATGCCGACAGGTTTCCAAGTGGGGGGCTGGGCCGAAGAGTTGGCTGGGAGGATCCCCATGACGAGGCAAAGCCCGAAGGAAAGGCGCAGCAAATATGAAACAACCTCGCAGCCTTGAGAAGCAGGCATTAGGAAGTCAATTTCAGCTTTTTTGCCCATTTTTGATTCACGGCTTCGTCTTCGTGCCGGTACGTTTTGAGCAGCAACGCACCGCCATCTTTGTGGCCAAGCCAATCGGACACGACAGGCACCGGCACACCGCCCGCAACAGCGCGCGTTGAAAACCAGTGGCGAAGGTCATGGTGGTCCAGTTTTCTCGGCATGTGCAGATCCACGCACGCGTGTTGCATGGTGCCGCGGCATTCGCTCACTCTGGCAATTTTGTCTTTTGGTTGCCGGTTCGGCGCGGCCTTCTCTAGCCGCCGGAGGAGATCCGCCAAGTCCACGGAGATCGGCAAGTATCGGAGCGAGGATTCCGTTGAGCGGGCGCGGCCTTTGGCTCCGTTCACACGAAGCCGGTTCCGTTCCCAGTCAACATCGCACCATCTGAGTCGGTTCGCTTCGCTCAACCGGCAGCCGGTGTATGCCAGCAATTCAGCGAACTCCGCGGCGGCCTGGCACGGCCCGAAAAGATAAGAGCGCATCTTGGCCACGATAGCCCTGAACTGCTCCGGAGTTGGATACCATCGTTCCTCTCCGTCGTCCGGCATGGAAAGCGCCTCCCGCTCCTGCGGGTTCAAAGGCTCACCCGGCTCGCCAAGCACCCCTCCATCCACTCGCCGCAGTTTCCCAATGCGCTTTAACCCGGCTGCGGGGCTGGCCAGCAGATGGCCAACAGCGATGGCTTCCTCAAACACCTTCTTGAACGTGGCCACGGTGTTGTTGTACGTGGTGACAAAGTAGCCGGTGATGCTGGCAGCCCACGTCGCGCACTGGTCCTGCGTAATTGTGGTGATTTTTCGCTCCTCGATCTCCTCTTGGAAAATGCCCTTCCAGGTCGTCAGGATTCGGTGAACGCACTCGTGCCGGTAGGTTTTCGTTTTTTCGGCCAAGCCAACGTCCAAATCCACATTGCGAATGTACCGGTCCTTGAAATCGCCCCAAGTGACGAGCGATCGGGCGCCATTCCCGGCGGACGACGCGGCTGCCGCCCGCTGCTCAACATCGGACAGCCATTTCCGAATGGCCTTTTTCGCCTGTTCGTATTCCACGCCAAGTCTCGCGATGTAGATTTTTCCGTGCCGCTTGACCCGTCCGTAATACACCGCACCGCGAACGCCATTCCGCCGGTACAGGCACTGGGCGTCGGTGGGCTGGTAACAGTCGCATTTCCAAGCGGGCTTCTGCGGCTTTGGCCTTCGTGTCTTTTTCACTTGCGCGGTGTATAAAGTCGGGTGTATAAGATCACGAAAAGGCTGCTCTGGCAAGGGTTTAGATGCGGTCGGCACCTGACTCGAAATCAGGCTTAGGGGTAACCCTAACGTGGGTTCGAATCCCACCCCTTCCGCCAATTTTCCCTCTTAATCCGGGCGCAGCGCCAGGGAGGTCTACGATGTGGCTGTCACCCGCGCCGCATTCTTCCACTGGAGTTGGTTCTGTATCGAAGGTCCGAGCTGGTACTTCTTGGCGAGCTTGGCGACGGGTTCGCCGAGGATTTCCATCTTGCTTAGGTCGGACTCGCCCACGTTGGCGGCGGCCAGGTAAGACAGGTAGCCGATGTCGGCCAGGGCGATGCCCATGAGGGTGGCGCCGACGGTGTCGGCGGCGAGGTAGTCGGTGCTGACCACGCAAACGCGATGGTCCACGCGGGTGCCGTTGCTCGGGCCGTTGCCTTCCATGCCTTCAAAGCCGTCAATGACAGACAGGGACGGATGCAGCACGGGAGCGAGCATGGCGAGGTTGATATTGATGCCGTGCGATCCGCCGCCATGCATGATGGGCTTATCGCTGCCGCCAAATCCGCCCCGACCGCCCCCGCCGCGGTCGTTGGGATTCGGAAGCTTGAGCGGCGCGCCGAGGATAATGTTCTTGATGGACATCGTGGCGACGGCAAGGTTGTGGGTCTTTAGCATGCAGGCCGAAATGATGAAGTTGTCCGCCTGGTTGGCCAGGATGCTCGACACGCGCACCGGATGCGGCATGGCGTCGGCCTCGCTGAAGGCCATGATCGTCTGGAAATTCTCCTTGTCCAGATCCACCAATTTGACCTTGTACTTGTCCACCAGCGTCGTGTAGCCAAAGTTCTGGAAGGCCTGGGCGGTGGAGCCGGCGGCAGACTCGGCAACAATGGCGTTGTCGAGCTTCCCGATGGACTTGAGAAACTCCAGAATGCCGGCCAGAGCATCGGCGTGCGTGGCGGCAAGCTGGGTGGTCGAGGAAACGTTGTTGGGCTTGATGACCACCCGGCGATTGCCGATGGACTGGGCGATCTGCTTTTCCAGCGACTTCAAGGCCCGAAAGATATTGTCGGTGCGATTGTCGCCGTTGGTCAGCGCGACCTTGCTGGGCACCGCGGAAGCGGCCGCAGCCGGCTGTGGCGCTGCGGGTGTCTGAGGCGTGGCCCCGGGCGCGTCCGCCGCACGGGCAAAGCGCCCGGCAAACAGTGCGGCGGCACCCGTGGCGAGTCCGGTCTTCAAAAGAAAGTCACGACGATTGGTGAGCGAGAATTGCTTTTCAGTCTGATTAATCATGGCCCGATATTACTGGGCACGGTCCGGGTGTCAATCGGAAGTTTTGGCTTGGCAATTACCGGACTCTTTTTGCGTTAGGCCAGCAGCCAAGCGCTTCTTCAAGAGCAACTTGCACAAGGGCGTTTTCTGATTGGCAAAAGGAGGCGAATCGTGTCTTATGGCCGTGATCAAGAGTTGGCAAAAGGGGCGCAGAAAGGACCCCTTGCGCCAAGGTAAGTTGAGGAAAATGCTTATGAGCAATACCCGCGATCCATTGCCCCTTGCCTGCAAGGCATCCAGAACCAACCCCGGGCCGGTTTTTCTCACCGCATTTGCGGCCCTCGCGGCCTGCGCGCTGTCGGGCGCTTTTCAGCCAAGTGCATTCGCTCAAGCCCGGTTCGCCCCTTCCGGGAACATGAACGGCATGGGTGTCGAAGGGCAGATGATGAACTTCGAGGCGTCGTTGCGGGCGATGAATCCCGAGGGAGCGGTCGTCGCCCAGGCTGGAACCGGCGGCAGGGGCGGCCGGGGTGGGCGGGGCGGGCAGCCGTTCCAGCGCGAGGGCAGCAAACACACGCTCTCCACCGTCATCCAAGGCGTGCCGGCAGCCTTCACAACCGCCGTCACCGACACCGGGGACGGCACGGCCAGAATTGATGTGGAGATGCTGGCCAACGGCGACGCTTCCTTGCAGGGTGTGTATTATTGTTTCGAAGTTCCGCGCGCGGCCGTCGCCGGGGGAACGGCCGAGCTGATCGAACCGGCCTCGCTGGTCCCCGCCGTGCGGCTGGACGCCGCTCCGCCGGAAGGAAGGACGGACTTTCTTCGCGCCACCGCCAAAGGGATTCGGTTCGGCTCGAAGCAGGAGCAGATCGAGGTCACCGCCGCAGCGCCTTTCGAGATCGTCGTGCGCCAGCAGGCGGCCGGCCAGCCGGGGCGCGGAGGCAGCCCGGACATGTCCGCGACGGACGCCGCCGCGGGCAATTACCAGGTCTATTGCGCTCTGGCGACGGGCAATGTGGTGTCAGGGCAAAAGAACAGTTGCGCCTTCCACCTGAAAGTGTCCGGTGAAATAGACCGGCAGCCGGTCGCGCTGGCGCTTGATCCCGCCCAGCCAGGGCCGGCCTTCGCCGGCATCGGCGGCAATTTCCGGATGCAGTTTCCAAACCAGGACCCCCAGGTAGTCAAATACAATCTGGACAACCTGCGCGCCGGTTGGGGCCGCATCTCGATGGCCTGGGAACTCTGGCAGCCGGACGAAAACGCCGATCCGATCCAGCAGGCGAAAGCCGGCAGGCTCAACCCGAACTTTTACCGCCAGGCGGAGATGGCCCGGCTCCTGGCGCAGCGGCGGATTCCTGTCATCGCCAGCGTGTGGTCCGCGCCGAGGTGGGCCCAGCTCCCCAACATGTCAAAGACGAAACTGGACCCGGCGAAAATGGGCCAGATTTGTGAATCCATCTGCAAGTACCTTCTCTATTTGAAAAGCGAATGCGGGCTTGAGGCGGCCCTTTTTTCATTCAACGAATCGGATACCGGCGTCCAAGTTCTGCAGACGCCCGAGGAACACGTCGCCCAGGCCAGGCAACTGGGCCAGTATTTTGCCGCCAAGGGGCTGACCACCAAGATGCTGCTCGGCGACACGGCGCGCTGCACGGTGGAATCCGCGCGAATGGTGGAACCCGCCTTCGCCGATCCCGCGCTCCACTCCTACGCCGGGGCGGTGGCCTTTCACACCTACGTCGGCTGCGCCGACTCCGACCTGGCAGTATGGAAGGAGGCGGCCCGGAAACTCCAGCTTCCGCTGTTGGTGACCGAGGCGAGCCTCGACGGTTCGGCGCACCTCTACCCCTGGCTCTTTACCGAGAATTGGTTCCAGGTGTACGAAGCCGATCTGATGACACGCATTTTATGGAAAACCCAGGCGAGCACGATGATGGTGTGGCAGTTGACGGCGGATTACTCGGTCCTGGCCGGCGGCGGGATTTATGGGGATAACGGCCCGCTGCGTCCGACGTTGCGCTTCTGGTATTTGAAACAGCTCGGCTCGACGCCGCCCGGAGCCTTCGCCCTACCCATTACGTGCGACCGACCCCGGATCAGTTGCGCCGCTTACGGCGATCTTGCCAATGGCGCCTATGCCGTTCATATCGTCAACACCGGCGCGGCGCGGGAAACCACGCTCTCCGGCCTGCCGGCCGGCATGAAGGAACTGCGCGCTTACGTGTCTGATTTCGAGCGCGGCATGCAGGAAGGGCCGCGGGTCCCGGTGGTGGATGGGAAGGCCCGCTTCACCCTCGATGCGGCGGCGTTCACCAGTTTGTTTGGGACCGCCGCCGGCACTGCGCCCAACCCGCCGGCGCCGCGCTGACATACGCGGGCCGGCGCAAGCCGTCCAACCGCGCCCTCATGGCGTTTCACTGACCTGCACGCGGTAGAACCCTGCGCTGCCCAAGGTGGACAGATTCCAGTCCAGCGTTGTTCCAGTACCGGGCAGCGCCAGGCCGGAAGCCTGCCAGTTCACCAGGTTGGTGGAAACCAGCAGTTGATAATTCATCCCGGCCAGCGATGGCATCGCGCACACCGCGCCGCCACCGGCCGCGCTGAACTGAATCGTGTTCGGCCAACTGGTCTGGCTGATGTCGAAACTTCCGGCGTACGCGGCCGCCATTTGCGCGCCAGACAGGTTGGCGATGTGCGGGCCGATTTGATACTGGTAATGCCCGTTGGCCGTTTGCATGGGAAACCCGATCCGCCACTGTGTGCCGCCCGTGTTGCTGACGGTGAGTTGCGCCGCGGGAATCGCGCCGGACGGGGCCGTGACGGCCACGCCCACGGTGGTGAACGTGGCGGGATCAATCGCCACGTTGAAGACCAGGTCAATATGACTGGCCAGCGGCCGGGCCGCGCCCCCGTTGGGCGTGGCGGACGTAATGGCCGGCGCCACCATCACGCTGGAAAGAAACACCGTTCCCGGCGAACCATTGAGATGATACGAGTCGAACGGGCCGCCGCCAGCCACGGACAATTGATTGGTCAGGTTGAACCCGTTGGTTTGCGTGTAATAAACCGCAATCCGCCCACCGCCGCCCCCGCCCGCCGTCCCGGGTTGGCCGTTGCCCGTTCCTCCGGCGCTGCCCAGGTCCACCGGTTGTGTCACTGAGCCATTGGTGCCTCCGCCCGGCGATCCTCCCCAGCCTGCTCCCCCCGCGCCGCCGTAGCCGCCGCCGCCCGCGTAAAAATTGGGGCTGGCCGGCGCCACTCCCGGTCCGAGATTTGTGCCGATGGGGTAACCCAGGCCGTCCACGTTCAGTGCGCTGCTGCTGTCAACGAGCGCGTTGCCCAGCACGACCACATTCAAACCAGGATCGCCCGCCAGGCAGGTGAGATAACTGTTGCTCGCCACGCTCAGGCTGCTGACCGTCAACCCGTGCGATACGGCGACCCCCGCGGAGTTCGTGACAGTCAAATTAAAGGCCTCGGGCGAGGTCAGCGGCGTCAACATCCCCGAATTGCCGCCGTTGGCAATGAGCACATTGCCCACCGTCGCCGACGCGGGCTTGAGGTAGATCGTCCCGGCTCCGGCGCCAATCTCATCGACGTTGGTCCAGTTGAACGGGCCGCCGCCCAGGGCGGTGACCTGGCTGGCAAAATTAAATCCCGTCGCATTCGTATAATAAATGGCAATGCGCCCGCCGCCCCCCGCTCCACCGTCGCCATCCGCCGGCCCGCTGCCGCCATTGGCGGAAATCACGCCCCCGCCCTGGAGCGTGCCCACATTCAGCCAAAGACTCCCGCCCGAACCGCACCCGCCGTGATATCCGGTAACCGATAGAGGCCCCCCATTGGCCGTAATGATGCCATTGAGGGTCAGGGTGCCGTTGACCGTCAGTTGCAGCGCGCCACCGCCTGGCGAGCCGGGTTGTCCGATACCGGCCGCCCCGGCGCTCCCCAGATCCGCCGGTTGCATCAAGGAACCGTAGGTGGGGCCGCCCGGCGACCCGCGCCAGGCCGACCCGCCCAGACCGCCATAACCGGCGCCACCCGCGTAATAGCTGCTGTTATCACTGGCCACGCCGGGGCCGCGATTCGCGCCCAACGGATAACCTTTGCCGTCGAGCGTCAACGCCGCGCCCGCGTCAATGGTGGCATTGCTCAATATAGTCAATCCGAGGCTGGAATCCGCAGTCACGAAGCTGTTGCTGATGATGTGCAGCGAGGTGAACGTGCTGCCGGATGCCAGGTCCACCGCCGCGTTGCTCGTAATCGTCACATTGAATGCCTGGGGCGAGGTCAGCGGCGTCAACATCCCCGAATTGCCGCCGTTGGCAATCAGCAAATCTCCCACCGTGGCGGAGGCGGCTTTGAGGTAGATCGTCCCGGCTCCGCCGCCAATCTCACTGACGCTGGTCAAGTTGAACGGGCCGCCGCCCAGGGCTGTCACTTGGCTGGCCAGATTGAATCCTGTCGCATTCGTGTAATAAATCGCGATGCGCCCGCCGCCCCCCGCTCCGCCGTCGCCGTCCGCCGGGCCGCTGCCGCCATTGGCGGAAATCACGCCCCCGCCTTGGAGCGTGCCCACGTTCAGCCAAAGACTCCCGCCCGAACCGCACCCGCCGTGATATCCGGTAACCGATAGAGGCCCCCCATTGGCCGTAATGATGCCATTGACGGTCAGGGTGCCGTTGACCGTCAGTTGCAGCGCTCCTCCACCCGGCGACCCGGGTTGTCCGATACCGGCCGCCCCGGCGCTCCCGAGATCCACCGGTTGCAACATGGAGCCATACACGGGGCCGCCCGGCGACCCGCCGTATGCCGACCCGCCCAGACCGCCATAGCCGCCGCCGCCTGCGTAATAGGTGCTGTTGTCACTGGCCACGCCTGGGCCGCGATTCGTGCCCACTGGATAACCCTTGCCATCGAGCGTCAGCGCCCCGCCTGAGTCAATCACAGCGTTGCTCAAAACCACCATCGTCAGGTTGCTGCTGCCCGCAAGCTGCTTCAGTGACCCGTTCGTTGCAATATGCAGCGCGCCCAGCGTCAGAGGCGCCATCGCCACGCCGCTGCCGCCGTTGGTGATGGTCAGCGCGAACGCTTCCGGCGAGGTCAATCCGGTGTCCGCCCCCGCCGACCCGCCGTTGTCCACCAAGACCTGGCCCGTCGTCTGAGTCGAAGCCTTGGTATAGATCGTGCCCGCGCCCCCGATGATCGAGGAAATGCTGCTGGAAACGGCGGAGATGGCGCCGGCGAAATTGTTCGTGCCGTAGTAAATGGCGACGCGCCCGCCGCCACCGCCGCCGCTATCGTCGTCCGTGTCGCCATTGCCGCCATCGGCTGAAATCGTGCCCTGGCCGGCCAGCGTCGTAACCGTGAGCCAGATGCTGCCGCCGGACCCGCCGCCAATTTCCCCGTCCCCGGCCCCCCCTGGAGCGGTCGCATCTCCGGTGCCCCTGGCCAGGATTTGGCCGCTGACGGTCAAGGTCCCGCCCACCAGGAGCCGCACCGCTCCACCGCCCGAGCCGCCGGTCGCATTGTGAGAGGGACACGAACCACCATCGCTGCCCCAATCTGTGGGTTGCGTGATCGAGCCGTAGGGCGCCCCGCCGGCCAGGCCAACACTGCTGGTTGCGCCCCAGCCGCCGTAACCGCCCCCGCCGGCCCAGTCGTCCCAAATCGTGCCAACCAGGCTGGCGCCCGCGCCCGGGCCGGAGAATCCCGGGTGGTATCCTTTGCCGGTGACATCAATCCGGCTCGTGGCATCCACGAGCACATTCTGCGCGATGGTGAGATTGACCTGGTTGTTCGACTGTCCGCTCGCCGCTGCCGTATGCGTCAGGATGCCGGAAGATACGATTTGCAGACTGTTAAAGGAATGCGGCCCGTTGACCGTCAGCGTGCAACCGCTGACGACGATATCCTGCGCATCGTAAGTTGCGTCGCCGGCGTTGATGGTGGTGTCGGTGGTGAACGTTACGGCGCGCGCCAGCAACGGCGCCAACGCGAGCAACAGGGCCAGGGAAGAACGAATAGGTTTCATAGGTTTCGTGCTTGTAGCACCGCCCTGATAACTGGTCTATACCCGGATTGCCGATTGCTTCGCGTTTTTTGCACTGGAAAAAGGGGCCTGTTCCGCCGGTTTGATGGAGTCTGTTTTTGGCTCGACGGACAGCCATTTCTCCGTTACCTGAATGCTCGAACCAGTTTTCCGAAAATAGGAATTCATGAAACAGCAACGACCCGCCCGGCCAAAACGAAACGCGCCGCGAACCGCCAGGCGTTCCCTTGCCACTCGCAGCAGGCCTGCCGCCGACGCTCCGTACAAGAACGCCGGCCTGCCCGTGGCGCAGCGCGCGCAAGACCTTTTGCGGCGGATGACGTTGGAGGAGAAGGCGGCGCAGATGATGTGCGTTTGGCAGAAAAAAGCCGACACCTTGCTCGATGGGGCGGGGAATTTCGATTTGCAAAAGGCCAAAGCCAGTTTCCAACACGGGCACGGATTGGGCCAGGTGGGACGGCCCAGCGACGCCGCCGGGGGCAAGGACGCCAAGGCCACAGCGGAGTTGACCAACGCCATCCAAAAATTCTTTATCGAGCACAGCCGCCTGGGAATCCCGGTGATGTTTCACGAGGAATGTTTGCACGGTCACGCCGCCAAGGATGCCACCAGCTTTCCGCAACCCATCGGCCTGGCGGCGATGTTCCATCCCGAACTGGCCGAGGCGCTTTACACCATGACGGCGGAGGAAGCGCGCGCGCGCGGGACGCATCAGGCGCTCACCCCGGTGGTGGATGTCGCGCGCGAGCCGCGCTGGGGACGGGTGGAGGAAACCTTCGGCGAGGACCCTTTCCTGGTGACGCAACTCGGGCTGGCCGCGGTGCGGGGATTCCAGGGCGACGCCTCCTTCAAAGACAAGAAACATGTTATTGCCACGCTCAAACATTTCGCGGCCCACGGCCAGCCGGAATCGGGCACGAATTGCGCGCCCGCCAATCTGTCCCTGCGCGTGCTGCGCGAAACCTTTCTGCGCCCGTTCCAGGAGTGCGTGCAGAAGGCCGGGGCCATCAGCGTGATGCCCTCCTACAATGAAATTGACGGCGTGCCGTCCCATGCCAGCCAATGGCTGCTCCGCGAGGTGTTGCGCAAAGAATGGGGATTTCAGGGATTCCTGGTTTCCGATTATTACGCGATTTGGGAATTGAGCCATCGTCCCGAGACTCATGGCCATTTCGTGGCCGGGGACAAAAGAGAAGCCTGCCTGCTGGCCGTGCGCGCGGGTGTCAATTTGGAATTGCCGGAGCCGGACTGCTATTTGCATCTGGTCGAGTTGGTCCGCGACGGCCTCCTCCAGGAATCCCAACTCGACGAACTGGCCGCCCCCATGCTGCATTGGAAGTTCAAAATGGGTTTGTTCGACGACCCTTACGTTGACCCCGCCCGCGCGGCGCAAATTGTCGGTTGCGAAGCCCACCGCAAGCTGGCCCTGCAAGCGGCGCGCGAGACGATCACCCTGCTGAAAAACGAGAACCACCTCGCGCCCCTGGATGCGCGCAAAATCAAATCCATCGCCGTCATCGGGCCGAATGCGGACCGCGAATTGCTGGGCGGTTACAGCGGAAAACCCCGGTCCTTTGTTTCCGTGCTGGAAGGCATCCGCCAGAAAGTGGGGGACCGCACGCAAGTGCATTATGCCGAAGGCTGCAAAATCACTGTGGGCGGCTCGTGGAACCAGGATGTGGTCAGCCCGGGCGATCCGGCGGAGGACCGCAAACTCATTGAGGAAGCGGTCAAAACCGCCCGCCAGGCGGAGGTCATCGTGCTGGCCATCGGGGGCAATGAGCAGACCTCGCGCGAAGCCTGGGCGCGCCAGCACTTGGGGGACCGCGCCCGGCTGGAATTGATCGGGCGGCAACAGGAATTGGCCGCGGCCCTGCTGGCGACGGGCAAACCGGTCATGGTCCTCCTTTTCAACGGCAGCCCCCTTTCCATTCCCTTCTTGAGCGAGCAGGCGCCGGTGATTTTTGAATGCTGGTATATCGGCCAGGAAACCGGCCATGCGGTCGCCGAAGTTCTTTTTGGCGAGACCAATCCGGGCGGGAAACTGCCCATCACCATTCCCCGCTCGGCGGGGCATCTCCCGGCCTTTTACAACCACAAACCCTCGGCCCGCCGCGGCTATTTATTTGACGATGTTTCGCCTCTCTACCC
>Ga0326728_10021526_pt1 | contig 12109 bp, 8 predicted proteins | sample MB3enrmetagenome_FD_207602 | JGI IMG/M metagenome (GOLD analysis project Ga0326728, IMG submission 207602) | Lab enriched peat soil microbial communities from McLean, Ithaca, NY, United States - MB31MN | ecosystem: Environmental > Terrestrial > Soil > Wetlands > Peat | place: USA: New York...
ATGGCGGCGGTCACAGACCGCCGCTACAGGGGGCGGCAGGGGGCTTAATCGAAGGCGCGGCCGGCGCAACAAAGAACGTCGCGGACTTTGTGGCGGACTAATTCCTTGACGCGGGCGCGGGCGGGGCCGAGGTATTTGCGGGGGTCAAATTCCCTTGGGTTTTCAAAGAGGCATTTGCGGATGGCGGCGGTCATGGCGAGGCGCAAATCGGTGTCAATGTTGACTTTGGCGCAACCGAGGCGGCGGGCGATTTCGATGTCGGCTTCCGGCACCCCCGCGGTGTCATCGCCGAGTTTGCCGCCGTATTTGTTGATTTCCTGGACGAGTTCCTTGGGGACGCTGGAAGCGCCGTGCAGGACCAGGGGATAATCGCCCAGGCCGGCGTCGAGCAGGGCTTTTTTGATGGCTTTGAGGCGGTCCAAATCGAGGTGTTGCGCGCCTTTGAATTTATAGGCGCCGTGGGAGTTGCCGATGGCGACGGCCAGGGAATCCACCCCGGTCTGACGCACGAATTCGACGGCTTCGCCCGGGTGGGTGTAGGCGCCGCCCTTGGAATAGCCGCCGCCTTCCTCGCCCGCGTCGTGCTGGGCGCCGACCAACATGCCCAGCTCGCCTTCCACCACGCAATCGTGGGGGTGGGCGTATTCGACGACGCGCCGGCAGAGTTCGACGTTTTTGGCAAAGGGTTCGTGGCTGCCATCAATCATGACACTGGTAAAGCCCTCATCCACACAGTCTTTGCAAAGCTCGAAGGTGTCGCCGTGATCGAGGTGAACGGCCATGGGGATGTTGCTGGTGGAAACGGCGGCTTCGATCAACTTTTTGAGATAGACGGGGTTGGCATATTGGCGGGCGCCTTTGGAGATTTGGAGCATGAAGGGGGCTTTTTCCTCCTCGCAGGCTTCGACGATGGCCTGGAGCAGCTCCATATTATTCACGTTGAAGGCGCCGAGGGCGTATTTTCCCTTGAGGGCCTTGGCGAAAAGCTCTTTGGTATGTGTCAGTGGCATATATTATTGGCGGGCGCGCGGTATTGCGCCCGCGGGCAGAGAGTATGAAAAGAGGCTGGGAATGTAAAGAACAAGAAGAAGTTGAAACGCTGAAAGGCTGAAAGGCTGAAAGGCTGAAATAATTTCAGCTTTCAGCTTTCCGGATTTGGGTCTATTGCGGGTTTGATTTTGATGTGGAATGCTGGTGGTATCTATCTATGCAAAAGGAATACGCGGTTTCAGGGCATTGGCAAAGGCCATTCGATGACGGCGGGATGCGGGATTGGGCGGTCGAGTTGCGGCAGCAGTTGCTCGCGCCAAAAGTGTCGCTGGGCCTGGTGTTCATGACGCCGCAGTTTTTCCCGGTGGCGGGGCAGATTCTGGAATTGATCCGGGTGCATGGGCAGGCGCCGCTCCTGGCGGGTTGTTCCAGCACCGGACTCATTGCCGGCCGGCGGGAATGGGAGGAGAAACCGGGAGTGGTGTTGTCGCTTTTTTCCTTGCCGGGGGCGGAGTTGCGGGTCTGGCGATTCAATCAGCCGCAGGTGGAGGAGGCGGGCAGCCCGGCTTACTGGCGCTCCAAGACGGGTTTGGCGCCGGGCCAGGTTAACGGCTGGCTGGTTTTCGCGGACCCATTTCACCTGGATGCGGAGGCGTTCCTGCGGGGGTGGAATGGCTCCTTTCCGGGCCGGCCTGTGGTGGGCGGGCTGGCCGGCGGGGACATGACGGAACAGACGACGCAAGTATATTTAAACGGCGAAGTTTTCCAGGAAGGCGGGGTGGCGCTGGGGGGGGGGGGGGGGGTGGAGTTGATGAGCGTGGTATCGCAGGGTTGCACGCCGATTGGCGAGACCTGGATCATCACCAAGGCGGAGGGCAATTTCATCCACCAAATCGCCGGCCGACCGGCTTATGAAGTCTTGGCGGAGACCTTCGGCAATCTCTCCAGCCGGGAACAATTGCAGGCGCGGGGCAATTTGTTCATCGGCCTGGTGGTCAATGAATACCTGGAGGATTTCCACCGCGGCGATTTCCTGGTGCGCAACATTTTGGGAGCGGATCCGAAATCGGGCAGCCTGGCGGTGGGGGCCTGGCCGCGCCAGGGCCAAACGCTGCAATTCCAGCGCCGGGACGCGGCGGCGGCGGACGAGGACATGAGGTCGTTGCTGGACCGGCTGGCCGGGCAGTTGCGCGGGCGGCGCATTTATGGAGGTTGTCTGTTCAGTTGCAACGGGCGGGGCCACCGGCTTTTCGGCCAGATGGATCACGACGCCGCCCTAGTGCAGGAAAAGATCGGGCCGTTGGAACTGACGGGCTTTTTCTGCAACGGCGAGTTGGGGCCGATTGGCGACAAGACTTTTCTCCACAGTTACACCGCCTCGCTGGGGCTGTTCGCGGAGAAGACATTCACGGAGAAGACCGTTGCCGAAGAATCGCCCAAGCCATAGATGGTCTTTTGCACGGCTGGCTCATGAGAGGCTGTTTCGCCTGGAAACAGGATGTCGTCTCACGTTTCGGTCGGCGAGTCGCCGACCGGGACAGGCGAGTCGCCTGTGCTACCCCAGGCATCCCCTCCATGAGCCAGCCGTGGGTCTTTTGTTTTCCCCAGACTTTTTTCTCGACAAGCGCAGACGCATCGCTAAAATGAATACACCCACATTCCTCAACGACAATGTGGGTGTATTCGTTTTGGGGCGCATGACAAAGATCGTCTCCTTTCTGGCAGGGCAGAGCGGCCGTTCTGCCCTGAATTCTTGGGCGGCGCAGCAGCGCCGCCCTACCGGGCGATGTGAAGGTCTTGGTCCTGTAGTCTTGATGGGACGCCGCAGTATTTGCGGCGCGGTATTTGCCGCTTGACACCGTTCTCCCACGCCGGGCAGCTTGGGGCCAGTATGAGTGCGAGCAAAAACCAATTCTCGCTCACCTGCGCGGAGTCAATGAAGGGGCTTTGCCGCATGAAGGGAACTCCCATCGGTTATCCAGGAGAAAACAAATGAAGAAAACAATTCTGTATTCGCCGGCTCTTTTCTCGGCGCTGTTCTGTCTGGCGTTCCCTGCGGCGGGCGACGTGACGGTGGCCAGCCCGGATGGGCATGTGCGGTTTGTGCTGTCGTCGAACGCCCAAGGCCACCTACAGTACACAGTCACCTTCAACGCGAAGAACATCATTGATCCCTCCCTGCTGGGCATCGTGGTGGACAAGGTGGATCTCGCCGACGGCGCGAAGATCGGCGCGAGCGAGACCTACAAAGTCAACGAAACTTACCCCTGGTACGGCGCGCACACCCCCGCGGTGGACAACTGCAACGGCGCCAGGGTCGCCCTGACGCAGCCGAAGACCGCAACGACCTATACGCTGGAAATCCGGGCCTACAACGACGGCGTGGCCTTCCGCCACCTCGTGCCGGGCACGGGCGCCCGCACGCCCGACGAAGTCACCGAATTCCATGTTCCAGCCAAGAGCGTGATTGCGCCGCAAAACTACGTCTCCGGCTACGAAGGGGTCTACCCGTGGCGCACGACGATGAACTTGATAGAGAGCATGGTGGACGGCGAGTGGACGCAGCCCCCGTTCACCTTCGTGCTTCCGAATAAAAGCGCGTACGCTTCCATCACTGAGGGGGCGCTGGTCAATTACAGCGGCATGGTGTTCCAGGCGGATGCCGCCCAGGTGCTGCACGCCCGGTTGGCGCACGCAGCGCCGGTCATCTTCTCTTACAGCTCGCGGCATCCCCAGGACATTCCGCGGGTCACCCATCCGGCGGTCGTCAATGGCCCCATCACCACGCCCTGGCGGATCGTGATGATCGGCGCGGACCTGAACACGCTGGTGAATTGCGACATCATACACAACGTGAATCCGCCTCCGGATCCCAAGCTGTTTCCCAAGGGCATCAAGGAGGACTGGATCAAGCCCGGCCGCGCTGTCTTTATGTACCTCGACGGCGGCGACAGAACGGTGGAGGGGCAAAAGGTGTTTGCCAGGCTCGCGCAGCAACTCGGCTTTGAGTACAACATTCTGGAGGGCTTCTGGAAGAACTGGCCGGAAAGCCAGTTGAAAGAGGTCGTGGACTACTCGCGCGAACGCGGGGTGAAGATCCTGCTCTGGACCTACAGCGCCGATTTCGAGGACCCGAAGTATCTCGAGGACATCGCCAACCTGTGCAACCGGACCGGCGCGGTGGGGTTGAAGATTGATTTCTGGGATGACGAGCACAAGTGGATCATTGACCGCTACGAGAACGTGATGAAAACGCTCGCGCAGCACAAGCTGCTGGTTGACTTTCATGGCGCCAACAAGCCGACGGGCCTGGAGCGAACCTATCCCAACATCGTGGGATACGAGGCCATCCGCGGGCTGGAGTTCGCGGGGCCTTACGCGCAGCACGATGCCACCCTGCCGTTCACGCGCATGCTGGCCGGCATGGCCGACTTCACCCCGGTGCATTTTGGCGCGCGCATGGCCGACACCACTTGGGCGCACCAGGTCGCGACGGCCGTCATCCTCCAGGCGCCGGAGATGGCCTATGCGGCAAACCCAGCCAATATGCTGGCCAATCCATCCGTGGACGTGCTGAAGGCCATTCCGACCGCCTGGGACGAGACGGTCGTTCTGCCATTTTCTGAAATCCGGGAAGTCGCCGCCTTCGCCAGGCGGAGCGGGGACACCTGGTTCGTGGCGATCATGAACGGGCCTTATGCGCGGAGCGCGCGTGTTGATCTGTCCTCCTTTCTCGGACGGCCGCAGCCAGGCGCGCCCTCTGTCAACTATAAGGCCACGCTCCTGCGCGACGCGGACAAGGCGGCGGACCTCAAGATTGAACACGTCACGCTTGCGCCCAGCGACACGCTCTCCGTTGATCTGAATTCCGGCGGCGGCTTTGTCGCCATGTTGAAGAAATAACGGGGAATGAGTTTCAACGTCATCGGCATCGGGGAGATTCTGTGGGATCTCCTCCCTTCCGGCAAACAACTGGGGGGCGCGCCGGCCAATTTCGCGTATCACGCGCGCGGCTTGGGGGCGCGGAGCAGTGTGATCTCGCGCGTCGGTCGGGACGATTTTGGCGCGGAAATCGTGCAAAGGCTGCAGGCTCTCGGTCTTGCAACTGCGGCAATTCAAGTGGATGCGTCCGCCCCGACGGGAACGGTCGGCGTGGAACTTTTGGCCGATGGCCAGCCGCGCTTCACCATTCACGAGGATGTGGCGTGGGACCGGCTGGCCCTGGAACAATCCGCTGTAGCCGCCGTAGCCGAAGCGGACGCGGTGTGCTTCGGCACCCTGGGCCAGCGGCGCGAGCCGGCGCGGAGCACGATTCAGGCGCTGGTGGCGGCGGTTCGCACCGGCGCATTGCGGATTCTGGACATCAACCTGCGCCAGCATTTTTTTTCGCGGGACATCATCGAAACATCGCTGCGGCTCGCCAACATCGTGAAGTTCAACGATTCCGAACGGCCTGTGCTGGCGGAAATGCTGGGTTTGCGCGGGAGCGCGCGCCAGCAAATCGAACAGTTGGCGCGGCAGCACGCGCAGCAGTTGGTGTGCCTGACGCGCGGCGCGCAGGGCAGCCTGCTCTATGCCGGGGGCCAATGGGCCGATGATCCCGGCCAGACGGTGGCGGTCAAGGACACCGTCGGGGCGGGGGATGCCTTTACGGCGGCGCTGGCGCTGGGTGTGCTGGCGGGGAAGCCGCTGGAGGCCATCAACCGCCGGGCCAACCAGGTGGCGCGGTATGTTTGTTCCTGCGAAGGCGCGACTCCGCCGCTGCCGGAATTTCCAGACATTTGAGTCTCAAAATGGGTCAATCATTTATGAATGACAGCGACGACGGCCGCGCAGTCAACGATAATTGTGTGTGGACGCTGGAAACGCCCGCCGCGCCGTGATGATGTGTTTGGGTGGCAGGGCGCGCACTCCGTGCGCGCCGCGGCGGGCAGTGGACTGCCCGCCCTGCCTTTACCGCTGCCAGCGGCGTGTGATGCGTCTTGATGCGCGGGCCTTTAACGCAATGGCGAGGTCTTCTCGGCGTCCTTCTGGTACTCCGGATCGTACAGCTCCGTGCTGGAGCGTCCTATGATGCGGCGTTGGTCGGTCGTCAATCCCCCCGCGATCAGCACCTTTCCATCGGGCAGCAACGTGGCCGTGTGATAGTAGCGTTCGGTGGCCATTTGGCTGGCGAGTTGCGTCCACGTCCCGCTGGCCGGATCGTATAGTTCCGCGTTGGAGAGAGCGGCCTTAAATTCCAGAGCCATCCCCGGCACAGGTCCAATCCCCCCCACGACCAACACCTTGCCGTCGGCCAGCAAAGTCGCGGTGTGATCTCCGCGCTGCTGGTTCATCGCGCCGGTCGCCAACCACGTTCCGCTGGCTGGATCGTAAAGCTGCGCACCCGCAGAAGGGAGGTCCATGACGCCCATGCCCACGAGGAGCACTTTCCCGTTAGAAAGTATGGTTGCGGTGTGAGAGCCGGCCGATGTGGCCCGAGATTTGGCCAATGAGTTGGTGATGGCCGTCCATCTCCCGGTCGTCTGGCTGTATATTTCCGCGCTGGAAGGAAGGAAGCCGTCAGCAGTCGTCGCGTTCAGCATCAGTCCATTGCCGCCCCACTTCGCGTCTTTGACAGGATGATTAAAGGCCCCGGTAATAAACACCTGTCCATCGGGCAACAAGGTTGCTGTCGGCCGTGTGAAGGCGGTTCTCATCGGAGTGGTTGGAGTCCAGGTTCCGGACGCCGGATCGAATATTTCCGCAGTGGAAGGTCTTAGTGGATTATCCGACCACACGACCAGCACTTTCCCATTGGGCAGCAAAGTCGCTATGGACAAGCTGCCCGCGGTCTTCGTCGCTCCGGCGTCCATCCAATGTCCGGTGGCAGGATCATAGAGTTCAGGCGCGGGGCTTTCAAAGCCGCCGACCACGAGCACTTTCCCGTCGGGAAGCAGCGTCGCTGTGTGGTGTTGGTGTGCATGGTTCATGGTGCCGGTCGCCGTCCAATTTCCGGTGGCGGGATCGTACAATTCCGCGCTGCCGGTGTCGTCGCCCCCGGCGACGAGCACCTTCCCATTGCGCAGCAGGGTCGCGGTGTGAAAAAAACGGCCGGCAAGCATTGGACTGTTGGCAATGAAGGAGCCGGCTTGGGCCAGGGGAACGCCGGACAAATTGAGGGCCAGCGCGGCGACGGCCAGGGCGAGCGGTAGGATTCTGTGCTTCTCCGACGTTTTCAGCGGATCAGGTGCGGCAAAGACGATTTCGGGGAGCGCGTGCGTCTCGCGCGCGGTGTTTGGCGTCCCGCCTAACACATTCCGGCGTGCCTTGTCTCTATACGCGGCTAATCCGAGGAAGAGACCACGGGATGGAATCGCCGATGATGTGGGGCGCGGGACGCGCCCCACGGCGACCGGGACGGTCGCGCTCCCCAATCCTTGAAGGCAAGCGAGTTTCTTGATGCGCATTTTCATGCCGCTTTTACTTCATAGACGGCGCCGCGCGGTCAATGGTGACGTGGTTGGTGGTGATGGAACCGGCGTTGGTCAGGAGGTCGTCCTGGCGCACGCCGTGGAAGGCGCAATCTTCAAGGCGGACGCCGGCGATGGTGGAGTTGGTTGTGCCGATGACAGAGAGGACGCGCGGGCTGTTCGCGGCGGTGAGGTTTTGCATGACCACGTTGCGCACAACGGGCGGGAACGGGCCGGCGTTGACGCTCGAATAAACGAGGTCAATGGTCAGCACTTGGTCCCGGACGCTGCCGATTTCGACGTTGCGCATGAAGATGTTTTCGATGACGCCGCCGCGCTGGGCGTTGGATTTGAGGCGCAGAGCGCAATTCAGGTTCGGGCTGTCCATCTTGCAGTTCTCGGCAAAGACGTTGCTCACGCTCCCGGAAACTTCGCTGCCCACCACCACGCCGCCGTGGCCGTCCTTCATCACGCAGTCGCGCACGATGATGTCTTGCGAAGGGACATTGACGCGGCGGCCGTCGGCGTTTTTGCCGGACTTGATGGCGATGCAGTCGTCGCCGGTGTCGAAGAGGCAGTTTTCGATGAGGACGTCGCGGGAGCATTCGGGATCGCAACCGTCGTTGTTGGGGCCGTGGCTGGAAATGCTGACGCCGCGGACGGTGATGTTGGTGGAAAGGACAGGATGGATTTCCCACATGGGCGAATTGGTGATGCGCACGTCCGCGATGAGGACATTGCGGCAGCGATAGGGCTGGATGAAATTGGGCCGCAATCCTCCGCCGTCGCCGAAAACGCGTTCCGCCACCGGCACGCCGGCATCGGCCTCGTTGATGAGCTTTTGAGTTCCGCCGCCCGCGCCCGTCGCCCGCAAGCCCCACCAAGTCTGCGCGCCGGAGCCGTCGAGCGTGCCCGGGCCGGTGACGGCGATGTTCTCCTGGCCGAAGGCGTAGATGAGCGGCGAATAATTCATGCACTCGGAGCCTTCAAACCGGGTGAAAACCACGGGGAGAAATTTGGCGCGGTCGGGACTGAATTGGAGGGTGGCGCCGGCGGCGATGTGGAGGTCCACGTTGCTCAACAAATGCACCGCGCCGGTGAGAAATATGCCGCCGGCGACGACGACCCGGCCGCCGCCCACCGCGTGGCAGGCGGCGATGGCTTGGGCGATGGCATCGGTGCAATCGGTCGCGCCGCCGGGCTTCGCGCCGAAATCCGTGATGGGGAAATCGCGGGCGGGAAATTGCGGGGCCTTGATGCGGGCGAGGATGGCGGGAACGGAGTCCCAGCCGGACGCATCGGCGGCGGCTTGCGCCTGGAGCGCGGCCTTGGGCGCGCAGGCGGCGATGGTTACTGACAAAAATACACTGGCGGAAAGATTTTTCATTTTAGAATGGGATCACATTTTCCGCTGTTGTCACCAGTTGGACGGGGCCGAGCAAACCGGAAATCATCAAGGGGGTGCGGCGGGTCAGCTTGCGGATGTTGGTCTGCGTCACGCGCTGGGCCTCCGGCAGTAATTGGTCGCCGATGATGCGGTTGGGCCAGAAGTTGGTGACGCGGACGGCGAGCTTGTTTTTTCCGGGGCGGGCCGCGCCGGTCAGCTCGATGCGCCACGGCGGCTTCCAAAGGATGCCGAGGTTTTGGCCGTTGAGAACGACTTCCGCCAGTTCATGAATTTCTCCGAGATCGAGCCAAAGGTGAAGGCCGTCCGCCAGGCGGGCGGCGTCCAGATCAATTTCCCGGGTGTATTGGAGCGTGCCGGAGAAGTACTTGAGTTTGGCATCGTCAAAATCGGTCCAGGATTTCAAGGCCGGCAGCGGGAGGGGCTGGGTAACTAAACTGTCGAGTGCATGGAGCGGGGCGTCCAGCGTCCAGCCGTCCGCCAGCACGACGGGATCGGGCAAGGGCGCGACAGTCAGCCGGGCAGTGCGTCCGAGTGAGTCGTTGAGTTCGTAGCGGCCTGGCGCGCTGGTTTGGAGCACGGGCTGGCCGTCGCGCATGGAAAGTTGCGCCGCGCCGGAAAAATCCCGCGCCGAACCGGTGAGGAAAACCGGCTGGCCATCCCTGACGGCATGGACCGCCGTCCTCGTTGTGGCGAGGTTTGGCGCGGGCAGGCGAAAGATAACGAAGGCGGAGCCGTAAGGTTCCAATCGCACGGGAACGAATGTGCGCCCGTCCTGTTGCACGGAGTTCACGCCGCGGCGGATTTCCCCGGTGTCCGGCAGCCACAATTCCGGGGCCTTGCCCGCGACGCGGAAGGAGCAGGTGACGTTTTCCCAGTGGTTGGTGGGGTTGGCAACGAAGTAAATTTCCGTCGCGCCATCGCGGCGATGAATGTAGTCCAGGGTCACGCCGGGAGTGGCGCCGCTGAACTCGAAGTCCGGCTGGACGCCGTCGTCCAGCAAAACCTGGCGGGCGGATTTTGCCCAAATGACGCGGCCTTTGCCAAAGGCGTGTTCGGTTTTTAGCGTGTCGTTGGTGTCGCCCCAAAGATCGCGGGCCAGGGCGGCGACTTCGAGATCGCATTGGGGATAATTTTGCAGGCTGGTGGCGGCGAGGGGGCGCGGGCCGAGGATGGTCGCCCCATCCGCGACGAGGGACCTGAGCTGGCGCAGGACGGGCAGGGAGATGAGATGGTAATCGGGCAGAACGAGCAAGCGGTAGCTCATGCCGTCGGGCAGGACAATGCGGCCGTCCCGCACCGCCATTCTGGTGAGGAGGACTTCCTCGGTGGCGACGTCGTAGTCGAAACCGGGGAGGACGCCGGCGGTGTTGGCGCGTTTGAGCTGGGTGAAGTTGGGGACGCCGTTGCCATAGTATTGACATGCGTCGGCGACAAAAAGGCCCTGCTGGAGGAGAAACTGGCAGCGGTTCAGATAGGAAAGAAACGGGCCGGAGACGGGCCACCAGGTGGTGTTGGGGTTGATGTGGGTGCCGGCGAAGTATTGCTGGCCGGGCAGGCCCATGCCGGCGGGGGAACAGACAAAAGCATGCCAGACCAGGCGGTTCAAGCCTTCGCCCAAGGCGCGGTCAAAAGTGGGTTTGAGGTTGTCCCAAAGTGTTTCCTGCCAGTGCAGGCCGATGTCGGTAAATCCCTCGCCGACGACCAGGGGGCGTCCGTAGGTGTGGGCCGCGCTGGCGGGCTGCTTGATGAAGAAGCGGTCGAAGTCGGCGACGCGATGGATGGGCGAACGCGCCCAGAACTCGGACATGGGGGCGTCGTCCGCGCCCAGGCATTGCAGTGAATCCACCGGGACGGAGTGGGGTCCGCCGGATTCGGGGTGGATTTCCATGCCGTGCCGGTGGGCGCCCTCGCTGAAGAGCTTGAAATGGTTGTCCACGGCCAGGTCGCCGATGGTGCGGCGGAAGTCCCAGAGAAAGCGGTCGCTGACCGGCCTGCTGTCAACTATATAGCCGGCCAGGACGGGCAGAAAGGGGAGCAAATCGTAGCCGCGGCGGCGCTGGAATTCCGCGCGCAGGCTGGGGGTCCAGTTGAGCACCTCGACCTCCCAACTGTCGGTGTGGAGGTATTTGAGGGTGGCGCCCGCGAGCGGCCCGGCGTCGGCGATCAACGGTTCGACCACCTGGTTCCAATAGGAACGGAAGATGGCGCCATCAATGGGGTCCAGCGCGTAGCCCTGCCAGGTTTCGCTGCTGGTGGAGACGCGGCTATGGTCGTTGAGCGTGTAACCCAGGCGCAGAATCCGCCAATCCCCCGCGGGCGCGTCCCAGCGCAACACGCCGCCGCCGCCCAGGCTGGCGGTGATGTCAATCACTTTTTGCGAAGGAGTGTCCTCCTCGCCCGGACGGCCGGGCACTTCCTGCAACAACGGCGCGCAATCCGGGGTGGACCAGCCCAGGCCCTTGATGAGGGCTTTCTCGTCCAGGTTCTGGAGGGGCGGGTGCGGATTGGCGGATGGATTGACCGGAAAGGCCAGCACGCAGACATCGCGGTAGAGTTCGGGGGCGTGCTTCGGCTCCGGCAGGGCGTTGGTGAAGGAGAGAGGGCCGTGGAGGCGGGTTTCCGACCAGGCGAGTTTCTTGGGCGCGTCTTGCGCCTGGATCATCGGGCCGCCGAGATTCCAGCCGCTCTGGATGTTGAGGCTCATTTCCAGGCCCAGGCGGCTGGCTTCCTGCAAGGTGAATTTGAACAACTCGCGCCATTCCGGGCTGAAGAAAGCGGGACCAGCCGGGACCTGGGCGTTGCCCTCCTGTTCGGCGCCGCCGGCGTCGGTGATGATGGCGCCGCCGAAGCCCTTGGCTTTCATCTCTTGGAGATCGCGGGTGATGGCGGCTTTGGTGACGTTGCCGTTGAGCCACCACCAGTAGGCCCGGGTGCGGGCCTGGGCCGGAGGATTGGCAAACCCGGCGTCCAGCGTGTCCTCCGCCGGCGCGGCCAGGCTGGAGGCCAGGAGAATGGCGAGTGAAAACAGGCTGATTCTGGAGATCATGGCGAACAATGATTTAGTCTCAGGAATGCGGTGGAGGAAACCATTTGTCAAGGACGCCGGGGAAAAACAAAGAGGCCGGGGTCCATTTCACTCCTGAACAGGGAAGCCCCGTTCTCTGAACGGGGTTAGAAACAGAGCTATGCTGGAACGAATCATCAAGATAATGGTGTCGGGTCAGGGCAACGGTTGCCCGCCGATTCTCGACCGGGGCAG
>Ga0326728_10021527_pt1 | contig 12109 bp, 8 predicted proteins | sample MB3enrmetagenome_FD_207602 | JGI IMG/M metagenome (GOLD analysis project Ga0326728, IMG submission 207602) | Lab enriched peat soil microbial communities from McLean, Ithaca, NY, United States - MB31MN | ecosystem: Environmental > Terrestrial > Soil > Wetlands > Peat | place: USA: New York...
GCGGCATGCGCGCCGACGGCGAGGACATCGCACTGATCGACTTTGAAGTGGTGGACGCCAAGGGCAATCGTTGCCCAACCGACGACGCCCGGGTCGATTTCTCCTGGAACTCCCCCGCCCCGCCTGTCCCAGCTCCCGCCATCTGGTTGGGTGGCTATAACAGCGGCAAGATCAATACCACCTACAACCTGTATCTCAACACCGAGGACGGCATCAACCGCGTGGCCATGCGCTCCACCCTCACCGCCGGAACCATCAAGGTCACAGCCACTCGCGACGGTCTCAAGCCAGCGACCGTCACCTTCGACAGCAAACCTGTCACGGTTACAGACGGCCTGTCGCAGGAAGAGGAGGTCACGCTGTCGCCGGTCGCAGCGAAGTAATTGCAGAAGCCGGCATCCTTGCCGGATGGCAGACGATTGCTACTTGCAGAGAACGGTGAGTATACTCCGGGGCGAAGGAATTACTGCCATCCGGAGTCGATGCAATGAAGGCTGTCCTCAGGTATATCCTCGCCCCGCTCTCCCTTGTTCCAATCATGTTCCTCCCACACACGACAACGATTGCGCAGACCCAGGCGCAGGCAGCGCGTCCGTGGCAACAGGTGACGGTTCCGTCCACCAGCGAGGTTGCGGCGAACTTCAAGTCGCCGCCGCACGAGTATGGGGCGATTGCGGCGTTTACAAGCTGGAACGGCGCGGACCAGGCTGAGGTAAGGAAGCGGATCACGGCCGATCTGGACCGGATGTCGGCAAATGGGATGTTCATCTTCAATATGTCGCCGGGAAAGAGGAGTCCTGGCGAAGCAGCGTACCTGTCGCCGGGGCACATGGACCAGGTGAAGTTCACCGTCGCCGAAGCGGCGAAGCGCAATATGCGCCTGTGGATCCAGGACGAGAGCGATTACCCGAGCGGGTTTGCGGGCGGGTATATCAGCGAGCGCTATCCGCAACTCGGGATGCAGATTCTCAGCGCGGACCTGACGCTGCGCGGTGGGCAAGGGCAAACGCTCGAGATGCCGGTGCCTGCCAACACGATGGCAATCTGGGCGACCAAGACGGACCGGAGCGGCGTGATGCAAACGGTACTGCCGGTCCCGGTGCCGGCAGACCTGCAGTTGAAGTGGATTACACCGTCGGAGCGGGACACGAGTGCAGAGGAGCGCGGCATGTCGTGGCAGTTGACGTTTCTAAGGCACGTGTATTTCAGCTCGCCGACTCGCAACTTCAATCGCGCCGACGGGTCCCATGCAAAGGACGGATTGTACTCACTGATCGACTATCTCGATCCCAAAGCTACGGACGCTTACCTGCATATCACGCATGAGACTTACTACGGAGCGGTGGGCGACCAGTTCGGCAAGACCATACTGGGTTTCTTCGGCGATGAGCCCGCATACAACGGCACTCCCTGGACTCCCACGATGCTGGAACAGTTCAAAGCACAGAAGGGTTATGACGTAGCACCCTACATTCCGCAGTGGTTCAATCGTCAATCGACAGAACAATCGCGACGCGCCAGCGCGGATTACTCCGATGTATGGAGCAATATCTTCAAAGACTCATTCTTCGGCGAGCAGGCCAACTGGGCAAAAGCGCACAACGTGGAGTACTTGGTCCACCTGGTGGATGAAGAGAACATGATCGGGCTGGAGCGCGGTGAAGGCGAGTACTTCCGCGACGAACGCTATGTGCAGGTCCCGGGGATCGACAATCTGGACCAGCTTGTACCCAGCGCCGTGCATCGTCCGGACGGGACCTGGAGCACCAATAACAACTTTCCCAAACTGGCGAGTTCGGCGGCGCATCTGTTCGGCAAACCCAAGGCCTGGTCGGAAGAAGGCGGCGGTTCGGGCGTCGATGGCAAGTACCAGATGAACTTTCAGTTGGTGCGCGGGATCAACGCGCTTCAGGTGCGGGTCTCTGGGCTACGCGCCGGCGGCGGCGAGGGGGCAACAGGACAGGCGTCCGGACCCCCTCCGCCGGATACGCCACAAACTATTTGGTATGCCAACCGGGGAGGCTATCTGATGGCCATCGGCCGTCCCGCGGCGCAGGTGGGCTTGTATCGGCCAAGCCATACCGTATGGCTGGGCGGTCAGGACGCGACGGAGGCCGACCACAGCATGACTAAGCTAGGCTGGCAGTTGTTCGAGCATCAGGTGGATTGGGACTACTTCGACGAGCAGTCGCTGAGTTCAGTGGCAACCATAGAGGATGGCGGTTTCAAGAACCTGAGCGGTCAGGTGTATAAGGCGATCGTGTTTCCGTCCATGACCGTGATCACTCGCACGGGTCTCACACGGCTACAGGCATTTGTGAAGCAGGGCGGCAAGGCGATCTTCGTAGGCAAGACGCCGAGCCTGGTCCTGGACAAGACGTTCCTGGATATGAAGGAGAAGCCGGACCTGAGCTTTGCCACACTGGTTGAACCGTCGGGTGACATAACGCCTGCGGTGATTGCGGCACTGCCCAAGCCGGATGTGAAGCTGGACTCCGAGTTCCTCAGGCTGACGTACACGCACCGCAGTTGGACCGACGGCGACATGTACTTCTTCTTCAACGAGAGCGACAAGGCGGAGTCTCGCGTGGCCACGATTGCGGGACATGGTAAGGCGCAGGACTGGGACCTGGAGACTGGAGATATCCATCCCATGGCGGCGGCGACTGCGGCTGGCGATTCAGTAACCGTTCCGCTGGTGCTGGGGCCGTATGAGGCGAAGGTGATTGTAATAGGGCCGCTGCCCAAGGTGGCCACAGCCGCGGAACCTTCGTTTGCATCGGGCGCGACAGTTGCGGATTTGAGCGGCGACTGGAAGCTGGACCTGAACGGCAAGCAGTTGACCACTCCTATTAAGCCATGGCAGGAGCTGGGAACAACATCCTTTGCCGGGCCGGCAACGTACGCCATGCAGTTCACCGCCGCAGCGACACCCAAGGGGAAGCACGTCTATCTGGAGATCGGCGATGTGCATGACTATGCGCATGTGACGCTCAACGGAAAAGAGGTGGGGGCACGGTCGTTCCAGCCCTATCGTTGGGATGTGACTGACGCGCTGAAGAAGGGCGCGAACGACCTGAAGATCGAGGTGTATGCCAATGTCGCCCAGGCGAGACCGGCTGCTCCGCCGCCTGCCGCCGGTGCGGCTCCGGCTGCTGCAGCACCTGCTCTTGCAACGCTGGCTCCCGGCGGAGGGGCACCTGGTGCCGCTGGCGCTCCAGGCGCTGGCGGAGGGCGTGGCGGACGTGGCGGACGTGGCGGAGGGGCTGCTGCGGGAGCGACCGCTGCCGGTGCGCCTCCTGCCGGCATGGGCATGGGAGGCCGCGGTGCGCCAACGCCTGCGACATCGGGCCTGCTCGGCAGCGTCAAGCTGGTGGCTTACTAGCGAAGGTCTGAACAAGTATTCGGCATTCCCTCGGCGGTTAAAGCCGCGTCGCAATTTTTGTGTTTACGGCGGGACTGAAGAGGGTGCTGAAAAAGTCGATGTGTCGCCTTGCACCTGCCCTCAGCGGCTAAAGCCGCATTGTAAACAAAGCAATTTACGGCACGGGTGAACCCGTGCCCTTAAGCAAAACGGAGTTTTTCAGCATCCTCTGAAGTCCCGCCCTTTCAAAACCGGGACTTGTTCAGAGCTTTTCTAGATGGTTGCGGGTTATTGGAAGCACGACATTCCCATAACTGAGCGCAGTTGTGCCGGAAAATCGGGATTATCGGAAACCTCGCCCCGCCAAATACAAGCTGCCGTGGACGCAGGATAGCTACCTACGTACAAACTTTGAGTAGATTTCGTATCATAATTCTCATGCACAACAAACTTCGCTGGGGAGTTCTCAGCACCGCCAACATCGGCCTCAAGAAAGTCCTTCCAGCGATGCAGAAGGGCGAATACACCACTGTAGCCGCGATCGCATCGCGCGATCTTGCCAAGGCCCGGGAGGCGGCGACAGCGCTGGGCATTCCCACGGCCTACGGTTCATACGAGGAATTGCTGGCCGATCCCAATGTCGATGCGATCTACAATCCGCTTCCCAATCATCTTCACGTTCCCTGGACCATCCAGGCCGCCGAAGCCGGGAAGCACGTTCTCTGCGAGAAGCCACTCAGTCTGACCGTCGCAGAGGCCAAGACTCTTCTTGCCGTTCGCGCACGCACAGGAGTCAAGATCGGCGAGGCCTTCATGGTCGACTGCCATCCCCAATGGATTCGCCTGCGCCAACTGCTCGGCCAGGGCAGCATCGGAGAGCTTCGTTCCATCGCCGGATTTTTCAGCTACTTCAACATCAACCCGGCCAACATCCGCAACCGGATAGAGTGCGGCGGCGGCGCCCTGATGGACATCGGCTGCTACCTTGTCCACGCGTCCCGCTATGCCTTTGCAGAGGAGCCTACGCGGGTGGTCGCCTGCATCGATCGCGATCCCGCGATGCGAACCGACCGGCTCACCTCGGCGATTCTCGACTTTCCCGGCGGCCAGGCCATCTTCACTTGCAGCACGCAGTTGGTCCCCTACCAGCGGATCCAATTTCTGGGCACCCGTGGGCGCATCGAGATTGAAATCCCGGTCAACGCGCCGCCCGACCGTCCCACGCGCATCTTCATCGACGATGGGAAGGACCTCTTCGGCGGCGGTATCACAACGGAGACCATTCCCGTCTGCGATCAATACACCCTGCAGGGCGACGCCTTCTCCAAGGCTGTCCTGGAAGACACGGAAGTCCCTGCTCCCATCGAAGAAGCCATCAAAAACATGGCTGTTATCGAGGCCATCTTCCACTCCGCCAGGACCGGTCAGTGGGAGTCTCCCCGGCAATGAACCACTGTGCACCGCTGGCTGCTAAGGTGGCGCTTGCAGTGTGTCCTGCGTTCCTGTGAGGCAACTGCCAAACTTACACAGAGCAGTCCATGGTAAATATCGATAATTATCAATAACTTACAGAAAAACTGGCGGAGAGTGAGGGATTCGAACCCCCGATAGCCTTGCGACTATGTCTGATTTCGAGTCAGGTGCATTCAACCGGGCTCTGCCAACTCTCCTGCATTGCAAGTTTACGCGAAAGCGCCGCATCCGAACAGGCCGCGGAGGCATTTTGCAGGAGTCCGAATCCAGGACGCTTTCTGACCGCCGGCTTAGGGCCTGTCATCAAACTAGCCACAGGATAGAGGCAGCGAAGTAGATGGCGGCGAGGAAGTTTCGGGAAGTTTTGTCATAGCGGGTAGCGATGGCGCGGAATTGTTTGAGATTGGCGAAGAAGTTTTCAATCAAATGGCGGGCTTTGTAGAGGTCCCTGTCGTATTCCCGTTGCTGTTTCCGGTTGGCTTTGGGAGGGATTACGGCGGTTTTCCCTGCTTGCTCCAAGGGTAGCAAGACCCGCCGATCGGCGTCATAGCCCTTGTCGGCGAGCAAAATATCGGCCTTCACCCGCGGCAGCAGGACATCGGCTCCGTCCAGATCGCAGGCCTGGCCTCCGGTCAGATGAAATCCGATGGGGTTGCCCAGTGCGTCGACCGTGGCATGAATCTTGGTGCTCAGTCCGCCCTTGCTGCGCCCGATGGCTTGATCGCCGCCCCCTTTTTGCGCGCCCCAGCACTGTGCTGATGCGCGCGCACGATGGTCGAGTCGATCATGGCATATTCGTTGTCGGCGTCGGTGGCCAAGACTTCAAAGAGCCTCTTCCAGACTCCTCGCTTGGCCCAGCGGCTCATGCGCGTGTGAACCACCCGAAAGTCCCCAAATCGTTCCGGCAAATCGCGCCACGGGATCCCGGCGCGGTAGCGGTACAAAACCGCCTCCACAAACAGCCGGTTATCCTTGGCCGGACGCCCTTCCGACCCCTTCCGACCAGGCAGAAATCCCGCAATCCGTTGCCACTGATCGTCCCGCAATCCATACCGCTTTGTGCTCATACAAAAAAACTAGCCGACCAGACTGCGCTTGCATATATCGAGTTTGATGACACGCCCTAAAGCCACTCATGCGCAAAGAGCGCGCATGAATAGGCCGCCCCGTGCTCTTCGGGCGTATCATCCTGGTATGCCGAAGTATTCCATCGTCGTTCCGTTTCATAACGAAGAAGAGAACGTGACCGCGCTCTACGACCGGGTGAAGCTGGTGATGGAGCATGTGGGCGAGCCCTTCGAGATGGTGTTTGTGGACGACGGCTCGTGCGACCGGACCTACCGGTTGCTGGAAGAGATTGCGGCGGTGGACAGCCGGGTGCTGGTGGTGAAACTGCGTCGCAACTTCGGCCAGACCTCGGCCCTGGCGGCGGGCTTCGACCACGCGCAGGGCGAGATGCTGATCTCCATGGACGGCGACCTGCAGCATGCCCCGGAAGAGATTCCCGAATTTCTGGCGCGCCTGGAAGAGGGCTACGACGTGGTGAGCGGATGGCGGTCGCAGCGCGCGGACAACCTGCTGCTGCGGCGGATACCGTCACGCTGCGCGAACTGGATCATGGCGCGCATCTCGGGCGTCGATATCCACGACTTCGGGACCACCTTCAAGGCATACCGGCGCGAGGTGATCCACAACATTCCGCTGTACGGCGAGATGCACCGGTTTATTCCGGCGCTGGCCAGCTGGTACGGGGCCAGCATCTGCGAGGTGCCGATCAGTAACCCGCGGCGGCAGCACGGGCAGAGCCACTACGGGTTGTCGCGCACGACGCGTGTTTTGTTCGACCTGCTGACCATCCGGTTTCTGATGCGCTACATGTCCAGCCCGCTGCACTTCTTCGGCTCGATCGGCGCGCTTGGCATACTTGCCGGCGGCGGCCTGGCGGCATGGCTGCTGACCCTCAAGCTGCTGACCGGAGAGAGCCTGATCCTGGCCCACGGGCCGATCTTCGTCATCGCGGGCGTGCTGATTCTGGCGGGAATCCAGATGCTTGGCATCGGCCTGCTGGGAGAGCTTGAGGTGCGCCACTATCACAACCCAGGCCACCGCGCTCCCTATGCCGTGGACCGGCTGCTGCGGCTGAGCTCCAGCGAAGAGAACCAGTTGCGATAGGGCGCAGGTGATGAGATCCGTGTTTGGGTGAAAAGCTGACCTCAGGGGCTGAAGCCCGGTTACTCAGAGGACTTTTACGGCACGGCTGAAGCCGTGCCCTTCCGATTAAGCCAACCGGCACAGAACGTACTATTCTGTTGGTTATGCTACTGAAAGATTTGCGCACGGCTGTGCTGGACGCCAACCTGGAGCTGGTGAAGCGCGGGCTTGTTCTCTACACCTTTGGCAACGCCAGCGGGATCGACCGCGCCGAGGGGCTGATGGTAATCAAGCCGTCGGGCGTGGACTACGACGGCCTGCGTCCCGGGCAGATGGTGGTGACGGATCTCGACGGCAATGTGGTAGAGGGGACGCTGAAGCCGTCGTCGGACCTGGAGACGCACACGCTGCTGTATCGCGAGTTTCCTTCCATCGGCGCGGTCGTGCATACGCACTCCGAGTTTGCCACCAGCTTTGCGCAGGCGGGGATGGAGATTCCGGCGCTGGGGACGACGCACGCGGACACGTTCTACGGACCAGTCCCGTGCACCGCGCCGCTGAGCGACGAGGCGATCGGCGGGCGTTATGTTCATGAGACGGGGCTGGCGATTGTGCGACGCTTTGCGGCGACTGACGAACGCGCGGCGATCGATCCGCTGGCCGTGCCTGCGTGTTTGGTTGCAGGACATGCGCCATTCTGCTGGGGCAGGGATGCGCACGAGGCGGCGCACAACGCCGTGGTGCTTGAGTACTGCGCGAAGTTGGCCTACAACACGCTGACGCTGAAGCCGGACGCGGATGGAGTGAGCCAGGCGCTGCTGGACCGGCACTACTTCCGCAAGCACGGGCCAGGGAAGACGTACGGGCAGGGGTGAGGGGGGCAGTCAGGATGATAGGCCGCATGTAAATCGAAGAAGACGGTCGTTCGCTACCACGAACGATACCCCACGCTCCACGCCAGCCAGCAAGATGGCTGGGGTCTCCGGCCTGCGCCGATAAGGCTGGCGCGAGGATGGGGCACCCGGCTAGCTATGGGCAGGGGTGAGGGTGCAGCGGCGGTGTGACGCTGAACACAGCACATCGAGATTTAATGGTTTGCTTATGCGGTGATTGTGTAAAGTACCCAAGGCAGCAAAATCTCACAGGTTGCGTAGCAGGATGCGCGGAGCCGCGCTGAATGCGAAGAGGTCTACCGCGAGGCGGGGTAGAGCAGCAGTCCGTGGTGTAGTCCAAAACGATCAGGACAGGTGATAGACAGATGCGTTCTTCATGGCGGATGGTGTTTCTGGCGTTGTTGCTAGGGGTGGTGGCGGGTTGTCCGCCGATGGTTGGGATGAAGGCGCAGGCGCAGATGCCGGCGATGCTGCTGGTGGCGCCCGATGTCCCAAGCGCGCCAGTGAGCGCGGAGGCGACACGCATTGCGGCGCTGGAGAAGCAGGTGGCTGCGCAGACGGCGGCCATCGCGAGCGCGCAAACATCGGGCGACAATGCATGGATGCTGACCTCGTCGGCGCTGGTGCTGCTGATGACGGGCCCGGGGCTGGCGCTGTTCTACGGCGGACTTGTGCGCAAGAAGAACGTGCTGGGCACCATGATGCAGAGCTTCGCCATGATGGCGGTGATCACGCTGTTGTGGGCCATTGTGACCTACTCGCTGGCCTTCGGCAGCGGGAACGCGTTTATCGGCGGGCTGCACAATATGTTCCTGCACGGGGTAGGCCTGGATCCGAGCCCGTACGCGCCGACCATTCCGCTACAGACCTTCATGGTCTTTCAGTTGATGTTCGCCATCATTACGCCGGCATTGATTACGGGAGCGTTTGCCGAACGGATGAAGTTCTCGGCGATGCTGGTGTTCATGGTGCTGTGGGCGATTGTGGTGTACAGCCCGATGGCGCACATGGTGTGGGGCGTGGGCGGGCTGCTGAACTCAGGCAGCGGGCGCTTCCCGTGCATGGACTTCGCTGGCGGAACGGTGGTGCATATCACGTCGGGGGTTTCGGCGCTGGTGACGGCGCTTTATCTTGGAAAACGAATTGGGTATCCGAAAGAAGCGATGCAGCCGCACTCGGTGGTGCTGAGCTTTATAGGTGCGTGCCTGCTGTGGGTGGGGTGGTTCGGGTTCAACTCGGGATCGGCGCTGGCGGCGGGAACGCTGGCCACTTCGGCGTTTGTAGCGACGCACTTTGGCGCGGCGGCGGCGGCGATTGGATGGAGCGCGGCAGAGTGGATTCGCAACGGCAAGCCTTCGGCGCTGGGCGCGATCTCCGGCTGCGTGGCCGGGCTGGTGGCGATTACACCGGCGTCGGGGTTTGTGTCGCCCATGGCGTCGATTGTGATTGGGCTGGTGGCCGGGGCGGGCTGCTTCTTCATGGTGGTGAAGGTGAAGTCGTGGTTCGGGTATGACGATTCGCTGGACGCGTTTGGCGTGCATGGGGCGGGCGGAACGATTGGCGCGCTGCTGACCGGGCTGTTTGCACGGAGCGCCATCAACCCGGTCTTCGGTGCGGGCAAGGCAACGGGCGTGCTGGAGGGCAATACCCACCAGATATGGAACCAGGCCATGGGCGTGGCGATTGCCTGGGGCTTGGCGATTGTGGGCACCCTGCTGATTCTGTTCGTCGTGGACAAGACGATTGGCTTGCGCGTGAGCGAGGCCGAGGAACGGGAAGGACTGGATCTGACGCAGCACGGCGAGGAAGGCTACGAATGGGCGCATTGATCCCGGTGCATTGATCGGGCTGTAACAGTCCCGCTAAGGTGGCCCACGGACTCAGTTTGTTTAGGGGGGTGCATAGCCGGGAACTGGTGTGCATCTCTTTCCTTCTCGGGGCTAGCAGCAGCAACCGAGAGAGGCGTACTATGCTAGAGCTTGCCAGAAGGCAAGCAAGTGAGAGGATGAATTAAATGCAGAAGATTGAAGCAATAATCCAGCCTTCGAAGCTGGATGCAGTCAAGGATGCGCTGGTGGAGATTGGCGTACAGGGAATGACCATTCTGGAGGCCCGCGGACATGGGCGGCAGAAGGGGCACACGGAGTTCTATCGCGGACGCGAGTATTCGGTCGACCTGCTGCCCAAGGTGAAATTGGAGATGGTGGTGGCCGACGAGATGGTGGAGAAGGCCATCCAGACGATCCTGACCACGGCGCGCACCGGCGCGATCGGCGATGGCAAGATCTTTGTGTCGAAGATGGACGAGGCAATCCGCATCCGCAACGACGAGCGGGGCGAGATCGCGCTGTAGGGGTGGGTGGATCGGTTTGCGGTGGGAAAACCCCATATCTCAGAATCGAGATGTGGGGCACCCGGCCCCAGGTGTCAACTTCGAGGCGTGTCGTCCCAGTGAGCAAGAATCGCTCGCCGGGAGACCCGCCGGAGGCAGCTCGCGTCAATAGGTTGGCGTTTGCGCGGGTGGAGGGTGGCTGTATGCTGGTAGTACTACCTCCAATACAGCCAACCAGGCAGACCGGAACACAGCCATGCAGGAGAGTCCGACCACAGGCGAGGGGTTGTGCGGCCAGTACCAGCGGCGGATGCTGGAGATCCGCGGCGCGTTTGCCACCGGGGCGAGCGGCGCGCAGACGGTAGCGGCGCGCGCGGCGGCGGTGGACGAGCTGATCGTGGGGCTATGGACGCTGGCGGTGGCCGAGACGCCGGAGCTGGGCCACGGAATTGCGCTGCTGGCCGTGGGAGGCTATGGGCGACGCGAGCTCTTCCCCTACTCCGACGTGGACCTGTTGTATCTGCTGGATGGGAAGGTCTCGGAGGCGGAGATCAAGCAACCGCTCCGGCGCATCAGCCAGCAGCTTTGGGACTGCGGGATACGGCTCTCGCCGACATCCAGGAAGCGCAGCGAGACGGAGCGCTTCGATGCGGAGAATGCAGAGTTCACCGTGGCCCTGCTGAACCACAGGCTGCTGGCGGGAGACGCGGCAGTCTATCAGAGGCTGGTGGAGGTGGGTTTTCCCAAGATGCTGGAGCGGGAGAACAAGGCGCTGGCATCGGGGCTGGTGAAACTGACCGATGAGCGGCACGCCAAGTATGGGGATACGCCCTTCCATCTGGAGCCGAGTATCAAGGACTGCCCTGGCGGCCTGCGCGATGTGCATGTATGCGCCTGGTTGCAGCAGCTGGAGGAGGCGGGGCAGAAGCCCACATCTCAAAATCGAGACGCCTACCCCAGCGAGCAAAGGCACTCGCCGGGGACCCCGGATCTCCACCCCAGCGAGCAAAGACACTCGCCGGGGACCCCGGATGTGGGGCACCCGGCGAGCGGGGGAATGGCGAGAGACCGCGAGGAGTTTCGCCAGGCGGTTGAGTTTTTGTTCACGCTGCGCTGTTTTTTGCACTACCGGCATGAGCGGGACGACAATACGCTGGACTGGCAGGCTCAGGACGCGGCTGCGGCGATGGGAATCGGGATGGGCGCGCGGAGGCTGGAGCAGTTGGCGGCCCCGGCTGCGGAGGGGGTGCAGGCGGCTTATTGGATGCGGCTTTACTTCCGTCACGCGCGCAGCATCGAGCGCTGTTTGACCCAGATGCTGGACGGAGTCACGGGCAAGCCGCACAAGGTGCGCTGGACTGCTTCCGCCAAGGCAGCGTTTGCCAGGAGCCGGCGCAGCACGGACCCTGATCCAGTAGGCTTCCGGGTGCTGAATGGGCGATTGCTGCTGGATGCCGCGACCCAGGCGGCGGGCGATCCCGCGCAGGACCCGGACGTGGTGCTGCAACTCTTTGTGGCCATGGCACGCAGCGGATGCTCGCTGGAGCGCGGCAGCGAGGAGCGCATCACGCAGGGATTGCCGCTGCTGTCGGCGCATCTGGAGGAGGGGCCGTCGCTGTGGCGCCATGTGCAGGAGATCCTGCTGGGATTTCATGCCGGCAAGACGCTGCGTGTAATGCATGCGCTGGGGATTCTGGAGCTGCTGATCCCGGAGTTTCACGGCATCGACGCGCTGGTGATCCGTGATGCCTACCACCGCTATACGGTGGATGAGCACACCATGGTGGTGATCGATACGCTGCACGGGCTGGAGCAGCCCCAGACCGGGCAGATGAGCGTATGGGCGGAGCGCTTCGGCGGGATTCTGCGCGATGTGCAGCACCCCGCGCTTCTCTT
>Ga0326728_10021528_pt1 | contig 12108 bp, 13 predicted proteins | sample MB3enrmetagenome_FD_207602 | JGI IMG/M metagenome (GOLD analysis project Ga0326728, IMG submission 207602) | Lab enriched peat soil microbial communities from McLean, Ithaca, NY, United States - MB31MN | ecosystem: Environmental > Terrestrial > Soil > Wetlands > Peat | place: USA: New York...
GTGAAATTCCTCCGACTCCGGCAGCGACTGCTGAGATCAACGAGATGATTGCTGCGGCGGTTAAGGAGGCGGTGAGCGGCGCTATTGCAGGAATTGTGCCGATGATTCAGGCGGCGAACAACAACGAAGCGTTGGTTGCCGCGTTGCGCGAAGTGAATAAACCATACAAGGACCCCCTGCAGGTCGCGCGAGAACTCCGCGAATCGCTGAAGTGGAAGCAGGACGAAGCGGAGAATCGGCGCTTGACCGAAGAGCGTCAAAGTAACTGTCCTCACCTCGACAAGAATGGCCGCACTTCAATCTGCCTCGTCCATAATCACCCCGACAGAAACCCGCGCGGAATTTGCGTCATATGCCACTCGTGGATAAATCCCAAAGAGTGGAGAATTGCATCGACGCCGGAAATCGCTCTTCAAATGGTGGGCGGCAACAAAGATCGTGTCAAAGGCTGCGCCTATCTTGTTGATGAGCACCCGCAATATAAAATGGTCCGATTGTTGGAGTCAACTTCCTGACGACAGGAAAAGTAGACTAATCCTTTAAAAACCATCGCCTGGGGCTGATATGAAAACCGGCCGCCCGAGAAAAAAGAAGCAGTGTCCCTCTTGCAGAACTGCCGAACTGTCCGCATTTTCTGTGAACAAATCCCGCCGCGACAAACTGCAGGTGTATTGCAAACGGTGCGAAAAATATCACCGATTTCTGCGCGCCATTCGTTTTGACTGAGTGCGGCGCACTTTTGACTGCGGGAAAGTAGACTTGGGATTCTATAGATAGAGGGTTGATTTCCGCCCGAAAGAGGAATCTCAAATGGCTTACAACAAGTTTAGCAACGACGCTTTCAAACCAATTCATGTTCGGGACACGTTTTTGTTTCTCCGAGGCAACGTGTCTGGTTTTGCCACTCAGGGCGGCGAAACGGGCACCAGTGAACTTATTGGTGCCAACAGCAACCCTGGCGCAAGCCCGGATGTGCCGTGCGTGATCGGTGTTTATGCCTGCCACGGGGCGGCTTCTCAGCCCGGCCCGATCAGATCGATTGACTCCGAAGTGTTGTTCAACTACGGAGGCGTTGTAACAGGTTCACCGCTCACTACGAGCGTTGCGGCAATTCGTGGCGCGATTAACGTTGCCAGCGTCACAACTCTAGGTGCGGGTGTCGAAGGGCCGTTTACTTACGGCGTGCAAGGCAAGGCGGTCATTCAGGGCACGATGAACATCGGCTCTGGTTTCTGTTCCGGTCTTTTCGCCCAACTGGACACATCCGGCGCGAGCGCGGCCATAACCAGCGGCTATGTTGCCCCGCTCATCATCGATTTCGGCGCAACATCCAACCTGGCATCGAGTGCCTATCTGAACGGCCAAGTTGTTCTGAATACAACTAACTGCATCATCAACGCCGCCGTCAAGGTTGTTGCGAATGCTTCGTATCTGTTTGATGTGACCGACCTCTCCTACGGCGGGTCGCATTTCTACGTGCATTCCGGCAGCGGCCTCGGCAGCATCGGCACCGACTATCTGGTGGTTTTGGTGAACGGAGTCGCGAAGCACATTCCGCTGTACGCGTAAACTTTTTGGAGCAGTAGAACCACAATCTAGTTCGGAGGAAAATGAAATGAGCAGCGCACCAATAGCACCGGCACCGAAGTTGACCGCGATCCAACTGATCGAGCAGGAGCTTTCCGGCTTCATTCAACAGCGTGAGCAGGCAATTGCGAATGTCCACGCGGTGGATGGAGCGATTCAGGGAGCCCAGCGCTTGTTAGCGAAGCTGAAGCAGGCGGCTGCCGAAGCAGAAGCAGAAACGAAGAAAGCGGCCGCATCTATCGATGCTGCTTTTGCCCGCTCGGGACCAGGAGAAGCCGGGGTCGAACCTCCTGTAGCCGGGGCCGAAGCCAAGAGTAACGTTGTCGAATTTCCAAAAACGGAGCTATAGGCTCCGAAGGAGCATCAAATGATTATCGAAGCGGTTGTTCTTGTGGCGGCGGCGGTCGCGGGTTTCGGAGTTGGCAGGATCAAAAATTCGAAGAAACTCGCGGCAATCCAAACGTACCTAAGTTCGGCGGAAGTGGTCGTCGAGACGGACGTGAAGAAAGTCGTCGCTGCGATCCGCGCAAAACTCTAACAGATTCCCACCGCGCTTGAAGCGTGATTGGGAAAACTTCTTCCGCGCGTCTGCTCAACGCCCGGATGCTCCCGGAGCCCGTAAAATGGCTCCGCTCCGAACGACGCCCGCTCTCTTCACTAGGGGGCGGGCGTTTCTATTTAAGACTTTTCGTTCCATAAATGAAGGAGTATCGTCATGCCTAGCGGTGCAGGAAATACATACGCGTTTGGTTCTTTGAAGGCAGTTTTTCAGGCGGTCTTTACAGACCTGCCTACGATTTGGCAGAACTCCGGGTCTTCTCCGGCGACCAACCTCTACGTCAGTTTGCACACAGCGAACCCTGGCGCGACCGGCAACCAAAGTACGTCGGAAGCAACTTACGGTGGCGGCACCGGCTATGCGCGCGTGGCGGTCGCTCGAACTACCGGTGGCTGGACCATCACCAACGAGACCATCACGAATACCGCGACCATCACCTTTGGTGCGTGTGTGGGCGGCACCGGCGAGTCTGAGACCTATGTCGGCATCGGCACAGCATCGTCCGGCGCGGGAATCCTTCTGTGGTTTGGTCAACTGACTTCCCCGCTTGCGGTGTCGAATGGCATTACGCCTTCGATAGCCGCTTCTGCTCTCTCAATAACCGAGGCGTAGGATGATTATCCTGACCAATGTCGGGACAGGCGACATCCTTCAAGTCACCTGTGGAACTTCCGTCGCCAGCATCGGAGTGCATTGTTCTTGGGTAGACGACAACGCGGGAACTGTTACCCCAGGGAACACAAACACTACGATTACCAGTTCCACATCGCCGACAACAGTCTCTCCGGCAGTTACGTCAGGCCATCAAACAAACATCAAAACTCTGACCGTTCGCAACGTCAGTGCTACCGCAACTCTCATCACAATTAGCCTCACAATTAATGGTGGAACTGCCGTAGTGCTGATGACAGTTACTCTACAGCCGAACTACACCATCCAGTATTTTGATACTCTCGGTTTTGAGGTTCTTGATGCCAGCGGTGGGCGGCTCGTGACTCCGTTAACGGGCCGGTTTTGTGGAGAATACGTTCACACGAGCGGTACCACTCACACAACGGGACCGCAAACCAACACAGTTAGAATTAAGTTAGTGGGCGGTGGGGGCGGTGGTGCAGGTGTAGCCGGAAACGCATCGAACCAAGCCTACGGCAGCGGGGGTGCGGCGGGCGGTTATGCCGAAATCGTTACTGCAGTTCTTCCCAACACCGCATACACCTATGCGGTTGGCGGTGGCGGCGCGGGTGGCGCGAACAACGCCAACGGAGCGAACGGCACAAATTCAACGTGGACTGGTAATGCCACGAACGGAACAGTTGTGTGGACGGCCCAAGGTGGCGCGAATGGTCAGAACATGGCCAATGGCGCGACTGCGATTTTTGGTGCAGGGGGAGCACAGACTCCAGCCAACACTGCAAACTCACCGACAATTTCGGTCGGCGGCACTGGGGGCTCTAACGCGTACCGAGTGAACGGAACGATGGGCCAAAGCGGCGCGGGAGGAGATTCGGTCCTCGGTGCAGGAGGAGCAGCTATAGCTCAGAGTGCGGCAACTGCGGGAGTGGTTGGTGTTGCAGGTACTACCTACGGAGGCGGGGGTAGCGGAGCGGGGGGAAACTCTAATGCTAACGGTGGCGCGGGCGGCAACGGAGTGGTGATCGTGGAGGAATACAGTTAATCGGAGGCGAGAGCAATTTGAAAAAGGTTCTGTTTACTCTTAACGTCAATGACTATGCTCCTGAAATAACCGAGTTGACATATCCGCTGCTTCAATCGTTCGCAGATAAATGTGGAGCGGAATTTTACGTTATAACAGAGCGCCGCTGGCCGTGGATGCCTGTGACTTTCGAGAAGCTTCAAATTTTTCGATTGTGTCAAGAACTGGGGACGGACTGGAACATCTTTTTCGATAGCGATGCTTTGGTTCATCCCGATACTTTTGACCCGACCGAACATTTGTCCAAAGATACCGTTCTTCACAACGGCCGAGATATGGCAGGAAACCGATGGAAGTACGACATGTATTTTCGCCGGGATGGGAGACATATCGGGAGCGGGAATTGGTTTACGGTTGCGAGTGACTGGTGTATCGACCTGTGGCGTCCGCCGGATGATTTAACCCCGGAACAAATTCTCGATAACATACAGCCGACCGTTTTTGAACGGAACCACGGAATCATCAAAGAGCATCTCATTGACGACTATATTTTGTCTCGCAACATTGCGAAATACGGACTGAAGTTTCGGTCTTATATCGACATTTTGAAATCTTTGAACTTGACCCAAGATGAGTACTTCTGGCATCAGTACACCATTCCTGTTGCGGAGAAAGTCAAAGGGATGAAAGAAACCCTAAGCCGATGGGGGTTGGTGGACAAAAAAGAATAGAGAACAAAAGTCATGGCCGTCGTTGGAATTTACAACCCGCAATTAAATGTAACGGCCTGGCTCGATTCAAATTTGGTTCTGGCGGGATTATTCGATGATGACTTAATCCCAAATTCTGGATTTTTTCAAGCTGCTATTTCTGGAACTTCTTCTGTCACTGTTGCCCTCATCGGTACAGGTGCTTTAGCCTCTGCGATATCGGGTACTGGAACTGTATCTGCAAATCTTGTGGGTACCGGTGCGATTGCTGCGGCGATTAACGGCACCTCCTCGGTTACTGCCAGTATTACCAGCGTCTCCCTAATTTCCGCCACAATCAACGGATCGAGTACGGTTACAGCCTCGGCGGCCGGGAGCGGCGCGCTGGCGAGTACGATAGCTGGCAGTTCCGCTATTACAGCGTCTCTCGTGGGAACTGGCGCAGTTGCTGGGTCTGTTTCCGGCACAAGCGCCGTTTCCGGTACGTTGCTTGGGAGCGGAGCCGCATCGGCCACTCTAAACGGAACTTCCACGATTACCGCATCTCTTGTGGGTACCGGCGCGCTCGCGGCAGCCCTGAGCGGGTCTGGAACCGTTTCCGCGAACTTGACCGGAGCCGGAGCCCTTGCATCAGTTATCAACGGCTACTCGACAATCAGCGAGACAATAACCGCCACGGAAAGTTCAGCCGTCTCGATTTCGGGAACCAGCACTGTGGTGGTTGCTTTGAAAGGAACCGGGGCGCTGGCCTCGACCGTCAACGGAACGGCTTCGGTCGCGGTTTCGATTACCGGCGCGGGCGCGGTTGCTGCGAGCATCGCAGGAATAAGTTCGGTGTCGGTTACCGGTATTTCGACCGGCTATATTTCAGCATCTATTACCGGCACTTCAACCCTTTCTGCTGCCATCGCAGGTGTCGGGGCGGTTTTGGCCGCAATTGCCGGAAGCGATGCGGTTTTGTGTACTCTGCTGGGCGACGGGGCCATCGAGTGCGACATCGAAGGGGTTGGGACCATTGTCTGCGCGCTGACCGGCGCGGGGGAAATTTCGGCGTCTATTTTCGGGTCGTCCGAGGTTTCAGGAACTCTGATTTCCTTCGTCTCTCCGGGGGTTGCGATTTCAGGATTGTCAACAGTCACCGCAACTTTGCTCGGCTCTTATGCGGCTGTTTTGCAAGCAGTGACTGCGGTTAGTGCGTTGGTAGAAGTGGCCAATTCGATTCCGCCGCCTCCGCAACCGGACGCCCAGATTGCTCTGGCCGCCACGCAGACGGCATTGAGAAATGTTGCGGTTACTCTCCAAAAAGTGAGCGAAGGCGCGGATGTTGGTTTTACCCCCTATGTTGCAGCGCAGGCGGCTATGCTATCCAGTATGTTCGCAGTGCAGGCGCTGATGGGAATGACAACGGATCGACAAACCCTGAACCAACTGCAACTGCAATATGCCCAGATGTCGAGAGCCTATTCCCAATTAGTGCGGTTGAATTTCTGGGGCACGGCACCGCTGCAATCGGTGGCCTGAAACAAGACTTTTTGCGAGATAAGTAGAGGAAAAAGAAAGCTATGAACTACAACGGAATAGGTCCGGTCAACCAGAGCACTACCCTTCAGAGCATGGCGGATCAGTTGAAAATTTCGACAAAGCTCCAAAGTTTTTTTTCCGTTGGGGGGATTGCCGGTCAACCGATGCTGCGTCTCGCGCAGAACGTAAACGAAATGCTGCTTACGAAGCGCATGGGGTGGAAATTTAATCGCGCATTTTTAGGGAGCAATAATCCGGCACAGAATCCTGCATTTTTTATTGCACAACAAGGTTTCCAAGATTATTCCCACGCCGGGGCGACGTGTTTCACGCTGATAAACTCCACGACTCCGGGGGGTTCTCTTCCCGCAGGCGGCGCGGGCGTCGATTTGAATCCTGGGGTTTATCAAAACGGCGTGGCAAAACTCGCCTATGGCACATTCAACGGCGGCAACGCTTATGGTCCCGTCACTTCGTGGCAAGACCACGGAATCATTTTCGATCCTGTTACGGGAAATCTCACCGTGCAGTTCTTGGACCCACACCCGTTTTTGTTGGGGAATATCGGCACGAGTATTTTTCTGATTCAGGGTGTGATGAATCCCGCGTTCAACAGTTCGTTTGTCTACAACCAACTGACTCAGTTGAGTGGTTGGATGAATGGCTACACCTTGCTTTCCATTCCCGACCAATTTCACATCGTGCTCGCGGGCAATGGCGGCCAAAAGAACACAATCACGAACATCTCTGCCTCTGCCGGAATCACGACCATCACTCTGGGCAGCGCGAATTCGGTGCCGGTTTATCCTACGAATTTTCAAGGGCAATACGGCCCCGCCAACACTACCGGTAACGGAATTGGGCCGGGCGCGATCATGACTTTTACCGGGGTCACTACAAACTCCGCGCTAAACGGCGTCAGTGTGACGATTCTTTCGGCGACGAGCACGCAATTGAAGTTTACGACTCCGACCGGGGTCACGATCACAAACGGCGCGGATACAGGAACCATCTACGCAGCTTCGTCCGGCGCGCCCGGAATTTGGAATTTTGGGTGGATCGAATCCGCGGCGCTGATTGATATTAACAACCCAAGTTTCCCGCTGCCGGTCGATCCCATTGATGCGGTCCATCGTATCGCACCGGAATACACATCGACCGGGGACAATCTGTCGATTTCTATGGAACTCGATTACGGAAACGGAGTGGTGTTGTTCAGACTGTCGGAACCAGTCAGCACCTACCCATTCGCATTCAGTGTGACGTATCAAGCGAAAGCGCCGAAGTTTATAAACGGACAGTCGGTTTTTCAGTGGCCTGACGACTACTCGTGGGTTCTTTTCGAAATGCTGTTGTGGCAAGGGATGAGGTTCGCGTACGGATCGACTGCGGCGGAAACTCAATCTCAGATGCAAGTCGCGATGATGGCAGTACAGCGCGCGCTTGAATCAGAAGACCGCGAGGCGTCGGAGCAGGGTATCGTCCCGAATTTTTCGTTGATGCGATAGCGGCTTACCATGACTCCCGAACAGCAGGAAATTGCGCGCGGGTGCCTCGACCGCATCCATCGTCTTTGGTGCGACGAAAGCGAGGACAAATATCCGCGCGAAAAAATCACCGCTCTGTTGGAAGTGCTGAGTACGCTAAAGGCGTATGAGGGTTGTGAGCATATCCACTACCTCTGGTTGGCCTACCTTTCTTCCTTGGATGCTGATTTATATCGTCTTGCCCAACACCGTGCGCGCCGGTTTGATGAGGCGTTTCATGCCCTTCGCGAATCGGTGAGCGCCTTGCCTCTCCCCGTCTAAAACAAGACTTTATGTTCTTAAGTAGAGCGTCAAGCTCTTCTAGGACATTCATGTGATTACCCTCGTGAACGGGAATTTCGAGGATGCTGCGGGCAACGCGGTCAACGGCTCATTGCAGCTTAGGCTAAACTTGGCCGCGCGGGTTGTTGCAAACCCCAGCCAAGTCGTTGCCGCGACCCCAATTTTGTTCTCGGTGGTGAACGGGAATTTATCGGGAACATGTCAGGTGTATTCCAACGCCGAACTTCTGCCGCAAAATGCGACGGGCCTCGCGACTCTCTATTTTGCCGCGCTGTTCGACCAGAGCGGGGCTCGGCTTAGTGACGAGGCAACCCGTTGGCAATTTTCGAACCCGGCGGGCAGCGTGGTGGACATAAGCGGCATGATACCGATTCGGAACGGCAATTGAGGAGACTCTAGTGGGACAGATCATCTACTACCCGCAACCCGGCTTGTTGAATTTCCCCAACGCTTGGACTGCGAGCGAGACTCACAGCGGCTTGGAAACGTTTAGTGGTGGAGTCTCTATTACCGGCAGCCCTTTGATTGCGGGGCAACTCAACAGCATCGTTTATGTGGACGGTACCACCTACACAACCATTGCGTCTGCGATTGCGGCGCTTCCTGCTGCCGGAGGCATGGTGGTCATTCCCGAGGGAACATACACCCTCTCTTCTACTCTTCTTGTGCCGTCCTGCGTAATTCTCCAGGGCGCGGGTTTTGGTTCATCGTCTTCTGGCGGAACTCGACTTGTAGCCGCGAACGGAAGCGTTTCTCCGATTGTCAGTATTCAGGGCGCATCCGCGGGTGTGCGTTCAACTGACATCTTCATTCGTGATTTGTCGATTGTCGGTGTCTACACAGCTTCACAAATTGGTTTGAACATTGACCATGCAACGTACATTGTCCTTGAGAATGTTCAGTTCATAAATTGCGGACAAGCTGAGTGGATCAACGATTGCTATCGCTGCCTGCACAAGAATGTCTCGTATTACCTCTGTGGTTCTGGCGGGACGGCTGCTACGGCTACGGTCCGAATCGACAACCAGTCCAACCCGAGCGTTCCAACAGAGCAGACTTTCTTCCATGAGTGCGCGTGGCAAGGAGACGCGGGCGGCAAGCAAGGGACCGCAATCTGGATGGGCTCTGTGGTTGAAGAAATTCGTCTTGTTGGTTGCAAGGTAGATTACAGCGGCACAGGGATGACAGTCCCTCTCATCTATGCTTACCAGACTTCGGATTTCGATATTTCACACAGCACGATTTCTGGCGGCAACATCACGACAGCTTCGGGTGTCATCTACATCACCGGCAACGGCACGACGAGAGCGAGAACCTTCAACATCAACAACTGCTTCATCGGGTTCACGAATACGGTGCCGGGCATCTATCTCGACTACGCGACGAACTACAGCATCCACGATAACATTTTCCAAGGCGGCGGGGCCGGTACTGCGGTCCTGACTACTGCAAATACGTTTGGCGGTCAGATCGGGCCTCTCATCATGTTTTCTGCCGACACCCCCGTGAACGATGTTGGCGGTTTTGCGACCATTTTCTACCCAGACCTAGTCGCGGGGGCTCAGATGGATTTCAAAACATCCATTGCTCTCGGAACTAATCCAGCCCAGACAGGTTTGATTCGTATGCCTAACGCACAGCCCATCTACTGGCGCAATGGGGCCAACACCGCCGATTACGGCGCGATTTTCTTGGATTCTAATAACACTCTTTGGCTTGCGGCGACTGCCGTAGAAACGTCGGCCCCCGTATATTGGTTAAACAAATTTCTGTACTACAACGGAGTGGCAACGGTCAAAGCGGGTGTTCCATCCTTGGTTGCGAGTACGGCACTTGCAACTCAAGCTGCGGCTCAAAGTGGAACTGCACTTTTTACTCCGGGCGCAAGTGGGCTCTATCGAGTGAGTTTCAACGCGAAGGTAACGCAAGCCGCATCGGGTTCCAGCGCGTTGGGCGGTGCCGGAGGTTTCTCCGTGACGTACACGGATGCCGCGGATTCAACTGCATCGACAGTTGTGGTCGCGGCGGGTGGTACGAACGCAGGGAATGCTCTGACATCTGCCGCGAGTGGGGCGGTGATAATCAACGCTAAGACGAGCGTGGCTGTGACATTCAGTTACGGATACACGTCCGCCGGTGTGACTCCCATGCAGTATGAAATTCAAGTTTTGGTTGAAGCTTTGGGGTAAGGAACAAGGAGAACTCCAATTATAACCCTAACGAACGGAAATTTTCAGGACGCGGATGGCAATCCCGTAGCGAATGGAAGCGTCAGCTTCCAACTCAACACGTCGGGGTCCATCATTGCTGCGCCTTTTGGGCAGGTCGAGGCGGAGACCCCAATCTCGTTTCAACTGGACAAAACCGGGAACCTCGTTCAACCCTGTCGTCTCTGGTCGAACGCTGAACTGCAGCCGCAGCAGTCTCCGGTTTTGTTGGGAACATGGTATTCGTTTTCGCTTTACGACCAAAACGGAGCGCTGCTTTCGCCTCCCGGAGTGTTTTATCAGTTCACGCAACCGGACGGTTCGACTGTAGACCTGGGTACTATGCTCGCGGTGTCCACGAGCGGGGGCGCGGTTTTCTATCCGAGTCCCCTTACCAGTAGCGCGCAGGTAGACTTGGAGAAAGTACCGCCTAGCGAGAACTATGTGCTTTATCCCCACATGTTGGGTCCTCTGCCCATCGTAGCAAACGGAAATTTCGAGTCTGGAGCCGAGAGTGGTGTTCCTAGCACGACCCTTCCTCCGGCGGGGTGGTTGAACGATCCGTCCGTTACGCTCTCGTACGAGACTTCATCGCAATATAAGGGAATCGAGAGTTTGAAGGCGGTTTACGACGGCTCGAATCCCAATGGGACTGACATCATCCAGAACAATTGGTTTCCCGTAAATCCGGGAGATACTTTCTACATCGAGGGCGCGGTCAAGACGGACGGGACTCTGACGGGAAGCGCGGAAGTTATTTTCGTAAATTTCACGGATAATACAAGTTCCCGAGTTACGGCGTCGTCGTCATCCTCTAGTTGGACAAAGGTAAGTGCTGTCGGAACCGTCCCTGCCGGATACACAATGGGAATTGTTCATGTATATGCCAGCCCGTTCACAACACCGGGAACGGTGTGGTACGACGCGATTGCGTGTTATAAGGTGAATTTTCCGGGTCCTCTTACGATTCAGGGCGCGACCCCAACAGGAAGCGGAACTGATTTGAGTTTCGGCACTACGGCGGGAATTGGAAATGCGGCGGCTGCGAATCTTCAAGCGCCCGCTAAAGGTACCGGCACCGGTCCCACAACCCTAACCGCGGTGAAGTGGATGGAAGAAGACGTTGGCGGGACTAAATTTTGGAGGCCCTTATTTCAATGATGACTCTTGAGCATAGGAACAAAATCAGCACAGCATTGATAGGCAACACAAACGGCGTTTTTGAGCCTCACTTCGATTGTGTGTGCAAGCAATGCAAGCGGGATTTTAAGGGTTTCCATCGTACCGATTGTTTTTGCTCCGACCAATGCTACAACTACTGGAACTACCATAGCGGAAAGAAAGGGCAGACCGCCAAGTCTCGCAGGGCGAGAAAGCAAGAAGAAGTAGCGAGAAGAATCGGAAATTGTGCCCTGTGCGGCGTTCACTATGCCGATATCTTTAGGGCGTCTGAGTTGGGGTGCTGTGTTGTCAACCCAACAGGGGGGTTGTTCCAAAAAGATCATATTGTTCCTCGCTCGAAAGGGGGAACTGATGACCCTAGCAACCTTCGACATTTGTGTTGGTTTTGTAACTCAGCACGTAAAGATATAGACGCAAAGTACGACGCAGCGATAGCGGTGGCGGGAAGAGCCTTTTGGTCGGCAATTCAATCGCTTCGGCGGCCTTTGTTTCAATAGGAATAGATGATGCCACGTAAAAGCGCAAAACAAGACCCCATTCTTTCGCTGGACTTCTTCAACAGTGGCTTTATTTCTTACAGGTCGCAGTTGTTCAGCCCTTTCCGGTCCATCGGGATAAATGTGGTTGCGTTCCATGATAGCGCTATTGACGGGCAGGACACGGAGAATACGGATTTTCTGGAGTGGTCGCGCAGGCCGGGATACTCGCGTTTTTGTTCCGAACCGTTGCGGGCGAAGGAGGTCGTAAATCAGTTTTACTCCAGCCGGTCTCTGACATCCGGCATCGTGAATGCTTTCATCGACACAAACCAACGTCTCGCGACATTTTCGCCAACTACCATCACGTCTGTGATTACGAA
>Ga0326728_10021529_pt1 | contig 12107 bp, 13 predicted proteins | sample MB3enrmetagenome_FD_207602 | JGI IMG/M metagenome (GOLD analysis project Ga0326728, IMG submission 207602) | Lab enriched peat soil microbial communities from McLean, Ithaca, NY, United States - MB31MN | ecosystem: Environmental > Terrestrial > Soil > Wetlands > Peat | place: USA: New York...
CGGCCAGCGTTCCCGGCGCCACCAAGGAAGTTTTCGACAAGGCGGCTGCGGACGCCAAGGCCGGCTGCCCGATCTCAAAGCTGTTTGCCAACAACACGGAGATCACGCTCGACGCGAAATTGGTGTAAGGTCAGCTCGAATACAGCTTGCTTTTTTGAGTCTCGCGGCCGGTTTGCTTTCTGGACCGGTCGCGCCTCCCAAGTCTGCGAAGTCTCTCTCCAGGCAAATAATTTCGTGTTAATTGCGCTTGGTGCTGAAGGATAGCGCTATTCTTGCAGCGTTCTTCATTTGCCCAGAAAAGTGAGACTGAGGTGAGAAAAGCCTTCCTATTCGCCTGCCTTCTGACTACCGCCCTCTTTGCGCAACAGCCGCCAAAGACGATGACAAAGATGGTGGTTCAACTGCAAAGCCCCGACGTGCCGGCGGGCAGTTTTGCCGCCAAGCCGAAGACGATGTTTCGCGCCGGAACTCAGTTCTGCCGCATCGAGGAAGAGCCGGACGCTGAACACGGCATTCATGGCTTGATGATCGTCAACGAGCCCGACGCTTGGATGATCAACCTGGCGACGATGACGGCCCAGCACATGGTCGATCCCGGCCCGACGTTCAATTGCCGGTTGCCGATTCTTGGCAGCGAGGCACGCGATTTGCCCGAAGACGAAGGTAAACAAATCGCGAAGTTGGAGTTTGGGTTTGAACTGGAGTTTTTCAAGAGTAAGGGAGCAACTCCGCAACAGGGAATGGTCTTGCAAACTAAACAGACAACCCTCTATAGGTTGCAATTTGGAGATTCAACCATTGCTCTATTCACGTACGGCGCTCCAGAACGTCCACTCGCGGTGGCGTGGACACGCGGGGGAAAAAACGAAATCTTTTGGTACAGCGGTTACGGACAGATGGACTTCGATCCCAAACTCTTTGCAAGGCCGGAACATGTGAAGATCGAAGATGTGAAGTAGTGAGGCGGCACACGCGGGGCTCTGGGATGGCCGCGTCGGCGGCCGGAATTTGACACCAGTTGCGGCATTTGCGAGACTCAAGGTTGCTGCCTGCTCAGCGCATCCTGCCTGAGCTGTCTCTCGTGCCGAAGTGGCGGAATTGGCAGACGCGCGTGGTTCAGGTCCACGTACTCGCAAGGGTGTGGGGGTTCGAGTCCCTTCTTCGGCACCAATAACTGAAAATAAAGCACTTAGGGCGGGCTTACCACCCCGCTGTACTGTTCCCCTGCTCGCACTCTTTCATGCACAGGATTCGTGCTCCTCAATCCCAGGCTGAACAGGATAGAAGCGAGTCAGCTGGCCGTCAGTAATTGACGGTTGCGGTGATGGTATCTGTGTAGGTTCCGGATATGGTGTTCTGGTTTGCTGGAATCTCTCCATAGACCGTAAGCGTCTGCGCTGTGCCGGTTCCAGTTCCGCTCACCCAACTGCCCGAAGAGTTCCCCCAATTTGTTGTATAGGTTGAGTTGCTGAACAGGGAGTAATCCAGGAGCTTTCCGCTGGGCCCGGTCATCATGCGATTGGTTACGGTGGCACCGGTGGCCGTGCCGGCATTCAAGCCCACGTTGTAGGGCGTGGTATCGGTGCATGTGACGCTGAGGGTGGTGTTGGCTTTGAGCAGGGCTCTGGAGTATTCGCCGAAGCTCAACGCATTTGCCGAGATGGTGCAACTGGATTGAATCGTCACCGTGAGGCTGAAGCTTGCGGTGCTGGAAGAAACCGTGTCAGTGTACGTGCCCGGGGGCTCTATCTGACTCGCGCTCAACTGCGCGTAGATGTATCCGGACGTGTTGCCGCTGCCGTTGTACGTGTTGGTGGGATAAGTGTTCCCCCAGACCACGGAGTAAGCACTGTCTTGAAACAACTGGTAGCTCAGTTCGGCTCCGCCGGGACCGGTGAGATACCGGGTAGTCCCCGACGCGCCCGCACTGGTTCCAGCGTTGAGGCCCAAATACCAGGAGCCCGAGCAGGTTACCTTGAAGGGCGTGGAGCTCCGTATCTGTGTGCCGGTGTAGGTTCCGAAGCTCAGAGGGCTTGTGATCGAAGCCGTACAAGTCTGTGCCTCGGCTTTCAGCGCGCAGAGTGCAGTCGCAAGCACAACTGCCAAAGCGAGTCTCCGCATCACGGCTGGCTCTCCTGGCAACGCACAGGACCGATGGTGGGGATGTCGCCGGGAACCGCTTTGTAGTCGAAGGCGGCCGTGCAGTGCTTTCCGTTCATGAGTTCAATGGTAATTTTGTTGTGCGGGCCCAGATCTTCGAGGTACGCCTCTCCATCGTAGCCTACGGGAGCGAGGGCTCCTGTGGCCTGGAGCGTTGCGGTGCTGCCCAGGGGAATGGGGGCGCCCGCATCGTCAACCAGCTTGATGAGTGCGCTGTGACTGAAACGGATGGGGAAACGAACCACGACGCCGGACCGGTCCTGAGGCCGCACAATTTGCTTGTCGAGGGCGAGATCCGCATCCGCAGGGATGTCCCTGGCCTCAATGCCGATGTGGTTGACATCGAAAGCGCGCATATCGGGCACCAGCAGGCGTCCGAACTTGTCGGTCGTCCCCACGTCGCGGTTCTCCTGATAAACGTGGACGTGCACCAGCGGAGCCGTGTCGACAATGGCGAAGCTATCGTAGATCGTGTTCGAAGGGAAGACGCCTCGATCCACCAGCGAAAGCGCGCCTTGCGATTCGATGCGCATGGTGGTTTGCCCTGAAGAGTTGTCGCCGCCAACGGATAACAAACCGGCGCGCGATTTGTATTGCGCTACAGCGAATTGATGAGAGACGTCTCCGGCCGAGGCATAGGCCTGGAAACCCCAATCGCCGACCCTTGTCGGAGACTCCTGGGCCTGCACCTGCGCGGTGCCGTTTGACGCTCCGCCGACCGAAATCGAGCTCCGCCTGCCCAGCGGAATGGTGAAACCCACCTGCAGGCCGCTCGAACCTGGAACATTGAAATTGCGAAATTCTGTGGCGTAGTACGAAATACGATGGGCTTGTACCGCGTAATTGGCGGTGACAACGCCCGATTGCGTGGTTGCAACCATTGCATTCTGCAACTGCAGTGGAGAAGGGGCCTGACCCACGCCGACGTAGGCCAAACCCACCGTGCCGTAGCGCCGCATGGTGAGGCTGGTGAACGCGCTGATCTGTTTACGCTCGATCGGCGATCCGTTCATAGCCGCAACGTCGCGGTAGTTGCGGCTCGTCAGAGTTGCCGAACCGCCCAGGCTGAAGATTCTTCCCGTGTGCTGGATTCCGGCTGTGACAAGATCGCCGCCTCCGGCGGAACCGCCGCTCAAGCCTGCGTCGAAGTTGACCATCACGCGGTTCCAAAGAATGGCGGCTCCGCCGGCGCCGCCCATGAAAGTTCCCGGAGTGGTTTCCACTGTGGCCTCGGCGGTGAAGGACTGCGAAAGCCCGCGGCGATAGAATGCTGTTCCGGCCATCTTTCCATATTCGTTGCTCAAGATGCCCCATTCGCGCCTGACGAAACCCACCTGTCCTGCGTAAGTCTGCAAGCCTTTGGCCAACAGATTGGCGCCTGCGTAAAAAGGCTGTGTGACGGTGACCTGCCCGCCCTGGGCATTGGTCAGGGTCATGGTGATGGTTCCCGCTCCGGAGATTACAGGCAACTGCGGGACCTGGAACGGGCCGGGATTCACTTCACTGGAGGCCGCAAGATTTCCGTTGACCAGAACATCGAGCGTGGAGGGAACTGCGGCCGATCCACTGAGAGTGGGAAGCGGGAAGGTGACCAGATCGGGCCGGGTGCTGAAGTCGGAGCGGATCTGGAGTCCTTCCATGTGAACGGGCCGGTTCCAGCCCAGACCGCCATTGATATAGTCGCCAACGCTGTAGCGGCGCAGTTTGTCCACATTGGCAAAGGTGTAGGCAGAGTCCATGCGTACCAAGGGTTTGGTTCCTGAGGCGCGCAGAGTCGAGCCAGCATAGGTCATCCAGTCACAGCTTGTGATGCCGCGGCGGCTGAAGTTGCGGAGGTCGAACGATCCGCTTCCTCCATTCTGGCCGTTGACGAAAGTGCCGACCGTATCGTAGTTCAGCGTCAACCCCGTCCCGCTCTCGATGTGTCTCCTGCCCTCTTGTGATTCGTTCCCATTCGCTTCTATCACGGTGGGCGCAAGAATGGAGTTGCTGGCGTTGACCAACAACTGCTGTTTTGCGCTGTCAATTCTCCACTTGAATCCGGGCAGGTCGTCCAGTGCGATCAGACCGTCGCGTCCAGGGCGGGAATTGGCGATGAGAAAACCAAGGTCCCGCAACTCCTGAGGACGCGCGTACAACTTGCCGCTGCGCAGCGTGAACTCGCCAACCTGGCTAGTGGAATAGCCGTTGACAATCACCTCGAGAAGCAAGGTCTCGTCCCTTCCAATCGGAAGTTCTGTCGCACTTGCACTTGCCGCTGGCGGATCCATTGCTTTTGCAGGATCGGCCGGCGATGGATGCACTGCCATAAAAGCCAGAATCAATGCCCCGGCAAGGCGAAGCGTGCGAGCCGTGCGGACTTCGCGGTCATGGCGCAGAAGTAACGCCAATTTGTTCGATAATGGGACCAGTGGCTCCATCGGCAGTTAACTTCAGGGTCTCTCCCGGTTGCGGTGCATATCCCTGGGTGTCAAGCTCCCAGTGCTTGGTGACGCCGGCGAGAATATAAGGCGACGCCTTTGTCATCACATTCATTTTGTGGCCGTCGGCGGCCGTTACCACGGCGTCGCGAAGGACTTCATGGCTCAAGCCGACGTTGACTCCAACCAGGAACAGCTTGTCGCCGTCGCGCTGGAGTTGAAACTGAACTTTGGGTGCTGCTTTCGTTGCCGGCATGGCAAAAATCGGTATCGATAGACGCAGCACCATTTGTACTGTCCCCGGTTCATTCGGCCCGGGTATCTGGTCGAGCACGATGCGATAGGTTGCCTCGCGGCCCGTAGGAGACTGACGCAGAATCAGGCGCACTACCTGAGAGGCTTCCGGCTCGATGGTCATCAGCGGAGGACTCGCAACCACAATGTTGCTGGGTGTGAGCTGCTCCTCATTGCCTTTCTGGCTCCAGTCAAAGACGCGAACCTGAATCGATGTCGATTTCGAGCCCGAATTCTTGACAGTTAAGGTTGCAGCTTTCTGGCCCGGTTGCATAAAAACGTTGACAGGCACAACAGACAAGCTCTGCGCACCGGCGGTATGGCCGGCAAGAGAAAGAGCCACGGCGGCGACCACTTCGATCGCCACCGTGATTCGGAGCGACTTGCAATTTTGCGAGTTCATAGTGTCCTAACCAAGGTGTGAAACGTTCCGAGATTAGTAGGTGATGGTTGCGGTGATCGTATCGCTGTAGTTCCCGGAAAGCGAAGCCTCGCCGGTCGGAATCTTGCCATAGACCGTAAGCGTCTGAGCAGACCCAGTGCCGGTGCCCGCGACCGTAGCCGTGGAGCCGGTGCCGTCACCCCAAACGGTGGTGTCACTGGATGTGGTGTACAGGTTATAGCCCAGCGTCGCGGTGCCGTTGGCCATCGTACGGGTCGTGAAGGTGCCTGCCCCTGTATTCAATGCCACGGTATAGAGAGCGAGGTTGGTGCAGTTGACGGTAATGCTGGAAGTTCCGGTGACCGCCGCCGCGCCCGTGTAGGCGCCGAACGACAGCGCCGCGGCGCTGATGGTGCAAGTGTTGGTTACGGTTGCTGACACGACAAAATTCGCCGTGCCTGTGGTTGCAGATGCTGAGGTTGGTGCGAATGCCAGGGCAATTACCAGAATCACCGCGGCAAAGGTGGTGAACTTCACATGATTTGCGTACATCATTGACTTGCTCCTTACACAAGTTTTTGGGGGAGACTAGGCAGATCATATTTATCGTTAGAAATTCGGCGATAGCTCTTTCGGTGTAAGCCCTTTTTTGTGCAGGGGATACGCCTCTAGCCCCTTGGCGTTACTTTAGTTTTATTCGGTGAGAACGTGGAAAGGCGGATATGGAACATGGATCCGCTAAGTGATTGCATTGAAATCGGATACGCAGGGTCCACAACTCAGTTCAACACGCAGATCGCCGTGGTTGGCCGGTCTGGATCAGAATGCTCGCTGGTAAAAGGAATCAACTTGGTAACGCCGCTCAATGCGGAAGAACAGCGCTCGAAAGAAGACAAGATCAACGAGGATTCTCGCGGGAAGGGCGAGGTTCGATTTCCAGCGAGGCAGGCGCTCGATGCGAGGGAGCTGAATCCCTGCGATCCATCGTGGAGCGGGAATGGGTTTCAGCGGTTTCGTTCGCAGCGGATCAATAAATAATTGTCAGAGTCACCGTCTCAGGCGGCGCGCCAAAGAGGGGACAACTCGCAGCATCAATGGACCCTGCATTCGAGTCCAGGAAGGAGAGCTCCTGGAGCGTTGGTGAGGGTCCATCCGTCAAAGGACTGACAGCGAAAGGCAGACTCCAAACTTCAAGAGGGTCAGAGCTGCGGGAGTTCACGCTTCCGGAAACGGAAGCAGAGTCAGTTCGCGACAAACCGGCCGCGCCAATTCCATTCTCGGAGGCTCGGTTGACGATCACCTGATACGACACCGGCAAGCTGCAGTTCACAGAAGCGCCAACCTGCCCTGAAGCGCCGTTCTCAGAGGACGCGGTTCCCGTGGAAACGTCGCACCCCGCTCCGACAGTCGCCGTGACTGCGAAGGAAGTCATGCTTGTCGAAGCATGAACCGGACGGGAACTGAGCCAACCTGTGAGCGCTCCTGCCACCAAAATGGAAACAGCGAATTTGCTGCGCATCGCATTTCCTCCAGAACCGGCGCCCCAGCAGAAGCAGAATCAGCCTGCCGCTGCGCGAGCCGGTTCATTCGTTACGGCTTTCGAAGGAGCGCGTTCGGTGGCCGCGCTGAGGTGAACTTCAACTCAGGTACTGCGCCCGGGCCTAAGGCCTCTCTATCGGCAATCCTGAGCAAATCCTTAGGATCGTGTTATGGCGTCTCGAAAGATAACACGACCGTGTCTCTCAACTAACACGAAAGTATCATAGACCGAGATGGCCTGGGATGCAAAGCACTAAAACCAAGGGCCTTGTCGCCTCCGAGCTGGAGGCGAACGCTTCCGGGGCCGGCGTGAGCCCTGGTCCAATACCAAATGGCTTGTTAACGGGCTGCAATCGAGGGCGCGTCGAGTGGGAAGCTTGACGCGCTGGCGGAGGCGTCTCCCAGGCAAGAATCCTGGTATTGATGGAAGAAATCAGGTCGTCCTGAATCCCTGCTTTCTCAGAATTCCACGCCATTTGTGCCCCGTAGACTGAGGAGAGAGGTTTCGCTCGAATGCAATGGCCGGCTCAGTTTTTGCTGTCAGCGCTTTCGGCGGCCCAGTTTCCCAGGGCCGAGGCGCCGGAGATCGCGTTTCTGGGGCGGTCGAACGTAGGCAAATCGAGCCTGCTGAACGCGCTGGTGGGCGAGAAGGCCGCAAGAGTCTCCAACACGCCGGGGCGCACGCGCGCCATCAATTTTTTTCTGGTTTCAGAAGGGCGGGGCAAGCGGAGGATGATGTTCGCCGATCTGCCGGGCTACGGATACGCGAAGATTTCGAAATCCATCTCGGCGGAATGGCCGGCTTTCATCGAGCCCTATCTCGCGGAGCGCGAGACATTGGCGTTGTGCATCTGCCTGGTGGACGCGAATGTACCGCCGCGCCCCAGTGACCGCCAGTTGCTGGACTGGCTGCGTGCCGCGGGCCGGGACTTTGTGGTGGTTGCCACCAAGATCGACCGGATGAGCGGCAACGAGCGCACGCGCAGTTTGGCGGCGCTGAAACGAGCGCTCGACGTCGAGGAACTTCTGCCGGTTTCGGCGAAGACGGGGTATGGCATCAAGGAACTGCGGGCGCGGATTGAAGAGGCAGGGAATAGAGAATAAGGGAACGGGAAAACAGGGATTAGGGATAAGGGGAAAATGTGCTTGCCGGTTAAGGTTGGCCGGGGTCAAAGCAATGCTTTTCCTCGAGACCGCGAACGTAGCAGCGAATCTCACAAGAAAATGCGATTTCACCGCCGTCCACTCGTTCTCTCAGCTGTTCGGAAAAGCGGGCGGCGAATTCGCGATGCGTTGAAAGCAGGCGCAGACCCTGCGCGAGGCGGCCCAGGTAGCGCGGAGCCAAGCGAAGCCAGCGGCGGGCTTTCCAGTCGTCCGCGTCGAGACATTCGAGAGCGATCGCATCCAGCACTGCGAATTCCTTGTGACGCGCCGAGTGCACGCGCCAGATGACGAGCGCCGGAATGCCGGCGAGATCGGTTTCGTCGCATTCGCCTTCCTGATGGATGAGCGCCTCATGGAGAGGTCCGATGGGCACGTCGCGGCGCAACAGGTCGGGCTCGACGCCGCGCTCGTTCATCTCGCGTTCCATGGCCGCCGGGGCCATCGCGACACAAACTGAAACCGTTTCGCGCTTACGAATCTGATTTTTGAGGATGCGCAGGGCCTCATCGAGCGAAGTGACGAGGAAATCGGCGATGGCGTCGCGAATGGCCTGCTTTTGCGCCGCGCGGTCTGCCGATGCGACCAGCGTGGCAGCGCCGGCGATGTTGGCGGCGACGACAAGCGCGCGGCCCTCCTCGTCCATTTCTCCGGCATAGAAGAGCCTGCCGCCAAGCCCCGATTCCGGATCGGCATACGGGGACGCGAGCAGCTTTTCGCAGGCGTGAGCTACGCGCGCGACAAAATCGACAACGTCCTGAGATGGAGGAGCGAGCGTCACGGGTCTATCTTATCGATCGAGTGGACTGCGGGGCGAACGGCATGAAAGCTAATTCTGCTGCTCGCGCCAGGTGCGCTTCCTGACGAAGAAAACGAACTCGCCGGGTTTGGCGGTGTAATGTGTCTGGCTGCATTCGTTGGGAGCAACCACGCCCGACTGCAGAATCTGGGCGAGGGGATACCAGATGTCTCTTTCCTTGTCGGTTTCCGCAGCGGCATCGCAGTTGATGTAGGTCTGCGTCGAATAGTCGTAGGTGGCCTTGACTGCGATCTCGCGGGTATCGGAAGGCAGCGTCACGATCACGGTTCCGTCGTCCCCCATGTGTACCCAGTCGTTGTGCGGGGTGTCATGGTGATCGATGCGCACCAGGTAGTTCGAGGCTTTTACGGGCAGCCCGGTCTTGCCGTCGAGCAGACGGATATGAATGGTATTTTCCGTCTGGGCGTGAAGGCCGGCTGAAAGAACGGCGGCACATAAGAACGCGATGAAAGCGCGGAAAGCTGGCATATTGGCGTGGCTCCAATGAAAGACAACCGCAGATCCTTCGACTCGCCCCGGCGCGCCGGGACTCGCTGAGAATGACAACGTTCTATTATGCATTTTCAATGGTTTCGAGAGGGCAAAAAACCGAAGGCTCATTATCCCTAAAGTTACCAGGAAGAATAAGGCTGGCCGTCGGAGCCGGTTTCGGTCGATCCGGAATGGACGTCGGTAATGCCGGGGTCGGTCTCATCCAACGAGTACATGGAATCGCTGCTGTCGGTCACCCAGGTATCTTTCTGGCGGGTCATGGGATCTTCGGGGATGGCGCGCAGATAGCCATCCTGAACCAGGTCGTCGAGCGACTGCGGTCCCTTCTGCTTATCCATGGTGTAGGTGTCGATGGCGGTACGCATGGTCTGCAGGTCTTCCTTGAGCGCGGCCTCGCGCGCGTGCTTGATGGCGCCTACAAAACTGGGAATCGCCAGGGTGATGAGAATCCCGATAATGGCCATCACGATCATCAGTTCGATGAGGGTAAAGCCCGCGGATTGTGTGCGATTCTTGCGCAAATACGTTTCCTCAGCTGTTCTCACCACGTGGCATACTTGGTCCCGTCAAGGGCGGTTCCCTGCGACTTGGAGTGTACATCGAAGACACTCTGCCCGCCATACGTGTCGGAATCGGGGTCGTCCTGCATGGAGCGCAGTCCCCACTCGGCCTTGCCTGTCATGGGATCCACGGGAATCTTGCGGAGAAACCTGAGCTTCTTGCCCTGCACATCGACGCCGATGACCAGCGTCTCAAGGTCGGGCGGGTAGTTCTGGCTCTCGATCTTGGTCTGGATTGCGCCCCTGTCGGCCGCGTCCTTGTACTTATCGATGGCGTCGCGCATCATCCACAGATCGGCGCGGAGCTCACGTTCCTTTTGCCGCTTGACCTGGAAGCGCACCAGGGGCAAGGCAGCCGACATGAGAATGGTCAGGATGGCCGTGGTCACGATCAGTTCCGCAAGCGTCAAGCCGCGTTCGCTATTGCGCATCGGAATGGGGCGTTCGAGGCTCATGCGCGCGATTCCCTACTTCACCATAACCGTGGCCTGCCCTGCCTGCGCCGGCACTTGTTGCTGGGCGCCATTCACCGAGAAGCGCGTAATGCCCAGAACGGCCTGGCCCGGGGCCTTGGCCTGGAAGGTGAGAACGCACACCACACCCGTGCCGGTTACGCCGTGCACACCCGGCGGGCGCGAGGCACTGACAACCACGGACCCCGGCGAATCCTCTACGTGACTGAGTCCAATTGGCTGGCCATCGCGGCTGAGGAGATCTCCGGCCGCCGCGCCCGCCAATTGCAGCTTGGCGGGGTCGTAGTGCAACTGCAAGGCAATGGAAGTCACATCTGTTCCCCCGTTAAGCACCACGGGAACCTGGAAGCTGGAGCCCGCTGCCATGGGCGCTGCGGGCACATTGAGAGCCAGGCTGGCAGGCGCCACGGGCGGCGGGGGCGCCGCGGCTGCGGACGGAGGTGCGGCTGCGGGCGGAGGTGCGGCTGCCGGGGCCGGGAGCGGCGGCCGGGTAACGGGTAGATTGGGTGGCGGCACACCCGCTTGTGCGGTTGGGATGGGGCCGCCGCTGGAGCCCAAATCGGCACGCAACTGCTCCAGCATCTCCGGCGCGGCCTCAAGCGCGCTCTGCGCGGGAATCGATCCTACAACCGGCCGTTGTGCCGGCATGGTGTGTGCCGTGGGCGGCGCTGCCGTGTGGTTTTCGCTGCCGGCATGCCGCAGCTCGATGGAACCCTGCCCCAGGCCGGTGTCGATGACACGAAGGTTGGACTGATCCAGCTCCTGCGAACGCACGATATGCGGCACCACCACGAAGACAATGTCGTCGTCCTGGATGGTGTGGTCCTTGGAACCGAAGATGTACTTGAGGATCGGGATGGCGCTCAATCCGGGAATGCCGGACCAGTTCTGCGCTTCCTGCTTGTTCTGAATGCCGCCCAGGATGCTGGCTTCGCCCTCGCGGAGACGGATCACCTGGTTCACAACGCGCTGGCTGATGATAGGCTCCGTGACGCCGCTGATGGTCTCGGTTCCGCTCTCCGCAGAGACTTCGATCTTGACGTTCAGGGTCACGTCGTGGTCGTAGTGGATGCTTGGCGTCAACTCGATGTTGACGCCCACGTCCTGGTACTGGAACTGGGTGTTGACAAGCGAGCTCACCAGCGCCGTGGCCGCGCCAGTTTGATAGGAACCGGTGGCGATGGGAATGCGCGAGCCGATCTTCATGGTGGCCTTCTGCGCATCGGTGGTGCGGATGCGCGGGCTCTGCAGGACCTTGGTGTTGTTGTCAGTGAGCAGCAGATTGAGCGTGGCCGACCCGACTGTGACAGCGAAATCAGTGGAGTTGAGATGAGCCAGAGTGTAAAGAGTCGGGCTGTTGGTCGTGGTCGAGCCGGTGGTTCCCGTAGTGCCGGTAGTGCCGGTGGTGGTGGAACTGCTGCAGGAATTGGTTGCCGAGCAGTTCGGCTGCAAGGCGACGCCGAAGCTGCTGGGCCATTGCATTCCCAGTGTGCGTTCCCAGTTCTTGCTCACCTCGAGCACCGCGATATCGACCACGACCTCGCCGCGGGGCTTGTCGAGGTCATCGATGAGTTGCTGCGCCAGCAGGAGCTCATCGGGCGTGCCGCGCGTGACGATGGCATTCTGGCTTTGCACTGGAAAGGCTTTGATGGAGGGCATTAGATTGCGAATGGCCGTGGAGACGTCGTTGAGGTCGTTCTGCTGCCATGCGTTGGTTAGATAGAAGGTCTGCACGGCCTGCTCGTCCAGGTCGCGCCGCTTGGAGGGATTGTTCTCGGCGACGAAGATGGTATTGCTCGTAACCGG
>Ga0326728_10021530_pt1 | contig 12107 bp, 9 predicted proteins | sample MB3enrmetagenome_FD_207602 | JGI IMG/M metagenome (GOLD analysis project Ga0326728, IMG submission 207602) | Lab enriched peat soil microbial communities from McLean, Ithaca, NY, United States - MB31MN | ecosystem: Environmental > Terrestrial > Soil > Wetlands > Peat | place: USA: New York...
TCTAACATCTACCGGAATCGTAAAAAATATGATTTATTTCAGTATTCAGTAGCTGAGTGGTCTACTACAGTGCCATCTTTGAGATTTGTCACATATACCTTTGTTCCATCTGGGCTGACTGCGATTCCATTAAGAACGCCATCTACAGGCACATTAGTTGTAACACTGTTTGTGGCTGTGTCAATTACAGAGACATTGTTGCTGTCGTAGTTCGTCACGTATATTTTTTTCCATCCGGGGTGACTGCAATACCACAAGGATCGATTCCTACAGACACATTATTTGTAACATTGTTTGTGGCTGTGTCAATTACAGAGAGTGTATTGCCTCCAATATTATAACCGTTATCACGTATACCTTTGTTCCATCTGGGCTGACTGCAACTCCAGTAGGCTCGATTCCTACAGGCACCGTTGCTGTAACATTGTTTGTGGCTGTGTCAATTACAGAGACAGTGTTGCTGACTGCATTCGTAATATATGCAAATGGTGCCGCGTATGCGCTACTTGCCAGGATTAAAATCATAGCTGCTGAAATGAAGGCTCTCGAATACAACTTTTGTTTATTGATCACGTATTTCAATCCTTTTCCCTATATTATTAGTTAGTTAGATTCGAAGATCATTCTGCAAGTTATGGAATGTTCATCATTCTGCTTCGGAGTATTGTAATATATTCAACGTTTGATCTAAATTAATATAATTGAGTAATTATAATAATAAAATTTGTTAGATTCTTAATCATTTATTTATCTCTGATCAAAACATCAAAACTTAGCGAAATACAGAGGAATCCGATTTATCTCTAATTTTTTTTCGCGATAATCATGCCCAAATTTTTCCAGCCGACTTCTGTATTTGACCCTCTTTTTTTCTTTTCTGATTCATCATTCTTTGATTTTAAAGATAGCTCCCGTATTCTTAAAACACTCCTTTTATTTTCAATATCCTCAATTGATGGAGATTATAACAAAAAGCTGTACAAAATATCTGCAGATTCACTCTTTGGATAGCAGTTACAAGAACTTTTCCTGCTTTGAATATCTTTTTAGTCACTGAATAAACTCGTTCCCCTGGAACTCTTTTTGAGCTAATTCTCTTGTTTCTTAATAATTCTCTTGTTTCTTAATATATCTCTTATTTTCAGAGGATGTTCTTTTACTGCTCGTTTCATTGTTGCATTATAACTTTTTGATTTTACTCCAAAGTTCCTCTATCCTCGTGAACCATTTTTTTATTCTGATAAATCCACCTGGGAATCATGAAGTGATGATATCTTTATTTTGAATTTTTGATCTGCTCATAATCTCTGTCTATTATGCTATGAAGTTTATATCTAAAATGTGACTTGCTACCCTCTTTTGTCCCTGTTCCGTCTCTGCTTCTCTTTTTTTTGCTTCATTTTCTCGAGGTTTATCTGCTTTTGCATGTCCAGGATCTGAATGGATAAAAGTAGCATCCTGAATCAATCCCTCTTTTATTTTCAAACCAAGTCAATCAAGTTGGCTTTGAAACTGTTGCCATATTTCCTCTTCTTTATCGTTACCAATAATTCTTTTTCTGAATGACCAAACGATAGTACTGTCTGGTATGTACTCAGGAAAACCAAGATATTTCCTGAAAGAAATTCGATTAATTAATTGTTTCTCAGGTTCAAAGTTTGAAAGCCGATGGGTTGCTGCAAAACAAGTAGTTTTAGCATAATGATTACATCAGCTTCAGGTCTACCTGAGGAAACTGCTTTGTTAAAATATATGGATTAAAAAAGATACAAACAGATTTCCAATCAATTAAGGAATCAGTTTCAGTAAGTTTGTCTCCAATTGACTTAAGACGTCTGTATTCCTCTTTAAAAGCAAACTCAGTAAGTGCTTTCATAGTAGAAATTATTGTCAAGAGATTTAACTCTCCAATGCTCAAATACATAAGGATTTATTGAAATTCTTTACAGTATAAGTGTGATGAATACCAATACATTGAAAGACAAACAACTCTTAACATATTTAAAAGAAATCTACAAATATGCACCTAACTACTTATGATTCTTTAAATGTGTGCCTGTTTGGTTCCACGGTTACCCAACCCAAAGATCCGGAGATCTACTCTTGAATATAACCAAAGGATAGGCTACAGATAGGTTCAAGGTAAGATTTTCTTCTCTAGAAAAAGTAATATTAGATCTTGATGACTTCACAAATAACAAAAAATAATTATTAATATTTATTTGTTTTTTGACTGCGAAAAATATTATGCGAGATTATTTTTCGTTTCTAAACGATTTTTTGCATAATTAATTTAAAATAACTAGTACTACAGTACAGCGTCATGGACAGACTAAAAAGAGTGAAGAATAACCAGTACAATGGAAATGAGCAGCAGACTATAATTGCTTGGAGATATTGATCTTATTTCGAATTAAATATACCTGGAACACTATCTATTCGAAGTAACTACATAAGGATAGGTAGTGGATACAATTATTCTAAGCTTTCCTCCTATCTTTTTTAATGAACTTGATTTAAATCATGTATAATTTTATGTAAAATTTGCTTTCTGACACTTTATATTCTTTTTTGATTATCTTTTTAGTACTATTTAATACTATCTCATTTAAGTAGGATTTATATATTTACTTTTAAAAGCATAAATACATAGATTATAATAAAATATATTAAAAAAACAAGCTGTTTTGAGTAAAAAATGCTAAAAATGCTTCTTTTTTACAAATATACTGAGGTTTTAGTATAAACTCTGCGTAAACCACTGTATTTAGGTGAAATACCCTGTAATTTTGACTGGGACTGAGAAAATACATAGGTTTTTTTCATAAAAAACATATGCGTACATGATATAGTAGAGAATATAATCGAAGTCCTTGATCTTGTAATTCTACTCAAAGTTGGCTCTGCATCGTTTGGAAAGGTTACTCGAGCTTAATTTTGTAGTTCTCTACGGCTAGGGTAGATTATTTGAAAATATATTATAAGGGTAATCGAATCTGAGTGATAACTTTATTTTTAAAAAACTCATAATAAGTTGACTATAAGTATACTTAACATATTTAAAATTACTATAACGTTGAATTTCTTCCTAAGCATTGCAGTTTATCATACTTTTGCTGTGCGCTCACTAAATGCTGATATTTTAAATCAGAAACTTATGGATAAGGCGGAAGATACCAAATTTCATAGTTATAACCAATACACTAGTTTATTTTATATCAATAGCAAACGATCTTACGACACTAAGAAATGGATTGATAATTATTTTCCATAGAATAAGAACATTCTCTAATCTTTTTGGCAAATAGTCTATGAGAAATATACTCAAGGGCCTTAGTTTCCGAAGCTATGATTTTAATGCTGGTGAGTATCGCAGGCGCTGAACCATTTGCATATATTACGAATGCAGTCAGTAACAACATCTCTGTAATTGACATAGCCACAAACAATGTTACAGCAACGGTGCCTGTAGGAATCGAGCCTACTAGAGTTGCAGTCAGCCCAGATGGAACAAAGGTATATGTGACAAACTGCAACTATGATGGTACCGGCACTGTATCTGTGATTGACATAGTCATTCAACTGTAAAAATTATCCTTACGGAGTGCATTTATCCCAGGTAGAACAAAGGTATATGTAACTAACTGAATTAGGAACACTGTTTCTCTACTTAATGCATCTAAATAACATTTTTATAGCTACAGTGAATGTGGGACTCTATCCTGTTGCCTTTTGGCAGTTTATAGGAAAATCAATTCCTATATATTACTTTGAGTAACTCTGCTAACATAACCTATGAACAGAATTAAGCAGTACTCAGATAGATGCAACTGCTACAGTACATGGAAACTTTGTCTATAATTCACCCTTAGGAATTGTATTGAGTGCATGTTCGCAGCAGATATTGAGTACCACTTTCACACCAACTGATACTACAAAATATCCACTCATTAGCAACTGCTTTGATCAATGTAACAAAGGATACGTCTGTAATTACCTAGAGTAGCCCTGTTAACATATTTCAGAGATTACCATTGAGTTATAGTCAGTTGGATCAGTAGCTTCTCCAGCGGCTAAAATTTTTTGCTATGATCCATCCATAGGCAATGTATTAAGTGCAGGTCAGCATCAGTCAATGAATGTTACTTTCTCATCAATGATAGTACAAACATGAATCAAAGATCGTTTAGATTAATGACTGACTCCCTTAGCAGAACAAATGATTTATCCTGTGTATGAGTATAGAAGTACATGGTTTCCCTTAAATTAAGATGATAGGAATGATCTACAACATTTCTAAAAGTAACTAAAAAATAAGGTACCAGACAATTCCTTTATCCAATTTAACATGAAAGTACGTAACTAAACTGCTTGCAATGTACAAAATGTTTTGTAATATATAACTGGATGCGGAGTCCTGTTTATGCTAACAAAATTTCTGTCTTACTTATATTAACTGATTCATAGTCTTGCTTTGAAAATTTTGTATTTTTCTCATTTTCCAGCCGAATTATAGGACATTTTTACCTGATTGTACAGAAAATAGTTAATTTTTATTAAAACATCTATTATGTTAAAAAGCCAAATACTACTATTTTTGGTTTTGCTTCTTTTTCAAAGAATGAAAAAAATTTTACCAACCGTGTTTTGTGCTAGAAAACATTCTCCGTATTGGTATATATTTATTTGTTATAATTTTAAACATATCCGGATTGAAAAACTGGAAAAAAGAAGACTAGTATGAATAAATAGAAATAGATATGGTGGCGACCAGAGTTGCAAAATAGACGAATAACTGGACAATTATATAAAAAATATGAGTAATTATAGTCATATTTATAAATAACAATAATCCTTGACAATCTATATATTGGCTTTCCTATATAATGTCAGATTAATCTTATTTTAGGAAAACTTGCATATTTGAGAGGGGGTCAATGATATATAAAAGAAAGTGGTATTCGATAGCTTTAGTTTCAACAGCTATGATTTTAATGCTAATAAGCATCGCAGGAGCTAGGTCATTTGCATATATCACAAACTACAATGACAAGACAGTTTCTGTAATTGATACAACAAACAACACTGTTACAACTACGGTGAATGTAGGAAACGAACCTATAGGAGTTGCAGTCACCGGAAAAAATGCATATGTGACGAACCAAGTTGATAACACTGTTTCTGTAATTAACACAACATCCAATACTGTTACATCCACAGTAAGTGTAGGAAACAATCCTATTGGAATAGCAGTCACCCCCGATGGAACAAAATTATATGTGGCAAATGATGACGATAACACTGTTTCAGTGATTGATACAACATCTAATACGGTTATAACCACTATATCTGTGGGAGGAAGCTCGCCTTGGGGAATTGCAATCAGTCCCAATGGACAAAATGTGTATGTGACAAACTTCTATAGTAATACTATCTCTGTAATTGACACAACAACAAACAACATTAAAGCTGTTATATATGCAGGATCTTCCCCAAAAGGAGTTGCAGTCAGCCCAGATGGAGCAATTGTATACGTAGCTAATTATTATAGTAACACTGTCTCTATCATTTTCGCAGCAACTTTCAATATGATATCTACAGTGTATGTAGGAAGTCTTCCTGTTGAAGTTGCCGTTAATCCAGCAGGAACAAAGGCATATGTGGTGAACAATGGAGACAATACTGTCTCTGTAATTGACACGGCTACAAACGAATGTTATATCAACGCCTGAGGAACCAACCCTGATGGAGTTGCGGTCACACCTGATGGAATGAAGGTCTGTGTGGCAAATGCTGGGAGCAACAATATATATGCAATTAACTCAGCAACCAACACTTTTGAAGCACAAGTGTCTGTAGGAAATATTCCTGCGAGCTTCGGGCAATTTATAGGAAAACCATCTCCAACAATTACTTGGAATAATCCTGCTGACATAGTCTATGGTACACCATTGAATAGTACTCAACTAGATGCAACTTCTTCAGTACATGGAACCTTTGTTTATACTCCAGCAGCAGGAACTGTATTAGGTGTGGGTACGCATACATTGAATGTTTTTTTCACGCCAACTGATATTATAAACTATACTACAACATCAGCGAGCGTTTCGATCAATGTGGTAACAAACCCCGGTAACTCCTTTGGAAATGGAGTGACATTCACAAACTTGGGGAACAACAATGTATACATAATTAACCCAGCAACCAACAATCTTGAAGCAGCAGCGTTTGTAGGATATATGTCTTCTAGCTCCAGGCAGTTCTGGTCTTATCCAGTAGTTCCTACAATTACCTGGAATAATCCTGCTAACATAAACTATGGCACGGTATTAAGTAGTATTCAACTAGATGCAACTTCTTCAGTACCTGGAACCTTTGTTTATACTCCACAAGCAGGAACTGTATTAGGCGTAGGGACGCAGGCATTGAATGCTTTTTTCACACCGAATGATCTGGTTCATTATACTAACACATCAGCAAGTGTTTTGATCAATGTTGTAAACAATTCCTGTACCTTCTGTGAATGTGGAGTAACATTTAAACCCAATCCAATAAATCAAACAGTAGATTTATTAAAATTCCCAGTTGGAAGGAATTTATAAAACAGCCAGTTTGAAATGTATAATGATAGAGTATACTATCGAATCAAGTTATGCAAAAAGGTTATTTGAATTGGATATATATGCTACACAAAAATAGGTAAAAGTAACAAGTTAAATAATCTCTTTTTATATTTTTAAAATATATTTCAACAGGCATGTTTTTAATCTATCGATAAACATCGGAAAACATTATTATCAAAAACAGTGAAGAGTTTGCCAGTTAGATGATTTAAATTTCTTTATTTTCTATATAAATTTCAATTAATATTTATGAATTTATCATCTTATGTTACTTGATAATTACCTTCAAGATTAAGCTTCCTATGCGATGAATACAAAAGTTGAGAAATAACAGCAAGAATAATTCTGAAAAAAAACACCAATAAAATAATATAGGATGATCTACCCACCGTTTCAGGAATATATAAAAAGAGCAGTATATAAAGTTATGTAAATTTTGATTAGTTCTGTATCTTTTTTTGCCACAAAAAATATGATTTATCGCTTTTACTAATGCATAGGTTTTATAGCAAAAATCTCTGCATCAATATGACCGAAAAATTTTGTGCTGTAATGTGTTATAATAATAGAATCTTTAACTTAAGGATTAGATCCTTGTGTGTCAAATGCTTACTGTTTTACTATATATGTTCTCAAAATTATTCAAAGAAATACAGTCTTTTTACATAAGACTTCCTTCTTTAGTGTCAAAATATTTTTGTTATTCCATTTCTAAAAATGGAATAGTCTCATATTAATTCATTCAAAATCAAGAGTTTTAAAATTGCTAAATACTTTCTACTCTTTTTTATAAATTATGTTCCACATTCCCAGTCGTTCATATAACACTCCTGCTCGGAAGTGAGCTCATCAATTTTTATGCCCATTGACTCTAACTTCATTTTTGCCACATACGAGTCGATCCATTGAGGTACCCTATGCACTCCATTTAGGAGTTTGTTCTCTGCAATATAGCGTACACAAAGAGCTTGATTTGCAAAGCTCATGTCCATAACCTCAGCGGGATGGCCATCCCCTGCAGCTAGATTGACAAGCCTGCCTTCAGCTATAACATTGATGTGCCGGTTGTCGATATAGTATTCATTTATGTTGTGCCTGACTTCTCGAACTGATTTTGCATGGGAAGCAAGGGCTTCCATATCTATTTCTACATTAAAATGCCCGGAATTCGCAAGGATTGCACCGTCCTGCATAACTTTAAAATGTTCGTATGTGAGGATGTCGCGGTTTCCGGTAGTAGTAACAAAAATATCACCCAACTTTGCAGCGTCGGCCATTTTCATGATCCTGTACCCGTCCATCTTGGCCTCAAGGGCTCTGATAGGGTCTACCTCGGTGACAATTACACTTGCTCCAAGGCCTGAAGCCCGCATTGCAACCCCGCGCCCACACCATCCATAGCCTGCAACAACGACATTTTTCCCTGCCACCAGAAGATTTGTGGTCCTGTTAATTCCGTCCCAGGCTGATTGTCCTGTTCCGTAGCGGTTGTCAAAAAGATACTTGGTCATGGCGTCATTTACTGCAATTACAGGCATTTTCAAAGCACCTTCTTTTTCCATGGCATGAAGCCGGTGAACTCCTGTGGTTGTTTCCTCACAACCTCCGAGAATATCCGGAAGCAGATCGATCCTTTCTTTGTGAAGCTTAAAAATAAGATCTGCTCCGTCATCGATTGTGATGTCGGGTTTAAGGTCAAGGACTTTGTCAATAGCTTCATAATATTCGCTGTTGCAGCACCCATATTTTGCAAAACAGTCTATGTTCTCACGGGTATCAAGGGCCTTAGCTACATCATCCTGTGTACTAAGGGGATTACAGCCAGTGATGAATACCTTTGCACCTCCTGCAGCTAGGGTCTCTACAAGTACTGCGGTTTTTGCTTCTACATGAAGGGCCATCCCCACCTTCAGCCCTTTCAGAGGTTTTTCTTTCTCGAATTCATCTTTGATGATCGCGAGTACAGGCATATGATTCCTTGCCCATTCCATTTTCATGTTTCCAGATTCGGTGAGTTTTTTTTCTGTCATGATGATCCCGTTATATGGATATGGAGTTTAATTCGATTACTATGTCCGGTTAGTTGGAAGGATTGCTTTTTTTTCTTTCCCAAGTCAGATCAGAGAAATGAGTTGCCTACATTTTCTCCCCAATTAACTGAGCTTAAAGTTGCCTTTCACTTCACTAAGGAATCTCTATCCTTCTCAGATATCAGTCAAGGAATTGCATACTATTATTATTGTTAATTTTAGGGGAAAGAGTTTCATCTTCTCATGCTCAGCTCTTAAAAGTTTCCCTATCTATATGGAAATTATTATCAAGAGTAGCCACATATAGCATTAAATTTTGGTGACAAAGAAGGATGCGAGTATTAATAAGGGATTTATATTTAACTCTGCTTTTCATGAGTCATTTATATCAAATTTACAAGCATATGACGAAATTTAGGTATTTATCAAGATCTCTATAGTTTCAAATGTATTTATTTACGCTAGAGCCACCTGAGATTCTATAACCATGATTAGAAAAGAAAAGGTTAAAGAAAACGGTTTCTTTATTTTTCTCCTCTTGTTTCGAGTGCTTTCAGTGGTTAAACTTTGCATTTAAGAGAATTTAGCTAAACTCTTAAATTTTGTCATATGCTTATAAATAGTATATAAGGATTCGTGAAGAGCAGAGGTTTATAAAAATCCTATTAAATTTAGTGAGATATATATATCCTTAGCTATAAATCCGTTTCCATATGTTTTTGAAGTGTTAATTTTTACTTGACGATTACAGAGGATTCCTATTTCAATCTGATTTTCACTTATAGGGAATCATGTTCAAATCTTTCTCGTGAATTTCTGTATTTGACGCGATTTTTCTTTTCTGATTCACTATTCTTTGATTTTAAGGAGAGCTTCTGCTATTCTTAAAATATTCTTTTTATTTTCGATGCCATTAATTCATAGAGATTATAACAAAAATATGCACACAATATCTTCAAATTTACTCTTTGAACAGTAGTGACAAGAATTTTTCCTGCTTTGAATATCTTTTTAGCTCTGGCATAACTTCGTTTCCTTACATTTGTTTGAGTTTTTGGAAATCTAGTGAGTAAAAGAATATTTCAGCCGGAAAATATTTTTATATTTTCCAAAAACTTTAACCTTGATATATTTTTCTAACTCGAGCAATTACCCATAATATATCAAAAACGATTTCTTACACTTCCAATTTAAGAATAAACTCTGAGCCTCGTAAATTTAGAGGCGAATGTGAAGTTTCTGAAGTTCCTTGAATAAAAGAGCACATTAAAAAAGTTGATTTAAAGAGGGAAGCCAGGAGGAGCTCCAATCTCCCCCCGTCTCCCATCTAAGACCGTTACGGGGCGACCCCACCTAAAGCTCATCTATTCGGAACAGGAGCTCTTCCAGGCAGTTCAATGATCACATACTCTTTTGTTTAATTTCTTCACTCTTTTTGACCTATTCACTTCCTATAAAAAGTACATTGTTCCCATTGTTATTTTAAATTAATTCTATGAAAAATTGTTTCAGAACAAAGATTACTCCAGCATAAAATGTTTTAAAATTGGGCAACAATTTTATATTAATTGTGTTTTCTGATACGAACATATTTCTAATCAATTGAGGAGTCAATTTCAGCAAGTTTGTATCCAACTGACTGAAGAGTTTGTTTTTTTCTTTGAAAAAGGAAGAAGTAGGTTAAATTTCCAATATTTAAATGGAGCATATGGCGCACGGGAAGCGTACAAATTGTTTTTTAAAATTGAGTTTACCCCTAAAACAGTTTTAACTTCACATTAATCAGAGATTCAGAACAATTTTCGTTATTGTAGGCCTGACTGATCGCTTGTATTCGAGAATTCAGAGCTCAATTTTGGGTTTTGGTATCAGCTCAAGTATTGCGGACACTGTATAAACGACCAGAACGCCAAGATATCTATCCAACGACAGCTAATTAAATAACTGACAGAAAGCTAGTTCTTCGATTCCAAAATATACTCACAAACATGAACTCTTAAATCTATTCATTGATCAATGAATTCATCCTTCAATTATGGATTCACTTTGAAATAGACATACTAGTTGGGTCAAAGTCGAACCAACGCATTTAAACAACGACTTCAAAATGAGTAGCCTATTTTAAAGTCGAGCCAAACAACCTGGGAAACTGCGCAGTACTTATTACAGTTCCTATGCTGTTGTTCAGCGTTACCGAGGATAAAATCCCTATTACTTTCCCTGCTTGCAGTATAGGGGAACCGCTATCTCCCGGCTGTGGCATATCTGAGATCGGAAAGAGCAGATAGAGCAATGAAGCCCCGGCATTAATCACTTTGCATTTTATAAAATGCATATCATTGACAAGTGTAGCAGTTTCTAGTACTGCTGCACTTCCGAATTCGGTGACTTCGAACATGCAGTCAGTAGGAAGCTCTATCAGAGCCAGATCAAAATCTTTGAAAATGCTCTTGACAACGAGTTCCCTGCCATCTACTGTCACGCGGTCTCCTGTCCCACGAAATATATGAGAAGCTGCAACTATGTAATGTGATCCTTTGAATGAGATAACAGCGCCGATAATACAGCGCATACCCTTATAGAAAAAGTAACCGCCTGATTTAATCATATACTTGTCTCATCTGCTGATATCACTTAGACGTGTTTTATGGTATTCCTGATACTTATTTTAAATTATGCTTAATTTAAATATATAGATAAATCATTTTAAAATTAAGTATAAAGTTGACCTTATTTTGGACTCTGTTTCGAAATCCAGTGATCAACGTAAACTAAAAAACACTAGATTTTGAAACTGGCTACAAACCTTCGAATACTATCTAATGATCAATGTCGGAGAATTGGGTTTGATTGAACAAATTATTCCTATAAATTCAATGTTTCAATCAAAAAATGCAGAAATCAATAGATTTTAGAACAGAGTTGCAGGAATGTAAAATAAATTGTTTATCAAGGATTATTACAGTTTATTTGGGTAGTTCGCAGAGAAAAGCGAAGTTATTAAAATTGTGGACCCTTGAATTTTCTAATGCGTTTACCATATTCGGCATCTTACTCCCTCCACCCTACAAGCCTTAATGCCTGCGGAATGTTCGAGTTTTGGCCTTAAAAGATTCGGCAGTCTCTAGGAGGCCTACAGGGACTTTTGGCTATGAGTTAAGATATCGCTTGAAGACTCATAGGTTGCCATTTCCCTACCTTCTGGTATGCCAAATGCAGTTGCAATTACACCTGATGGAAAGTATGCAGTTTCAGTTTCATATGACAAACACTAAAGGTATAGAACTTGGAACAAGGAGTAATTATCCCCAATTTTACAGGATAATTCATTTCTAACCTGCGATATCTCCCCCGCTGGGGGGTTTATCGTTGTGGGTGATGCTCTCAGTAGAATGTATTTTTTGTATTTGGAGAAACCAAGCTAAAATGCCCACAAGAAAGAATTAGATATCAC
>Ga0326728_10021532_pt1 | contig 12106 bp, 16 predicted proteins | sample MB3enrmetagenome_FD_207602 | JGI IMG/M metagenome (GOLD analysis project Ga0326728, IMG submission 207602) | Lab enriched peat soil microbial communities from McLean, Ithaca, NY, United States - MB31MN | ecosystem: Environmental > Terrestrial > Soil > Wetlands > Peat | place: USA: New York...
TTTCATCGCCCAGCGCTTTTTGGTGGCTTCACTGATGGCCTTCCTGCCAGCCGCACTTAGCCTTCTTCTTTGCTTTTTCGGCTTGGCTGCGGCTGGGGATGATGCAGCCTCAGCGTCTCCTCGAATCTTGGCCCACCTTGCTTTTTGCGCTGCTGCCATCTTTCGACGGCCAGCGGCGCTCACCTTCCGCTTACGCGCGGGGGCTACGGAAGTCGCGGCGGCTTCTGTGCGGCCACCATTCAGCAGTTGACGTAGCTCATCAATTCGCGAGTCTATCCGAAGTTTCTGAGACTCGAACCCTTCGATGGCTGCAACGATTATTTCAGCGGTGAGTTTCTGTGGCATGTGAGTTGGGTACTTCGCTCGAATGCGTTATGTGTCGAAACCATTCTACATCTTTAGCAGGTGGACCTGGTAACCAGGACCAGCGAACTTGGTCGAGAGATGTGAGTAAAGGAGGAGCAGAATGCGCCCCAAGGAAGGAAGTTTTTCTGGACCGCGTGGGACACCGCGGGTGACACCCCGTGGTTGGACTGCTTTTGACAGACAAGGAAAGGAGATGAAATGCAAACGAACACAGCTATTGCGGGGACCGCCGATGCGCCGTCTGCCGCTGCCGCGCTGCAATACGCGCCGGCTCGCCAAAAGTACACGGATGAACAGGTCCGCCAGGTTGAGGCCGCGCTCGAGAATCCGTTCGACTCGAGCGAGATCAAGTGGCGGGTGACGAATACGACTTCGGACAGACGCCGGGGCCAAGTGATTGCCTACGCCGATCCTCGCGCTTACACAGACCGGCTGAACGCGCTGTTTACCGTGCGCGGTTGGACACGGGAATACGGAGTGCAGGTAATCCAGAACTTTGAGCGCAAGGATCGAGGGATCGGAGAAACCACGATTTCGGGAAAGATTGTCGTGACCTGCAAGTTGACAATCGATGGCCTTGGATCGCACAGCGGCCTGGGCGAGGAGTGGGCTGATAACGAGAATGCCGGGACCTCGGCGGAGGCGCAGGCATTCAAGCGAGCCTGCTCTTGTTTCGGTTTGGGACGGTACCTCTACGATCTGGGTGGTAGCTGGGTCGACCTGGATGATCGGAAGCAGCCGCTGTCCAGACCCCGGTTACCCGATTGGGCACTTCCGAAGCGCAAACCGGGCGACACGAAACCCCAGAATGGAAATGGCCATACGGGCACGAATGGACACGTGCAGCACAACAGTGTGGATCGAGTCGATTTGCCAACTCTCAAAGCGCGGGTGAAGTCGCTTTGTGAACAGGTGGGGTTTGGTTTGGCAAGATCGGTGACGAAGGCGATCGCGGCGACGGAGGATCCGGAACAGATCTCGGACGCCGCGGCGCTGAGCGCCCTGTCGGCAAAGCTGGAAGACACACTTCGTGGCGTGGAGCGGCTTCGTGCAGCCACCGGAGTTGTCGGGCAGGCGAGTTTCTCGCAACTTTGCCAGCAGATGAATCTAGCGGGCGACCGCGTGGATGACATTCCGGATCGCAGCGCGCTACGGCAACTGATCGAAGCTCTTGAAAAGGCGGCCGGCGCAACGCCTCTGCCAAGCGCCCCGGCCAGGCGGCCCGTCCCTGAAGACGTGAAGGTTCTCGGAGCAGCCCGCGCAGATTTGGTCCGCGAAGCGCAACGTGCCGGCAAGCTGAGGAACATGAAGGTCGCTGATGTTGTCGATCGGGCGGCCAAGGGCGCTTTCCGATTCACCGATCTCCAGAGGCTAACCCTGGACGATCTGCCGGCTTTAAGAGCGGCGGTGGAGATTCTTCGGCAGGTTGCGTAGTGGCTGGAGCAGGTACGCAACCGAGTCTGATGCTCTCCGTATATATAAGGACGCGAGGTCACGAGACGACGGAAAGGAGGTTCCCATGGACGCAGTAAAGATCGACGACGTCCTGCGCTTGCAGGACTTTGGTTTGGAGCGGCTCGACGAGGATGAGGCCATCGTGGGTTTCGCCAAGCGTGCCGAAGCAAGAATCGCCCATTGGCTGGACTTTGCCAAGGGTGCGCTCTTGATGTTGATGGTTCCGGACGATCCGGAGTCGGGCTGCTTGTACATCTACGACCGCAGCCGCGAGGCGTTCTACTCCCTCGCGTTGCCGATCGAGGGACGGTTCGGCGGATTCCGGGAAGACGAATTCGACGGATTATGCCAAGCATTTGGGCTGAAGGCACTTGCAAGCAACCCGCGACCATTGAGGGCCTGAATGCTGGACGGGTTTTTGGAGGAATGCAGCGCATGCCTTATACAGAGCAAAGGAGCGCATTGGTGAACCTCCAGCTACACGCCACGGCCGAAATGGCCGCTCAGTTTCATGACCTGTTCGTCAACCGCCGCGCCTACACACTGCAATCCATGAGGCCGCACCCGGAAACGGGGCGGCACTATTATTTCCGGCCAAGAGCGCAGGAAGGGCAGCCTCCTCCCGCGCTGGGGCTGGAGACGTTACGGCGACACCTGGCCGGCGAACTCACGGTCGGGTTGTATTCGATCAATCCAAAAACACAGCGGTCAAAGTGGGTTGCCATCGACGCCGACTACAAGAACGCCATCGAGCACCTGCTGAAACTGCAGTATGAGCTGACGCAGGATGGAGTTGAGCCCGCGCTGGAGAAATCGAACCGCGGCGGCCATCTGTGGATCTTCTTCGAGAAGCCGGCGCTCGCGAGAGACTGTCGGGTCTACATCTATCACACCGCCCTGAGACTGGGGCTCCCGATCAAAGGCGCGGGACTGCCAGAAGGAATTGAGATCTTCCCACGTCAGGACGAAATCGGGGCCGATGAATTTGGCAACGCAATCCGCGCACCGCTTGGCGTTCATCGGGGTGCAAAGGAAAGCCGCGGCTGGAGATTCTGGTTCTACAACGCCGACTACACCCTTACCGACCAACTGGATTACCTTCGGCGTCTGCGCAAGGTGACCGAAGCGGAATTAGGTGGATTCGTGGCCGGCAAAGAAATCCCGGCTGAGTTCGCCCAGCACTCGAAGCGGCCCGAGGTGCCAGAGCGGTACTACACCTCTGCGCCCAGCGAGTTCCGGATTCTCGATTACGTTCAGGTACGGCGCCAGGTCGGCAGGAATTGGATCGCGCGCTGCCCATCCTGCGCGCACGCCGGTCGGGACAGGAGCGGTGATAATCTCGCCATCGCGGTCGAGGAGCCAAGAAAGTACATCTGCTGGGCCGGGTGTTCGAAGGAAATGATCCGGGAAGCGCTCGGCCGGCCAATCGTGCAGAAGAGGTACGCATGAAGAAGAAGACCAATCCCTTGCTGCGGCTGACCCTTCCGGCAGCCGCGGTAGAGCGGCTTCGCAAGTCCGGGATCTATTGCACTCCCAACATCACTGTCGAATTTCAGCACGCGACCAAACGGCACGTCCTGCGCGGCCGGGAATCCGGCGGAGCGATCAAGCAATTTGGCCATTACGTTACCTTCTGCGGAGAGGGCGGGGGGCGTCTGCCATGGTTCGTCCGGCCGGATTCGCTGACGAGTAACGGTGACCACGCTATAGTTCTTGCTCCCGCCCTGGTAAGCGTCGAGGCGCTCCGGGTCGAACACACGTATGAGCTGCTGATTGCGCGACATGAACTGCGGGCGGCAAAGGAAGGGGCTCGGCCACAAATCTGGTCGCAGTTGGTGTTTCGCGGTTGGCAGGGACAACTCCCGCTTGATCTTGTGGAGAAAGACCGCTCGGAGGCGGGAAAGATCGCGCCCGAGTTCTTCACCAGGGCGGGAGAGCCTCGCCAATTGCCGGCTCGGTTTGTGGAGGCAGTTCAGGCAGTCGTGGCGGCCTCAAACTGCCTTTTTTGTGCGCATTCCCACTTCCTTGTTGAGCCTTCCTACCACCACCAAAGACGGCCGCAGGGGTCTGACGCCCAGGACGAGACTACGAAAGGTGCCCAGCCGCTGGCTGTTGCCATCTGAGAGCATTGTCGGCTCACGGCGACTGAAAGGAGAGAGAGCAGGTGGGGTTCATATCACGTCTAACAACAGCCGGACTACTTGCCCTCGCGGCGGGTGACGGCTATCGGCTTCTGAACAACCGGAACCCTGAGAAGCTGACGGCACTGAGCAATGCTTCGCGACAGCCGGCATCGATCGAATACGAATACTTCTCGCCGGGAGACGATTTGGAGCGCATCGATATTTCAGAACTGCGAGCTGCGGCTCAACGGCTTCGTGGACTGCGGGTGCCTCTCAATATCGCGATGTACGCGTTCACGGACCGCGCAATAGCGCAGGTTCTGGTCGAGGATGCGGATGCCGGTGCGGCGATCCGTGTTTACCGCGATGGTGAACAGTACGAAGGCGAGGAACGCGATGCGGAACGGTATGGGAAGGCTTCCGTTACATCAATGTTTCGCGGGCACAACAACATTCACGTGCGGGTTAAGCCTGCATCCCGCGTGGACTTGATGCACCTGAAGTGCTGGAGCGACGGGAAAGTACTGCGAGATGGCAGCGCGAACTGGTCGCCGGCCGGCCTGAAGCGCCAAGACAACGACGTCCACTTCACAACCGATCCGCAGGAGGTGCAGGAATTCAACCGAAACTTCGAACAGATGTGGAACAGGTCCACAAATGTTCGGGTCCAGTGACAGCGCGCCGTAAGGAACAGGCCATGAAACGTGCCAAAGACGCAACCTTGGTGCTTTGCCTATTTGTTGTTTACTGCGTCCTGTTATCCCAAGGACTGAAGGCCAACGCTGTCAGTGCCTTTTTCGGGGCGCTCGCGGCGGTACCCCTAACCGTACACCTCTATCGCCGGTTGTGGCCATCACCGCCGGAGAAGGACGCCGGGGAACGTGCCCCGCGCCAACTCGCCCGACGCGATGCTGCTGAAGGAGAAAAGGAGAACACCGAGTATGGTCTGTGATTTCTGTAATGCTCCGAATCCCGTCTGGCGATTCCAAGCCAGACCCTTTGTCGTCGATTACGGCTCCCTGGCGGGCGCCAGCGATGCCGACTGGGCGGCATGTGATGCGTGTCGAGATATGATTCTTGCCAATGACCGCATCGGTCTGGTGGATCGAGCCATGCAGATCGCTCCCGCCATCCCCGATCTGGCTGAATCGGATGTAAGAGAGCTCCGACGTTGGTCTCAAGGCCTCTTCTTCACTCACCGCGTACCTTGTGGGCCGGTGCCAATAGCATAGTTGAAAGAGCTTCCGCTGGCGGTCTGGGCACCACGTCCCTCTTTCTTTCCCCGTGAGACCCACCGCGTATCCTTCCTTTGCTCCCTCCAAAATCCCTCCTCCGCGTGGTGCAGGCCGCCAGCTCGCCGATTCTGAAGAACCAGGAGAATTCACATGATCCGGAATACCGAAGAGTTTCTGGCTGCACTACGGGCCGCCCGGCGCGCGTCAACACCGCTGGTCTCGATCCGCACAGCAGATCCGGCCAGCGCGATTGCGTTGACAACGCGAAGCCTGAACGGCAACGCAGACGCCTCGTCCCTTCTGTCGTGGGACATCATGACTGGCCTTTCGGCGGTAAACGGCCCGGGCAAGAAGATGCTCGACTCAATCATCGGGGAACGTAATCCCGAGACCGTGGGTCCGGCCGATGCGCTATCCGTCGCGGCAAAGCTGGGCGACGACGCGGTCATGTTCTATGCGAACCCGCAGCGCCTCTGGCAAGACCCCGTCATCGTCCAGGGGCTGTGGAACTTACGGGACACTCTGAAGGCCGTCGGGGCGGTGTTGGTGCTGGTGACCCCGCCGGGCAGCGTACTCCCCCAGGAGCTTACGCAAGATGTCCTGGTCATCGACGAGCCGCTACCATCCCACGACGATCTGCGGGCGATTGTGCAGACGACGTTCGAGAACGCGAAACTGGCGGCGCCGACTACGGACGATGAGAGCCGCGCCGTTGACGCGCTGCTTGGGTTGGCGGCGTTTCCGGCGGAACAGGTGGTGGCGATGTCGCTGTCAAAGCGCGGCCTCGACCACGACCAGCTCTGGGAGCGGAAGCGCCAGGTCATCGAACAGGCGCCGGGCCTGACGGTGTGGCGCGGAGGCGAGGGTTTTACGGACGTGGGCGGATGCGCCAACGTTAAGGCGTTCCTGCAGTCGGTCCTGGATGGCGCGGAGGCACCACGGGTTGTGGTGTTCTGCGATGAGATTGAGAAGGCATTCGCGGGCACCGGGACCGATCTTTCGGGCGTGACGACCGAGATGACCGGAACGATCCTTACGTGGATGCAGAACCGTGAGGCGGACGGCTGTATCCTGATCGGGCCGCCCGGGACGGCAAAAAGCATGATAGCGAAGGCCACTGGAAACACGGCAGGAATCCCAACGATCGCATTCGATCTGAGCGCGATGAAGAATGGGATTATCGGCAGCTCGGGGGAGCGCTTGCGGGGCGCCCTGAGCATTATCGACGCAGTATCGGGTGGCCGGAGCCTGTGGCTGGCAACCTGCAACTCCATCGGCTCACTTCCGCCCGAACTGCGGCGGCGTTTCACGTTGGGCACCTTCTTCTTCGATCTTCCGGCCGCGGACGAGCGCGAGGCGATCTGGCAGATCTATACCTCGAAATACGCCGTGCAGGACGAACGGCCTCAGGACGAGAACTGGACCGGCGCGGAAATCAAGGAGTGCTGCCGCAAGGCCTACCGGCTTCGCGTGTCACTGCGGCAATCGGCGGAATACATCGTCCCGGTGGCCAGATCGGCCGCGGACCAAATCGAAAGCCTCCGCCAGCAATCGTCAGGGAAGTATTTGAGCGCGTCGCATCCGGGCGTCTACGAGTACAACAGGAACGCGTCAACGCCGAAGGGGCGGGCGTTCCGGGCACTCGATGAACGGTAACGACGGCGACCAACAGGGAGGGCACCATGTCGAAATATGCTGAAATCGCCACAACTGTCCGCAACCAGGCTTACCTGGTGGCAGCATTGGCCGGGCTCGGCTATAAGCCGGAGATCCACGTGGACGGCGCCGCGTTGGTCGGATACGAGGGGCGCGAACGGCCGGAACGGGCGCACGTGATCATCAGACGCGTCCAGATCGGAGATGCGTCCAATGACATCGGATTCGTGCGCAAACCGGATGGCACCTTCGGGGCAGTGCTGAGCGAATACGACCGCGGAATCGGCTTCGACGAAAAGTGGCTGGGTCGAGTGCACCAGGCGTACAAGGAACAGCAGACGCTGGTGGACGCGAAGGCCAAGGGATATGTATTCCGCGGGCGCGAGGTTGTGCAAACGCCCGAGGGCCTGCAGATCCGGCTCCAGTTTGCTGCGAGGTGAACGATGCAACAGAAACTGATTACCGTGACGCTGGAACCGGATGGGACCAGCAAAATCGATCTGGATGGTTTCGCCGATAACGCCTGCGGCAAGGTGATGGACGATTTCAGGGGTGGTGACCGGGTCTTATCCGAACGCCGGAAGCCTGAGTACTACAACCGCGGCCGTAGTCAGGAGCTCCAGCAGGGAAATCAGTGAGGCCATGCCATGCTGGTTCACGCGATCATGCCCGCAAGCCGTGCCAACGGACCAGGCTTGCGGTGCGTTGTCTTCGTCCAGGGTTGTAACTTGAATTGCGCCGGCTGTTTCAATTCTTGGAGCCACACTTTTCACGGGCCCGACCACGCGATTGAGGCAATCCTCGCAGAAGTGCTTCACTGGCGCCGCCAGCACGCACTTGACGGCGTCACCTTTTCGGGCGGTGAACCAATGCAACAGGCCGACGATCTGGCGGAGTTGCTACAGGACCTACGCTCGGCATTACCCACGCTCAGCTTCGGCATGTTCACCGGTTACTCGGAGAAGGAACTCGAAACTGGCCGCTATTTCACGAGGCATGGCGTCGACCGGGACCGGCGGCAGGCGCTCTGGCGCGCCATCCGCGGTCAACTCGATTTCGCCGTGATGGGTCGATTCAACCGTCTTCAGCCCTCTCAGGCACCGATGCGCACCAGCGCGAACCAGGTATTGCGGCTATTCAGTGGCTGCTACAGCGAGAGTGACTTCGGCGAGCAAACGGTGGAGATCACCATTGCGGCGAACGGGCTGACCCGCACCACGGGCTTCCCGACGTTGGGGAATCCGGACTGATTCAAGCCAACTTCCGCGAAGTTCAGGTCAATATTTGGAGGGCTTATGGAGCCGAATGCACTGGTGGAGTGCGCATACGAATTGATGGGCTCGTTGAAGGAGGAGCTTGCAGAGCGAGGGACTGTTGCGCCTGCGTTCATCCTCTTGCACGACCGAGACTGCGAGGTCCTCGCGTTCTCACCGCGCCTGTTCGCATCCGCGGAGGGAAAGGCGGCCGTCGCAAGGGCATTCCGGCACCGGGCCCGGCAAACCGGAGCGCATGGCGCCCTCATGGGGCTCGACAGCAATTGCTTCATCCCCGACCTCGCCGCGATGCGAGAGGCGAATCCACGGCTGGTACAGGCCGCCGCCGGCGCCGGCATCGATGCGCTGATCCGATCGGGTTTCGGGAAGACGAGCGAGGGCCTCAGCGTGACGTTGCAGACGCCGGCATTTCATCTGCTGGTCCAGCAACTCTACGCGCGTGGGGACAACAGCATCGTCTTTGGTGAGCTGCGGACCCTCGATTCTCGCGAAGTCCCAATGGAAGCCGCAGGGCTGTTCAGCATCTACGGCGGCCAGCATGTCACTCGCGGCTGAACGCCGCAATCGATCGAAGGAGAACAACAACGATGGCAACATATGCGATACCCTTCCTGGAAATTCAGGATGCGGGGCAGGATCTGGCTCGCCGGACGGTCTGCATCAAGATCCAGCGAAGCCGGCTGGGCAATTCGAAGAAAGTCAACAGCTCGCAGGTCGAAGTCGATACCGACAAGACCATGATCAACGTTTCCAAGCGGCTATTCACCTCCAGGGAATACGCCGCAATTCGGAATTTCGACGGCGAAGTCACGCGGTATCTGGAGAGCACGTGCCTACCGTTCGAACGCGGCATCCACTTGTGCCCGTTACCGCTGCTGAAACAGGTCGAGTTAAAGATGCGCGAGTTTGCCGACCAACGTGTGGATCTGGTAGAGGCGTTCGTCGCCGTCTATCCGGAGTTGTGCCAGCACGCTCCTGGCCAACTGCGTGCGCTGCACAATCCGCTCGACTACCCGCCCGTCGAGGAAGTGAGGGCCGCCTTCGCCTTCAGTTGGCGGTACGTCAGCTTCGGGGTGCCGGACCAGTTGCGAGAGATCTCGTCGGAGATTTGGGATCAGGAGCGGGAAAAGACGGCAAAACTCATGACGGACGCGGTGAGCGAAGTCCAGGTCGTGATGCGGAGCGCCATGGCCGATCTGGTTCACCACATGAGCGACCGGCTAAAGGATGGCCCCGACGGAAAGCCCACGCGGTTTCACCAGACGACGGTTTCAAAGCTGGTGGAGTTCCTGGATGGCTTCAATTTCCGGAACGTCACGGACGACGCCGAACTCAAGCGCCTTGTGGAACGAGCCAAAGGCCTATTGTCCGGCGTCAGCGCGAAGGACTTGAAGACGGCTGCGGAACTGCGGAACCACGTCCGCGCCGGCATGGACGATATCGCTGCCCAACTCGACACGATGATCGTACGGAAAGGCGCCCGCAAGTTCCGTCTGGAGGATTGATCCAATCGCGGAGGCACGCCAGCTATGACGCTTCATCCACTGTTTGTCGCCGGCCTCCTGGAGGGATTTGAAGGAACGCTCGGCGAAATGGTCGGGCGTGTCGAGAACCAGGAACTGAACACGCAACTCGATGCGTTGCGCAGTCAGGTGGCGGCTCTTCGGCTTTGCATCGAGGAACCGCTCGGACGGGCAGAAAAGCCGACCTGACTCCGTTGGGGATTTGAGGTTTGGGTCGCCGTTGCCGACACCCGCCGGACATTGGGACGACTCGCCAGTAACCCCTTCCGTGGCGGGCGTGTAACGGGAGTAATTGCTGGAAGCCACGGAAACGTCCCGCGCGTCCCAGTTTCCCCCAGGTGATCGATTTCGGATGGGCCCAGACGAGGTTGGCACCAATTGGCCGAACTGGTCATTCGCCTCGCTCAGATTGACGTAACGCCTCCTCTAAGGTCGATCTGATGCGCTCCAATGCCCCCCGAAGCTCTGGTGTAGCGGACTTGGCGGCAAGAGCTCTGGCTCTCCCGTATGAGTTGACCTCGTCTGGGAGTCCTGCGATGGTTTTGCGAAAGATCTCTTCGACCCGTTCGCGAGACGCTACCAGTTCCGGCGTCACAGCTTGCTTGAGCGAACGGATCGTCTTGGTCAGGGTAACAGCGGTTTCCGGAGACAGGGTAGTGCTCATCTTGATCTCAAGAGCATTTGCCTTGCGCTGCAACTCCTCCGTAATATGGCCGAAGTACAGAGATCTTTCGGCTACCAACGCCTTTGCTAGTTCGGGAGTCATCAAACCATTGGCAAGCGACTCGCACTTTACGAGGGCCACCGCCACATCCGGCGAGGTGATTGGTTTCTGGCCAGCGGCCATTTGGTGCAGGGCCGCTGATTCTAGTTGGGCCGACGCCAATTGAAGGGCCGGTCCGGTCCCGGTAGCGATGGCGGAATTCGCGATCGCCATCTTTACCGAGGTGGTTGCGTCGAACCGGATGTCGAGAGGGACGGACTGGCGTCGGGATTGTGTCAACGAAATCTGATCTTCGCCCACGGGCAGGAACACCGCATGATAGAGCGCCAGGCGCTGTTCGTAAGCAAGACCAGCGCCAACGTCGGCGACCACGATAGCAAGGACGTCGTCATCGTCAAGACGAAGTCCAGAGCGCAAACTCTGGACATTCCTGAGAGCCCATTCTTGGGCAAGGGAATTAGCGAACTCCGTAGCATTATCGAGCTTGCGAGATCCAGGCCGCTGTCCTTGACACATTACGAGCCCGAGAACCAAGCCGATCAGGGGCAAGCCGCAGATATAGCGTTTCACAATCGTAGGATACATTAGTCTGATTTCCGATTGGTGCTCGGCCTTCTTCGCGTCGGGAACGAATCTCGCAACAGCAATATACCAGAAATACGGGGTCAGAACCGCCCGGCAGAGCGTCGTTTGAGGACGCTATCGTCTAGCCGCAAAGACAGCATCGGCAGCCCGGCGGACAGGTGTGGCCAGGGCATTGATTATGCTGGTCGGCCATTCGTTTGGCCTCCGATCTACGTGCCCTTGGGACGCATGGAGGGCGATAGTGATGACGGTTGTGGAAGCGCTGGTAGACATCGAAAAGCGAGGCCGCGGCGGCGTCACGATGTCACCGGTGGCCGAACAGGAGATCTCATGCCGCGATACACAGCAGGCCGTCCGGCTTCTGGCCGAGGCCTACGATCACCTTCGGAAACGCGACCATCTATACGCCGACCGGCGCCGATCCGCCTCTCTCGCGCCGCCGCCCGCGAGTGTGCCGCCAGACTGATGGCGTCCGGGCCGGCATTGCCCGTCCCACGGCTCGCACTCGGGTGCATGGAACCTTTCCTGCCGTCCAACACGCATTCCGGGGCATTGGAATTAGCGCGTAACCTTCTGCTGGCTGGAGTAGGACGGCCCGAGGATTGGGAGCGGTCGAAGGGCGATCCGGTGGCGTTCATGCTCCAAACCGTGGAGCACACCGCCGCCGACCTCAACCGCAAGGCGATCGATGCGGTTGCCCACACCGACATCATCTTCGGGACCAGCCCCTACGTATCGAGCTGGCACGAGAAGGAATACGAGGTTCCGGGGCGGGTGTTCCTGGCGGTTGAAGCCACTCACATCTCGATCGTCTTCCTGCGCCCCACGCTGGAACTGCTCGGGAAGGCGCATCCCCGGCTGCCGGCAACCTTCTACTGGATGCTGTTCGAAGGCGTGGCGCCCTGGATCCTCTGCTACGACGAGTCCGCTTGCGAGACTTTCTACGAGTGGAGCATGGAATCGTACGCAGAGGCCAAGGAGAACGGCGAGGAGGGTCTGGAGAAGCCGCAGAGCATCGCGGATGCAAAAGGGCCGTGGCTGGCGAAGCGGTTTAAGCCGCTTCCGTCGTCCAGAATTGGAGCGGCCATTGAGTCCCTGAAAGCGGGATCGCGGGCACGCCGGATTCTGGAGGCCGCTCGGCGGCTCCAGGCTCTCTCGAAAGTTC
>Ga0326728_10021533_pt1 | contig 12106 bp, 14 predicted proteins | sample MB3enrmetagenome_FD_207602 | JGI IMG/M metagenome (GOLD analysis project Ga0326728, IMG submission 207602) | Lab enriched peat soil microbial communities from McLean, Ithaca, NY, United States - MB31MN | ecosystem: Environmental > Terrestrial > Soil > Wetlands > Peat | place: USA: New York...
GATTGATTGTTAAGTCATTTATAAGACTGTCTGGGAGAAGGGCAGAAATTATATATATCTGAACGAACTGCATAATCGGCGTGATTCGGATGCCGAAAATGAACGAGATATATTCGCCAAAACGTCTTAACGATCTTGTGGATGACGTTCGCACGGGTCCTGCGCATGAGGTGGAGACGCTGCTTAAAAATGACGGCATGAAGATTATTGATCACTGTATACGGCATCCAGAGAAACTGGATGCCAAAGGCAGGGATGGGTTTACTGTCGCAGACACCATTGTCTTTTATGCGCCAGCAGAGGTTGTCATCCGCCTTCTCAATGCCGCAAAAACAGATAACGCCGTCAGAAGCGCCCTGGTGAAGAGGCATAAGCTGAAAGTCATGGATTCTAAGAAAGGCGTAGAAGTCGAAACACTTGCTTTCACAATCTCGACGCTGTGCAACTCACACACATGCCCTGCCATTGCTGCCTATTACAAGGCCGTGATGGACGAAATCGCGTTGCAGTCTATGCGCCGATAAAGAGTGCCGCTCCTTGCGCGCTGCTCGCAGATCAAACGGGACTGAAGGATAATTCTTAATGTTTTTCAGAGATAACATCGTGCCTGTTGGGGCGCGTGTATGTGATGGACATAATAGAAGTAAATGGAGTAAAGAAGCAGTTCAAGGCGTACGAGAGCGGGAAGGGTGGCTTCTTCTCCCTGAGAAGAAATTGGTATTACAAGCATGCGCTTAACGGCGTCAACTTCTCAATCAAGAAAGGGGAGATGGTCGCGCTTCTCGGAAAGAACGGAAGCGGCAAGAGCACGCTCATAAAGACGATATGCGGGATATTGCACCCTGATGAAGGGACTATCAATGTTCTTGGTTTCAGACCGTGGGAAGACCGGGTAAAGATGGTAAAGCATCTCGGGGTTGTTCTCGGAGCGCACAGCCAGCTCATCTGGGACCTTCCAGCCATCGATTCGTTCAGGCTGATGCGCCACGTTTACAGGGTGCCCAGATCTGCATTTGAGAAACGATTGAAGTATTACATCGGGCTGCTCGAGCTCGAAGATGTCTACAAGAGGCAGGTCAGGACTCTCTCCCTCGGAGAGCAGATGAAATGCAACTTTGTTGCCTCTGTACTGCACGCTCCGGAATTCGTTATCCTAGACGAGCCGACGATAGGAGTGGATCTGCCATCAAAACAGGCGCTCAAGGAAGCCATATCGAAGATGAACAGGGAGAGTGGCGTCACGTTCATCATAACAACCCACATGATTGAAGACCTGATGATGGCCGAGCGCATACTCGTCCTGGACAAAGGGCAGGTGATCTTTGATGGTCCTCGGCACAGGCTGGAGACCTTCTTTGGAGACGAACGCATACTGAACATAAAGTTTATCGAGGATCCCGACTACAAAGCATATTCAAAGTACGGCAGGGTGTTGCAAAGGGGTGAGAATTACCTGAAGATGAAAGTCAAGCCGTCGGTGCTCACGGACAAAGGATTCACGAGCATGCTGTCACGGAATAACGTCGTTGATTACAGCGTGAGCGAGCAGGAGCTGGGTGTGACGCTCATGAGGCTTTACGCCACAAAAGGCAAGAAGACGGCAGGCAGGTGAAATGGAAATCAACATACCCGGGTACTGGGCTACGTTCCGAACAACCCTGAAGGCGTGGATGGCGTACAGGGTGGATTATGCGCTGGTCATAATATTCAAGATAGGCCTGCCGCTCATAATGCTTGCGGTCTGGACTGCCGTCTTCCTTAACACCAATGTCCTAAAAATAGGAGGTTTCACCCTCACGAATACATACTCCTATTTCTTCCTGATGTCCTTGTTGAGCGTTGCGATATGGAGCAATATCGATTACACGATGGGCACGGATGTGCGCCACGGAGCGATCGTGTCGTCTCTTCTAAGGCCTTTGAGCTATCCGCTTGTCGTCCTGTCCAAGGCACTCTCCTCCTGGGTGATCTATTTTGTCACTGTCGCAATTCCCCTCCTGATCATAATGTCGTTTGTGGCGCACCTCGCCATCACCCCGTACACGCTGTATTTATTCGCAATAGAGATGGTTCTGGGGCTTATACTGATAAACCTCTTGGCTTTCTTCTTCGGTACATTTGCGATAACGTTCATATGGGTCGATCCCTTCCTTAGCATGACATGGACTGTGGAGAGCGTGCTCGAGGGTTCGATGATCCCACTAAACTTCTTCCCAGCATATGCACAGCACATATTGATGCTGCTGCCGTTCCCCATACTGGCCTATCTGCCCGCAGTCACCCTGCTGGGTTCCGTCAGCAGCAGTGTCATATTGAAAGGGATATACACGACGGCGCTGTGGATAGTCGTGATGATCCCGCTGGTGTATCTGTGGTGGAAGAGGATGTACAAGAGAATCGGTTCGATAGGTGGTTGAATGAAGTCAGAACTTTACGATGCGATACGATACTATCTTGCATCATCATACTATTCGATGAAGAACTGGTTCATCCCCCCATTCCAGAGCTGGTTCTTTGTGGTCCAGAACATGCTTTCTTTGTCGTTCATGATCCTAACCATAACCATCATATATAGTGTTTCGAGTGGGATAGCGGGCTGGAGCTATTTTCAGCTGCTATTCCTTAGCGTGCTGAGCCAACTAACAATGAGCATATCCTCTATTGTCGTGATTCCGCAGATGTTGCCCGAGATGCTGAGGGAAGGGCAATTCGACACATATCTGATAAGGCCGTATGGCCGGCTAACGCTCATGGCATCAAGTACGGGAATCGCATCCTATTTCTTCAGCTTTTTCATGAGCGGCATAGTCATTCTCGCATACATTTCGGTCAAGCTGAAGCTTCAGCCCGCCGCGCTGCTGGGCTTCCTTCCGCTCTATGTCTTGGGCGTGGCTGCATTCACAATGTTCGTGGCTGTGCTGGCGGTGGCAATGTACAGGTTTTTCAAGAGCGGCGCGGCTATGCAGCAAATCGAGCGAGTGATATGGAACCTGTCAGAATATCCGCTCAATGTGTATGGCACTGTCGTGGAGATGCTCTTCACCCTGCTTGTTCCAGTCGGAATCGCAATATATTATCCATCTCAGGCCTTTTTCGGACGGCTGCAGCCGTCATACTATGCATTTCTTGTTGTCTTTTCCATATTCTTCATAATCTTGATGTATAAGATCTTCAACTACCTGATGTGCTTCTATGAGAGTGGAGGCGGGTGATGCGGTCTTTATACGAAGGAATAATTGCGCCAGCCGGGATTTGGACCCGGATCGCTAGCTGTTTCCAGTTGTATGGGAAGCTAGTATCTTAACCAGGTTGGATCACTGGCGCATGCTATGCTATATTTGGGGTTAGCATTAATAAGATTAAGCAGAAATTGGTTGAGCGCGCGGTAACGCAGGACTGATTAAGTGACCAAGCCCGAATGGCTGACCATAAAGCCGGCATCCACTGAGAAATACGGCGCAGTAAAGAGGCTTCTTTCCTGCTCGGGATTGGGCACTGTCTGCGTAGGTGCGCATTGCCCCAATGCGTCCGAGTGCTGGAGTGCGGGCACGGCAACGTTCATGGTTCTTGGGGATGCCTGCACGCGCGGATGCAGGTTCTGCGCAGTTCCAAAGAAAGCGACAGGCGCTGCCCCGGACCCTGCCGAGCCCGGAAGGCTTGCTATGGCCGTACACGAGCTGAAGCTCAGGTACGTCGTGGTGACCTCTGTCTGCAGGGATGACTTGGAAGACCAGGGCGCGGGACATTTTGCCGCGTGCATACGGGAAATAAAAATGGCAAACCCTGGCGCGGCCGTTGAGGTGCTCATACCTGATTTTCAAGGAAACGAAGGACTCATACGGCGTGTGGTCGAAGCGGGCCCTGATGTTGTTGGCCACAACATCGAAACTGTCGAGAGGCTGACGCCCTTTATACGCGACAGGCGTGCTTCATACGCACTATCGTTGAAAGTTCTGCGGATCGTAAAGGCTCTTAACGGCGCCGTTCTCACGAAGTCCTCGATGATGCTCGGACTCGGAGAAAAAGGCCCGGAGATATTCGCCGCCATGAAGGGCCTGCGCACGGCAAAAGTGGACTTTCTTGCATTGGGTCAATACCTTTGTCCGGGTGCGCAAAATCTCCCCGTTCAAGAGTATGTGACTCCTAAGAAGTTCGAAGAGCTAAAGAAAGCAGCGCTCGGTCTTGGCTTCTTGAATGTGGCGTCTGGTCCGTTCGTGAGGAGCTCGTACAGGGCGTCCGAATTCTTCACGGAGGCCATGGCCTCGCGAAAAGCTAACGCATGAAGTTCCACGAGTCTGTCTTATACTCTGTGCGTTCGAGTTCTTCGATAATTCTTAGTTCTCCGACGCTCAGAGCCCCCGCCTCGCACTCCTTTCCGTTGGTAAAGCCGTCCAAGAGCGCGCGGTAAAGCGCGCCTCTGTCTATGGCTGCATGTTCGCGCACGCACGTCACCCGCATGCGCGCATCTTTTATCATCTTATCGGCGATCTTTTCCTTGCTGATCTTAAGGACGGAAAACATCTTTTCCAGATTAAGGTCGTAAAGTATTGTCCCATGCTGGAGCAATATGCCTCCGCTCCGCGACTGCGCGTTTCCAGATATCTTTTTGCCTTCAACAACTATGTCGTTTATCGGCGCGAAGTTCGCATCCATCCCCAGCGCCCGAAGCGCGTCCACTACCCAGCCGCATATGGCTTTGTAGCTTTCCAGTATCCCTTTCGGGAAGAGTTCCTGCGGGGCGATCACGCTGTACGTCAGTTCTCCCTTTTCATCATGATACACCGCTCCTCCTCCAGTCTTGCGCCTGATGTAATCTATCCCAAGCTCCTTGCATTTTTCGACGTCTATCTCATCACGCATCGACTGGAAGTGGCCTATCGAGACTGCGCACGGTTTCCATGTGTAGAACCTGATCGTAGGCCTCGCACGCCTTTCCAGTATCTCCTTGCCTATCGCTTCGTCCGCAGCCATGTTAAAGTAGGCGTCGTGTCCCTCAAGCTCTATCAAGCGCCACACAACCATCAAACTCCCTCTTCAGTCTTTGATTCGACCGCCGCCTTTACAGTCTGCGCTATTGAATCGGGAGTTATTCCTACGAGTTCTATCCCTTTGCTTTTTGCAGCATCGCGTATCTTCGTTGAGATCTCATCGGCATCTGCCTTAATGCTGGTCCCCACCAGTATCCTCTCTATCTCCGGCAGGGCGTCTTCTGGGAACACGAAGAAATCTCCGAGTATCTGCAGCTCGCGTATTCTGTCGTCGTATTTCAGCTTCACAGTCAGAAGCTTTCCTCCGGGCACCTTCTGTTTGGCCGTGCCCACCATCACGCTCTCACCAGATCATCTTTTATCCTGCCTTTCAAGGAATTCCGACAGCCTGTCGATTGCAAGGCGCCTGTGGCTTATGGAATTTTTCTCGTCAAAGCCCATTTCGCCGAATGTCTTGGAGTGCCCCTCCGGAACAAAGATGACATCCCATCCGAAGCCGTTGCTCCCTCTCGGAGGTGCCAAGGTTCCCTGCACCCTGCCTTCGAAGAAGTGCATGTCTGATTTTGCCGTTGCATATCCTATCGTGCACCTTGCCTCCGCAGAGTAGTCCCCAAACCCCCTTGCTATACGGTATATGCCTTCAGGCCCTATCGATTTGAGGAACCACTTTATCAATGGGCCGGGCATTCCGTTCATGCACCTCAAATGTAGCGAGGTGTCCTCCACGACTATGCTGCCCCTTTTGTGTTTTAGCCCCTCCTCAAGTTTCGCGCGTATTATTGCTCGCGGATCCATCTCCTGGATCTCTGGTATGTCTATATCTAGCTGCACTACTTTCTTCAGTATCGCCTTAAATTCTGCGAACTTGTCCTTGTTGCCAGTTATGAAGTATATCATGGTTCCCATTTGGCAGCCATCATTAAAATAGCTTTGGCAACACGCCGATGCGCAAGATTCTCTGCATGCAAGGTATTTAACCTGCTTTGGTATATTTATCTAGGTTTTATGAGGAGTATCCGGTTAAGGTTAAGAAGATTCTTCAGGAACTCAAAGGCAAGAGTCCTAATTCTAGTTAACACAGAAGCGCAAGACCCGAATTTCATCTACTTTACTCGCTTTATGAGTGGAGTTTTCGAATACGATTTCCTAGTCGTAAAGAGAAACAGTATCAAGCTTTTCACCTCAGGACTAGAATACGATACTGCAATGGCACAGAAGTTTCCCGAAATGAAAGTAATAAAGATAGCAACCAGGACGGAGCTTGTAAGAAAACTGCACAGCGAAGTAAAAAGGAAAGCTGTATGCCTGAATTATAGCTTCCTGCCTGTGAGCTATTACAACTTCCTCAAAAAAGAGATCAAGATCGGGAAAGATATTGACGCTACCCGTGCACTAACTGCAACAAGGGTGGTGAAGGAACCCGACGAAATTCAGGACATAGTTGAAGCAGTAAAGACAGTCAAATATACAATGTCTAAGATAATGGAGTTTGCAAAAGAGGGTATGACCGAGAAGCAGCTTGCAGCAATATTTAACAACATGATGATGGAACACGGCGCTCAGGAACCGGCGTTCAAGACCAACGTCTCTTTTGGTAGGAACTCTGCATTTCCGCACCACTTTCCAGATAACACCAGGCTCAGGAAGAACAACATAGTCTTGATAGATGCGGGTGCAAAGTGCAAGAACTACTGCTCTGATATTACCAGAACTTTTATTTTCAAGCCTGACAAGAAAAGTGCATCTTACAAACGTGTTATTGCCATGATTGATGTAGTGAAGAAAGCCCAGAGGAGCGCTATGGCGTTGATGAAAGAAGGCACCGTTGGGAAAGAGGTGCATCTTGCTGCAGAAAAAACCATAAATGAGGCAGATAGAGGAATCTACAATGGCAGATTCACACACGGAGTAAGTCATTCTATAGGTATAGAGGATCATGACAGTGGACTCTCCATTTCTCAAGTGGTATTAAAAAGAGGCATGGTCTTCAGCTGCGAACCTGGCATATACCTTCCGGGCTTCGGCGGCGTGCGGATAGAGGACGACGTGCTAATAACCGGGAACGGACACAGAGTGTTGTAAGCCAGTGTTATACATTTAAATTGCGATATGCTGTCGTGATCGGATGGCCAACAAGACAAAGATACTTGCATTCGGCGCGAGCCTCAGGAAAGGCTCGTTCACGCGGGTTGTCCAGAATTCTCTTGCGGCCCTTGCGCCCTACAATGTTTTGGTTTCAACGTTCGACCTGGAAGGCATACCTGTCTACAATCAAGACATGGAATCCAGTCTGCCTGCAAAGGTCAAGGAGTTCAAGGCGGCGATAGAAGGTTCCGATGCCATCGTAGTGGTGACTCCGGAATACAACTACTCCGTTCCTGGATATCTCAAGAACGCAATGGACTGGGCATCCCGGCCGTACGGGAGCAACTCATTTGACGGCAAGCTTGGTGCCGTGGTAAGCTCGTCGCCGGGCACGCTGGGCGGCTCGAGGGCCAATTACCACCTTAGGCAGGTATTCATATCGCTTAACGTGCGGGTCATCAACAGGCCCGAAGCCATAATCTCGCAGGTTGATCAGAGGATAAAGGACGGGATGCTTGTGGATGATAAGACGAAGGATGTGCTGAAGAAGATGCTTCAAAGCCTCGCATCCGCGGTTGCAGGCAAATGACCGCGCTCAAACAGGCTCGAACTTGTACTGGTAGTGGATGAGGTCCTCCCTCGCCTCTGTCTGCATCCTCCTGAATGCAAGCTTCACCCTGCCGCCGATCTTGACCTCGGTGCCGTTGTCTATTATGTGGCCTTCCACCATCGGCCCCTCATCAAGCTTTATCAGGCCTATCATGTACGGGGCGTCATCCTTGAACGCTTCAGGCGGCGCCGTTATCTTCGTGAACGAGAAGATCTCACCGTTGCCGCAAAACTTCTTCTCAACGAGCTTCGACTTCCTCCCGCAGTTCTTGCATACGACTCTCGGCGGGAAGTAGCCCGTGTTGCAGTTCTCGCACACATTCCCTACGAGATTGTATCTCGCGTTTATCTTTCTCCACAAACTTGCGGGCGCTACGTCCAATCAATCGCCTCTCTCAAATATGTGCACCACCGCGGTGGCGCCGCTCCCGCCGACGTTGTGCGTCATGCCTATCTCCGCACCGTCGACCTGCCTGGTCTTGGCGTCTCCCCTGAGCTGCCATGTTATCTCCACTGCCTGCTTGACTCCCGTGGCCCCGACCGGATGGCCGCAGCCCTTGAGGCCGCCGCTCGTGTTGACCGAAACCTTGCCGTTGAGCGCGGTCTCGCCGTCCGCTATCGCCTTCGCGGCCTTGCCCTTCTGGTAGAAGCCAAGGTCCTCCATCGCGAGCACCTCTGCAATCGTGAAGCAATCATGCACTTCGAGTATGTCTATGTCCGATGCGCTGACTTTCGCCTGCCTGTAGGCGTTCTGCGCCGCAAGTTGCGTCGCCTTGAGCTCCGTTACCTTCTCCCTGTCCGCCAATCTCAGGGTATCGCTAGCCTGTGCGCTTGCGACTATCTTGATGGGGGCATCGTTGTATTTCCTCGCCTTTTCGAGAGGGGCAAGAACTATGACCGCCGCGCCGTCGGATATCGGCGAACAGTCCAGGAGCTTTATCGGATCCGCTATGCGCTTGGACCTCATCACGTCCTCTATCGTTATCCTGTTCTTGAACTGCGCAAATTCGTTCTTGCTAGCGTTCTCGTGGTTCTTCACCGCGACGCTGGCGAGCTGCTCCTCCGTTGTGCCGTACTCATACATGTGCCTTCTTGCCATGAGCGCGTAGAGCCCCGGGAAGGTTATTCCCTGCGCAAGCTCCCACTCCTGGTCTCCCGCGCCTCCCAACGCTGTAGTCGCCTCCGAGGAGGTGATGTCCGTCATCTTCTCCACGCCGCCAACGACGACGATATCATGTATTCCGCTTGCAACTGTGATGTACCCCTGCCTTAGCGCGCTGCCCCCGCTTGCGCACGCATTCTCTATCCTGACTGCCGGTATGTTGTGGAACCCGAGCTGGTCTGCGATCATCGGCGCCGTATGCTCCTGCTCGTTGAAGCTTCCCGGTGCCATCGTGCCACCGAAGAGCATCTCCACATCACGGCTGGATATGTTTGCGTCCTCGAGCGCGGCAAGGCCTGCCTCCTCCATCAGGTCCCGCATGCCCTTGTTCCATCTCTCTCCGAACTTCGTGAGCCCGGCCCCGATTATCGCGACATCTCTCATGCAAACACTACTCCTTCTTTATGAACCTCTTGTGCTTCAGGTAAATGGAATAATCGATGTACCTCTTGTTCTTGCTTATGACGTCCATGACCGGCACTATGTTTTTGCGTTTAGCCTCGATGCCTTCGCTGACCTCCATTGCGAACGAGTCGCTGCCTGCTCCTGACCCGAAGCTCGTGACAAGTATCTTCTGCCCCGGTTTTGCGACGTCGAGCGTCGCGGCAAGGCCTATCAGGGACGCGCCAGAGTATGTGTTTCCTATGAGCGGCGTTATGAGGCCGTTCTTTATCTGCTCCTCTGCGAACCCGAGCTGCTTTGCCGCCGTCATCGGGAACCTGCCATTTGGCTGGTGGAAGACCGCATAATCGAAGTCCGCAGGTTTCATGCCTGTTTCTTCAAGTAGCAGCTTTGTCGCGCTTATCGTGTGGTTGAAGTACCCTGGCTCTCCGGTGAACCTTCCGCCGTGGGACGGGAAGCTCACGCCCTCCTTCCTCCAGAAGTCGGGGGTGTCGGAGGTGAAGCTCACAGTCTTGAGTATTTCTGCGATATTGTCCTTCTTGTCCTTTCCGAGAAGGAATGCCGCACCGCCAGCACTCGCAGTGTATTCAAGTGCGTCGCCAGGCCTTCCTTGAGCGGTGTCGCTGCCTATCGTCATACCGTACTTTATCATGCCGCTGTCGACGAGCCCCATGACCATCTGCATACCAGCAGTCCCTGCCTTGCAGGCAAACTCGAGATCCGCGGCCATCACCCTCGTGCCTGTGCATAACGCTTCCTTGACTATCGTTGCTGTCGGCTTTACAGCGTATGGATGCGATTCCGAGCCCACGTACACCGCACCTATCTCGTGCGCGTCTATTCCTGCGTGCCTCACCGCCCTTCTCGCGGCCTCTACTGCTATCGTGGCGGTGTCTTCATCCTTGTCCGGGACGCTCTTCTCTTTTATGTTAAGGCTGTTCTTTATGCTGTCAGCGTCCTCGTTCCAGACTTTCGCTATCTCTTCCACTTTTATCCTGTATATCGGGACGTAAACTCCATAGCCTGCTATTCCTGCCATTGTTTCATCTTTGCTCTTCCAGCACTTCGAGAATCTGCTGCTTCGTCGGGCCCGGTTGGGATGTCAGCGGCCCGTTCTTCAGCACCATGTCGAGGTTGCTGTACGTCGGCCTCTCTTTCTTGTAGAATACGCCTATCGGCATCTTCGTCCAGCCTGATTGCTCCGCCTCCAACGCTCTCCCCATCGCCTTGCCAAGGTCCGAAGTGTCGTGTTCGGGCCCGAGCTTGTACACCCTCTGCCTGTACCAGTCGGCGGTGTTCACGGTGTTGAAAGAGACGCACGGGCTTAGCACATCTATCAGCGCGAAGCCCTTGTGCTGCACTGCGGATTTTATTATCTCGGTCATGTGCGCAGGATCTCCGGAAAACACACGCGCAACATACGAGGCTCCCGCCGCAAGCGCGACCGCTATCGGATTCTCCGGGGTTTCTATGCACCCGAACGGAGTGGATTTTGTGATTGCGCCCATGAGGCTCGTCGGCGATGCCTGCCCCGTAGTCAGCCCGTATATTGAATTGTTGACAACGATGTAGGTCATCTGCACGTTCCTCCTTGCAACGTGTATGAGATGGCCTACCCCGATGCCATATCCGTCCCCATCACCGCCAATCCCGATGACCGTGAGGCCGCTGTTCGCAAGCTTTACCCCCTCCGCTACCGGAAGCAGCCTTCCATGAAGGCTATGAACACCATAAATGTCGAATGTGTGGGGCATGGAGCAGCTGCAGCCGATGCCGGATACCATGACAACGTTCTCTTTCTCGAGCCCGAGCTCGGCAAAGGCCTTGTTCAGCGCTGCGTATGTGCCGTAGTTTCCGCAACCAGGGCACCACACCGGCTTGCTGCCGGACGCGAAGCCCTTTCCAGAATTGTTCTCCATGAGCATCACCTAATCAAGTCAAGCGCCCTCCTTGCGATCTCTGCGCCAGTGAACGGCTCACCGTCGTATTTCAGTATGCTGCCCTGCATCCCTATGCCGGTTTCTGTCATTATCACCTGCGCGAGCTGGCCTGTGTAGTTCTCTTCAACATTGAAGAGCCTCTTTCCCTCGAGCATGTGCTTGGTACGCTCCGCATCAAGCGGCATTATGTAATCGAAAGAGATGACTCCGAAACTGCGTCCCTCACTCTTCAACATCTCCACGGCCTCTACTGCTGCCTGAGCCACAGAGCCGAACGCTACCAGGAAGTGCTCTGCATTCTCGTTCATTATCTTCGGCACGAACGCGCTCTCTTTCTTTAGCATTGACTCGGTCTTTTTCATACGCTTGTCATGCATCCTCTTCCTGAGCGCTATCGATTCATCATAGCCCACCAGCAGGTCGCTCCTGTCGTCTCCATATTCATCGTGCTCGTCGCTGTTTGCGATGTGCATTAGCCCCTTCGTTCCCGGGAATGCCCTCGGCGAGACGCCGTCTTCTGCGAATTCGTATCTCTTGAACCTGCCGTCCGAGGCGGTGACTATCCTGCCCCTGTCCATCTTTATGCCGTCGATGTCGAAATTGTCTACGCTCTCCATGTGTTCGGACAGGTACTGGTCAAGCAGTATCAGGACGGGCACCTGGTATCTCTCTGCAAGATTGAACGCCTCTGCACTTATCCTGAAGCAATCCGCGACGCTGGAGGGCGCCACGACTATCCGTGGGAATTCGCCATGCGACGCGTGCATCGCAAAGAGAAGGTCTGCCTGCCCGCTCTTGGTCGGCAATCCCGTGCTCGGCCCGGTCCTCTGCGACTCCACAACCACTATCGGCGCCTCGATCATCCCTGCCATGCCGAGCGCCTCCACCATCAAAGCGAATCCGCCCCCGCTCGTGCCGCA
>Ga0326728_10021534_pt1 | contig 12106 bp, 9 predicted proteins | sample MB3enrmetagenome_FD_207602 | JGI IMG/M metagenome (GOLD analysis project Ga0326728, IMG submission 207602) | Lab enriched peat soil microbial communities from McLean, Ithaca, NY, United States - MB31MN | ecosystem: Environmental > Terrestrial > Soil > Wetlands > Peat | place: USA: New York...
GGAAGGTGAAAGTGAAACTGGCGGCCTTGCCCGAAGGACTGCCGCCCGCCGAACTCCCGCCGGCCCGTGCGGACCAGGCGCCCGCGGCCGGGGCGCCCAAGTCCGGCACCGTCTCGATCAAAGTCCCCGAGTTCAAGAACGAAGCCTGGGCCTATGTCCCGGAGGGCTGCTCGCCGGCCGCGCCCTGCGGCCTGCTGGTCTGGCTGCACGGCCAGGCCGTGCCCAAGCAGGAGGAGCTGCTCGGGCCGTGGAAACCGCTCTGCGACCGCTATGGACTGCTGCTGCTGGTGCCCAAGGCAACCGCCGACAGCGGCTGGCGGCCCGACGAGGCGGGCTACCTGGAGAAGCTCGTCCGCCAGGTCCAGACGAGCTACCCGATCGACGCGTCGCGGATAGTGGTCGGCGGCCGCGGCCCGGGCGGGACGCTGGCCTTGCTGGCCGCCTTTCACAGCCGCGATTTCTTCCGCGCCGCGGTGGCCATCGACGCGGTCTCCATGCTCCCGCCGCCCGAGTCCGATGCGGAGCACCGGCTGGCCCTTTACATCGGCTCGGCGAAGAAATCGCCGCTGGCCGCCGCGATGGCCCATGCGGCCACTGCGTTCCGCGCCGCCAAGCTGCCGCTGACCGAAGAAGACCTCGGCGACGACCCCCGCGACCTCAACCCCGCCGAGCTCGCCGAGCTGGCCCGCTGGATCGACATGCTGGATCGCATCTGAGGCGGCTGGCGGCAAAGCCTCCCTCTCCCCCCAAGCGGGAGAGGGGTAGGCGGTGAGGGGATTGCGGGGAACGGTCTCGGCCGCGGTGTGCCATTGGCTCTGCCAGTGCTGCCGCGGGCCTCGTGAAAAGCCGCGCGGTCGTTCGACGTGCCATTCCCACTCCCGGCCAAAACACGCCGGAACGCAAGGCCGCCCAAAGCACTGGCAAAGCCAGTGGCGCGCAACGTCAGCCCGTTTCGTCGGTGCCGCCCGCCGGCTGGCGGTCGGAACGGTTGACAGGCCAGTACCCGGCGCCCATAATCTTGCCGTAGGTGGGGCCCTTACTGGGTGTCTCGGGCTCCCCGCACTCGCCGCCGGGTACCACGAGCGCCGCAAACCGAGACCGCCCTCCGGAGAAGGTAACGTATGACAGCGCTGTTGGTCCTCTTGCTTTTCGTGGCTGTCGCCGGCCTGGCATTTCTCGGCTTTCACGCCATCCAGTTGCATATCACAGCTGCTCAGGTGAATGCTGAGTTCGCCGCTCAGCGCGCTCGCTACGACCAAGACACTAAGCGATGGAATGACTTCTCGGCCACAGCGAAGTCGCAGTATCAGGCGCTCGTCAACAAGTACAATGAAGACGCCAAGCGATGGAACGAGCACTCTGCGGCCTTGAAGGCCGAGAACCAGCGCCTCTTGAAGTGGAAGAACATGGCAGACGCCGAGGTGAAGGCCGCCGAAATGCTGCGGGCCGCACGGGCAGCCCTGGAAAAGGCCAGGGCCGACGCAGACAGCGCTACCTCCACGGCTCAGCAGCGGGCAACCGCGCTTTTGGCGGGGGCCGAGGAGAGGGCGGCGGCTCAAATAGCAGGCGCCAACGAGACGGCGAGGGCCGTTGCCGCCGAGGCGGGGGAGAAGGCAGCAGCCCAACTGGCAAGTGCCAACGAGACGGCGAGCACCGTCGCGGCGGAGGCCAAGGAGAAGGCGAAACGGCTCAGGGAGGAGGCGCAGGCGATTCTCGGTTCGGCCACCATGCAGGCCGCGAAGATCGTTGACGCTGCGAACAAGAAGGCCGAGGAGGTCGCCGGGAGCGCCTATGAAGCAATGAGGAACGCGGCCCTCTACGAGCAGACGGCCAAGGCGATGAAGAACCTCATCGAGGGGTACGGCGACGAGTACATAACTCCGCCACACAGCCTGCTTGACGGCCTCGCCGACGGTTTCCAGCACGCGCAGGCGGGGCGAGAACTGAAGAATGCCAGAGAATGCACAAAGGTCATGATCCGCAACGGGAGCGCGGCCCTCTGCGAGTACGTAGAGGCTAACCGTCGCGAGACGGCCACCAACTTCGTGGTCGACGCGTTCAATGGGAAGGTCGACTCCATCCTGTCGCGCGTCAAACACGACAACGCTGGCAAGTTGGAACAGGAGGTCCGCGATGCCTTTACCCTGGTGAACTACAACGGTAAGGCGTTCCGTGACGCGCGGATCACGGAACAGTACCTCACGGCACGGCTTGCCGAGTTGCGATGGGCGGCGGTGGTGCAGCAGCTCGCCCTACAAGATCGCGAGGAGCAGCGCCACGCTAAGGAGCAGGCCCGTGAGGAGGCCCGGGCGGTGAAAGAGCGGGAGCGCGCTTTACGTGAGGCGGCCAAGGAGGAGGAGACGATGCGGAAGGCGGTCGAACATGCGCGCGAGCAGTTCGATCAGGCCACCGGGGAACAGAAGGCTATGTACGAGGCACGCTTACAGGAGATGGCCGAAAGGCTCAGGGAGATAGAGGAGCGCAAACAACGTGCCATTTCGATGGCGCAACAGGTGAAGAAGGGCTACGTGTACATCATCTCCAATGTCGGGTCCTTCGGTGAAGATGTATACAAGATCGGCCTCACCCGCAGGTGGGATCCCAAAGAAAGGGTTGACGAGCTCGGGGGCTCAAGCGTGCCGTTTGGATTTGACGTGCATGCTACGATTCTAAGCGAAGACGCCCCGGCGCTGGAGCAACAACTGCACAGGCATTTCGTGCTCAGCCAGATGAACAAGGTCAATCACCGGAAGGAATTCTTCCGGGCGCCTATCAAGCAGATTCGTGAGGAGGTCGAAAAGCTCGGCCTGACGACTGGCATCCAATGGACGATGAAAGCCGAGGCGAGGGAATACCACGAGACCATCGCGATTGAGAAGGCGGTCAAGGACAATCCGGCAATGGGCGAGGCGTGGATAAAACGGCAACTGGAGGTGGAATTCACGGACGGTGCGGCCTTGGAGGTGGTGCGCACCTCCGCTGAGGAGGAGTGAAGGCGATCCGCGAGTGGACTTTCGCGGGCCACTGGGGTCGGTGAGCGACGCGGGGCTCTATGCGGAGCGGGGACGGGGGGCGGGGTCCGTGGGACTCCGGGGCGAGTGACCTGATTCGAGCGGCGCCTCTGTTTCGGGCCGCGTTTCCGCGGCTCAAGGGCACGACAGACCGCTTCCCCCAGGGGTCCGCCGACCATACCGGGGAATGGCCAGTCGCGCCGCCCTCGCCATGCCCCGAACGTAGCGGATTCCACCAATCTCGTCAATAATCCGTGCCGTGCGCGCGAACATCAAGCCCGCAAGCGGTTGCCCGGCGCCTGATTTTTGGTCGAAGCGGGCAATTGCTGAAGCCGTTGCAATCTAACGACTTGTGGAAACCGCCCGGCCCGGCCTATGCCCCGGCCTGTCCTTCGGCGTTCCCTGGAAGAGGCAGATCCAGGCCAAGTCCCGCTGCCGCGACTGCCTGGGGTGCTCGATCGTGATAGAATACATGGAGCAACGAGCCTTCTTCCGGGGATTTCCGATCATGACACCCGATCTCACCGACCAACAGCGGCAGGCCCTCCGCGAGGCCAATGACGCCGGCCCAGTGACCGTCGTCGATCCGGCCACCCATACACAATACGTGCTGCTGCGGGCGGACGTCTTCCAGGAGCTGCAGCACGGGAATCACGACCTGGAACCCCCGGACGCTTATCCTCTGGTCGATCGCATCATGGCGGACGATGACGCACACGATCCGCTCCTGGCCGGCTACCAGGACGGGGCCCTCCCGCGGGAGCCCGTATGACCGCCCGTGGCGACGTAGTCGTCGTGCAGTTCCCCTACCAGGACGGCACCCGCGGCAAGAACCGCCCCGCGCTTGTCATTCAGTGCGATCGGAACAACCAGCGACTCCAGAATACGGTCGTTGCGATGATTACCGGCAACATCCAACGCGTCCAGGCGGAGCCAACGCAGTTGCTCATTGACCCCTCCACCCCCGATGGGCGAAGTTCTGGCCTCCACGGTCCGTCAGCGCTGAAGTGCGAGAATCTTTTCACCGTCATGCAATCGCACATCCTTCGCACCATCGGCAGTCTATCCCCCGCCCTCATGGCGAAGGTCGATGGGTGTCTCAAGGCATCGCTTGGGCTTCCCTAATCAGGCCACCCGCCAACTCGGTGCAGGCCCTCCACGACCTGGGGCAGCATGACCTGGAGTAGCCTGGACAACGACCCTGCTGCTGGGAAGAATAGAGGTGTGCTGTGAGCCTTCAGGTGGAGGAATGGGAAGCGTATGGAACAAAACGCTGATACCATTCTTGAAGCGGCGCTGATGTTGCCCGAGGAGGAACGCATCACGCTGGCGTCTCGACTGCTGGAAAGCGTGCCGTCTGGCGACGCCACGATATCCGTCGATGACCTCTCTTTGATCGAGGAGCTCGATCGTCGCTTCGCTGACCGCGAAGGGGGCGTTCCCTGGCCGGAGTTGCGGGCGGAAGGATAATGCCGACCGGCAACGTCATCTTTCACCGACTTGCAGCCCGCGAGTATCGTTCCGCGCGAGATTGGTGTGCGGCACGCTCGACGCAGCCCTATATGACAATCCAGCTTACCGATGAACAGTGGGCGAATATAGAGAAGGGCGGACTCCCCGTGCGGGTGAGCGATCCCGCGCGGAGCGCGACGTTTGTGCTAGCGCGCGCGGAGGTGTACGAGCGATTCAAGTGCCAAAGCTGTTGCAACCTAACGACTTGTGGAAACCGCCAAGCCCGGCTTGCCCTGCTGTGTTCCACGGAACAGATACACCAGGAGGAGTTTTGTGCGGCGACCGTCAACCGGCGCCGTCGTTCGGGTGGCCCGCGAGGGGCCGAACAGTTGGCACCGCAACCCCGCGACGGGCAGCCGGCGAGAGCAACATCGCCGGCAGGATGGCCACGAGCATCCAGAGCAGCCGCGCGTGGACCGGAGCCACGGCGAGCAAGGAACCGTTCCGCGATGCGTTCACTTCTTCAATTCCTTGAGGTAGCCGGCCAGGGTCTTGCGCCAGGCATGGGCCTTCAGCCGGGCGTCGTCAGCGGCGCCCATGCCGACCTTCGGGCCGTCCTGCGGTGAAGCGAGACCGCGGATCTGCGGAAACTCGGGCATGGCCCGGCGGAGCGCCTCCAGGTACGCCTTGGCTTCATCGGCCTTCGGCCCGGTGGCCGTGCGCAGCACTTGTTCCAAGGTGTAGAGATAGGCGTAGTCGTTGATGCCTTCGGCGAGGTCGAAGAAATGGGCCTGGTACAGGATTCCCCCCTTGATCCGGTCGTGAGGGGCGCAGTTGGTGCAGCTGTGCAGCTCGGTGAAAGGGTTGTACCATTCGCGCCCGGGATAACCACCGCTGGCGCCGTCGCCCGGCTCCATGAACTGCCACTCCCAGCGGCCATGCGACTGCCAGCGCCAATTGTAGAAGCCGTAGCTGTAGCGGTCGCGCCCGCAGTTGTAAAGCCAGAGCGTCTTGCCCTGGGCCAGCGTGCCCTTCATGAATCGCTCGGAGTTCTTCCACGCATGGGTCGAGAGGACGTCGACGTGCGCGATCATCGGCGTGTAGTCTTTGCCGTGGGTAATGTCGCACATCGGGTTGCAGCAGACGCGCACGCCGCCGAGCTCCCGGAGCCAGTCGCAGTAGCGGATCGTGTCGGCGTAGTTCCGGTTCCACGAGTTGAGCCCGCGTTCGCGCGGCTCGTCCACGGTGGTGATCAGCACGGGCATGCCGAGCTTCTTGAAGAACTCGCGGTACTGCCGCGCCGCGTCCTTGAAGTACCGCTCGAACCCTTCCAGCCGCATTTCGACGCCGGGGTTGCGCCAGATGCTCCCGCCGCCGGGCAGACGCGCCGCAATCTGCCGTCCCATGGAGGCCATGATGTTGGGGACCAATTGCGCCTGCTCGGGATGGCGGCCCATGCCGCTCTGTTGGACCATCCGGGCAAACTCGTCGTCGATTCGCAGCTCGACCGTTCCGTCGGGCCTGAGGGCTTTGACGCTGAAAACGTCCACGCAGGTTGCCGTCAGTCCGAGGTCGACCATCGATGCGAGCCGCTCGCAAGTGATCTGCTTCTTTGTCGGCTCCGAAAGGAACTGCGGAATGGCCCCGACCGTGCCCCAGAATCCGTACGAAACCGGCAAGACCGGCTCGAGCCGGAAGGGATAGACCTCGAACTCCACCGGCACGGCGAAACTCTTGCCCGCCGCCGAATCGAGCGTGCAAGTGCCTTGGTAGACGCCCGGCCGCGCATCGGCTGGCACCTCTAATCGTAGCCAGTACGTGAACGTGACGCCCTGCTCCAGATCGAGCGTCAGCGACGGGACCAGACACATCTCGGGCATGGTCGGGGGCTGGTCTTTCACCGCCTCGCCGTAGTCCTTTCCATTGAAACGGTAGTTCCGGTAATATCCTTTGATTGCGGCCGCCGGGATGATGCCCGGGCCCTTGAGGTCGGACAGCACCAGCGTGCTCCGGCCGAGGTCCGCCAGCGGTGTGACCGCCAGGACCATGGTCACCTTTTGTCCCAGCGCGCCGGCCGCTTCGATCCGCGCCGGGCGGCGCTCCTCGGCGGTCGGGCTTGTCCAAGGCTGGACGGCCAGCGGGTCGCGAGGCACGTAGAGGATGGCGTCGTCGTCGCCGGGGCCACGCCTGGGCCGGGCCGGGATGATGGGACCGCCGCTCGTCTTGGCCGCCCTCGGCCCGCGGTCCTGAAGGCTCGCCTCGAAGCCGGCGATCCGCCGCGTGCGAATGTCGGCGGCCATCTTTTCCACGTCCGACTTCCTCGCTGCGGGCACGGCGATCAGGGCGCTAAGGAAGTGGTTGGCCGCCTCGACCGTGAGCATCCCATCGGTTACCCGGACTGCGTGCACCTCGGCCGGGTACATCTTGTCGATATAGTTCAGCCATACCGCGTGCGGCTTCTCCGAATACTGAGTCCAGAGGAACCGGTAAAGGTACTTGTCGCCGGCGAACTGCTCGTCCGAGGGCTCTTCGTCAATAAGGACCTGGTCGTTCAGTTTGAGCAGGAAGCGGCGGCTTTTTAGGTCGGCGCGGATGATCTTTCCGGCCGCCAGCCAGACCAGGTACTCGCCGTTGGGCACTTTGGCCTTGAACTGATACGACTTGCCGCTCAGGTTCCCGACGTAACCGCCTGTTAGCGGGTCGGGCCACGCGCCGCCGGCTTGCGACAGGTCTTCAGCGGCCGTGAAGCCGAAGCCGGACGAGTCGCTATAGGCCGACCTTGCCGGCACGTTCTTCAGTGGCGGGACAATCAGATTGCCGAACTTGAACCCCACGCCGTCCTCGGGCATTTCGACCTGCCATCGGGCTCCGGCCGAGGAGACGCACACACTCGCCGAGATCATCAACCATACGGTGAACCGGCTTCGCTTCGACATAAGATCGCTCCTTGTTGTTTCCGCGGAGGCCCCGACCATTCTCAATCGAGAGGCCCCTCGGCGGCCGGCACTTCGCAGCCGGCCCTGGTATGCACACCTTTGTTTTTACTTCAACAACGCCTTGGCCGCCGGGAAGAGTTGGAACTCTTCGATCGTCGGCACTTCGCTGGCCTTGAGAATATGGAGACGGAACTGCCGCGCCGTGACCGGCGCGAAGTCGAAGCCCTTCTCGCCCGCGATCGTGGTGCCGGTAATCACGGGCTTCCACGCATCAGCGTCTTTGTATTCGACGGCGAACTCTTGGGTTCGCGGGTAAGCCAATTCCTTGATCACCGCGCGACCGACTCGCATCGGCGTGCCCAGATCGACTTCCAACCAACCGCTCCGCGCCCCGGGCATAGCTCCCCAGCGGCTGTCGTCGTTTCCGTCGAACGCCTTGTCGGCTTCGTAGCCCGGGCCCCAGGTGCTCGATGCCTTCGCCGGCTTGCCCTCGGAGAGTGGCGTCGGTTCCGGCGACGGCGCGTGCCGGATCATCTCGCCCACGGCGCGCAGCGTTTCGACGTCGATTCTGCGCAGGCGGCCTTCGTAGTCGGGACCGACGTCCAGTGAGAAGATATTGCCGTATTTCACCGCGCCGCGATAGTCCTTGTAGAGGGCCTTGGCCGATCGGCAAAGGCCGTCGTGCTCGGGCAGCGAGTAGAACCACTGCGCCCCGCCCTTATGGTCCGGCAGAATCGGGTAGGTGAACTCGGCGACGAGGAAATCCTTGACCGGGCCCGGCCGCCCCATCTCGCCGGCGCGCAGATCGCCTGCGCCGCCGCCGTTGAAGCCGACGAAACAGCCGGGCTGAAACCGCTTGACCCAGGCCGTGATCTCCTTGCGATCCAGCCCGCCATTGCCCTGCGCACAGTCCATCCAGAAGAACTCGATCGGACCGTACTGCGTGCAGAGTTCCTTGAGCTGGGCCTTCTGCATTTCCGGCGTGTAGCCGCCCGGGTGATAGTCCTTGTTGTCGGCGAACTCGCCGAGTGAGAAATACAGTGCCAGCTTGATTCCGTACTTGTCGCAATGTTTCCGCAGCTCCGCCAGCACGTCGCGGCCCAGCGGCGCCCGGGTCACCTTGCGCTGGGTGGCCTTCGTATCCCAGAGGCAGAAGCCGTCATGGTGCTTGGTAAGGAAGAGGATGTAGCCCATGCCCGCTTCCTTGGCGGTGCGGGCCCATTGGTCGGTGTCGCAGGCGGTGGCGCGGAAGGCGGCGATGTCTTTCACGCCGGGCGTCCACTCCTTGCCGGAAAAAGTGCTGAACGACCAGCAGACGAACATGCCCCACTTCAGGCCTTTGAGTTCCTCGGCACGTTTCTGCATGTCGACGCTCTCGGCAGCCCGGAGCGTGTGGCCGGCAACAGCGGCGACACAGGTCGCAATCGCGATGATGCGTTTCATGCTTGGCACTCCTTGGGGATTCTTGAAATCCATGCAATGCAAAGGTCAGTTTGCGTACCCTTCGACGACCTCCGCGGCGATCCGTGCCCATTCCCACAGTCGCTGGGGCTGGTAGCGGACGGTCGAAACATCCTTCATGATCAGCTCGACGTGGCAGCCGCGGGCCGCGTCGAGAAACTCGCAAAGGTCCTGCCGTGCCCGCGCGGGATGCCACTTATCCTCGGCCAGGATCGCCGGGTTCGGTTTGCGACTCATCACGTAATCGCGGCCGATCTTGGCAACCGCCGTCGCCGTGTTGCACCAGGGACTGACGGAGATCTTCCGCAGGTTGGGGATCCGCCGTAGGAGGTCGAGCTTCCGATCCAGCGGCTCGCAGCAGCCGTAGTAGGTCAGGCCCCAGCGCGAAAGCCAGCGCAGGTCGTGCTGCAGGGCGAACTCCCAGTGCATGTGCGGCGAGACTTCCGAGAAGATCTGCGCGTTGGAGCAGCCCCACATGTTGCGCGAGCGGACGTGCGCCGGGTCGAACTCGCCGCCGGGCAACTGCTTGGTGTAGCCGTAGCCGCCGGAGCCGATTCGCGTGTTGTCGCAGTCCAGCGACAAGACGTTCAATGCCTCGAACTGGTCGAGCTCGGTCATCCAGGCGTCGACCATCCGTTGGACTCCGGCGTGAACCAGCTCCGGGCGATCGACCAGGTCGATCATCGCCTCCCGGACGCCCCACCAGCGAACCAGGTAGTCCCAGGGCGTGTACCAGATGTGCGTCTGGCCCATTTTCCGCACCGGCAGGATGCCGTCATAGACGCGGCACATCGCCTCGTGGCGGAAGTGCGTGGCCGCCTGGTTGTGGGTGACCAGCGGCATGCGGATTTTCTCCAGATCGGCGAAGTCGCGGATCTGGATCTTGAAACGCCGCGAAACGACGTCGCTGGCCGCGTCGGTGCGCACGATATCCACGGTTTCAATGATGCCGAAGTCGGTGCTGTGGATGGCCAGGGGGCAGGCCAGCCACGGGCTGACGAGCATGTCCCCGGGCAGGTGCCGCCACTGGTAGAGCGTGCGGCGCAGCTCGCGCTCCTGGTCCCGGGCCCAGGGATGCTCGGTCACGAGCGTCAACTCGCCGTCGACGTCCATCTCATGCCAGGGGATCTCGTTGATCCAGACCATGGGCCGCGCGGACTCCAGGTCATTGAGTTTCTGCCAGAGCCGGGCCTTTTCCCGATGAACGGGCAAGGCCGCGATCTCGGCCAACTCGCCCGCCAGGCGGCGGAGCACGTCGACGTCGCGGGCACTCAGCTTGATTTCTTCCGCGATGGGCGGCGGTTCGTAATGACTGGGGTCGTGCAGCATGGTGATCGCTGTCGGCTGTCACTGGACTGGATGGAGCGTGACGTTCTTCAGCCCGAGCTTGCCGTCGCGCCCGGGCTGAATGGCCGTTTCGCTTTTCGGCAACGGCGCGGGCTGCAGGTGTTCGCCGAGGATCTTCAGCGCGTAGGCATGCTCGCAAGGCTGCTTTTCCGGCAGCGTTATGCTCAGGCCATCGGCCGTCTGCGACCAGGGCAGATCGCCCGAATGGCCAAGCAGCGTAACGCTGGCGACCTTGCCCGCCGCCGTGGCCAACGAGTGGACCGTCAATCGGCGGTCTGCCGGCCAGCCCAAGGCAATGGCGTAAAGCACGTCGGCCTTGGTCGTAAAGCGAATGTCTTTGGCCGTGTAACGCAGGTTGCCTTCGTTGAACATTCCACCTTGCAGCTTGCGGGCGCCTTCGCCGAAGATTTTCCAGGGCCGCGTACCGTAGATCGCCTCGCCATTGATCGGCATCCAGGCGGCCATGCCGTCGAGAATCTTCAGTTCGTCGTCATCGAGCGTGCCGTCGGGACGCGGCGGGAAGTTCAACAGCAAGTTGCCGTTCTTACTCACGATGTCGCAGAGCATCTGGATCACCGTGGTGAGCGACTTGTAGCCATGAGCCTGTGCAAGGTGTACGTCGTAGTACCAGCCGCCCACGCAGGTGTCGGTTTGCCAGGGGGCCTGACGGATCTTGTCCATCACGCCGCGCTCCAGGTCTTGCACCCACATGCCTTGCGAGTCCTGCTTGCAGGTGTAGACGGCCTCGACGCGGCCGTCGTGCTGCCGGGCGTTGTCGTTGTAATAGTGGGCCAGCAGTTTCCGGCCGTAGGTGTCGGGGTACGGCAAGCCGCAGTCGCTATAGAGCAGGTCGGGGTGATAACGATCGATCATGTCGTGGATGCGGTGGAACCAGACCCGCTGGACGGCATCCGGCGCGGTCGGATCGTAGTATCCCTTGGCCCGCAGGTTGCCGGTCCAGTACAAGGAGGCGAATCGTGGGTCCGTGCCGTCGTAGGGGACGCCGGCCAGCGGGCCCGCATGGTCCGCCCCCTTGGCCAGAGCGTAGAACCACCAGCTTGCCACCAGGTGCTCGGTCATGCCAAAACGCAGCCCATGTTTCCTGGCGGCCTTCTGCCAGTCGCCGGCAATGTCCCGCTTGGGACCCAAGTTGACCGAGTTCCAGGGCTGATACTTGGAATTCCAGCAATCGAAGTTGTCGTGGTGCTCGGCGATCATGCAGAAGTACTTGGCGCCGGCCTTCCGGTAGAGCACCATCAGGCGGTCGGGGTCCCAGCGTTCCGCCTTCCAGAGCGGAATGATGTCCTTAAAACCGAATTGCGACGGGTGACCGTAGTGCTCGACGTGGTACTTGTAAGCAGCGTCACGGGGATCATAGAGCCGGCGAGCGTACCAATCGCCCTGCTCGGGCACCGACTCCGGTCCCCAGACGGCCCAGATGCCCAGTTTCGCATCGCGGAACCAGTCCGGATACTTGTACTGCTTCAACGACTGTTCAGTCGGCTGGAACGGGCCGGGAGCGATTTCGATCTTCTCGGGCAAGGACGCCGGCAGCGGCGGGTCGGCAGCCCGGCCAGACGCGGCCAGCAGTCCACAGGCGGTCCATGCCAGCCAAGAAAAGGGGGGCAAACGGCAAGTCATAGTGACGGTCCTTTGATCAAGGCGCGAAAAGAACTCAGTCCTGGTGAAACACTTCTTCCATCGAGGCCCACCACTCGCCTTGCTTGCGGTCGCCAAGCGGCTGCTGGCAAGGATCGGTTGCTTTCCACCATCTCTTCGTACCGGGGTCGGCTGCCATCCCGGCCATGTCGGCCTGGAAGTCGTCGCCCACGTACTCGAAATAACTGAAGAGATAGTAATTCCCGTCCGGCAGTTTCCGCAGGTAGATCGAATAGTTGC
>Ga0326728_10021535_pt1 | contig 12105 bp, 8 predicted proteins | sample MB3enrmetagenome_FD_207602 | JGI IMG/M metagenome (GOLD analysis project Ga0326728, IMG submission 207602) | Lab enriched peat soil microbial communities from McLean, Ithaca, NY, United States - MB31MN | ecosystem: Environmental > Terrestrial > Soil > Wetlands > Peat | place: USA: New York...
CGGAGCAGTGCCCTCCAATTTCTTGGGCACTGACGGAGCAGTGCCCTCCAATCAACGCGCGGTTCGCCGACGCTTGCCCCACCCACCGTCTGGCTAAACCTCATCACTGGGGACGGACAGGGGCGGTTTGCGCTCCGGCGAGGGGGACAGGCTCGTCACCATCGCCGCTTTGCCGCGGCAGCGGGGCGTGCCAGTGTGAACGGCGACCGACCCGGCGGCCACGCGCCTCTATTGCTGCACCTTGAAGGCTCTTCGCTCGCCGTTGCAGGAAAGCACCACGGTGGTTGGCCCGATGGAGAGAACTTCGACGCCGTTGACGCGCTCGCCGACGCTGAGCGACTTGCCGTTGATGATGGCGCTGGAATTGCCGGCGCTGTAGAAAATGCCTTGCACTTTGACCGATTGAAATCCAGACGCAGCCGCGGAGGCGGCGATGTCAGGATTCAGCGCGGTCCCTTTGGAGGCATGCCCGGTCACCTGCGCATTTCCTGATGTGGCCTGGGTGCCAGGAGCAACTTCGTGTTTCGCGTCGGTGGCGGGCTGAACCTGCGCGTTTCGTGATGTCGCCTGGGCGGCAGGAGCAACTTCGTGTTTCGCGTCCGCGGCCGGCGGGACCGGCGTGGTCGTGGGAGCGGGCTCCGAAGGCGCGAGCGCCGGGTCAGTGACGGCCCGGGCGTGGATCGGCGTCGTTCCGTTGAACCGCGAGCCGGCGTGCCACCACACCATCGCGGCCACGATCACGATCACCGCCGCTGCCGGGATCAACAGGTTGAAGAACCGGCCGCTATCGGAACGTCCGGCCGGCGCCGGAGCGGGCCGGGGAAGCGGTTTTTGTGAAGGCTGCGGTTTCGGCGCGGGTTTTGATTTCGGCAACGGCTCTGAAATCCTCTCGGTATCGCTGGCGGCGGCCTTTTCCCCGGCAACCAAGCTGCGCCAAACGTCCGTCTTTTTCGAAAGGCCGAGGAGATTGAGATAGGCAAGATCGAGTTGCGGCAGGGTCAAACCATCCTTGCGGGTGTCCTGCTCGTGCGCGAAGACGTCGGCGACGTGGACAGCGGTCAGCAGCGAGAACTCATGCGACGAGGTATGACCCGGGGTGTGGTGGAGGCCGGCGGCTTCAACCAGCGTCGCGGGCATGCCCCACAACCCCAACAGATAGGCGCCGACCTGCGCGTGCGTGACTTCGAGCTGCGCCTCCTCTTCTTCGTGCAATGGGCAGGATTTCTGGCGGGCGGCGGCGACGACGGCGGCGTATTCTTTCGGCAGGTTGGATGCGATGACAATGCGCCCCACGTCGTGCAGCAGGCCGGCGGTGAAGGCATCATTTGACAGGCGGGCGTCGCCCGTGTGGTGCTGAACAATCTGGCGCGCCATTTTGGCCACCGCGAAGCTGTGATCCCAAAGCTGTTCCAGTGAAAGCCCTGCCCGCTTGGCTTCATCGGACTGGCTGAACACCTGCAGACAAAGCACGAGCGATTTGACCGTTTCCAGGCCGAGCAGGGAAACCGCATCCACGGGGTCGGTGACCTTTTGCGCGAGCGCGAAGGCGGCAGAGTTGACCATCTGCAGCAGGCGGGCGGTTGCGGCGGGATCGCGCGCGATCACTTCGCCGACGCTTTGCACAGTCGTGTTGGGGGATTCGACCTGCTTGAGAACCTCGAAATAGGTTGAGGGCAGGCTGGGCAGGCGGCGGAGTTTCGGGGCGAGCTTGCGCAATGCATTGCTGGAAAGGCAGGCATCCAGCGCCAGGCTGCGTTGAACCGTCGAAATGAATTCCTGAGGCCTGAACGGTCGCGCGATGAACTGATGCGTTCCACCGATACAGTCGAGGATGAGCTCCTGATCCGCCATGTCACCCACCACGAAGCGCAGCGCGGTCGGATGAAGATCGCCGACACGATGCAAAAGTTCCGCGCCGTTCATGCCGGTCATGTGCATGTTCGCAACGACCGCGTCGAAAGGCTTGTCCGCCATGGTGTCCAGCGCGGCTTTGGCGTTTTCGGTAAACGTGCAGTCCCAGGTTCCGCGAATACCGGACATGGCCTGCTTCAGCGACTCGAGTTCGTCGTTGGCAAAACCTGCGAAACAAATGCTCTTTTTCATATTTTAGTATCCTTGCTGACGCGGAACCGATTGACACAGGCGCGAGACACGGCTCCGGGCCATCATCGGCGGCATGGCTGGTGGACTTGAGCAGAAAGAGGGCCAAACCTCAGCAACCTGGCAGGGCCGAGCTGCGCCTCGGCTTGGACGCGCAGCAGCACGTCCCTACCACGTTAAAGGTCCCAAACAGAGGGCTCCAGAAGCAGGGTTGGAGGCCTGGTGAATCGACAGAACGCCAGACAGTCAATCATAGCTGGACACTCGTGTGCAACCGGGGCGTCCAGCCGGGGGAAAGGCATGCGGCAGAATTCCGCAGCAGGCTGAAGCTCAGTGGCTGATGGAAGACCAGCCGAACCGTTCGGTCAACGGCCAATAGACGAAGAAAGACCTCCCGATAGCATTGCTTGTCTTAAAGTCTCCCCAAAAGCGCGAATCCAGGCTGTTCATGGTATTGTCGCCCATGACGAACAGATAGCCGGGCCGGATGTCGTATTCCTGTCCCGGCCCCAGTCTTCTGACCATGGCGTGGCCGAAGTAGTGGTCGGACTTGTAGGGCAACGTTGTTGAATTGCCGCTTACGCCGTAGAATGTATAGAGATTCTCAAAATGCGGCGTCGCCGCCGTCAATGGCCGGCCATTGACGACGACATTGCCGACGGGCACCGTGCCCATGGGGCTGTCCGTCACTTCGTAGTCCTGATGGATGCTCAAGGTTTCGCCGCCGAGGCCAATGAGCCGTTTGATGTAGAAAGTATCCTGTTGTTCGGGGGGAAGTTCCGTAATGCCATGGGTCTCAAATACAACAATTTCGCCCCGTTTCGGCGGGCGGAAGTTGTACGTCAGGCGGTCCACAAACAGATGATCGCCGGCGTTGACCCGCAATTTGACGATGTCCTCGCCCTTGTGAAAAAACTGGCCGCGATGGAGCCCTGCCCTGTCCAGCAGGTTGCCGACGGGCGGCGCCCCATAATCCGGCGGGAACCAGATGGTATAGGTTTTGCCGCCGACCCAGAGAGTCTGCTTGATGTGAAAGAGCACCGGTGGAAATGGCCGGCTCGCTCCTTCGAGTTCAGCGTCCGTCTTGGCCACAATGTGGATGTAGGATGTTCCCTGAAACCATTCCTTGATCCGCTGCCAGCCGGTCGGGATTTTGATGTCCGGGCGCTCCAGCAGGTTCTCCGAAGTCACCCCGTAGAGAGTCGGCTGCATCGAGCCCGTGGGGATTTTGAAAGGCTGAAGCAAGAAGGTGCGGACACCCATGGCGACCGTCAGCGCGACCAGCAAGACTTCTATGTTTTCCCGCCAGGAGGCATTGGGATAAGGGATAAGCCGTTGGTTGGCTGTAGCTTCAAGGTTTTCCATCTGCTTTTCGATCGCGGCCTTGTCCGCGCGGCCGGCCAGGGCGTCGTGCAACTGCCGCATGGCAAATTGGACTTCGTCAATGGCCTTGGGAGGGAGAATATCGCGTTGCTGGGCCAGAAGTCTCCGGACGTGTTTGTGCATGGCTGTTGCCTCTCGAACGGTCCGGGAAAAGAGCCAGTTTGGAATCATAATCATGCTTTAAGGACTTCGACAAACGCTTCCTGGGGAATGTTGACCGAGCCAAAGGCTTTCATTCTTTTTTTGCCTTCTTTCTGTTTTTCGAGCAACTTGCGTTTGCGGGTGATGTCGCCACCGTAGCATTTCGCGGTGACGTCTTTTCGCAGCGCGCTTACGGTTTCGCGGGCGATGATTTTTCCACCGATGGCGGCCTGGATGGCGACGGCGTATTGCTGGCGGGGAATGACTTCCTTGAGTTTCGCGGAGAGCGCGCGTCCCCTGCCCTCCGCCTTGGTGCGATGCACGATGCACGAGAAGGCATCAACCGACTCACCGTTGACCAGCATGTCCAGCTTGACCATGTCCGATTCCTGATAGCCCGCATGTTCGTAATCCATGGAGCCGTAACCGCGCGTGATGCTCTTGATCCGGTCGTGAAAGTCAATCAGGATTTCGTTCAACGGAAGCTTGCCGGTGAGCATCACCCGCCGTGTATCCAGGGTTTCCGTGTGGTCGATGAGGCCGCGCTTTTCCGAGATCAGAGCCATCATATCGCCGATGTATTCGTTCGGGCAGATCACGAAGGCCTTGACCATCGGCTCCTCGATGCGTGCGATGTGGTTCGGTTCGGGCAGAAACGCCGGGTTATCCACTTCCCGAAGAGTGCCATCGTGCATGATCACCCGGTAAACGACGCTCGGATAGGTCGCGATAATGTCCATGTTATACTCCCGGCGCAACCGTTCCTGGACAATTTCGAGGTGGAGCAGGCCGAGGAATCCACACCGGAAACCGAATCCGAGTGCGATGGACGTCTCCGGTTGGTAGATAAAAGCGGAATCGTTCAACTGCAACCTGCCGAGGTTCACCTTGAGGTGTTCGTAATCGGCCGTGTTGATCGGATAGATTCCACTGAAGACCATGGGGTGGGTTTCCTGGATCCCGTGCAAAGCGGGAGCCGAATGGCGCGATTCGATGAATGTATCGCCCATTCTGACTTCCTGTGGGCTCTTGATATTGGCCGCGACATAACCGGTTTCACCCGTCTGGAGTTTTTCGCGAACGAAAGGCTTTGGGTTGAAGCTTCCCACCTCCTTGACCTCATACGTCCGCCCGGTGGCGGCCAGTCTCACCTGCATGCCGGCTTTGATTTCGCCGTTGAAGACCCGGATGTGCGCGACGACGCCTTTGTAGGTATCGAAATAGGAGTCGAAACAAAGCGCCTGCAGCGACAGGCCCGAAGTGAACTTCGGCGACGGGACGCGTTCGACGATGGCTTCCAGCACCTCGTCGATGCCGATGCCCTGTTTGGCGCTGGCGAGGATCGCGGAGTCGCCGGGGATGGCCAGGATATCCTCGAGTTGTTGTTTGGCTTGCGGGATATTGGCATGCGGCAGGTCAATCTTGTTGATGATGGGGATGATGGCGAGGTTTTGTTTCATGGCCAGGTGCACGTTGGCGACGGTTTGGGCCTCGACCCCTTGCGCCGCGTCAACGACCAGCAGCGCGCCTTCGCACGCGCTTAGGCTGCGTGAAACTTCATACGAAAAATCCACGTGCCCGGGCGTGTCGATAAGGTTCAGTTCGTAGGTCTCGCCGTTACTGGCCTGGTAAAGCATCGTAACCGGATGTGCCTTGATCGTGATGCCGCGTTCCTTTTCAAGATCCATCGAATCGAGCAACTGGTCTTCCATGTCCCGGTCCGAGATGGTGCCGGTGCGATGCAGCAAACGATCACTCAGTGTGGTTTTGCCGTGATCGATATGGGCAATGATGCTGAAATTTCGTATATGCGCTAGGTCCATCTGACAGATTCCAATTGGCGAAATCCGGAAATGGGAGTTTACCCTGCGGCAGGGGCCGGCGCAATGACATCCGGTTGGGCGGTAGTGCTTGTTTCGTCGAATGAACGCCACGGTAGGGCCGCGCTGTGTCGCGGCCGGACGCGCAGCAGCGCGTCCCTACCGTCAAATTAGGACACTACCCGGTTTGGGGCGTTCCCATCGGGCGCAACCGGGGGCGTGCCTATGATCTCGGGCGGCGCCTCGTTAGATGCAGACCAGCGGCGCGGAACGCGGCAATCGAACAACCTCGGTGCCGGCGATCTTATCGTGCCATCCCTGCTTGTCCCTGTCCCACGCGATCCAGAGGAATCCGAGAAAGAACACCACCACGGAAAGCGCCGCGGCCAACCCTCGCACCAGGGCGACCAGGAACGTCAATGGGCTGCCGTCCGAGCGAACCACCTTCAGTTTGAGCACAATGCCTCCGATCGTGGTGCCTTGCCACGCCCACATTCCGGAGAAGTAAGCGAGCGCGACCAGCAGGCCCAGGGGCAGACCACCCACAAAGGCACTGAGGATGCTCACAATCACCACGTCCAGAAACGCCGCTCCCATTCGTTCCCAGAACCCGGCCCGGGGAAAACTCAAAGCCGGAGGATAAACCGGCGGCGCGGCAGGAGCGGCTGCAGTGCCGGTTTGGAGCTGAGCAGTGGCGCTTTGCGCGGGAGCGCCGGTCAGAGTCGGCAACGGAGGTTCCGCAGCGGAGGTTCCGCCGGGAACAAAACCGGCCCCGACACCCGGCGCGCCGGCCGGTGGCATCGGAACGACGCCCGCCACTGCGACCGGAGGTGCGTTGGCAGGTTGTCGAGAAGCAGGTTTGTCAGGCAATTCCCGGCGCATGCTGCCGAACACGGCGGTCACCGCGCATCCCAAGCCCCACACGCTGAGAACCATGAGCGTCAATAGTCCCAGAACCGGCACCATATACAGCAAAGTGGTGATGAAGGTGCCGATCAGAAAAGCAGCCAACGCATTCTGAATTCCGCCGCCAAAGTGCCGTCCAATTTGGAATCCAATCCACTCGCGGATCGCGATCTTGCCCACCAGAACGCCAATGAACAAAGCCACCAATACAAAAGGCACGATCAGCAGACCGATTCCGGTGACGGCCAGGATCACAACTACGATTGGCACGAGCAGTTTGGTGAGCAATCCCATCAAGAAAGTGGTGGCGGGACGCCTGCTCAGTGCCTCGACGCACGCCTGGACGGGGCGGGGAAAGACCGCGGCAACGAACAGCGAAAGCAGGAAGAACACGCCATAAACAATCCATACCCAGGCGACTTGCGGCGCTAACGGCCGAAGTTCGAATACGCAATACTTCCACCATTTGTTCAATCCTTCCAGCCTGGGAAAATGCACCGGCAGGCCAATGTTCACCCGCTGGCCCGCGATAATGGCTCCCGGGGCGGCATCAAGTGTCCCGGCGACCGACACTGCATCCTTTTCGACCTTCGCGCCGTCCGGGATGGTGAGATTTCCCATGACAGTCACGGCGTCTTTGTGGACCACCGCGCCGGGGTGCATTTTGATGCTCCCCATAACGGCAACGGTGTCGCCCCCAACTTCCCCGTCGAGCTCCAAACCACCCATGATCACGACTGCGTCCTGGAGGACTTTGCCATGAATTTTAGCCGAGCCGCCGATGACAACGACTTCCCGCACCGTTTCCCCCGCCTTCACTTCGACGTTCTGGCCCGTGAGCACGATTTGCCGCGGGCTGGCCTGGTACTCCTCGTTCTGCTCTGTCGCCGGTTCGTTCGTCGAAACAGCGGCGCGCGCATTGGGACCGGCGTCCTCAGCTTCGGCGCCTTGCTCCGCCCCGGCACTGTTCGTCCGCACCCCAATGGGCGCGTCTTCGGTCAAGGCCGGATTTCCGGCCTCCTGGGCGGTCAACAGCGAGGCGAGCAACAGGCTCCCGACGGCGGTCAAGCAAATCAACCAGGTTCGTTTTGTCTTATTCATAATCAGGGTTGCCAGGATCGGGATCGGTTCGGGGTTCTTTCAAAGGGCGCAGAGGCAGCCAGGGCAATTCGCACATAAATCGTGCCGAGCCCCAAGCAGACGGCGTAACCCAGGCCAAGCGCGGTGAGGCAGGCGATCATAAAGCCGGCGCCGAGGTGCTTCAGGATGAGAACTGCAGAACTCCAGAGGACACTCAGTGTGCCGCCGATGGCGCTGAACCCGGAAAACCAGTTCCCCACCCGCTGCATGCTGACAGTAACAGCCTCCATCTGCGACAGCTTCCACCCGGCGAAGCAAAGACCGCCGAAGAGGATCAACAGGACCAGCAATGAAGCCCACTGGAGGCTGGCCGGCCACATTTGCCAGGAACGGCGGTACGACGGCGCAACCGACCGCCGCTCGAGGGCGGCCAGGACCCGAGGGACCAGCGAATCCGGCGCACGCAATGGCGGCAAATCCTTCAACTCCCGGCTGATTTCAGCCTCTAATCGTGTGTCGTAATCGGAGTTCATGCGTGCGAGATCAAACTGATTCCGGCTGTAATGTGAGGCGGAGTTTCTTCCGTAAGGCCTGGCGTCCGCGGAAAATGTCCGTTTTCACCTTGCCCAGGGAGACGCCGAGTTTGGAGGCGATTTCGTCATAAGCGAGCCCTTCGAGGTGGTAGAGCACGAGCGGTACGCGTTGGGCTGCGGGCAGTTTCTGGAGCGCTTGCTCAACCAGGGCGCGTCGTTCGGCCTGGTCCAATTCTTCATGCAGAGTTTGGCCGGCAGGAAATTCCGGCTCCTGCGCTTCGTCCGGGCTGCCACCGGACAGTTCGGAAAAGAAACTCCACCGCGAACGATAGCGCGCGAGATGGTTCAAGCTGAGATTGGTGGTCACGACTCTAAGCCAGCCTCCCGCCCTGGGGTTGTTGTCGAGTTGGTCGAAATGCTCAAAAGCTTTCAAGAACACTTCCTGAGCGATATCTTCAGCTTCAGTTTGGTTGGCGAGCAGACGCATAGCGGTGCTGAAAACCATGTTTTGGTGGTCTCGCATAAACGCCTCGAACTGTTGCGGATTGGTCATGGCCGGGCCGTGACTGTTCGAGGCTCATCTTACATGCGGAATGGTGCTGAATGCAAAACTGTTGCATAAGGGCTCGGAAAGAGGCGGCGCATCAGAGCCCCGGTCTTTCTTCCACAGTGCCCAACTGTCTTCCGGATGCTGTCTGGCCGGGGAATATTATGGTGCGGCATTCGGGCAATGGGTCCGGCATCGCCAATCGGCTTGGCGCGGGTTCATTTTGCTGAATGGACCGGACACTCTTTAGCCTTGGCAGGGGCTGCGCCGCTTTGAAAGCCGGGTTCGGATTCGCCTTTGACAGGAATCTGTTCATATCTCAATACCATAACCCGCCAAGTGGCCGTTTTGTTTCAGAAAGAAGAGAACCCAGAAAAGAGAGAGGCCGAACTGACGTCCGGCCCCTGTCCGAGAACAAAGCGCTGAAGGTTTTGCTTATAGCTTGCGCTGGCTACAGCCACCCGTCATTCGATGCGGCGCCACAGACTTACGCCGTTGAATCACACACGAACACCTGCGCTTCTGCATCGCAACAACACGATCAGAATACGACTTTCAGTCTTTCTCGCCAGTCACCAGTTCTGGGGACAAAGCCTCGCGTCGCACTATATTGTTTATCAACGTATTGGCTGCGTTGTTGCGCCCCAAAACAATTATCATGGGTTTCTGACTCCTCTGTTTCCCGGCTGTTTGGCGGCCTTTCTCTTGCCGGGCAGCAACGCGGGCACGGAAACACGGTTTAAGACCAGGCAGTTGCCAGATTTGAATTGCTGAAAGCGTGTTCCTGAATATTGTTCCTGTCCGACGAATAACCTGATGAGCCAGCGCATCTTAACCAGTCCAATCGCGTCCCTGCCGTCCGGCGTGACCCTTACGACTCTGGAGAACGGCCTGACAATTATCGTGCGTGAAGACCACAGCGCGCCGGTCGTTTCGGCGCAGGCGTGGTGCACGGCCGGCAGCATTCACGAGGGCGAATGGCTCGGGGCGGGTTTATCGCATTTGCTGGAACACATGTTGTTCAAGGGCACAACCACGCGCATGGGCAGCCGGATCGACCAGGAAGTGCAGGAAGCCGGCGGTTACATGAACGCTTACACGAGTTTCGACCGCACGGTTTATCACATTGATGTGCCCGACACCGGCGCCCGGGTGGCGCTGGATGTTCTCTGCGATATCATGCAGCACGCGACCCTGCCGGCCGAGGAACTGGCCAAAGAACAGAATGTCATCCGACGGGAGATGGACATGAACGTGGACGACCCGGGCCGCCGATCCAGCCGTCGCCTGTTTGAATCGGCTTACACACGCAGCCCCTATCGTTTTACGGTGATCGGCTATCCCGACATTTTCAACGAACTGAAGCCGGCAGACATCCTCGCTTATTACCGGGAGAAATACGTTCCAAACAATGTGTTCTATGTGGTCGTCGGCGATGTAAGGAACGAGGAGGTCGTTGTCAAGATTCGCGCCGCTTACGAAGGCAACAAAGCCCGGCCGCTGGCGCCGGTCGTTTTGCCTGAAGAACCGCGGCAAACCGCTCCGCGCGAGATCGTCGAGGAAGCGGCCATCGAGCTGGGTTATCTGCATCTGGCGTGGCACATCCCTGATTTGCGGCATCCGGACGTCCCGATGCTGGACGTGCTGGCGGTGCTGCTGGGTCACGGCCGCAGTTCACGGCTCTATCAGGAAGTGCGCGAAAAGCTGGGTGCCGTCCATCACGTGGACGCCTGGACTTACAGCCCCGGCGATCCGGGCTTGTTCGGAATGAGCGCCGTGGCGGATGCGGATAAGCTGTTCACGGCTCGCGACGCCATGCTTGCGGAGATCGAGAAGATGAAGTCGGCGCCGGTGTCAGCGGATGAATTGGCCAAAGCCGTCCGTCAATTCATCTCCGGAACCCTGTCGGTGCGCAAAACCATGCAGGGCCAGGCGCAGGACCTCGGTTCAAGCTGGCTGGCAGCCAACGATCTGAATTTTTCCGAGCGTTGCCTGGCGGCGGTCAAGCGGGTTACACCCGCGGATTTGCAGCGGGTTGCCCAACAGTATCTGGCGCCGGAAAACCGCACCTGCTACGCCCTGTTGCCGGCGGGCACGGCGCCGAAACCCTCCCTGGAGACTCCGGCTGGAACCGAGCACGCCGTTCAGAAATGGGAACTGGCCAACGGGCTCAGGTTGCTGATTAAAGAAGATCATCGGCTGCCGTTTGTCGAGTTTCGTGTCGTGTTCAGGGGCGGGGTGCTGGCCGAAACCCAAGCCAACAACGGGATCACTCAGTTGACGGGCAAAATGCTGCTCAAAGGCACGCCAACACGGTCCGCCGAAGGCATTGCCAAAGAAATCGAATCACTTGGCGGAAGCATTGACAGTTATGGCGGAAACAACAGTTTTGGTGTGAACGCGGAGCTGTTGGGCGGCGATTTCAGGGCCGGCCTCGAGCTGGTTGCGGACGTGTTGCTGAATCCGACATTCCCGGCTGAGCCGCTGGAACGGGAGCGGCAGGTCCAGATCGCCGATGTGCGCGCCCAAAGGGACCATCTCCTGAAGAGCGCCATCGTGGCCATGCGCCGGGCGCTTTTCGGCAGCGCCGGTTATGGCCTCGACCCGGTGGGCGCCGAAGAGTGTCTCCGGAAAATCCAGCCCTCCGATCTGGCATCGTTTCATCGGCAATTCGTCGTGCCGAACAATTGCGTGCTGGCCATCTTCGGGGATGTTGACGCCGCCGAGGTTAAAGTGGCGGCTGAAACCACCTTCGCGGCGTGGCAGCCCCATCCTGGCGTGCCCGCGGCAATCTCGAATTTGAAATTTGAAATTTCAAATCGCACGCGGCGCGTCGAGGAAACCCGCGACAAACAGCAGGCGGTGGTGGTCCTCGGTTTTCCCGGCACGACCCTGCACCATCCCGATCGTTATCCGCTCGAGTTGATCCAGGAAACCTGCAGCGATCTGGGATCACGATTGTTCCTGCGCGTGCGGGAAGCCCTGGGACTGGCTTACTATACCGGCTCCCAACATTTCCCCGGCTTGGCGCCCGGCTACTTCAGTTTCTACGCGGGCACCCTGCCGGAGAAGGTGGATTTGGTTGAAAAAGAATTGCTGCGGGAAGCCGAGTTGCTGCGGGCGGACGGGCTGACGGAAGCCGAGCTGAAGCGGGCCAAAGCCAAAATCATCGGCCAGAAGAAGATCGCCCGCCAGGACCTCGGCGCTTTGGCCATGACCGTGGCCTTGGATGAGCTTTACGGCCTGGGTTACACCCACATTGACGTCGAAGACGCGCTTTACGAAGCCGTCACGCTCGCTCAGGTCAAAGCCGTCGCGCAGAAATACCTGACGCCGGAAGCGGTGGTGGTGGCGGTGGTGAAGCCGGCGAAACCGTAGTGGCGGCCGGGGTGCCGGGACTCAGATCGAACTCCAAAGGGCGAGGTGCGAAGGACGAGCGGGTTGTCGCCGTCTCAGCGCGCACCCTGAACTTGGCGCGTCGCCCTCAGGGTGCATACGTCAGCAGGTCCAGCAACTCGATTCCGTGCCGGCCCAACTCCCAACGGCCGCCCTTTTTCACCACCAGCCGGCGGCAATGATTCTTCTGATATTCAGC
>Ga0326728_10021536_pt1 | contig 12102 bp, 12 predicted proteins | sample MB3enrmetagenome_FD_207602 | JGI IMG/M metagenome (GOLD analysis project Ga0326728, IMG submission 207602) | Lab enriched peat soil microbial communities from McLean, Ithaca, NY, United States - MB31MN | ecosystem: Environmental > Terrestrial > Soil > Wetlands > Peat | place: USA: New York...
CCTCGCCACGGTCATAAGCGGCTAGAAACTTGCGGCGCAAATCATCATCGTAGGCCTTCGCCATACTCCATGTGTCGCGGACCTCGCCAGCAATTCAACTATACACTATTTAGGAAAATGCTCTAGCGTTGTCCGTGCATTGGCTAAGTTATTGAAAATACAATATCCAAGTGCGCTCATAACCCAAAGGTCGCTGGTTCAAATCCAGCCCCCGCAACCAAATAGATTCAACAGCTTGCGCCTTGTTGGCTGCATCCCGCCCGGGACAGTTAGGGACAGATAACGGAGCCATCGCGTTATGGGGTTGTTCCTGCCTGGTGGAGTTTCCCGTTTCCCTGCAAGAAATCAAGTCGCCACTCCTGATGCTTCCTCCCTTCCGAACACCGTTGAAATTCCCGTATTCAGGTTCACCCCGCCTAACCCCTGGCTGGTGCCTGGCACACGCTCTGGAGTCCCCAAAACGCGTTGGCGGCGATTTGCCCACCGAGACCTCACCGATGGCCCGCAGCGAGAGGGCTGGCGCATCCGCCTCAAGGCCAAAATCGTAGAAGAAATCATGATCGGCAAAGCAGTGGACAAGCTGCCTGGTAACATCGACCCGGCCAGCGCGCCCGGGTCAGCTTGGAATGGATCTGCGGCGAAGGGAGCCACAAATCCTTTTCGTTATTGCTGCTCCGGAACAACCTCGAGCGCCGCAATGGAAGCATAATCCTGGTTCGGGTAGAAGGAAATCAAGAGCTTTCCCTGGTGGTTGGGCTTCAACCCGTGAAATGTCTTGGCCAATGCCCTCAGGCTTCCGCCCGCTTCCTTATAGATATCAAGATCTTTCAGCAGATACTCGCCATTGCAGTAGACGTCGAAGACCCGCCTGCCCAGCGCGTCATCGGTGCCGCCATAATTAGGAACGCCAAACCAGTGCTCGGCAAAGTGCAAGGTCAGCGTGTAAGTGCCATTGGCGCCTACGGGAATCGCATAGCTGAAGTTGCCATATCGTTCCGACTTGTAAAGCCCCGGATCGCCGGTATTTGCCACCTCGTCGCGCATTTCGCGCCTGCGCCCGCCTTGGACGAATTGATCGGGAACCCACAACTGCCCGTTATGATCCTCGACCGCGGAACTGGCCGCGACCCAGCGCACGGGCAGCATGGCCTTGCCTTCAGTGCGGATGAGATGAATGGCGTTCACGAAGGCGACGCCTTTCAGCACCCAGTGGTTTCTGAAGCGCAGACGGAGAATGCCATCGGGCGCAGGCGAGATTCCCGGGAAGATGCGAACGTCGGCAACGTTACTTCCGCCGGCGTCGGAGAGCGGGTCTGGCTGAATCTGGGAGGATGATTTCGGTTTCAATGTGGATGGGTCCTCCGACTTCAGGCACCAATTGAAAGCCGTAAATAGTGTCGTGATGATAGCCGGTATGAATTTTCCGGTCCACGTAGTCGTAAGCCTTGCCCACTGCCGTAACCCGAGTTGCTAACGAAGGGACCGTCGAGTGGGACAGGCCGTAGAAAAAAGGGACAGCTCCGGCGATTAGGCAAAGCCACCAGGCAAGAGGTGGCACACAAGCTCTGCGTTTTGCACCGAGAGGAAAGAAAACGGCCAATGCGGCAGCCAACCCAGGCAGGGAGCAAACCATGACATGTGCGTAGTCCATCGAGTTGCGCCCTCTCCATCAGATGGGTTTGAACCATGATAACGCGCAACTTTAGCCTTAGTGCGGCGTGCGATGAGAGTACCGGTTTCGATCCTGGCGGATTGTTGGCGATGGTCCAACTGACGTGACCTGAATCACGCATGGGTCAGCATGGCCAACCTTCTCGAACCCGGACTGGAGTAGCCGCATGGTCGGCGCATTTGGTGCAGCTACTCGTTCTCCGAGTAAAATTGCAGTTACTCGAAAATTGCTACAAGAAGGACGGCTCAATGCGCCATTTGCATCTCTGTGCTGTCTGCTTTCTCGCTCTCTCCATGTTCGCGGCTGCGAAAGACACACCGTTCGCCGAGCGGGAGATTAAGATTCTGCCCTCGCCTTCAACCGTTTGCGAACTCAAATTGGCGGCTGGGCAAAAGGTAATCGACTTCGACGTATGGCCCACAGGTGGCGAGATCGCGGCCCTGGTACGCGAGGCGGACGGCACGAATAAGCTGCTCGGCTGGAAGCTATGCGCTCGGGAATCGGAAGTTCTGGCAGTGCTGCCAGGAAACTTCGAGGCTCACGCACTGGCGCTGCATCCGACGGTCCGGCGCATCTTCGTCTCGGGCCGGATCGGGCAACATTGGCAGATCGTTGCTTACGAGCCCAAAGGAAGCGTTTGGCTCTCACGATTGATATACAAATCCGATCGTTCCCTTCGCCGATTGCTCGTCGGTCCGAGACCGTTCGTGGTCGACTATGACCAGAAGGCTGCCCAAGCGATCGTCCGCTACCGTCTTTTCTTCGGCGTCAAGCTTGGGGATGGCGTCTATGGAACGCGCTCCGTCACCGAGGAGGGCAAGCGGGAATACCAGGTGATGGGGCCCAAGATTGCGCTACCACCCCCGTTCCCAGGCTCTGAGGATCACCAGGAGATCACGGTTGCTTCGGCCCTGCCCGCGGCATTTCATCCGGTCGGCAGCCTGCTTCTCTGGCAGGATCAAAAGGGCTGCTACCAGCAACTTCCTTACGCGTTTGAGGATTGGGGGAAAGCCGCTCCCATCAAGGAGTCGAAATGCAGCGGCTCGCTGACCTTCACACCGAACGGTGCAGCGATGGTGGAGTGGAGCAAGGGCAAGCCAGGCGTGACGATTCGCCTCGGTGATTCAAAGGCGCAGCAGGCGAGCGAATATGAGTTCGTCTCCACACCCTCCTCCACTCCAGATGGCAAAGGCGTGGTCGGCCAGGTGGAGTCCGGAGAAGGTCAACAGCTAGTTTACGTTCCGATCTCTGTTCCTCTCGCCGATGTGTCCAATGTCTGGATGTTTCTGGACAAGGGCGACGCGCTGAAGAGGTTTCAGCGCGACTCCGGATTGCTGCGGCCGTTGGACGCGAAGCAGTTATATGAGCTCTACGATTCGGAGCTTTACGGCGACTGCAGTGGCGATGTAAGCACCGCGGCGCGGCCCTACTTGGTGACCACCGACATTTTCTGGGAGTTGATGGGCGCAGCCTACGACGGGACTCTCATTGTTGAAGAGCGCCAGCGAGCCATTCCAGCCTTCTGGAAATTTGTCTCGGCGGCACGGGAAAGTCTGCACGCAAAAAATCCAAAATCGCCATGGGCTGCGGCATTCGATGCGGTCGCCAGCGTTCGAACCGGTGATGTGGCAGGTAACGCCGAAGCTCAGCGGATTCTCAGCGCCAGCGGTCGTTTTGAATCGCCAGTCTTCGGCAAGGAGTTCAACTACGCGGAGCTGACTCCGCGCGGTCACTACACGATGTCTGCGGAGATGGCTACGTACTTCAAAGCGATGCATTATCTCACCCAGCTTGGGGCGGCGCGCGATCCGGTAGAGCTTGCCACCCTGCCTGCCGACGTGAAGGCGAAGGCGATGAGTTGGATTCACGTCTATGCCGGGTTTATCGCACCCAGCCGAGCGGCCGTGGTGTGGGACCCAGCGGCAATCGCGCCGCCTTCCTTCGCTCGCCATCCCGCGGAGCGCGCCAGCATCTTTCCGCTCTCCTGGGGCTTCGACAACGAGATCCTCTTTTCTACCGTTTATCACCGGAAATGGCCCGTCGAAGAACAGATCGCGAACGGCGAGCTGAAGCGCGTGATCCCTTCGGGACTCGACCTGGCGGCGGTAATGGGAAGCGACTTTGCGCTCGCATTGCTGAAGGATGAATTGGCGGGGCAGCCGCGGCTCGGCCCCGCCATTGACGCTCTCAAGGCCCGAACTCCTCAGAAGGCGACCGGAGATACTCTTTATGACCGTTGGATCGAAGCTTTGGGTGTGCAATGGGCCGAAGACCTAAAGTTCCCCGGGGCGCCGGACTCTCCGCTTTGGAAGGCCAAACGCTTGCAGACCGGGCTGGCCAGCTGGGCAACCCTGCGCCACGCCACTGTACTAGTGAATGAGCGAAGCGAAGCGGAGGCCGGCGAGGGCGGTTTTGAGGAACTTGTCACCCAGCCCCCGCGTGGATACGTCGAGCCCGATCCCGCAACATTTGCGGCGTTGGCGGGCCTGTTTGACGGGCTCGCGAGGACCGTCTCGACTTCCTCCAGCTTCACCGAAGGGAGCCTTGCAGATCCGGACACCGACAAGCAGGAGCCACTGCGGCAGGGACTGTTGCGCCGGTTGAAAGAAACAGCCACAGAGGCTCGGCTCTTCCAATCCATCTCAGAGAAGGAACTCCGCGGAGAGGAATTGAGCGACGCGGACTACGAGGAGATTCTTTACGTTGGCCGTATTGCCGAGCACCATTTCCTCATTTACAAGAGCCTTGCGAACAAGGATCTTGCACTTTCTGTCCCGGACCCTATAGCCAAGGTTGCCGATGTGGCCAGCGACGGTGCCGGCAAACTGCTGGAAGTTGCAGTCGGCAATCCGCTGGAGTGGGATCAAATCGTTCCTTACTTCGGGCGGCGGGAGATTGTGAAGGGCGCAGCTTACTCGTACTACGAATTCACGTCGAACAGCCCGATGACCGACGAGGAATGGCGAAAGAAGACCGAGTCGCAGCCTCGTCCCACCTGGGTTCAGCCGTACGTTGCCGGACCGGGAAGCGCATGTCTTATCAAAAGCTTTTTCTAGCGATTCTGCTGATTGCTTCCGCCTGCCGCGCGCAGACTGAGCCGGGGGAGCCCGATCTGCGGCTGCTCTTTACAGGAGACATCATGCTTTCCCGGCAGGTGCAGGCGCAGTACAGCCTCCGAAAGCGCTCGCCATGGAGCAATCTGAAGGCGCTGTTTGCCAAGGCAGACTGGGTCGGGGGGAACTTCGAGGGGACCATCGGCGATAGCTCCCAGTGTCTCTTGGAGAAGAATTGCTTCGCTACGCAAGCCTCGGCCGTTCCAATCCTTCGCGACGCGGGATTTCGTGGCTTGACCATCGAGAATAATCACGCCGGCGATGTTGGCACGGCTGGGCGGGAGGCCACACGTACGGCATTGCAACAGGCAGGGCTCGTGTCCGTCAGTTTCGAAACATCACCGCAGTTCATCCGCCTGAAGGATACAACGATCGCGCTGATAGCAATCACAGTCATCCGCGCCGCCGATGGTCAGGTACAGGCGGTTCCATCTGTTGAAGTGGCCCAGAAGCTGCGCACCGCCCGGAAGCTGGCAAACCTGGTAGTCGTCTCCATCCACTGGGGGGCGGAGCTAGTCGATTGGCCCACTGAGACACAGCATCAACAGGCCGAATGGCTGGTCGATCACGGTGCCGATCTTGTTGTCGGGCATCATCCCCACGTTATACAAGCTCCGGAGTGCATTCACGGCAAGCCCGTGTTCTTCTCCCTCGGCAACCACGTCTTCGACCAGAAGTACCTGGAGACCAAGGACGGCATGATCGCAGACTGCCGGCTTCACGACCGGCATTTGCTCTGTAGCGCAATCCACACGCATACTGAGCCCGGAAGCTATATTCCAGAACTTGCAGACAGCGACACAACTTCTGCAAACCCGCTCGCAGGTTGCTCACCTGCGGAAACTCCCTCGTTGCAGATTGGAGGATACGAAATCCGGCCGGAGCCGTGGACACCAGATGCGTCGCGAGACGGCATTGCGCTGACCGGATGGAAAAACGGAACGCTGCAATGGCGGACTCCACGGCGGAATCTGCTCTCCGTCGATTCCGGCAAGCTTGCAGGAACAGATTCCGAGGCACTCCTATTCATCCTTGAGCGCCACCAATCAACGCTCGACCAGGAAGAAGGCGTTCGGCCTTATGTCTACGCAGTTGGCGAGCACGGACCGATAGCGCGCTGGCGTGGCTCTGCCTTGGCCTGGCCGCTCCTCGACGCCACTGTCGATGACCGTTCGGGGACTATTTGCGCGTTGCACCGTGGGGACTCGTTCCTTGTGCCGAACAAGAATTCCGAAACTACTCGCACGGCAGTCTATCGCTGGAACGGCTTTGGATTCAGTGGAGCCGAAGACGTTGGCGAACGATGTGCCCATTCAGTGCCGTAGTGGCGTCACCGGTCTCGAAGTCAAGCGCGATCCTAACTTGCGGACGCCAATCTCCGGTTTGCCGGTCGCACGCCGACCAGAGGCGACATCTACCCGTCTCAAGTTGTTTACTGAATATGCGGGCTGAGAGGACACGCGGGCATGAACAGCGTTGGGCGCTTCATTGCTTTGGTACTCTCCGTTGCCTGCCTCCTATATGTCGGAGTTTGTGCATTGGTCATTTTTTCCCAGCGGTCGCTCATCTATTTCCCGCAGCCGCGATCGAACCATGACGCCACGGTCATAACGCTGCCCACGGAAGCTGGCCCTGTGCTGGTATCGACGTTTCCCGCAACCAGCCATGAGGCGGTCATCTATTTCGGCGGAAACGCGGAAGACGTCTCTCTCGACCTGCCACTTTTTGTCCAGACCTTCCCGAATGACGCAATCTACCTTCTTCACTATCCGGGCTACGGCGGCAGTGCTGGTCATCCATCAGAGAAGAGCATCATGGCTGCTGCGTTCACCCTGTTTGATGCCGTGCATGCTCAGCATCAGAACGTCATCGTTATTGGCAGGAGCCTTGGCAGCGGCGTCGCAGTTCACCTAGCGAGTGAGCGGCCGGTTGTCCGACTCGTTCTCGTAACGCCCTTTGACAGCCTTGTCGATGTAGCCGCCGCCCATTACCCGTTCCTCCCCAGTCGCTGGCTGATGCTGGACAAATATGATTCGTGGAAGTACGCGCCACAGGTGATTGCACCCACGAAGATCATTGTGGCCGGCGAAGATGAGGTCATCCCGCGCACGAGTACAGAGCGTCTCAGAACACGCTTCAAGGAGGGCCTCGTCTCCTATGTAATCGTCCCCGGAGCCGGACACAACACGATCTCAGAAGATCCGCAGTATCTGCGGCTTCTTAGCCAGCGATGGTGACTCGAATTCGGCGACACCTGCCAGAAATGGACCTCGAATGCCCAATCTCCCCACGCCCAAAAGCCTATCGGCAAATGACTCGGCGATTCATAGAAGCGCAGGAACCCTGCGGGGTGGCTACCGGCCCATTCATTGATCTCTCGACTGTCTCATCCTGCCAGGGGTCTTTTTGTGAAGCACTTTGCCGCCACGTCAAAACACGGGCATCGCTGGTACTTGTTGTAGACAATCATGCACGGGCAATTGAACTTAAGGCCATAGATAAACATGGCAAGAACCACGTAGAGCAGATAATAAGCTGGGTGCCATATTAGGCTCAGGCCCCAGATTACGATCATCATGCCGGATTTGGAGCGATAGGAAAAGGCGACCTTTTCCGGCGTCAGGCAGTATCCCAGGTAGAGATGAATGGCAACGAGGAGAATCACACTGGATAAAGTGAGACCCCGCCAGACGCAGTAGCCGAGGAGGCAAATCACCGCGATCTTGACGGCTATGGCGTAGACGCCAGTAATGGTTGGCGCCAACATGCGGACGCTTTCTTGATAGGAGAGGTAAGCTGGCAGCACCTTCGTGAGTTCTCTTTCTTCGGCGCGCGCACGCCAGATCATGAGCGGCAGAATCACCAGAGTGGAGATCGTCAAGGTGATCCAGTTGAACATCATCAAGCTTGCGCTCCAGCACCACAGGAGCAGAGTCGCATACATCGGGTGTCGCGACAGTGCATAGGCCCCCGTCGAGATCAGGCGGTGATCCTGCTTGATTTCGATAGCGTCGGACCACATGGCGCGAATGTTGAATTTTGCCCAGATGTGCCAGGCTATCGACCATAGGATCAAAACCAAACCCACTCCAAAATATATGGATTGGAGCTCGGCATTCATTTTGATTTGCCCGATGCTGCGAAGCCAGAAGGGGAAAAGTGCCGCCATGCAGACGATCATCTCGCGGGTTGAAAATGGGTGGGACACTCTTCGGGCAATCTTTGTGGTGATGGCGGCATGCTCCAAAAACTTGACCGCTGCAGCAAGCAACAGGATCAAGCTTGTGAAATAGATGACGCTCATTCCGGCGAGGAATAGAGATGGACTGATCGATTGATGGGCGATGCGCTGAATCAGTTCACGCATGGCAGTTTTCCCCTTCTTCGATTCCTTGGCCGCCTTCCGCGCCGCGCAACCGAGCCAGCCGCGTCCCTTCCAGATCTCCTCGATAGAACATATTGAATGTGTCGAAGGGAATCAGCCGCTTGCCGTCGGGATGCGCAATATGAATGCAGCTCTTCTTCACGCTGCGCACATCGAAAGCCTCGGCATCGATGAACTGCACAATCAATACGCGAAAAATGTTCTTGTATCCCATATCCCTGGGCAGCGCTGCCTTGGGAAAACAGCAGAGCAGCTCGCGGGGCAGGCTCGAGAGCAGTTCGCGCAACGTGGAAGCTTGCGCAATCGGCGAATGATTGGTGGCAAAGAGTTTGAAGAGGTGGTCGCGCAGGCCCACCTCCTGTTCATAGACGATGGTGTTCTTCGCCCCGTCAATCAGGACCTCCGGCGGTAGCATCCCGGTGAGCGGAATCGTCTTGCCGTTCATCTTGATCGCGTAAGCCATGGCCAGCGAATCGGGATGGCAGGGAACCGGAATCAAATCTTCCGGCTTGAAGACGCCCGTCTGCTCCAGGATGCCCCGCCGCACCTCGGTCAACGTCAGACGGTGGCGGGCGCTCTCGAAGCCAATCACTCGCCCTGCTTGCTGTACCGGTTGAAGAGTAACTCCTCGCACCGCCGGCTGGGTCAGCGCAAAATCCACGATCGCGCCCAGCTCGCCGTCGTTCACACCACGCTGCACCGTCACCACCAGCGTGGTTGAAATCCCCAGCCGGTTCAGTCGTTCCAGCGCCTTTTCGCGAATGCCCCGCATATCCGCTCCGCGCAGCTGCATCAGCGGCTCACGCTGGAGCGAGTCAAACTGTAGATAGATTTCAAACTGCGGCATGAATCCGGCGAGGCGTTTCGTAAACTCCTCGTCTTGCGCGATTCTGATTCCGTTGGTATTCACCATTAGGTGGCGGATGGGCCGCTCCTTGCACATCTCCAGCACGCGGAAAAAATCCGGATGCAGCGTCGGTTCTCCCCCGGATATCTGCACCACGTCCGGCTTCATCTCGTTGCGCACGACGCAATCCAGCATTGCGGAAATCTGCTCAACTGTGCGGTATTCAGTCCTGTGTTGCCCACTGCCGGCGTAACAAATCGGGCAGGTCAAATTGCAGGCATCGCAGATCTCCACCAGAGCCACGCAGCTATGCTGCTCGTGGTCCGGGCAGAGCCCGCAGTCATACGGGCATCCATATTTCACAGGCGTGTTGTAGACCATCGGCTGCTCTGGCGTTTTGATAAAGACTTCGCGCGACCGCCGGTAGTAATCTACATCGTCGGCCACGAGCACGCGCTCGTGTCCGTGCTCCGCGCACCGCTTCAGCATCCAGACCTTGCTGTCTTGGAAGACGATCTTGGCGTCTACCCGCCGGTAACAGGTCGAGCAGATCGAGATCGCCACGTCGTAAAAAAGGTATGGTCGGAGTTTTTCCGTCATAAACAATTCACCGTTTGCTGCTTTTCAGTTTTGGCGCCGGACTGACGGATCAACGTCTTTTCCCGGAGATTGATCCCTGTCCTTTGGTTCCTCGCCGGAATTCCCGAATAGCGTCTGCGAGCCCGAACTATTGGCCGAGAAATCGCTGAACGCGCTTCCGATGATTCGAACAAGCAGCATCGCGATCAGGCCGAGAAACGAGAGAACCATAATCAGCAACGATGGCAAGCTCAACCAGTTTGTGTGAAACTCCGAGTCGGATGACGGCAAGACCGCAGATAGTCCGCACAACCCCATCCCAACCCCGAAGGCGACGGCAAGGATGGTCATAGTCTTGGCAAAAACCGATCGTTCACTCAAGGCCTTGCTCCTGCATCTTTTGGTGTTGCAGCCCAAAACAGATAGAGCCGGAGTTTCTCGGTCATGTCAATTCCTGAAAACTATTGCGAAGAAGTTAATAGAAAAGTATCTCACCAGCTGTCGTTGCCAGCGAATAAGAAGCCTGTTGCCGGAACGGGTTTGCATTCAGGTTTTCTTTCAACGAATCGCCGTGGTACCAGAGTCCAAACTTCGAGGATTCCTGCTGCCTGCTTTTCAATATCGTGCCGTCGGCAGCCGTCAACGTAACGGAGATGATCATCTCATATGAGCAAAACAGGTTGTCTTTGCTCTCAGCTTTGCATGACACCGTCTTGCGATGCACTGTTATTCTCAAGGCCGCATCGCTAGATTCTCCGGCGTTGACGGCATCAGCGCGGACGGGAAAATCCCTCCAGAGTTCGTTGAAATTGCTTGCTGTGGCATTGCTCATGATGAGCGGATCGAAGAGATTGCCAGTTGTTCCGTCTTCCACTTGAATGGTAATCCTGTGCACAGATGCCAGTGCGGGCGGGAGCGGTGCTTTCTTATGCGGCAAAGGCGGCAAAAAGCACGCCCCGCAAGCAAGAATCCCTGCAACACCGGCTACCGTCAGCAGTTTCTTTTCAATCATTCATCTGCCTCTTCCTGTCGTACACTGCGGGTTCCAGGAACACTATTCGTTCTTATCGCTCCTTGTATCATCCTCTTCTTTGGAAGAAATCACTGATTGTGGCACTTTTTCTCCAAAGCCCCGAAAAATCGAAAGTGTCACAAAGACCAGAAGCGTCAACACCAGTCCCGCCAGCGACACTCCGAGAGCAACGAGCTCGAATATCCCGAGACCGAACAGGAAACGGCCACCATTGTTGCCGCCCGACGAAACAACAAACGTAACTCCGCAAAGCCCGAGCGAAATCCCAAAGACAATCGCCAGCACCGTAACGATCTTTTTGAATAGAATCCGGTCAGCCAATCGCTCGAACATTTCGCACCTTTCTTCCGAGAACAAAGTCCAAAACCAGACAGAGAATCCCCATCAGGCAACTCCACTGAATCACATTCATTCCGCCGATCAGCGGCTGCGGCTTCCAGAAGTCGATCACGATTCTCCAGCCCAGGTAACTTGCGATAAAGATTCTGAATCGCGCCCCGTCGGGCAGCTCCACCTTTCTGGTCAAAATGACTCCCAGCAAAATCAAAAACAGAATCTCATACAACTGCACCGGATGCCGCCCAACGCCGTCGCCCAGGTTCACTGCCCACGGCAGCGTAGTCGGCTTTCCATAGGTGTCGTCCGCCAGACCGGCCAGCAGGCATCCCACGCGCCCCACCGCAATCCCCACGCATAGTGGCAATACAAACAGGTCGCCCGTCCGCCGCCGGATTCCGCTCAGCTTTTTCGCGGCTAATACGCCCAGCCAGCCGCCCAGAAGGCCCCCGACAATCGTCTTTCCTCCCGGCGAGAGCAGAAGTTCCCATAGCCTCCCACTCCTCAATGCCTCTATTACTGTGGGCCATTGCTCAGCGATCCCCAGCAACCGGCTTCCTATCAGCGCGCCCACTGCTGCGGCGGCCAGCACCGTCCAACGCTGCGGCTCGGCTACCACGTCGCCATGGCGCCCGCGCAACCACCGAAAGACTCCGAATCCGGAGGCATACGCCAGCGTCTCCAGCACCGGATGCCATGCCGGATGAGAACCAATGGGAATCATTGCGGTTAGTATAGAGGGCGAAGTGGATCGCTGACTCGATTGAATGGACGGACTCGATAGCTGAGCAAACTTGGATCTGCGCCCGAATTGCAGGAAGTGGGAAGTTGAGACTGAGCTGTTGTGGGCATTGGAAAACTTCTGTCTATAGGGTCCTGGGCGGTTGGTCGGCGATGCGGAAGTTTCGAGTGAGCCGGATCGCTGGAAGGGACCCACACTTCAAACATTCTCCATCGCCGTTGAGGCCCGGGATGGTGCTGAGCCCGCGGAAACGTTCGCAAAGCCGACATGAACGAAGCCGCTGCGGCGGCGGACGCTTCCGCGTGCGGTTGAACCGGCCTTTGTGGCTGCCGGGGTAGTTTGGTTCGCAGAGAAGGAGGATTCTCTGTGAACCAACTACGTCAGCTCATGCTGGA
>Ga0326728_10021537_pt1 | contig 12102 bp, 10 predicted proteins | sample MB3enrmetagenome_FD_207602 | JGI IMG/M metagenome (GOLD analysis project Ga0326728, IMG submission 207602) | Lab enriched peat soil microbial communities from McLean, Ithaca, NY, United States - MB31MN | ecosystem: Environmental > Terrestrial > Soil > Wetlands > Peat | place: USA: New York...
CATGCCCCAAGGTGTTTGCGGTATTGCAGCGTGAGGAAGTTGTCCGTCATGCCGGCAATGTAGTCGCAGACCACTCGGTGGAGGGGTTCCCGCTGGCTCTGGGCGAAGTAGAAGGCGGGCAGGTTTCGAGGATGCTTGAGGTAGTAGTTGAAGAGGTGCCTCACCCGTCGCACGATGTTCTTTCGTTCGGCGTCCACTTTCTGATGAGAGTATAGGTTCTGATAGAGGAATTCCTTCAACTCTTTGTTCTCCCGGGCGCGCCGGCTGCCCAAACCGACCAAACGTTTTGAGTAAGCACGCACGTCGCCGACGGACCTCACGCGAGCCGAGGCAATCCGGCGGCGCGTCGAGCGGATGAGATCCGTTACGAGGGTGTCCATCACCCGCTTAAGCGCTTCGTTGAACTTCAGTTTCTCGCGGGCGTCCGGGTACTTGCGGTCAATGGTGCGATAAAGTGAATCGTACAGGGGAACGCCCTGGCGGATCAGGGGAAGCGTGAGCAGTTTTGCCTCGTAGCCGTCATCGAGGTCGGCGCAGTTGTAGGCGATTTCATCAGCGATGTCGATCAACTGGGCTTCAAGCGGCGGGCGCGCGTCCAACTCGTACTCCGCCAGCGCGGGGTGAAGCGAGGGGGCATAGTCCTGCGAGTGCTTGATGATTCCTTCACGGACCTCGAAAGTGAGGTTCAAGCCGGGAAAGTCCGCGTATTTCTGTTCGAAATGCTCAACGATGCGCAACGCGTGAAGGTTGTGGTCAAAACTATCTTTGCGCTGCGCCATGAGCCGGTTGAGTTCGGCCTCCCCGGCATGACCGAAAGGGGGGTGCCCCACATCATGGACCAGCGCGAGAGCCTCTACGAGATCGCTGTTGAGTCCAAGAGCCTTGGCCACGGTTCGGCTGATCTGCGCCACTTCCAGCGTGTGAGTCAAGCGGGTGCGGAAATGGTCGGAGTAGCGGCGGGAGAAGACCTGAGTCTTATTCTCAAGGCGGCGGAAGGCGCGGGAATGAATGATGCGGTCGCGGTCACGCTCGTAATCGTTGCGGTAGGGATGGGGGGGCTCGGCGTACCGGCGGCCTCGCGAATCCTCTACTCGCATGGCGTAACTGGCCATCTGGCCGTTCCCGTTGCGGCGCATCGGTTCCTCCACGGCGAGATTCTCTCAACAGGGGACTATAGCATACGGAGGGCTTCTGTTACCGCCGCCTTCCCCCTCGGTAGTGGTGTCATTTGGAATGGGGTCCTTTTCAAAACGTACGTCATTCCCGCGAAAGCGGGAATCCACTCCGTAAACCACTGGAAATGCGCCGCCGACGGACTGGATTCGCTTTCGCGGGAATGACTGCGCCTAGGAGCACCCGTGTCGCGCAAATGACACCACTACCTCCCCCTCGGGTGCCATCATCGGCTCCCCTCAAATTTCTTCGGAGTCTATAGTTGTCAGAGGATTCTCCCGTTCTGTTGTAAAGAACGTTGAAGAGAGGGAGAATATTGGACCAGAGAGGGGCTCTTCGATGAACAAACTGGTGTTGGGTATCCTTCTGGGAGCGATCCTGGGAGCTGTGGATGGACTGACCGCGTGGTTTGCGCCAGAGGCGAGAGCCCAGCTTGCCAGCATCATTATCGGGGCCACGGTCAAAGGAATCATTGCCGGCGCGGCAATTGGGTTCTTCGCACGCAAAGTCAGATCGCTGCCCCTGGGAGTTCTGTTTGGGGTGGCGGTCGGGTTCCTGCTTGCCTTCATCGTGGCTTACCATGAGCATGGCCACTACTTCGAGATCATTCTGCCGGGGAGCATCGTGGGGTTGATCCTCGGATACATCACCGAGCGGTACGGCGCCGCTCCGGGCGCACCGGTGGGCCGCTGAGCCAGTGTTCGAGGTTCAAAAGAAGCGAACTGGTCTTAAAGGAAGAGCCTTCTTCAATCTTCAATTTCATGGCTGGAGGAAGAAAGGAGACAAATATGGCAGGAAACGTAAGGGCTGTTCCAGTGGGGATGCACACGATCACACCGCACCTCGCAGTGCGGGATGCTGCAAGAGCCATCGATTTTTACCGGAAAGCGTTTGGTGCGGAGGTGAAGGGAATCCACCGCACACCTGACGGTAAAGTAATGCACGCCGAACTGAGAGTCGGTGACTCGACGATCCTCATGGCAGACGAGTTCCCCGGCATGGGAAGCTGCAAATCACCCCAGACGCTGGGCGGCACCAGCGTTACCCTGAACCTCTATACAGAAAACGTGGACCAACTCTTCAACCAGGCGGTTGCCGCAGGTGCCGCGGTGGTGATGCCGCTCGCGAACCAGTTTTGGGGCGACCGGTACGGACAAGTGAAGGATCCGTTTGGCCACTGCTGGGCCCTGGGCCAGCATGTGGAGGACATTGCTTCCGAGGAGATGGAGCGTCGCGGGCGCGAGATCTTCGCTAAGATGGCCAAAAGCACAGCGCAAGGTTGATCTGCTGAAGCAGGCGCAGGGGCGGTTCGCGAACCGTCCCTGCAAACTTCCAAAAGTGGTTTCCGGTGAGGGTTGTGGAGTCCGGCCGGTTAAGGATCTGCCGGTTTGCAGGTTGAACGACCTACAATCCCAGCTCTTGCTTCAGCTTCTTGGCGCTGAAAGGCGAACAATGGAAGATGTGGCCGTCCACATCGAAGGTTGGGACCCTCTGCTTGCCGTCGTTGGCGTTCATGACGAACTGGGCGGCCTGGGGGTCCGCTTCAATGTCAAACTCTTCGTAAGGCAAGCCCTTCTCTCCCAGAAAGCGCTTGGCTTGACGGCAATCGGGGCACCAGGACGTGGTGTAGATGCGGATAGCCATAAGAAACCCTCACGGGAACCTCATTGTTCCCTCATCGATTGGATGCGCGAAGAGGAATGGCGTTTCGGCGGCGTGCGACCGGGGAGTTGTGCTGGAGGCGGGCCGATTAACTATGAATGTGGCTCGCAACTTCAAGCCTGGATATCGCCCGGCGCAGAGCTTCCCGGGCACGCTCCATATCGATTTCGGGGTCCGAGAACCTCTTCAGGCGGTCCTCAGCCCGCTGCTTGGCTTTTCCGGCGCGTTCGATGTCAATTTCTTCGGCGCGCTCGGCGCTCTGGACCAGCACGATGACGCGGCCCGGGAGCACCTCGGCGAAGCCCCAGTTCACGGAAAGATAACGTTTTGCACCTTCGCGCGTATAAGAAAGCTCGCCCGGCACGAGTTCTGTGAGGAGGGGAGCATGCCCCGGCAAGACGCCGATATATCCGTTCTTGCCCGGCACGGTCACTGCGCTTACCGAGTCGCGCACCACCAAGTGGTCCGGGCTCACGATGCTCAGTTGCAGTTCGTTGGGAAGAGTCTCAGCCATAGATCAATCACAGCGTGCAGTCAAAAGCCTCCAAACCGGGAGGCGCCGCTGACTGCCGGCCTTGCTTATGCCGCCGCCTTTAGTTTCTCAGCTTTCTCGATCGCCTCCGCGATGTCGCCAACCATGTAGAATGCCTGTTCGGGGATATCGTCGTGTTTCCCCTCGACCAGTTCCTTAAAGCTCTTGATCGTATCCTCAAGTTTGACGTACCTGCCTTCGATTCCCGTAAACTGCTGGGCAACGAAGAAGGGTTGCGAAAGGAAACGCTGAATCTTCCGGGCCCGGGCCACCGTGACCTTGTCTTCCTCGGATAGCTCGTCAATACCCAGGATTGCGATGATGTCCTGCAAGTCCTTGTACTTCTGCAGGATCGTTTTGACGGATCGCGCCACGTTGTAATGCTCTTGCCCGACGATCAAGGGATCAAGAATGCGCGAGGTTGATGCCAGCGGATCGACTGCGGGATAAATCCCGATTTCAACGAGCTGGCGGGAAAGCACCGTGGTCGCGTCGAGGTGCGAGAAGGTCGTGGCAGGCGCAGGGTCCGTTAAATCATCCGCAGGGACGTAGATGGCTTGCACCGACGTGATCGACCCTTTCTTGGTCGACGTGATGCGCTCCTGAAGTTCTCCCATTTCAGTCGAGAGGTTTGGCTGATAACCGACCGCCGACGGCATGCGGCCGAGCAGCGCCGAGACTTCCGAGCCTGCCTGCGTGAAGCGGAAGATGTTGTCGATGAACAGCAAAACGTCCTGTCCACCCGCATCACGGAAGTACTCTGCAACGGTCAAGCCCGTCAACCCCACGCGCAGACGCGCACCGGGAGGCTCGGTCATCTGGCCGTAGATCAGCGCCGCCTTGGATTTCTCGGAGTCGCCGGGGTGCACGACGCCGGACTCGATGAACTCCCGCCACAGGTCGTTGCCTTCACGGGTGCGTTCGCCCACGCCGGAGAAAACCGATACGCCACCGTGCTTCATGGCGACGTTGTTGATCATTTCCTGAATGAGGACGGTCTTGCCCACGCCCGCCCCGCCAAATAGGCCGGTCTTTCCACCTTTGAGGTAGGGCTCGAGCAAATCCACGACCTTCAACCCGGTTTCGAACATCTCCAGCCGGGTATTCTGCTCTTCCAACCCGGGAGCGTCCCGATGGATCGGGTACCGGGCTTCCGCCGAGATGGGTCCCAGCTTGTCGACAGGCTCACCGAGCACATTCATGATGCGGCCGAGCGTGGCCTTGCCGACCGGGACGGTGATCGGTTCTCCCAGATCGATGGCCTTCATTCCGCGCACCATACCGTCGGTGGGTTCCATGGCCACGCACTTCACGCGTCCCTCACCCAGGTGTTGCTCGACCTCCACCGTGACGTTGATGGGTTGGGGAGTGTCAACGCCTTCAGACACAATTCGCAGGGCGTTGTAGATGGGCGGGAGATGATCGCCCTCAAACGCCACCACCACGACGGGGCCGATGATTTCCACCACCTTGCCAATGTGCTGCTCAGCCATAATAAAAGACCTTCCTCTTGAAAAGGCGGCTTGCTGCCGCCAGCTCCCGGCGGGTAACCCCGCCGTTCGAACTACGTTGCTGCCGCTCCGCCAACCACTTCAATGATCTCGCGGGTGATCGCCGCCTGGCGCACGCGGTTCAAATGGAGTGTGAGCGAGTCGATCAAATCGGAGGCATTGTTTGTGGCTGCGTCCATGGCCGTCATCTTGGCGGCCAATTCCGCGGCCTGTGATTCGAGCAGCGCGCGGTAAACCTCGATCTCCACGTAGCGGGGAAGCAGCGCCTCCATGATTTCCGCCGCGGGCTGTTCGTAAATGTAGTCGATCTGGGCTTCTCCCTCCACAGGCTGGACGGGCGCAATCGGCAGATATCGCTCCACCATCACTCGCTGCGTCATAACCGACTTGAATTCGTTATAGAGGAGGTCAACCGCGTCCACTTCTTTCCGCGCGTAGAGCTCGATGATCTGTTTGGCGATGGGTTGGGCCTGTGAGAACTGCAGCCGCCCGAACAGGTTAACGTGTTCTGAAACTATTGTGACGGGCTGCCGGCGGAAGGCGTCCCGGCCCTTGCGGCCAACGGCGACGATCGAGACCTGCTTGTCGCTGTGTTCCTCCAAGTAACCCTGGGCTGCCCGGATCAAGTTGGTGTTGAAAGCCCCGCACAGGCCCCGGTCCGCCGTAATGAGCACCAGCAGGAGCTTTTCGACCGGGCGCTCGGCGAGCAAGGGATGGTCGCGTTGTTCGGTGCGTGCCGCCACGCTTGCCAGCAAGGTCAGCATCTGGTTGGCGTAGGGACGCGCGCTAAAAATGCTATCCTGGGCGCGCCGCAGGCGGGCTGCCGCAACCATCTTCATCGCCCGCGTAATCTGCTGCGTACTCTTCACCGAGCGGATGCGGCGCCGAATATCGAGTAGGGTTGCCATGGTTGGTTTCTTGAGGCCGCCGGGCGGGCGCCCTCCCTCCGTTCCATCCTGTCAAACCGGGAAGGGGGAAGGAAGCGCCATCGCGAATCACGCGGCTTTTGCCTTGCGCTCCGCCAGGAACTTGGCTTTGTATTCGTTCAGCATTTTGCGGATTTCCGTCCGCAACGCCTCGTCGAGCTGTTTTTTCTCGAGAATCCGGCTTCCCACCGACGGGTAGGAAGAATCCATGAATTCGTAGAGTCCCGCTTCGAAAGGCTGGCAATCCTCGACTGCAAGATCGTCGAGGAAGCCGTTGGTTCCGGCGAAAACGATCGCGATTTGCTTCTCCACCGGGAGCGGCGCGTACTGCAACTGCTTCAGGATTTCCGTCAGGCGCCGCCCGCGATTGAGTTGCGCCAGAGTGGCTTTGTCCAGATCGCTTCCGAACTGGGCAAAAGCCGCCACGTCACGGTACTGGGCCAGATCCAGACGGAGCGTGCCAGCCACCTGCTTCATCGCCTTGATCTGCGCGTTGCCGCCGACGCGGGACACAGAAAGGCCCACGTCAACCGCGGGACGGACCGCGCTGTTGAACAGGTCGGTGAGCAGGAAGATCTGCCCGTCGGTGATCGAAATCACGTTCGTGGGAATATAGGCGGAGATGTCACCGGCCTGTGTTTCGATGATGGGAAGCGCCGTCAGCGATCCGCCGCCGAGATCGTCGCTCAGCTTGGCCGCACGCTCCAGCAGCCGTGAGTGCAGGTAGAAAACATCGCCCGGATACGCCTCGCGGCCGGGAGGCCTGCGCAGCAGCAGGGAAATTTCGCGATAGGCCACCGCGTGCTTGGAGAGATCGTCATAAAGACACAGTGCGTGGCGGCCGCTGTCCCGGAAGTATTCGCCGATGGCGCATCCCGCATAGGGAGCGATGTACTGCATGGGCGCGGGGTCGGATGAACTCGCCTCCACGACAATGCTGTACTTCATCGCATCATGTTCTTCGAGGGTCTTGATGACCTGGGCGATTGTCGAACGCTTCTGGCCGATTGCGACGTAAATGCAGATAACATCACCGCCGTGCTGGTTCAGGATGGTGTCCAGCATGATAGCGGTCTTTCCGGTTTGGCGGTCGCCGATGATCAATTCGCGCTGGCCGCGGCCGATGGGGATCATGGCGTCGATGGCCTTGAGCCCGGTCTGCAACGGCTCGCGCACCGGCTGGCGATCGATCACGCCAGGAGCCAGCCGCTCGATGGTGTTGTACTTGTCGGCCACAATCGGGCCCTTGTCGTCGGTCGGGCGCCCCAGCGCGTCCACCACGCGCCCAATCAGCGCCTCGCCGACGGGCACCGACAAGATGCGCTTGGTCCGCTTGACTATGTCGCCTTCCTGGATCTTGACGTAATCGCCGAAGAGCACGGCGCTCACCTGGTCCTCTTCCAGGTTCAAGGCCAGGCCCGCAACGTTGTGGGGTAGGTCGAGCAATTCCCCTGCCATGACGTTGTCCAGACCGTGGATGCGCGCCACGCCGTCGCCGACGGACATGACCGTGCCGACCTCGCTCACGGAGACATCGCGGTCGAAGTGCTCGATCTGCTCGCGAATGATCTTGGTGATTTCGTCTGCTCTGATTTGTGGCATGCTCTTGCTTCTCCCTGCCTGCTCCCGCGACGGACGAACTGGCCGGCGGAGCCTCTCTTCAGTTCCCTTACCGCGCCATCAACTGGGCGCGGATACGCGTGAGGTTGCCCCGCACGGACCCGTCGTACACCGTGCTTCCGATCTGTCCCAGAATCCCGCCCAGCAACTCGCTGTCAATCTGATACTCGAGTTCCACCTGCTTGTGAGTCAACTCCCTGAATCGGGCCGCCAGGGCTTCCTGCTGGGAAGCCGAGAGTGCCGCGGCCGAAGAGATGGTCACGTGCACCACTCCCATCCGGTCGTTGGCGATCTTCCGGTAGGCTTGGACCACTTCCTCCACCAAAGCCATCCGGTAGTTTGCCAGAAGCACGCGGAAGAAATTCAAGGTTGATGGAGAAACGCCCAATCTTTGGCCGATCGTCTCGATCAGCTTGTCCTTCTGCGTCATGGTGACGGCAGGCGAATCGATAATCTCCCGCAACTCAATGGATTCGCGCCAGGCTGCCGCGAATTCCTCAAGCTCCACCAGGGTCGTGTGGTAATCACCGCTCCCGGCTACAACGTCCGCGAGCGCTCGAGCGTACCGGTTTGAAACCAGCATGGGCATGGAAACGTTCTCACTCAACAGCCGATCAGTTCTGCCGCGCCTTGGATTCGAGCTTCTCTATAAACTGGCTGACCAACTTCTCCTTGCCTGCCTCGTCAAGGCGCTGGCGGACAATTTCCTCGGCCAGTTGGACTGCCTGGTCAGCCGCGTAGCTTTTCAACTCCAGCTTGGCCGCCCGTATAGCCGCTTCGGTCTGGGCGCGCGCGGCCTGGAGGATTCTCTCCGCTTCATCGTCGGCCGCCTTCTGCAGGCGCAGGCGTTCCGCCTCCATCTCCTCTGCGGCGGAAGCCTTCAGAGCGGCGATCTCTCCCTCCAGGCGCCGCAACTTCTCCTCAACGGTTTCGATCTGGGTTTGAGAGTTTCGGAGAGCCTTTATCCCTTCCTCAAGGCTCCTGCGAATCGAGGCGGAGCGGTCTGCCAGGAAACTCGCCAGGGGTTTACGCAGAAAGTAGGCGAGAGCGCCTGCAAGCAGCGCGAAATTAACGCACTTATAGAACAACTCGCGCCCTGATCCCTTCTCTTCCTGCTCGCTTCCCGCCGCACCCGCAAAGGAAGCGCTGAATGCTGTGGTGCGAGTTGCCGTTCCGCACAGGCCCAGCAGGCAGGCGGTGAGGAGCCACAGCATCGATGTGCGCCGCAGACAAACCCTCAAGATGGCTCCTTTTCCCCGGCGGTCCATCCCAGGATAGTCCCCGCAATTTCCCGGCCCAGAGACTGGCAAGCGCCTTGCAATTCCGTCTTGCTCCGGGCCACCTCCGCCGCGAGGTCGGTCTGCGCCTGGCTCACCAACGCTTCTGATTGCTTCCGCGCCCGCTTGAGCGCCGCTTCCCGGTCTCCAAGAATCGAGCGCCGGGCAGCCTCCCGCTGCCGGTAAATTTCCTGCCGTGCAGCTTGAAGTGCATCTTCGTATTGGCGCGATTTCTCCTCCGCCGCAGCCGTCTGCTCACGTGCTTTCTCTACTGCGCCCGTGGTCTGTTCCTCGCGCTTCTTCAGCACTGCGGTCATCGGCCGGAAGAAGAACCTATCGAGTATTAGAAAGGTAATGAACACGAAAAGTACAGTTGGGATGGCTTGGATAAAGAGGTGTGCGAGTTGGGAAAGAATGTCACCCATGATGGAAAAGCGCCCTTATGGGGAGCAGGATCTCTAACCTTCGAAGACCAAGAAATGTAGCACGTGCTTTTTGGGGGTGTCAAGACAATGGCAACAGACAATGGCAAAATCAGTAGTGGGTCAGTTTCCGCGGCGTCAGAACTCCATACGAGCTTGAAAAGCGATCATGCGGGGCGAGTTGTCGCCGCCCAAGCCCACCCCAAGCAACCCCGTCGGCGGCGAGGTGGTGTAGGTGAACGCACCAAATCCCGTTTGAGTAGAGGCCTTTCCTGGAATCCCCGCCAACACCATGCTTGGCAGCGCAAAATTGGGATGATTGAACACATTGAAGAATTGCGCTTCCAGCCGCAGCTTGGTGCGCTCGTTCAAGACGAACCACTTGGTAAGGTAGAAGTCACTCCAGGAGAAACCGGGACCGCGCAGGGCGTTGCGGCCGAGGTCCCCGAATTGGCAGGTCGCCGGGCTATCTCCGCCCACGCAAGCGCCGGTGCTGGGGTCAACGGTGGAGGCAAAGGCATCAGGATTGAGCCACTGAATTGTGCCGGGTTGCGTCACACCTGGAATGGAATGGTGCTCATACAAGGGCACGCCAGAGACGACGCTGGCGAATTGCGGTCCACTGCCCTGGACAATGCCATTTCCGTTGGCTGAGTACGGCGTGCTCAAGACAGAGAATGGAACCCCGCTGTGCCAAAACGCGGTTCCTGAAACCTGCCACCCGTTCAGCGCATAACCCATCCGGCGGTTCTGGACTTTGATGGGCAACTCATACACATACTGAGCGTTGAGGTTGTGACGGATGTCGTAATCGCAAGGGCCATAGTCCCGGGACAGTTTTCCCGGCAAAGGAGAGAGAACCCCACTGGAGGAGAACTGGAGGAATCCGCCATTCGAGATCGTGTCCATGCAGCGGCTCCAGTTGTAGTTCATCTGCCCTTCGAGACCGTGCCCGAGACGCTTCGTGCCGGTCAGTTGCAGGCCATGGTAGTGGCTGTTGGCGCCGGTAGACAATTGCGTAACCGCTCCAAACCTCGGATCGGTCGGCTGCGCGTAAGGAAACGGCGCAAAGCAGCCCGGGCACACCGTTTGATAACCGTTCGCTTGCGTGAGATACGGCTGATTTACGGCGCGCGTGCCAACGTATTGAGCGTGGACGCTCCCCGTCGCGCCGAACTGATGTTCGATGCCGAGGCTCCATTCCATGAAGTACGGCGCGTGAAGCTCACCGTCGGGCACCGCAGTCATTGCGACTGGAGGAATGCAGGCTGCGGGATTTGCCTCGGGAGAAGCACAGGAAAGCCAGCCCTGCGAAAACCCCGTGCCAAAGGCTTGGTTTGCGGCGACGGTCGCGTCGGGGGCGCTGTTCGGTACCCCCGGTGCGATGGCGGTCCCACCGACCGTGCCCAGCAGTCCGCCTTGAAATGTCCTGACGGACGGCGGATTGCCGCCGACCACATCAGCAACACTGCCCGGCAGAATATCGCTAAAGATGCCAAATCCGCCCCGTAGCACGGTGGCAGGTTCAAACTGCCACGCGAGGGCTGTTCTCGGCTGAAGAATTGCCCACGGCGTGGAGGAAAATAGATTGCCGAGATGGGTCTCAATGGCGGCGTTCAATGGCTGATCGACATCATGGGAGATCGCACTGAAGGACCCCCGAAGACGCGCGACATCATAATGCGGATTCAAGGGATTGGAATTCAGCGTGTTCCGAACCCCGAACGTCCAGGTGAGCTTGTGAGTTACTTTCCAGGTGTCTTGCGCATATAGGTCGAGATTAAGGAAGTTGAAAGGCTGATTCGCGGCAAGGGGGAAAGTCTCCGTTGCGGTCGAGGCCACTCCGTAAATGAATTGCGGCAAAGTGGTGTAGGTCACCGTGGGAACCGTTCCCTCGCCGAAGTCATAGTCATTCAGACGTAAAATTCGAGTATTGACGCCAAACCTGAATTCATGCGCGCCACGGCTCCAAGCAAGGTTGTCATTGATGAAGAACCGCGAAGCACGCCTTCCCTGAACCCAGGTATTGTCGAGCCCTCCGACTGTCGTGAAGGGTGCATTCGCGCCGCTGCCTTGCAAAACAATCGGAAAGGCCGCGAGCGTCTTCTGGAAGTCGCTTGGCCCGAACAAGCTTTCATACCAGGAAAAGCCGGGGTTGAAGTAGTTCACCAGATTCTGAGAGAAAATGTGCGTGTATCCAGCGGCAAACGAGTAAAGCGGCTGGGGGGAAATCGCATTGAAGAGCGGGTTGATCGGATCCGTGTACGCCGCTTGCAGGCCAGTGTCGGACTGAAAGCGAAGCCAGGTAACATTGGTCTGGTTGATATTGTGATCGATCCGAACGGTCTGCACCTGTTCATGGTCGTCGCTGGAGTGCGAAATGATTTGCCGATTGGCACAGCCATTTCCATTCGGCGGGTTACCTGTCACCGTTGCGCCAGTGGAATCGAGAGGACAACCGAGCACGGCGAGAGGCGTGCCGTTGGTATTCCGGTATAGCGAGAACATGTTTTGATAGAAAGGTATGGATTGCGCCGCCGCCGGATAGACTGATCCCGTTACGGAGTCCGTTCCTCCGAGCGGAAGTTGTTCGAGAACGTATTGCTGGAACGCAGCGGTTGGAACCGTTGTTGACGTGACGATCGGCAACGCAATCCGAACCCATTCGCTGTCGAAAAAGAAAAACAGCTTATCGCGGACAATCGGGCCGCCCAGACTCCCTCCAAAATGATTCACCGTCGATCTCGGCTTTTGGTTCCCTGACGTGGCGTTCGTGAAAAAGTCCGCCGCATTCAGCGCGGACCCATTCCATAGTTCATAGAGGTTCCCGTGAAAACGGTTGGAGCCGGACTTGGTAACGTAGTTGATCTGAGATGCTCCGTATCGTCCCTGATCCACGGAATAAGAAAGGGTGTTGACCGTCACATCCGAGACCGAGTTCAGCCCCAGAACGAGGTTGGTGGAAAGGCCGCTATTCAG
>Ga0326728_10021540_pt1 | contig 12101 bp, 10 predicted proteins | sample MB3enrmetagenome_FD_207602 | JGI IMG/M metagenome (GOLD analysis project Ga0326728, IMG submission 207602) | Lab enriched peat soil microbial communities from McLean, Ithaca, NY, United States - MB31MN | ecosystem: Environmental > Terrestrial > Soil > Wetlands > Peat | place: USA: New York...
CGGAGAGCGCAGGGGCAGGGGCCTCGCGCGTGGCGGCCTGGCCGGCGGTCCGCGAGGCCCTGCTCGAAAGGCAGCACGCCTTCGCCCAGACGCCAGGGCTCATTGCCGATGGCCGGGACATGGGCACCGTGGTTTTTCCGCAGGCGGCGCTGAAAATATTCCTGACGGCGACACCTGAGGAGAGGGCGCTGCGTCGGTATAAGCAGTTGAAAGAAAAGGACTCTAGTGTTACCCTCACCGCCCTTTCGCTCGACATTGCGGAGCGCGACCGGCGCGATATGACCCGGGCTGCCGCTCCGCTCGTGCCGGCTGCAGACGCCATCGTTCTGGACTCGACGGGCCGAAGCGTCACCGAGGTGACCGACGAGATCTACACGCTCGGCCGGACACGTCGACTGTGGCCGTGAGCAACGGTGTCGTAGCGCGGGAGGGTATTCGATCGGTGTTCCAGGCGGGACCGCAGGATGCGGTCCCATATGTCATCTGACCCGCAGGGCAGGAGCTGTTGCGGAGGTTCAATGCCCGGAAGCGGGCGAGAGAGTGTATGAACGAAAGTTTCAGTGAGATGTTCGAGCAGAGTCTGGCCAATCAGCGCATCCGGCCGGGCATGATCCTCCAGGGCCTCGTGGTGGACGTCGGACCCGACGTCGTCATCGTCAACGTGGGACTCAAGTCCGAGGCCGTCATTCCGCTCGAGCAGTTCAAGAATGAGCGCGGGGAAGTCGAGGTCCAGGCCGGTGAACAGGTCGAGGTAGCCCTCGACTCCGTCGAGGACGGTACCGGAGAGACCCGTCTCTCGCGCGAGAAGGCAAAGCGCGCACGCACCTGGACGCGATTGGAGCAGGCCTTCAATGCCGGCGAGATCGTCACGGGCATCATCTCGGGGCGCGTCAAGGGCGGATTCACGGTCGAGATCGACCATGTGCGCGCCTTCCTGCCCGGCTCGCTGGTCGACGTGCGTCCCGTGCGCGATACCGCCTACCTCGAGGGCAAGCCGCTCGAGTTCAAGGTCATCAAGCTCGATCAGAAGCGCAACAACGTCGTGGTCTCGCGCCGCGCGGTGGTCGAGCAGGAATTTTCCGCCGAGCGCAGCGCGCTCATGGACAATCTGCAGGAAGGTGCCGTCGTGCGAGGCTCCGTCAAGAATCTCACCGATTACGGCGCCTTCGTCGATCTGGGTGGGATCGATGGATTGCTGCACATCACCGATATGGCGTGGAAGCGCGTCAAGCACCCATCCGAGGTCGTCAAGGTCGGCGATGAGATCGACGTACGCATCCTGAAGTTCGACCGCGAGCGCTCACGCGTGTCGCTCGGGCTCAAGCAGCTCGGGGCGGATCCGTGGGAGAACATTGCACGCCGCTACCCGCCCAACACGCGCGTTTTCGGCAAGGTCACGAACATTGCCGACTACGGTGCCTTCGTCGAGATCGAGGATGGTGTCGAGGGCCTGGTGCACGTCTCCGAAATGGATTGGACGAACAAGAACGTCAATCCGGCCAAGGTCGTTCACACCGGCCAGGAAGTCGAAGTCATGGTGCTCGACGTGGACGAGGAGCGCCGGCGCATATCGCTCGGCCTCAAGCAATGCAAGGCCAATCCGTGGAAGGAGTTCGCCGAGAACTACAACCGCGGGGATCACGTGTCGGGTCAGATCAAATCCATCACCGACTTCGGCATCTTCATCGGGTTGCCGGGCAATATCGACGGCCTCGTGCATCTCTCGGACATTTCCTGGGATCTGACGGGTGAGGAAGCGGTACGCAATTACCAGAAGAGCCAGCAGGTCGAAGCCATGGTGCTGTCGATCGATCCGGAACGTGAACGCATCTCCCTCGGCATCAAGCAGCTCGCGAAGGATCCGTTCTCCGCATTCATCGCGGAGAATCCCAAGGGCAGCATCGTCAAGGGTACGGTCAAGGAAGTGGATGCCCGCGGCGCGGTGATCGACCTCGGCAACGGGATCGACGGCCAGCTGCGCGCTTCCGAGGTGGGCAGGGACCGCATCGATGATGCGCGCACGGTGCTCAAGGTCGGTGATGCGATCGAGTCCAAGTTCATCGGCGTCGACCGCAAGACGCGCACGATCTCCCTGTCGATCAAGGCCAAGGAAGTGCACGAGGAGGCCGAGGCGGTGCAGAACTACCGCTCCGACTCGCCCACCGGCACGAGTCTCGGGGACCTGCTCAAGGAGCAGATCAACGCTCCCGAGCGCGGCTGAGCGCATCTACGAGGCGGGCAAGCGCAATGACCAAATCCGAACTCATCGAGATCATCACCGCAAAGCAGAAGCACTTGCCGGCCAAGGATGTCGAACTCGCTCTCAAGCAGATGCTCGAGATCATGAGCGACTCCCTGGCGCAGGGTGACCGCATCGAGATTCGGGGATTTGGCAGTTTCTCGCTGCACTTTCGCCCGCCACGCCAGGGCCGCAATCCGAAAACCGGCGAGGCTGTCGCGCTCGCCGGCAAGTACGTGCCGCATTTCAAGCCGGGCAAAGACTTGCGCGAACGCGTCAACAGCGGCGCCGACCGCCCGATCCGCGACTGACCTCTCCAACCTGCAGGACCTCCAGACCGTGGCAGCGAAACGCATTCGTACCGCCGTATTCCCCGTGGCCGGGCGTGGAACCCGCTTCCTGCCGGCCACCAAGGCTGCGCCCAAGGAGATGCTGCCGGTCGTCGACAAGCCCCTCATCCAGTACGCGGTCGAGGAGGCCATAGCGGCCGGAGCGGAGCGGCTCGTGTTCGTCACGGGTGCTTCCAAGAGGTCCATCGAGGACCACTTCGATACCGACGAGGAGCTGGAGAAGCTGCTCGAGTCACAGGGCAAGAGCGAGCTCGTGCGGCAGGTCCGCAGCGTGCTGCCGGGTAACGCCTCCTGCATCTACATCCGCCAGCCCGCGCCGCTCGGTCTCGGGCACGCGGTGCTTTGTGCCCGCCCGGCCGTGGGTGATGAGCCGTTCTTCGTGCACCTGGCAGACGATCTGATCGCCTCCGACGTCCCCTGCCTCAAGCAGATGGCGCAGGTCTACGACGAGCGCGGCGGCAGCGTGCTCGGCGTCGAGGAGGTTCCCCGCAGCGACACCGACAAGTACGGGATCGTGCAGGTGGAACCTGGCGAGGGGCGCGTCAACCGACTGCGCAGCATCGTCGAGAAGCCGAAGCCGAATGTGGCGCCCTCCACGCTCGCCGTCGTGGGCCGCTATGTGCTGACGCCCGAGATCTTCGATGACCTCTCGCAGATCGGGCAGGGGGCGGGTGGGGAAATCCAGCTCACCGACGGCATTGCGCGGCTGCTGCAACGCCAGCCGGTGTACTCGTACCGGTTCGAGGGCAAGCGCTATGACTGTGGCAACAAGCTCGGCTATCTGCAGGCCACGGTGGAGCTGGCGCTGGCGCACCCGGCGCTGGGTCAGGAGTTCCGCAAGTACCTGCGCGGTATCGCCGCCGGCGTGTGACGAAATCCTCGCCGCGTGACCTGTTTCACACGGCATATGTGGATTAGATGAGCCGCGTAAATTATTGATCCGTAGAAGATAACTTCCAGGGCCTTTGGGCTCCGCAGCGACTGCTGCACCCCTTCAGGAAAGCCGCGAGGCGGCCGATAGCCGGTCTGGTGCTGCTCCAACCGGTAGTGGGTGCATGATATCGATCGTCGGATCCGTCCTGGTGCTTGGCTGCGTTCTGGGCAGCTTCCTGATGGAGGGCGGCAGCCTGCTGCTGCTCTGGCACCCGAGCGAGTTCATCATCATCATCGGTGCGGCCTTCGGCGCGTTCCTGACCAGCAACCCCCTCAAGGTCGTCAAGCAGGCTTTTGCCGCCGCGCTCGGGCTCATGAAGGGTTCGCGCTACGGGCGCGCAGACTACCTCGACCTGCTCAAGCTGCTCTACGACATCCTGGTCAAGATCCGGAAGTCCGGCATGATGGCCATCGAGGCCGACCTCGAGGCGCCCGAGAAGAGCAAGCTGTTCGGCGAGTATCCGCGCATCCTCGCCGATCATCACATGATCGAATTCATCACGGACTGCCTGCGCCTGATGGTGGGTGGCAACCTCGATCCGAACGAGCTCGAGAGCCTGCTCGAGTACGAGCTCGAGACGCATCATCATGAGGCGGCCGAGCCCGCACATGCCATCCAGAAGACCGCCGATGCGCTGCCTGGTTTCGGTATCGTGGCGGCCGTGCTGGGCATCGTGAATACCATGGCATCGATCAAGGGCGCAGATTCAGCGACGATCGGCGAGAAGGTGGGCGCCGCGCTCGTGGGTACGTTCCTCGGCATCCTGGTGGCTTATGGATTCGTCGGCCCGATCGCCTCGGCCGTGGAGGGTCGGGCACACGAGGAGGGCAAGGCCTTCGAGGTCGTCAAGATGGCGCTCGTGGCGAGCGTTCGTGGCTATGCGCCGCCCGTGGCGGTTGAATTCGCGCGCAAGCTTCTCTGGTCGGACGTGCGGCCCAAGTTCTCCGACCTCGAGCAGCATCTGAAGGGCAAGAAGGCTCCCCCGGCCAAGGAAGCGGCCGCATGAGTCCGGCCGGTGGTGGCGCAGGTGAGAAGGAACTGCGGCCGATCATCATCAAGAAGGTCAAGAAAAGCGCCGCGGGCCATCACGGTGGAGCATGGAAGGTCGCCTACGCTGATTTCGTGACCGCCATGATGGCCTTCTTCATGGTCATGTGGCTCGTCGCCGCGGTCGACAAGGAGACGCGCGCAGCGATCTTCGACTACTTCAACAACCCGAGCATGGAGCAGGGCAAGTCGGTGCGACCCTCACAGGGACAGATGGGTCCGGGCGGCGCGAGCACCAGCGTCATCAACATGGGCGGAGGACTCGACGCGCGACGTTCCTCGAGCCCGATGTCCACCGGCATCGGCACACCGTTCAACAGCACGGCACCGCCAAAGCCGCAGAGCAGCACACAGTCGGAGCAGGCGGCGAGCGAAGAGCAGGCCAGGAAGGCGCTCGCGGAAGCTGAGCATCGCAAGCTCGAATCGCTGGAGGAAGAGCTGCGCCAGGCGATCGACCAGAGCCAGGCCCTCAAGCCCTTCAAGGACCAGCTGCTGCTGGACATCACCCCGGAAGGCCTGCGCATCCAGATCGTCGATGCGCAGAACCGGCCGATGTTCGATCTCGGCAGCGCCAGCCTCAAGGACTACACGGGCAAGATCCTGCACGAGCTGGCGCCCTACCTGAACTCCGTGCAGAACCGCATCAGTATCTCGGGACACACCGATACGACACCGTACGCGGCCGTCAAAGGCATGACCAACTGGGACCTGTCGGCCGATCGGGCCAATGCCGCGCGGCGCGCGCTCGAGGGCGGCGGTCTGTCCACCGAGAAGGTCGCCCGCATCGTCGGCCTGTCCTCCTCGGTACTGTTCGACAAGGAAAATCCGCGCAATCCGATCAACCGGCGCATCAGCATCATCGTGATGACGCACGAAGCGGAGGAATCCGCGCAGAAGACCGACTCGGTCGACAGCACCGCTGCAGGCGCCGCGGGGGCAGCAGCGGCCAATGCAGCACCCGGGCCGGGACCGCAAATGATCAGCGCGCCGGCAGCCGCGTCCGATGCGGCTTCCGACGCGGCACCGGTAACCACGGCGCCGGTAACCACGGCGCCGGGCCCGCCCGAGACGAACAAGGCCGGGCGCGTCGCGCGCTGACGGGACGATACTCATCGAGGCCCTCAGCGCCTACAATCCGCTCCGCGTTTGAACTGCGACGGAGGGGAAAGTCATGCACAGCAAATTGATGCGTACGGCGCTGTGGCCGGCCGTGCTGGCGCTTGCGGGCTGCAATGCGGGCGGAGCCGCCGGAACGCGTCCTGCGCCGCCGCTGCCGGGCACCGAGGCGTGCATCATGACGGTCGAACTCTACGACTGGACCGTGCTCGATGATTCGAGCCTCATCGTCTACGCCCCCGGGCAGCACCAGCCCTATCTGATCAAACTGTTCACGCCGGTATTCGATCTGCCCTTCCACGAGACCCTCGGGTTCGAGGGCGTCGAGCACAACGGACAACTCTGCAGGGGGGACTACGTGATCGTGCGCGGGGAGATGCCGTCTCGCACGGCCATCAGCGCCGTGCGGCTGCTGACCCCTGCGCAGGCGAAGGATCTGCTGGCCGCCTCGAAGCACCCGGCCGCGCCCGGCGCCCCCCATCCATGAGCGCTCCTGGCAGCGTGCTGGCAACCATCGGCAACACCCCGATGCTCGAGCTCACGCGGCTCGAGACCGGTTTGTGCCGGCTGTTCGTCAAACTCGAGAACCAGAATCCGACCGGATCGATCAAGGATCGAATCGGGCTGTCGATGATCGAGGCTGCAGAGCGGGATGGGCGGCTGCGCCCGGACAGTCAGCCACGGCAGACCATCATCGAGGCCACGGCGGGCAATACGGGACTGGGGCTGGCGCTGGTGGCCGCACAGAAGGGCTATGGCCTGCTGCTGGTGATTCCGGACAAGATGTCGCAGGAGAAGATCCTGCATCTTCGCGCGCTCGGGGCCCAGATCCGGCTCACGCGCAGCGACGTCGGCAAGGGCCACCCCGAGTACTACCAGGATCTCGCCCAGCGGCTCGCGCAGGAGACCCCCAACAGCTTCTACGTCAATCAGTTCGCAAATCCCGCGAATCCGCTGGCGCATGAGGCCACCACGGGACCCGAGATCTGGGCGCAGAGCGCGCAGATGCTCGATGCGGTCGTCGTGGGTGTCGGCAGCGGCGGTACGTTGACCGGGCTGAGCCGCTACTTTGCGCGTGTGGCGCCGCACGTGGAAATGATCCTGGCCGATCCGAAGGGGTCGATACTCGCGGACGTCGTGCACACCGGCAAGCAGCAGAAGCCCGCGGCCTCCTGGCTCGTGGAGGGCATCGGGGAGGATTTCATTCCCTCGATCTGCGATCTTTCACGAGTGCGCGGCGCATACGAGATCTCCGATGCGGACAGTTTCGCAGCCGCGCGCGAACTGCTGGCGCGAGAGGGCATTCTGGGCGGATCGAGCTCCGGGACGCTGCTCGCAGCGGCGCTGCGCTACTGCCGCGAGCAGAAGGCACCCAAGCGGGTGGTGACCTTCATCTGCGACAGCGGCAACAAGTATCTGAACAAGCTCTACAACGACAACTGGATGTTCGATCAGGGCCTGCTCGATCGCCCGCGGCAGGGCAATCTGGTCGACCTCATCGTGCGTCGCTACCAGGAGGGCGGGGCGGTCACCCTTGCGACCACCGACACATTGCTGCAGGCCTATCGGCGCATGAAGCTCTTCGACGTGTCGCAGGTGCCGGTCATGGAGCACGAGCGCGTCGTGGGCATCGTCGATGAATCCGATCTGGTCATGCACCTGCATGCGGACCCGAAGCGATTTCAGGATCCGGTGAGCACTGCCATGGTGCGCAGTATCGAGACCATCGCTCCGGACGCGCCCATCGGGGACCTGCTGCCGATATTTCAGCGCGATCACGTGGCCATCGTGGCCGACCATGGCCGCTTCGTGGGACTCATCACGCGCATCGACCTGTTGAACTATCTTCGCAAGCAACTGAGCTGACCATGAGCACGGACGATAACAGGCACGGACCGCGCGACGGCTTCGACACGCGCGCGATCCACGCCGGGCAATCCCCGGATCCGAGCACCGGCGCCGTCATGCAGCCCATCTACGCCACTTCGACCTATGCCCAGAGCAGTCCCGGCGTGCACCAGGGCTATGAATACTCGCGCTCGCAGAATCCGACGCGCTTTGCCTATGAGCGCTGCGTTGCCGATCTCGAGGACGGAACGCGTGGCTTCGCATTCGCCTCGGGACTCGCAGCCACCTCCACGCTGCTCGAACTGCTCTCGCCGGGCGATCATGTCGTGGCCTCCGACGATCTGTACGGTGGCAGCCGAAGGCTGTTCACGCGCGTGCGCGAACAATCGGCGGGCCTGAGATTCACCTTCGTGGATCTGCGCGACCTGGCCGCCCTGGAGGCGGCCATCGAGCCGCGAACGCGGCTGATCTGGGTCGAGACGCCGAGCAATCCCATGCTCAAGCTCGCAGATCTCGAGCGCATAGCGTCGCTCGCCCGCCGCCATGGAGTCATCGCCGCGGCGGACAACACCTTTGCCACGCCGTACCTGCAGCGACCGCTGAGCTTGGGGTTCGATCTGGTCATGCATTCGGGCACGAAGTACCTCAATGGCCACTCGGATGTGGTCAACGGGGTGCTCGTCGTGGGAGAGCGCAGCGATCTTTCCGAGCGCCTGACGTTTCTGCAGAATTCGATCGGCGCGGTACTCGGTCCATTCGATTCCTTCCTCGCCCTGCGCGGGCTCAAGACGCTGGCGCTGCGCATGCAGCGACATTGCGAGAGCGCGCTGGAGCTTGCGGCATACCTCGAGCGCCACCCGCGCGTGGCGCGCGTGCATTACCCGGGACTTGCATCGCATCCGCAGCATGCGCTGGCACGCACCCAGATGCGCGACCCGCGCGGCCAGAGCGCCTTCGGCGGCATGATCACGATCGAGCTCAGGGGCGGTATCGAGGACGCGCGGCATTTCCTCGAGCGATGCCGACTGTTTGCCCTCGCTGAATCCCTCGGTGGAGTGGAGAGCCTCATCGAGCATCCTGCCATCATGACCCATGCGAGCGTCCCCAGTGCCGAGCGTGCCGCCCTCGGCATCAGTGACACGCTGTGCCGCCTGTCGGTGGGCATCGAGTCCGCCGCGGATCTGCGCGCGGATCTGGAACAGGCGCTGGCCTAGGCACTCACCCGGCGCGGGGCGTGGCCAGGCTCACGTACACGCGTCGCAGCGGCAGCCGCAGCTCCACGCACATACCGCCGCCCTCGGCGGCCCGCGCGCTGACCTTGCCATGATGCAGGGCGACCACGCGCGCAGTGATCGCGAGGCCAATCCCTGAACCGCCTGCTGCGCGATCGCGCGCCGTTGACACCGTGACGAAGGGCTCGAAGATGCGTTCGAGCGCCTCGCTCGGCACTCCCGGGCCGTGGTCCCGGATGCGGATGCAGACCTGCGAGCCCGACTCAGGGATTGTCGCGATCTCCACACAGCCTGCATCGGGCGAGAACCGCACGGCATTGCGCAGTACGTTGTCGAGCGCGCGGAACAGCAGCTCCCGGTCGGCTTCGATCTGCAGCGGCCCATTGGCGGGGAGCTGCAGCTCGATGCCGCGTGCATCGGCTTCGATGCGGGCATGCTCCACCAGGGTCTCGAGCAGTTCGTGCAGGTCGAAGCGCTCCCACTGCAGGACCCGCGCCGGATCGTCGAGCCGCGAGAGCGAGAGGATCTCGCCGATCAACGCATCGAGCCGGGCCGCTTCCTGCTCGATGCGATCGAACTCCTGCGACAGGTTCGCGTTCGGGCGACGTGCCAGCCCGAGCGCGAGCTGCAGGCGCGCGAGCGGCGAGCGCAGCTCGTGCGAGACGTCGCGCAGGAGCTCGCGATGGGATGCCAGCAGCGCACGCAATCTCTCGGCCATGCGATCGAAGTCCAGCGCAAGCAGCGCCAGCTCGTCACGCCGGTCGCCCATGAGGCTCGAGACGCGCACGCCCAGATCGCCGGCTGCGATCGAATGCGTGGCAGCGCGCAGGTGCCGGATGGGCGCTGAGAGCCATCGTGCCAGCAGGAAGCAGAGCACGGCGCTGACCAGCAGGGTGACGAGGCCCGTGATGACCGGCGCCTCGGCCCGGAACAGGCCGAATGGACCGCGCCGCGCGCGCAGCAGCGAGAGGGCATAGGTCTCGGCGTTGCCGGGCGAGACCAGCGGCGAGATCCAGCGCACGTCGCGCGCATCGGGAGGCAGATCGGGAAACAGCGCAGGAGGCGGCAAACCGCCCGGCGGTCCGGGCTTGCCGGGGGGCGGGCCGTGCGGGCCCCGATCGGGTCGTCCGAATCGGGCGCGCAGGAATTCCGGGACACGCCGCCCGAGCAGGTCATCCCCCAGGTGATCGAGGATGTACAGCCGATCCGGCGCTGCACGCGCGCTCTCGCTCTCCAGCCACTTGCGCAGTCCGGGCACTCCATCCCGGGCCAGTACGACGGAGGCGGCGCTCGCGAGCTCATCGAGGTGCGACTGCTCGTGCTGCAGCCGCTGATCGGCCAGCCAGAGGGTACCGAGCACCGATGCCACGAGCGTCAGCACCATGGCGGCCCAGAATGCTATGAAGATGCGCAGGTACAGCGCGCGCATGGTTCGTGCCCCGGGGAGCTAGGGCTGCTCCGCCAGCGTGAGCACGTAGCCGGTGCGCCGTACATTGACGATGGCGAGTTCGCTGGCGACCGCGACGAGCTTGCGGCGGATGTTGCTGATGTGCGTGTCGATGCTGCGATCGTACGGCGTGAGGCGCCGGCCCAGCACCAGGCGCGTGAGCTGCTCGCGCGAAACGACATTGCCGGGCTGCTGCATGAGCACCTCGAGCACGCGGAACTCGGCGCCCGTGAGCGGGATGCTCTGGCCATGCGCGCTCGCCGTGCGGCTGGCGAAGAGCAGTGTCAGCGGACCTGCCTCGAGGCGGTCGCCGCGGGCCCCCGGAGGCTCCGGCGACAGGCTGCGCCGCAGGATGGCCCGCATGCGTGCAACGAGTTCGCGTGGATTGAAGGGCTTCGGCAGGTAGTCGTCCGCGCCGAGCTCCAGTCCCACGACGCGGTCGATGTCCTCCCCGCGGGCCGTCAGCATCAGTACCGGCGTCGCGTCCCTGGCGCGCATCTGGCGCAATACATCCAGGCCGCTGAGCTGCGGCAGCATGACGTCGAGCACCACCAGATCGAAGTGATGGCGCCCGAGCGTGTAGAGCGCCTCGTCCCCATCGTGCACGATGCGCACGCGGAACCCTTCCGGGGTCAGATATTCGACGAGCATGCGGCAGAGCTCGCGGTCATCGTCGACGAGCAGCACCGCCATGGGCGTCGAACTGTCGCCCCCGTCATTGGTCTCAGCGGAAGTTCCGACTGGCATCTGCATGGCGACATTCTCCGGGAGATCCCGGCCCGCGACGTCAAGGCTTTACAATTCTTGGCAGGGCTGGATTCTACGTATCCTCATGCCGCTGTCATCGTTCGCCGACAGCCGATGCGTCGCCGGCTGCGGCATACTGGCGACAGGCACGAGGGTCCCATGCAGGAGCAGACGAATTGAACGTGCAGCGCCACTGGTGCTGGTGGCTGCTGACCCTGGCTCTCTGGTATTCGACCCGTGCTTCCGCGGCCGATCCGCAGCCCTACACGGTGACCATCCAGGGCACGGGGGTGGGGGCCCTGGATGCGACACTGCACGCCAGCTCGCAGCTCGAGTCGCTGCGCAAGGGGGCACCGGTGGGTCCATTCGCGCTCATCGGCCGCGCACAGGACGACGGCAATCGACTCGGGACCGTGCTCGACAGCTTCGGCTATTACCGGCACGTACTGAACATCACGATCGAGGGGCACGCGCTGGATGACCCTGCCCTGGCCGAGGCGCTCGCGGCCCTGCCGAAGGACCGGCCGGCCAGGGTGGAGGTGGGCATAGAGCTCGGTCCGCTGTTCCATCTGCGAAAAATCACGATCGACGGCCAGATCAGCGATTCTGCCCGCAGCGCCATGAATCTGGCCGCTGGCGTGCCTGCCGTGGCGGCCGATGTACTGGCTGCACGCGACCGCCTGATCACCGCCCTCGGCGAGGAAGGCCACGCGCTCGCCAAGGTGGCCGAGCCGGTGGCTTATGAGGACCCTTCCGACGCAGCGCTCGATGTCGAATTCAAGGTCGATGCGGGACCGCAGGTGCGTATTGGAGCGATCCTGATTACCGGGGCGGTGCGCACGCACGAGGCATTCGTGCGCCGACGGCTGCTGCTGCACTCCGGCGAGCAATACAGCCCGAGCCGTATCGAGCATGCGCGCAGCGATCTGCTGGCGCTCGGTGTCTTCTCCGGGGTATCCGTACACACGGCCACCGAGCTCGATGCGCAAGGCGAGCTGCCGATCACTTTCGACCTCAAGGAGCGCAAGCTGCACGCCGTATCCCTCAATGCGGCCTATTCCAGCGATCTGGGCGGCAGTGCGGGTGCCACATGGTCCGACCGCAATCTGTTGGGCAATGCCGAGCAACTCAATATCACGGC
>Ga0326728_10021541_pt1 | contig 12100 bp, 8 predicted proteins | sample MB3enrmetagenome_FD_207602 | JGI IMG/M metagenome (GOLD analysis project Ga0326728, IMG submission 207602) | Lab enriched peat soil microbial communities from McLean, Ithaca, NY, United States - MB31MN | ecosystem: Environmental > Terrestrial > Soil > Wetlands > Peat | place: USA: New York...
CCGCGGAGGGAACCCAGGCCGCCCAGGAACCAGCGTTCGAAGATGGGGACCCTCGAGGTGCCGCCGTAGGTGTCCACCACGCCGGTGCGGGCGTCGAGTTGGAGGATGTGGCCCTGGGTGAAGCCTTTGAAGAACCAACTGGAACGCATTTCCAGTTTGTAAAGGTCGGTGTCGCCGGGCGGGGTGGCGATTTGGGCGATCAATTCGGAGCGCTGGCCGCGGTCCGGATCGCGCAGTTGGGCGCGGGTGTCATAGTCCAGGGTAAAGCCGAACTTGTTTTCGAAGTAGGTGCCGTGCTCGTCGTAAATGTTGGTGGAGATGTTGCCCCCGGTGACGCTGTTGGAGCTGGTGACCAGGCCGGTGGAGGCATTGGTGGTGAAGACGGTGCTGGTGGTGGAGTTGGTGTGGAAGCCCGAGTTCATGGCGATGTGGACGTCCTGGGGGGTGTAACTGACGCTGCCCTTGAAATGGGGCCCCAGCGGTTGGGTCAGACTGAAGGTGCCGCCGTCGAAGGTTTCATCGTACATGCTGTTCAAGCTGTCGTAATCCTCCTCCCGGTGGAAGAGGTCCACTCCCAGGGCGAGCCGCCGGCCCAGGAAATAAGGCTCGATGAAGTTGATTTCGTAATCCTGGTAGATCGAACCGACGGTGGCGATGAGCTGGAGTTTCTGGCCGGCGCCCGTGAAAGTGGGGGGATTGAAAAGATCGAAGTTCTTCATTTTGATTTCGGCCATGCCGACGATGCTTTCCACCGAGCTGAAGCCCGCGCCGACGCTGGCGGTGCTCATGCTTTGTTCCTGGAGGGCGAGGACCAGGTTCTTGCGGTTGACAATATCGGTTTCTTCAGCCGTGGCGTCCACTTTGGAGAAGTAATCCATTTGTTCGAGAATCTGCTTGCTGATTTTCACGTTGGCCATGTTATAGACTTCGCCGGGATAGACGGCCAGTTCGCGGCGGATGACGCGGTCCTTGGTTTTCTCGTTGCCCTTGATTTCAATTTTTTCGATGTAGTTGGTGTCGCCTTCCTTGATGTTGAAGGCCACGTCCATGGTGCCGTTGGCGGCGTTGGCGGTGCGGGCGGCCTGGACGAGGGTGTTGCCGTTTTGAGCGGGGGAGAGCAGGCCTTTGGAGCCGTACATGTCGCGAATGGTTTCCACGTCCCCATCGAAGGCGGCCGGCTTGAAAATGGCGCCGGGAACGTTGGTCAGGACCATCAGCTTGCCGCTGATCTTCTTTCCTTTGAGGAAATCGTTGGTCGAAAAGAGGGTGTTCCCCGTGATGGTGACGGCGCCCACTTTGTATTGCCGCCCTTCCGAGATGACGATGTGGATGATCATTCGGTTCGGGGTGGTGTAATCGAATTTCTTGTCGAGGATGGCAAAATCAATATAGCCGTCGTTCTGGTAATACTCGAGCAGGCGGTCCATGTCGTCCTCGAACTCGTCCTTTTTCAACACGCCGGTGCCGGTCAGCCAGGACCACATCCAATGGCGCCGGGTTTTGAGGACTTTGCGCAGTTGTTTTTGGGTCTTGGCCACGGCGCCGTCGAAGACGACGTCGGTGACCCTGACTTTTTCCGTTTCGTGAATCTGGATGGTGACGGTGGCGCGCCCGGCGGCTTCATCAATGGCGGGAGGGAGCACTTCGACGGTGGTGTCCTGGTAGCCGGCTTTTTGGTAAAGCTCCTGCATGTCCTGGCCGTTTTTGAAAAGCTTGAGCGGGTCCAGGGGCTGGCCGGTCTTGCAGGTGAGCTTCTTCTGGAGTTTGTGCAGGCTGAGTTTTTTGTTGCCGGTGATCTTGATGGCGGTGACGATGGGTTCGCCCTGCACCTGGTAAGTCAGGTCAATGCCCAAGGGGGTGTTGGTTTGGTAAACCTGGACATTGTGGAAGAAGCCGGTGGCGTAGAGGCTTTGCTGGTCTTCCTCGATGGTGGCATCGAGGAGCCGCTCGCCCTCCTTGCTGCGGATGTTGGCCAGAAGGAAGGCGTCGCTGACGGCGGGGGGTCCGGTGTGCCGGATGTAGATTTTATGGATCAGCACCGGCGCTTGGGCGCGGGCCAGCAGGGGCAGGGCCAGGAGCAGGACCCCCAAAAGGCGGCGGGCGGGAACAAACAGGTTCATCAGGGTGGGGTTCATCTAGGAATCGGCGGGCACATCTTCCAGGGCGACCTTGGCGGCGCTTTCGAAGCGGGTGTAGCTCTTGAGGAAGGTCAGGTCCACATCTCCGGTGGGGCCGTTGCGTTGTTTGGCGATATAAAGTTTCATGGGAATGGCGTCTTGTTCGGCTTCGTTGCCGTCGTCTTCTCCCTCTTTGGATTTTGACTCTCGATAAAGCAATCCCACCAAATCGGCGTCTTGTTCAATGGCTCCTGATTCGCGCAAATCCGACAAGCGCGGGCGCTCGCCCGGCCCGCGTTTTTCCAGTTCGCGGTTGAGCTGGCTGAGCACGATGATGGGCACCGCCAGTTCCTTCGCCAGGGCCTTGATGCCTCCGGAGATGTCCGCGATCTCCTGCTGGCGATTGTCCGCTTTGCGCGAAGTAGAATGGAGCAGTTGCAAGTAGTCAATGACAAATAACTTGATGCCGTGCTGTTGTTTCAGGCGCCGGGCGCGGGCGCGCAACTGCAAAATGGAAAGGGCGGAGGTGTCGTCCACGATCAGGGGGGCGGCGGCCAGCTTGCCGGCGGCGCCGGTCAGTTTGGGGAAATCGCGCTCGGCCAGGAAGCCGTCGCGGATGCTGCGGAGGTTGACGCGGGAGCGGGAGCAGAGCATGCGGAGGACGAGCTGATCGGCGGTCATTTCCAGGCTGAAGACCCCGGTGGGGATTTTCAGCTCCAGGGCGACATGCTCGGCGATGTTCATGGCGAGGGAGGTCTTGCCCACCGAGGGCCGGGCGGCGATGACGATCATTTCCCCTTCGTGCAGGCCGGTGGTCATTTTGTCGAAATCCACGAAACCGGTGCCGATGCCGGTGAGCATGCCCTGGTTCTTGTGATATTCCTCGATGGTGGAAATGGCTTTGTGAACCAGGTCGCGGATGGCGGGGTTGGCGCCGGTCACCCGCTCTTCGCAGATGCGGAAAATGTCGCGCTCCACCTCATCCAGCAGCGCGTCCACTTCGCCTTCGTGCTCATAGACCCGGCTGGTAATGGAGGCGCAGGTCTGGATCATCTTGCGCAGGAGGTATTTCTCCAGCACGATGTCCAGGTAGTAGTCCAGCCCGGCGGCGGTGGGGACGGCGTCGGGGAGGGAGGCCAGGTAGGCCAGGCCGCCCACGCCGTCCAATTGCTGGCGGTCTTTGAGGCGCTGCTGGAGGGTGATCAGATCAATGCCGGCGCGCTGGTCGTACATTTCCGTGAGCGTTTGGAAAAGGGTCTGGTGGCGCAGGTCGTAAAAGACCTCCGGGCCGGCCTTGAGTTTTTCGATGCACTCGCCCATGCAATCGTTGGGGGAGAGGAGGACGCAGCCCAGCACCCCTTGTTCGGCCTCGGTGGAACTGGGCGGGAGGCGGTCTAATTTGGGCGTGTTGGCGGTGGCGGAATTGCCGGGCTGGCGGGGCCGGGATTTTTGCAAATCCGCCGCGGCCGGTTGCTGTTCGAGAATGGCTTCACTCATGGGGCTACAAGGAAAACACCTTTGGCGGCGTCGCGTCACGCCCGGATTATTAAAAGATGCTGCCACTTTATTCACCGCCGGGACGGGCGCGCAGGAGGTTGGTTCGTTCGGGAAAAGGGCGGCTTTCTGCCGAAAGCCGGCTCATGGAATGAAGGCATTGCTCGACAAAGGCGGGACGCGCCGGCGCGCGGCCGGGCGCGTCCCGCCTTTGTCGAGCCTGCCTCTTGGCTCGGCTGGGGGGGAAGACAATTATTCAAAATGCAGCCCGGAGGAAAGAAGATTTCCGAACAATCCTCTCGATAAAAGCAAGACGCGACCCGCGAAAGGCCGGGAAAACAGGCGGATTAAATCAATCCGCTCCTATCCGCATCGAAAGTGGGCGATGCGGATAGGAGCATGATAACAGCCCGGACCTGCCTGTCGAGAAAAAACTTCAGATCGCGCTCCGTTGGCTTGGGGCCGGCTTCTTCCGGGTATTCCGTGAAATGAAAATCTCGACGAACGTGAGATGAGCCCCGCGCGGCCGAACTGCTCCAATCGCGGTTGAACTTTCCGCGCGCTCCCTCTACACTGGCTCGGTGACAGCTTTTTTGCGATATCTGGGCATTCTCAATGCGGTCGTGTGGCTGGGCGCGTCCGTTTTTCTCATCATCGGTTTGCCCGCCGTTTTTTCCGACGAACTCAAGACCAAAATCGGCCCGGCCGGGCCTCTGGTCGTGGGATGGGCCGCGCAGACGGTTCTGGCCCGCTTTTTCATCCTGCAGTACTGCTGCGGGACCATCGGCCTGGCGCATTTGATGCTGGAATGGGTCTGCTGCGGCAAGCCGCTCTGGCAGCGCAACCTGGGCATCCTGGCGCTGCTGATGGGGCTGGCCCTGGCCGGCGGGTTGTGGATGCAGCCCAAACTCAACGACTTGCATCATCTCAAGTATTACGGCGCCACCCAGCCCGCCCGCGACCAGGCAGACCGCGCATTTCGTGCTTGGCATGGGGTTGCGGAATGTGGCAATCTGGTGGCGGTTGGCGGGCTTCTGATGTACCTCTGGCGTGTGAGCCGGTCGGGCGAACACGCGCGGTTCGGAACCTTGAACCTGGACAAAGTCCGTGGTTGACATCGCCATTGAAATTGAAAAAATGCAGTGTAATGTACAGATGTGGCTCAGGAACCACAGCGAGTAGAAAAATTGACATTGGAGCGCGTCGCTTGCGGGCGCAGAAGACAGACAGACAGACAGCGAAACAAAAACCGTTATGATCTCAAACGAACGCCCATCTCCCCAAGGATACCGGTCCTACAGCGCCGGTCCTCCCCGTCCCCCCGTCAACGAGGACACTCTAAAAACGGAAAAAATCCAGATCGAGCGCAAGACCTTCATCTTTACCCTCAAGGAAAATCCCCGCGGCCGGTTCCTGCGCATCACCGAAGACGTCAACGGCCGCCGGGACAACGTCATCATTCCTTCCACGGGCCTGGACGAGTTCAGCAAGGTCCTGGGTGAGATGGTGAGGGCCGCGGCGGAAATTCCGGCCAAGGAAGAGACGCAGCAGTAGTCCGGGCGGCCTGCGCCCGTCCGCCGCGCTCCCCGCGGCGGGACGCGCCACCCGAATTTGTCAATTATAAATAGAAGGCGGCGCGGCCGTCTTCGCCTTCCTGTTGGCCCCGGCTTTTCCCCGGGCCGCCGCGCCGGCCCCGGCCTTCCCCCTGCCCGGGCGCGGTTTCGGCCGCCGGGGCGCGACCTTGCCGGCATCGCCCCACAGCCCTTCCAGGTCGTACTTTTCCCGCACATCCGTCCGCATGACATGCACAATCACATCAAAGTAGTCCATCACCTGCCACGGCGCGTTCGCCTCCCCGTCCACTGCGCGCGGGGACAGGGCGTGGTCCTCCCGCAGGCGGCCGGTGATTTCATTGACAATGGCCCGCAGGTGCGGCTCGGTCGCGCCCGAGGTGATGACGAAATAATCGGTGATCGAGGAAAGATTCCGGACATCAAGGATGACGGTGTTTTCGGCCTTTTTATTTTCGGCCAGGCCGCGGCAGAGTAGCGCCAGTTTCTTGGATTCCATTTTCGGCGCTCACCATACCCCATGGCGCTCAAAGATAAAGCCGATTATTGGCAATCGCCTCCGCCACCGCCCCCGGCGTCAGGCGCGTGACCGGCAGCCCCGCCTTGACCCGCGCCCGGATCTCCGAGGACGACACCGCCAGCGGAAACCCGCGCAAGGCCCGTCCGCGAAACGGCGCGGGAAGCGCCGCCGGCTTTTCGCCCTGGCGCGGCGCGACGATAAACTGCGCCAGGCGGGCCAGTTCCCCCGCTTCCCGCCATTGCGGCAACTGCGCCGCCTGGTCCGCGCCGATCAGATAGAACAGTTCCGCCCCGGGGAATTTTCCGGCGTAATGCCGCAGCGTGTCCACCGTGTAGGAGACGCCGCCGCGCCGGATTTCCAGATCATCAATTTCGCACTCCGTTTCGCCGGCGAGCGCCAGCCGCAACAAGCGCAACCGTTCCGGGGCGGGCGCGGGGGACGTTCCCGGTTTGAAGGGCGATTGCGCCGCCGGAATAAAACAGACCCAGTCCAGGCCCAGCTCTTCCCGCGCCGCCCGCGCCACCAACAGATGCCCCAGATGCACCGGGTCAAACGACCCGCCTAATAAACCGATTTTCATGTCTCCGGCGGGGAAATCACAACCGCGCCAGGAGCAGTTCGTGCTCCCGGGCCAGCTCTTCGGGAACGTCCGCGCCGAGACTGAAGGGCAACTCGCCGTTGAGGCGCGCCTCCCGGCGCCATTCCTCCAGGTTGATCTGCTCGACTTTGGCCAGATTGGCGGCGTCGAAATCTTTCATTCCGCCCAGCTCAAAGTCGCGCGGATCGGGGAGCCAGCCGATGGGGGTTTCGTGGGCTTCGGCCCGCCCGTGGCAACGGTCCATAATCCATTTGAGGACGCGCATGTTCTCGCCAAATCCCGGCCAAAGGAACTGCCCGTTTTCATCGCGCCGAAACCAGTTGACGTGAAAGATGCGGGGCGGGATCAAAAGCTTTTTTCGCAACTGGAGCCAGTGGCGGAAATAATGGCCCATGTTGTAGCCGCAAAAGGGGAGCATGGCCATGGGATCGCGGCGCAGCCGGCCGACCGCGCCGGTGGCGGCGGCGGTGGTCTCGGAACTCAAGGTCGCTCCCACGAAAACGCCGTGAATCCAGTTGAAGGACTGGTAGATCAGGGGAATGGTGTTGGCGCGGCGGCAGCCAAAGATAATCGCGCTAATGGGCACGCCGTTGGGATCGTTGGCCTCGGGGGCAAAGGCCGGGTTGTTGGTCATGGGCGTGGCGAAACGGCTGTTGGGGTGCGCGGCGCGCGTTTTGGATTCCGGCGTCCAGCGCTCTCCCTTCCAATCGGTTAATTGCGGCGGCGGCTCCTTGGTCTTGCCTTCCCACCACACATCCAGGTCGGGGGTCAAGGCCACGTTGGTATAAATGGTGTCGTGGGATATGGTGGCCATGGCGTTGGGGTTGGACTCCATATTCGTTCCGGGGCAGACGCCGAAATAGCCGTTTTCCGGATTGATGGCGTAGAGGCGGCCGTCGGGGCCGGGTTTCAGCCAGGCGATGTCGTCGCCCAGGGTTTGAATTTTCCAGCCGGCGAAATGCGGCGGGGGAACCAGCATGGCCAGGTTGGTCTTGCCGCAGGCGCTGGGAAAGGCGCCCGCCAGGTACGCTTTTTCGCCCTCGGGCGACTGGACGCTGAGGATGAGCATGTGCTCGGCCAGCCAGCCCTCCTTTTGGGCCAGGAAGGAGCCGATGCGCAAGGAGAGACATTTCTTGCCCAGCAGCACATTGCCCCCGTAGTTGGAGGAGGTGGAGATGATGGCGTTGTCCTGCGGAAAATGGGCGATGTGGCGGTGGCCGGGATTGAGGTCCAACATGCAATGCAAGCCCCGGTTGAAATCTTCCCCCGCCCCCAAATGCTCGTAAGCCACCTGCCCCATGCGCGAGACGATTCTCATCGTCAACGCCACATAGATCGAGTCCGTCACCTCAATGCCCACTTTGTTGAGCGGCGAGCCGGGCGGCCCCATCAGATAGGGAATGACGTAGAGGGTGCGGCCCCGCATGGCTCCGGCGCAGAGGCTCTTGAGCTTGCGGTACATCTCCGCCGGCGCCACCCAATTATTGGTCGGCCCCGCCTCCTCCGCCGTTTCCGTGCAAAGAAACGTGCAGTCCTCGCTGCGCGAGACATCCAGCGGATCCGAGCGGTGATAATAGCAGCCGGGCAGCTTTTCCTGGTTGAGCTGGATCAAAACCCCTTGCGCCACGGCTTCCTGGGTCAACACTTCTTTTTCCGCGGCGGAGCCATCGCACCAGAAAATCTGGTCCGGCTGGCAAAGTTGGGCCATTTCATCCACCCATCGAAGGATGGTGGCATTGCTGGTGTTGGGTTTTGACGGGTTCATGAAACGCGAATTGAGGGTGCTCTGTCAGATGAAGATTGTGGTGGTTGCGGACGCTGCGGACGTTGCGGACGAGGCCGGCGCGGATGAACCGGGGTTGGCGGCGGCCTCCAGGGCGCGCCGCGCCGGCGCCCTTTCTCCTGGGCCGGGCGGAAGGGCCAGCGCCCGCGCTGGCGCGGCGGGCGTCATCTGCTTCCAGGTCTTCTGCACGGCATGGATCATCTTGTTCTCCTTCATTCTGCCTGCCGGCGCGGCAAATGGAAACTCCAAAAATCGGGCCGGGTTGATGGATGCTCAAGGGCCGGCTCATTTCACAGGTTGGGCCAATGGTTGGCCTTGCTCCAAGGCGGCCAGGATCTTGGGGTCGCGCACGTCCACCCAGCCGCCCTGGATTTCCAGCCCGGCCAGCCGGTGTCCGGCGGCCAGCAGCGCGCTCAGGGCGTCGGTCAATTCGTACTCGCCGCGCGCGGATTTTTCCAGTCTGGCGGTGAAGTCGAACAGGAGCGGCCGGAAAATGTAGAGGCCCGCGTTGTACCACACGGGGCCGCCCGGACGAAGCCGCCCTTCGCGCCGCAACTGGTCCAACTGGGCGGCCGTGGGTTTCTCGACCAGTTTTTCCAGACAGAACTCGGAGTCGAAGAAAAACAGGCCGCCCAGGGTGACGTCCTCGCTCCCCGTGCAGGTGACCAGGCCGGCATAATCGCCGGCCCCGTAACGGCGCAACATGTCCCGATAGGTGTGGGGCGGAACCAAAATGTCGCCGTAGGTCAGGACAAAATCCCCGGCGCCGACAAATTCCCTGGCGACTTCCGGCGCCTTGCCGGTGCCGTCCTGCACCGCCTGGCGGCCAAAGGAGATGTTAACGTTCCAGGGTTTTCCGCCGCCGAAATACTCTTCGATGACCTCGCCGCGCCAGCCGGTGACGATGAAGAAATCGCCGATGCCGGCGGAAATCAGGCCGGCCAGAATGTGTTCCAGGATCGGTTTGCCCTGGACGCGGAGCATGGGTTTGGGCAGTTGGGTGGTCAACCCGCCCATGCGCGTTCCTTTGCCGGCCGCCAGAATCACAGCTTTCATCCTCCATCAAATAAACAGCCGGAGGCGGTCTGGCAATGAAAACCGGCGTTCCGGTCTGGGTCGGGCTCATCTCACGTTCGTCGAGATTTTCATTTCACGGAATACCCGGAAGAAGCCGGCCCCAAGCCAACGGAGCGCGATCTGAAGTTTTTTCTCGACAGGCAGGTCCGGGCTGTTAAAATGCTCCTATCCGCATCGCCCACTTTCGATGCGGATAGGAGCGGATTGATTTAATCCGTCTGTTTTCCCGGCCTTTTCGCGGGTCGCGTCTTGCTTTTATCGAGAGGATTCTTCGGAAATCTTCTTTCCTCCGGGCTGCATTTCGAATAATTGACTCCCCCCCCAGCCGAGCCAAGAGGCAGGCGCGACAAAGGTGGGATGCGCCCGTCAGGGTCTGGCCGCCTCACTTGGGCGCGGGCGGCAGGGCGACTTCCAGGCCCTCGCGGGCGGCGTCCACTTGCAAGGATTCGTGCAGGGCGGCCACGAAGGCCCGGCCCCATTCGGCCATCCGCGTGATCTTTTCGTCGTTGTGCGAGGGATCGTGATGAAACAGATAAAGGCGCTTGACGTCCGCCTGCAAGGCCAGGGCGACCGCATCGTCCACGCAGCCGTGGCCCCAGCCGACGCGGGACTGGTACTCCTCCAGATCGTATTGTGAGTCAAGTATCAGGACCTCCGCTCCCCGCACGAAGTCCGCCAGCCGCTCGTCCATCCGTTGGGCGTAGCGGAGGAATTCGGTCGAGCCGGCTATTTCCGGCTGGCCGGTGTGGAATTTGTAGCGCTGGTACGGCTCGTTGTCGGGCAGGTAGGCGACGGCCCCGCCGCTGGTGTTGAGGCGGTAGCCGACGCAGACGCCGGGATGGTTGAGGAAAATAGTCTTGACCTCGACGGGGCCGATGCAAAAGGCGTCGTCCTTCAGCTCCTCGATCGTGATGCGGCCGGGCATCTGCTGGAACCCGACGGGGAAATAGGGGCTTTCCATCTGGCTGGAAAGGACGGCGTGGAGGCCGGCCTGGGCGCCTTCGTAGCCCAGGATGCGCAGTTGGTTGGCCGGATTGTAGGCGGCGTCAAAAAACGGCAGCCCCTGGATGTGGTCCCAATGGGTGTGGCTGATCAGCAGCGTCATGGCCAGGGGCGCGCCCTTGAATTCCGCGGCCAGGCTCAGGCCCAGTCCGCGCAGGCCGGTCCCGGCGTCCAGTATAATCAACTCCCCGTCGGCGCGCACTTCGACGCACGAGGTGTTGCCGCCATAATGGACGGTGGACGGCCCGGGGGTGGGCAGGGAGCCGCGCACGCCCCAGAAACGGACGCGCGCCGGCCCGGGGGGAATGGAGCCGCCGCCGGAAGGGGCGGACGGGCCGGGGCCTTTCCTGGCTGATCGCGGCAGCGCGGCGAGGGTGGTGTTGCCCTCGCCGCGGAAGATTCCCAGCAGGCGCGCCAGGTCCTGCTCTGAAATAGGTTTGACGAGGTGTTCGTCCGCCCCGGCTTCGACGGCCCCCTGGCGGTCCGCGCCGTAGGCGCTGCTGCCGGTCAGGACGAACCGGGCGCGGGAATGCGGCCCCGGCTGCGCGCGCAGAAAACGGCACAGTTGGAAACCGTTGCAGCGGGGGGCCAGTTGATCGCAGAGGATGAGGTCCGGTTTGTGGGTCAGGGCCAGTTCGCGGCCCGTTTCCCCGTCGGCGGCTTCGATCACCGCCAGCCCGGCCTGGCGCAGCCACCGGGCAAGCGATTCACGAACCATCCGGTCCTCATCTATAAGCAAGGCGGTCTTCATGCGCGGGGCGCGGGCGCTCCCCGCCATCCGCGTTCCACGGCGATGGGTTGCGCGAGGAGAGATTAAAGCCTTTTGGCGGCGGCATCCAGCACCAATTCCAGCCCTTCGCGGGCCGCTTCGACCCGCAGCGGCGAATTGTGCCGGGCGGCGATTTGCCGCCCGCGCGCCACCATGCGCGAAATCTGCTCGTCACTGTGCTCGGGATCATGATGAAAGAGGAACAGGCGCTTGACTTTGGCCCGCAGCGCGAAGGCCACGGTGTCTTCCGCGCAACTGTGGCCCCAGCCGACGTGTTCCTGATACTCGCCGGCGGTGAATTGCGCGTCCAGGATGAGCACCTCGGAGTCGCGGATGAATTCGATGATTTTGCGGTCGTGCTCGCCGGCGATCTGGGGCGTTTCCGTATCCAGGCGGCTCTGGGCGGCGTCCGGATTGGCCCGCAGGCGCTGGCACAGTTCCACGTCGGGCAGATAAGAGATGTCGCCGCCGGGGGTGGCCAGCCGGTAGCCGGTGCAGGCCCCGGGATGATTGAGGAACTGCGCGCGCACGGGCACCGCGCCGGCTTGGAAGTCAAGCCCCTGGAATTCCTCGATCAAAACGTGCCCGGGCATTTGATGCATCGTGATCGGGAAGTACGGGCTTTCCATCTGGCTCGACAGTGTGCTCTGCAAACCCTGGCGCGCCCCCTCGAAACCCACCACGGTGATCCGGTTCCTCGGATCGTAGGCCGGCATGAAAAAAGGGAATCCCTGGATGTGGTCCCAATGGGTGTGGGTGATGAGCAGGTTCAGATGAATGGGCCGGTCTTTAAACTCCGCCACCAGCGCCCGGCCCAGCGGCCGGATGCCGGTGCCAGAGTCCAGGATGATGATGTCGTTCCCCACCCGCAACTCCACGCACGACGTGTTGCCCCCGTAATACGCCGTTTCCGCGCCGGGCGCCGGGATGGAGCCGCGCACGCCCCAGAATTTAAGCCGGGTCCCGCCAGGCGCCGGACCGGACGCGGCGGCGGCGGGGGGCGGGCCGGATCGGCGCGCCAAAATGGCGGATAACTTTTCAAAGTCCAGCGGCTGCGCCAGGTATTCGTCGGCCCCGGCTTCCAGGGACTGAAAGTGATCGGGAGCGCCGCTGTCGCCGGTGGCGATCATGAGGCAGGGATTGGCCGGGTCCTGGAGTTGGAGCATTTC
>Ga0326728_10021542_pt1 | contig 12100 bp, 6 predicted proteins | sample MB3enrmetagenome_FD_207602 | JGI IMG/M metagenome (GOLD analysis project Ga0326728, IMG submission 207602) | Lab enriched peat soil microbial communities from McLean, Ithaca, NY, United States - MB31MN | ecosystem: Environmental > Terrestrial > Soil > Wetlands > Peat | place: USA: New York...
ATCTTGCCGCCTGCGCCAAGAACCAGCAGCGGGCTGCGCACCTGTCGGATGAACTTCACCAACTCTGGTCGCGGTTGTGTCAGGAGGTCGTCGAGTTGTGCCTCGTTCTCGATGAGCTGCGGCGGGAGAAGTGGCGATGGCGCTGTCGTCATGGAAGGGGTTGGGTTCTCAGTGCTCGGCCAGCCAGGCCATAGATGGACGCCGTGCGGGCGAATGCCATCTCTTGCGCAGTGTAGATCGTGAGCCGCCGCGGGGCCAGCAGGCCCAGCGCTTCCGGCACGTCCAGCACACGCAGGACGTTCAGGAAAATCGGCCCCTCGCAGTGGGATGCCGGCGGGTTCACCACCACTATCTCCGCCAGGCGTGGCTCGAACAGCGCGGCGTAGGCCGCAATCACGCCAGCCTGTCCCCGCCCGGCGACAATCCACTTTGCGCCGGACTTGCTTCGCAGCAGGTGAGCAGCCAGGACGAGCACGTCCTCCAGGCGGCCACCATCCACACTGCGGCCCAGCAAAGGGAGCGAACGCTCGATGGCGAACGGCGCCGGGTCCTGCCAGCGCGTCGGGCCGGTGCCGCGCGGAGCGACGAGCAGCAGCCCCGCGTTGCCGGCAACCTTCGCCAGCCAATCAGGTTTGGCGTCGAGCGATTCCTCCCGGCCGAGCACGATGAGCCAGCGTTTGTCGTCCGCCTTGCCCCTCGCGGCCGGGAAGTATTTCCAATGCGTGGTGATACCCGGCGCCGTCTGGAGCAAGCCGGCCTGCGGCTTGCGACCGAGGCTCAGACCCGTCACTGGCTCCAGTTTCTCCGGCAAGGAACGGAATACAATCCGTCGCAACTCGGCGAGCCGATTCTGGCGCCAGGATTGAAACTCCTCGACGGTCTGCGGCAGGGAATTCGTGGCCAGGGGCACAAACAGTTCGTCAATTTTCGTGTTCAGTTCGTCGGCCGGCAGTTCGCCGGGGAACGCGCGCAGTTGCTGGCCCTGGAAGGCTGGCAGTTGCGGCTCGGTGACCGGCGAGTTGCTGCCTTGCAGATGCCAGGTGATCCAGCGATATGCCATCAGCCGCAACTCCGGATTGTCGCTGTGACCGCCAGGGGTGATGCCGATGTCGAAGAGCTCCTCGGTCCGGTTGGTGTAGAAACCGTAAAGCCTCTCCAGCCGCGCGCGGATGCGGTCGTTGCCGTTCATTGGGAAAAGCGGGTCGTGGCCGGAGTTCTCAAAGAGCAGCGGACGCGGCGTGATCAGGGCGGCAATATAGGTCCAGGGCCATTGAAATGTGTTGATGAGGAACATGCAGTCGCAGTGGCCGTTGACGGTTTTCTCGCCGACATAATCTCCGAGATCGCCCATGCCGCTCACGGGGACCGCGACCTTCACGCGCTCATCCGCCGCGGCGATCCAGAACGATGCCGCACCGCCGCCGGAGATGCCCGTGACGGCGAGGCGGTCGGGGTCCACTTCGGGCCGGCTTTGAAGATAGTCGAGTGCGCGAATCCCGTTCCAACATTCGACGGCGGAGGGCGCGTAGCCGCGCGCCTGCCACCACCAACGGTCGTAGCGGTAAGTGCCGTGGTGGATGCCCCCGATCTCGCCCAGTTGGAGTGAGTCTATGATCAGACAAACGTAGCCGTGCGTGGCGAACCACATTCCATGATGCTGGAAGGCGGTCTTGTTGCCGTCGCGCCCGCGCCCTGAGTGGCCGCAGAGGTAGAGCACGCCGGGCAATTTCGCGTCGGGCTTGGCGTCCTTGGGCAAATAAAGATTGCCGGTGACGTACAGATGCGGACGGCTTTGGAAATGCAGCTTCTCGACGCGGAATCCTTCCTCGCGCTCGAGGGCGCCAGTGACCTGCGCGTTGAGCGGGGTCCGTTCAGGCAGCGGCCACAGGCCGAGCATCTCGAAGTATTGCTGGCGCAACTCCGGTCGGCGCGCCTCCCATTGCTGACGACTGGCGATGCCGTCCAGGAATTGAGCGTCGAGGCGCGCGGCTTCCTGGCAGAGGAAAGTCTGGATCATGGCCTGGGCCTCGGCGTTGGTGACGCCGCCAGGCTCAGCGGCGAAGGAATTGAGGACCATTACCACGCAGGGCAACAAGAACAGAAATGCGGAGGCAAGTGGCTTTTTCATAGCTGAGAATTCAGACGAGTTGGCGGTGGAAGATGTTAGCACGAGCCTTCATCCCACCTCCGGCCCGGCGAGGGCGAACTGTTGACACGGGTTGCTCGGCGCCGAATTCTGGCCCAGGTACATGCGCGTCAACATTCGTTGCGGGCTGAATCCATGCTGGCGTGCCCAGGCCACGGCGGCGCTGTTCGCATCAGGGATGTCCCAAAAGACTTTCTCGCCGGCGCTGGCAGCCAACAATGCTTCGACAAGTTGAAGACCCACCTGGGCGGATGTCGCCACGATGGGACCCAGGTAGGCCGCTTGCGCGCCGGGCCGGATGAACCCATAACCCGCGGCGGGGCCGAGCGCAGTCTCCATAAGAAAGGCGCGGCGGCTCTGGCCGGCCAACACCCCGAGCAGTGTTTGGCGCGAGACACCGAACGCCGTGGCGTCGAGCAGGCCGACCAATTGGGTATCGGAGGCTCGCCAAGAACGGAGACACGCATTGACCGGCTTCTCCACGGTCAGACCAGTACGTTCCCAGCGCATCAGCGTCCATTCATCCTTGAAGCCCATCCCTTCATAGACCGGTTTGCCGGCCGGTGTGGCATCGAGCTTGATGCAGCCCACGCCGCGATCCTGCAACCACCTGATGCCTTGGTCGAGCAAGGCCCGCCCGATGCCGCGGCGGCGATGTTCGGGATGCACCAGAACCATGCCGATCCAAGCCAGTTGCGAGCTATAGCGCAAGGTCGTCATGGTCCCCGCGGGCACACCGTCCCATTCGGCGAGGAAACAACCTTCCGGCTCCATCGCCAGGAAGCGTCTCCAGTCGTCGAGCGTCTGGTTCCAGCCCACAATGGCGCGCAGCGAATCGGCGAAGGACAAGTCTTCGGGACCCAGAATGCGCAGGTGGAGCTGCTGGCTCATGGTTTCACGGTGCGCCCCCAGACCAACCTCCCACCCACGCATGTCTCCAGAACTTCCGTGTTGGCGACTTTCTCTGCCGGGCCCGTCCACAAGTCGGTGTCAATCACCACTTGGATTCTCCTGCCCGGTTACGGCGTTACCTTGAGCGCTCCCTGGAGCAATATCTCGGCGGACGATTTGCCTGCCATGATCTCGAAATTGCCCGGCACCACCCTCCAGCGCAGGTCAACGTCGAGCAACTGCAGGTCCTCCGGAGTGAGCTTCATGGTCACGGTTTTCGTTTCACCGGGATTGAGCGCCACCTGCTCGAAGCCGCGGAGCTGCTTAACGGGGGTTGAAACCGGTGCGTAATCCTCGTGCAAGTAGAGCTGGACCGTCTCGACGCCTGCCCGGTCGCCCACGTTTTTCACATCCAGGGTGACGCTGGCCTCGCCGCCGGGCCTGATTTCAGGCGGCTGCACACGCAGATTCTTATACTCGAAGGCGGTGAAGCTCAGACCGTAACCAAAGGGGTAGAGGGGCGTCGCCGGCATATCGGCGTAGCCCCGCTGCAGCCACTCCGCCTTGGATGGTTTGTAATTGTAATAGACGGGCAACTGGCCGGAGTGGCGGGGGACGCTGATGGCCAGCCGGCCAGAGGGATTGTAATTTCCAAAGAGGACGTCGGCCACGGCCTGGCCACCCCGCTCTCCTGGCTCCCAGGCTTCGACCAAGGCAGAGGCGTGTTCGGACGTCCACCGCGTTGAGAGCGGTCGGCCATTGATGAGCACCACGACGGTAGGCGTCCCCGTCTCCACGACCGCCTGGATCAGTTCCTCCTGCACCCCAGACAGATCCAGGTTCGCCAGATCGTGCCCTTCTCCATCGGTCTGTTTGCCATGCTGGCTCTCGCCGACCACCACAATGGCCGCGCCGGCCCCTTTCGCCGCCCGCACAGCGTCGGCAAACCCGCTCTTGTCGCTGCCCGTGATTCCGCACCCGCGCACCAGGGTAACTTTGGTTTGGGGCGAGACCACGGCCTTGATTCCCTCGATCACCGTGGTCACGTGCTGCAAGACCTTCTTCGGCGAGTAGTCGCCCAGTTGATTCATCACGTCATCCACGTTGGGGCCGATCACCGCGACCGAGGCCAGGTCTTTCTTGAGTGGCAGCAGGTGCCGATCATTCTTGAGCAACACGATCCCTTCGCGGCCTGCGCGCAGAGCCAAGTCTTGATTTGCTTGCGAGTGGACGACCTGGATGGCGTGGTCAACGTTGACATAGGCATTCTCGAAAAGGCCCAGGTGGAACTTCTGCTCCAGCACTCTGCGCAGCGCGCGGTCAATCAACGCTACGGGGACTCGCCCCTCTTTCACGCTCTCGACCAAGGGCCCCATATAGGCAGGCTCGTAGGTGATATTCAAATCAACTCCAGCCTTCAATGCCATCAGCCCGGCTTCCTTTTGGGTGGGAACGATGTGCTCATAGAGCAAGGTCCCGAAGCCGCCGCCCTCACTCTCGACGATTCCTTTGAATCCGATTTCCTGCCGCAGCACGTCGTTCATCCACTTCACCGAGGCGTGCGCCGGCACATCCTCGATTTCCGGGTAACCCGCCATCACCCCCAGACCCCCGGCCTTGGTGATCGCTCCGATCCAAGGCGGCATAAAGTTCTCCCTCAGGGAGCGATCCGAGACCTCAATCGCGCCGCGCTCGAGGCCGCTCGCCGGTTCGCTTTGGGTGGGAAAATCTGTGAGCACCGCGATGACCTTGTCCGGGGCCGAGATGTCGGAACCCTGCGTCGCCCGCACGATGGTCTCGCCGAGGCGCATATAAAGGTAGGGGTCCTCGGTGTAAGCTTCCTCGTTTCGTCCCATGCGCGGGTCGCGATCCACTTCCATCACCAAAGTGGAGAGCATGTGAATCCCCACTGCCCGCGCCTCCGCGGCGGCTGCCGCGTAGATCGCCTTCACCAGGTCCAGATCGAAAGAACTGCCTACCGCCAGCCCTTCCGGGAAGACCGTGCCACCCGGAAACATGGCGCCATGCGTGCCTTCCTCATCCTCCATCACTGGTATCTTGAGGCGAGTTTGGGTGAGCGCGATTTTTTGGAGCTCGTTGAAGTATTCAGCTTGTTGAAGGGCGCCCTGGTGGAGAATCTCATTGGCGAGGGTGAAGAAACCGCAGGCCGGACCGATTTCCTGAGTATAGGTTCCAGCCGTGAACTTCCTGCACGCCTCCATCTTCGAGGGAATGTCCCTTCCCAGTTGCTCGACATAAACGCAAGGCAGATTGAGCTGCCCGACTTTTTCCTTGAGGGTCATCCGGCCTATCAAGTCATCAATACGATCCTCGATGGGCCGCTTGGGATCGAGGTAGATTGGCGTGGAGCCGCCGTCTTGCGCGAGGCTCGCCGAAACGGAGGCCAGTGCCGTGGCGGCTGCAACGGCCAGCCACCAAACGGTGTTCTTACCTATCAATTGGAGGAAACTTGGTTTTGGCCCGGCCGCGCTATTGTGACCGCTGCGCGCGTGAGCTTTGCCACCAAGGACGCCGGTTTCCATGAAGGCGACCTTGGTGATCCTGGGAGCTTCGTTTGGGTGCGCCTTCATATAAGGTGATTCAATCCTTGGCGTCTTTCAGTTCGTGCAGCATCTGCGTCGCCTCCTCGACGAGCTGTTCACCGGCCCCGGGCGCAAACGGGCTGCTCTGCACCTCGTAGCCGCCTTCGTCGTAACTGGGCCGGGTGGGCATGTATCCGGCGGCTCCGTTGCAATGGGTCATCACGAACGTGGTCCGGAATGGCGAGCCGGACTTGATCGCCTTGCCCAACTCGTTGAACACCTCCCCGCCGAGGCCCACAAAGGCGATGTCACCCAGGCGGGCAACCGTGATGTTGATTGTCGCAGGACGGGCGGCGTCGGCAGGCTGCTCCTCGCTCCCAGGCTTGCCGGGCAGTCCAACCGTCTTGAACGCAGTCCGAATGGGGCCATTCGCCGTCGAGTTCTTGATTCCTTCGAGCACGCGCTCAACTTCCTCGCCGAGCATGGTCCCCATCAGAACTGGCTCAGGGACCCACCCGTTGGTGGTCCTGAAGTCGGGCAACACACGCACCCAGGGATCAATGTTGCCTGAGGCACCGGCAAATTCGGGCGTCACAACGTCGCCGCCCAGGTACTTTTCAAGGAACTGGGCGGCCAACCCATGGATGTCGCCGCTGACCATGTAGTTGCCAGGGCCGAGCGAGGTGCTGTGGGTTGGGTAGTCAAAGATAACGGCAAGGGGGTCGTGACTTTCGGCACGCGCTACCTTGAGCACTTGCACCTCGCGGTCGGTCATAGCCCAAGGATTCCGGCCCAGCACGATCCTGGGCTTGCCGGTATTGTCCTGGGTCACCTCCCGGCGATTAACGCCCACCGGAGAAGAGCCGGAGCCCACGCCAAGTTGGACCGGGGTGAGGCGGTCCAAGGCCTGGCGGACCACCTCGACCAATTTGCCCTGAAGCCACTTGGTGTAGGCGACGTTGTTGGGGTGGCCTTTGTCGGGGTTCAGCGTGAGGTTAGGCGCACTATGGGTGTGAATGGCGCACAAGAACAATTCGGAGGGCTCAAGCCCGCAACCCCCGAGGACCGCCTCCCGGAGGGGTGGGGCTGTGTTGTTATAGAATCCGAGATTGTCGAGCGACACGAGCACCAGCTTTCGGTCCCCGCAGGCGAAGGCAATGGCCCGTGCCGATAATGGGTCGTGAACGCCCCGGGAGACATTCGTCCGGCTGGCATAGCCGGCCAGGGTCACGGGTTGGGTCGGCGTGATGTCCATCCGGGCCGCGCCGGCGCGCAAGACATTCTCCGGCGCGGCGGACGCTGGCTGTGGGAGGCTGAGGCAAAGCGCCCCCAGACAAGCGGTGACGGTTTGACGGATGCACTGGTTGGCTTTGTGAGACATAGGAATCTTCAAACTCAAGAGACAGCCTTCCGGATGATCGCCGCCGCGCCTTTTTCCAGGGCGGGAGTCAGGCGGGAGGGGATGGGCAACAGGATCGAACGCGCAAACAACGCGTCGCTGCGCGGGCAAGCCCCGAGCCGGTAATCATAAACGCTGTGCCGGTTTTCGGGGAGCTTCCAGGGATTGCCCGCCGATGACAAGGGCACTTTGCCTGTCAACTGCGGGATGTTGGAATAGATGTGGTAGCTGTATTCCGCCAGACGAACTGCGGTGCAGAGGCCCGCGGCTTGCATCCGCCGGACAGCAGTCCTGGCCTTCGCTTCGTCGTCCAGGAGCATGATCAGAAACGGGCCGGTGTCTCCCTCCGCGTCGTTCAACCGGCGGAAGGCCAACCCCGGTGTTCCCTTAAGCAGCCCCTTGATCCGGCGCTTGGAGGCGCGCATGTGGCTGATGATCCGGGGCAACTTCTTCAACTGCACAGCCGCCACGGCGCCGGTCAGTTCGCTCATGCGGCGGCCCGCGCCCCAAGTCACGGTGCCGGTTTCGCGCGGCGCGTCGCCGATCCAGGGGATGCCTAGATCATGGGCAGCGACGCAACGTTCGTAGAGCCTGGCGTCGTTGGTTATCAAAAACCCGCCTTCGCCCGCGGTCGCGTTCTTGTTCCATTGCAGGCTGAACATGCCCAGCAAGCCGAAGGTGCCGACCTTCTGGCCGGCGAAGGAGCCGCCGTTGGCTTGGGCGCAATCTTCAAGCACCGGGATGCGGTGGCGCCGGGCGATGGCCATGATGGCCTTCATGTTGCACATCGCGCCCGCCATGTGCACGGGCACGATGAGTTTGGTGCGCGGCGTGATCTTCCGCTCCAGGTCCCGCGGGTCCATGCAGAAACTGTTGTCCACTTCACACAGGACGGGGGTGGCGTTGGCGTTGACGATCGCGCCGACCGTGGCGACCCAGAAGAACGCCGGCACGATGACTTCGCATCCCGGCCCCATCCCGAGAGCGGTCATTGCCGTGAAGAGCGCGCCGGTCCCGCTATTGACCCCCAAGGCGTGCCTGACGCCGTAGAATTCCCGGGCCGCCTGTTCAAAAGCGGCAGCGTGACGAGGCTGGTTGATTCCGTAATACCGGAACAAAGCACGCCGGTGCAGCACATCCAAGACCGCTCGATCCTCCCGCTTGTCCAGCCAGTGGGCCCCGGGAAAAGGGTCCGGCCATTTCACTTTCTGAATCTTCATAGGTCTTCTCGTCGCGCCGCGCCCCACTCCGCCAAACCTGCGTCGAGGCGGTACACGCCTCGACGGGAAAGAGCCGTCGCGTGCTCTGATTGCGTGGGGCGCAGTCTAGCGAGACGCCTTCGGCGCGTCAAGGAATTCGCAGAAATCACAGCCCGGCATGGCCGCAACCGAAAACGGCAGATGGCAAATGGCAAGTGGAACTTGTGCCGACGGACGTATGCTGTATGGAGGATTACAATACGGATGCGAACCAAAGGTGCATTTGAACAATCCAGGCCAGAGTGCCTGCCGCCGTCTGCCCTAATCCTCCTTGCGCCACAGGGCCGGTCAATTAGCATCAGGCTGTGCGCGAGTTGCTGGACCACGTTGACCGGAGCATTCAAACCCGCCGGCTGTTTCGCCCGGGGCAGCGCATCCTGGTGGCGGTTTCCGGGGGTGTGGATTCAATGGTCCTGCTGCACGTGCTGTACAAACTTGCGCCCAGACACGGCTGGGATCTGACGGCAGCCCATCTCAATCATCAGCTTCGGGGCCGGAGCAGCGATGCGGATGAGCGAATGGTGCGCCGCACGGCCCAGGGGCTGCGGGTGCCGCTGGTGGCCGGGCGGGAGGCGGTGGCGGAGCTTGCCCGCAGTCGAAAGCTTTCGCTGGAAATGGCAGCACGGCAGTTGCGTCACGGTTTTCTGGCCCGGACTGCCAGGCGGCGGCACATTCCGACCGTAGCGCTGGCACATCATGCGGATGACCAGGTTGAGCTGTTCTTCCTGCGGCTTTTCCGCGGCAGCGGGGGCGACGGGCTGGGCGGGATGAAGTGGCGGGCTCCGTCAGCGAGCGACGCGCGGATTCAACTGGTTCGTCCGCTGCTGGACCAGCCGAAGGCGGTGTTGGTTGAGTATGCCGGCCAGCATGGCATTCGGTATCGGGAGGACGCGAGCAACGCGGTGCTGGACTTTCAGCGAAACCGTATTCGGCACGGGCTGCTGCCGTTGCTCCGACGCAAGTACCAGCCGGGCCTGGATAGGACCATATCCCGCGTGATGGACATCGTGGGGGCGGAGGCGGAGTTTGTGGGGAGGGTGGCGGAGGAGTGGCTCGAGGGGAAGGGAAGTCCGAAGGCCGAAGTCCGAAGGCCGAAAGAAGGCCGAAGACCGAAGTCCGAAGAGGAGAGAGCCACTTGGCAGCGGTGCGTCCATTTCGACCAATTGCCGATAGCGGTGCAGCGACGGTGTGTGCAGGTTCAACTGGTGAGGTTGGGAATCGTGCCGGATTATGAGTTGGTGGAACAATTGAGGACAAACGTGGATCGGCCTTTCGGGATCAGCGCGGCGCAGGCTCCTGGCGGAGCCAAGGCACGCAGGGGAGGCCAAGAGTCCACAGGGGGGGCCGCTCGTCGGACAGGGGGGACGCCCTTCCTACGTTATGCGTTTCGCGATGCCTTGGGCTGGGTGCATTTGCAGGTCCGTTTGCCGGAGGAGTCTAGCTCTAGCTCGGCGGAGATTGAGTTAGCAGGCGGGGCGGGAGAGGTCGAGTTCGACGGGTCGAGAATCTGGTGGCGGATCAATTCGAGGGGAGCGGCCGCACAGCCTAAAGCCCGGCTGCGGCGGGAGTGTTTCGACGCGGACAAGGTGGGTTCGCCAGTCTGGTTGCGGCATTGGCAGCCGGGAGACCGATTTCAACCCATCGGCATGGCATGCCCCGTCAAGCTGCAAGACCTTTTTACCAATCAGAAGGTTCCCCGAGCGGGGCGGCGGCGGCTCATCGTGGCTACGACAGCGGATGGGGTCGTATTCTGGGTGGAAGGGTTGCGGATTTCGGAACGGTTCAAGCTAACAAAACGAACGATTCGCCGCTTGCAATGGCGCTGGAAGCGGCTTTAATTGGCCTGGTTGCGGCTTCCGACCGTCAATGGTAGACTTGCCGCAGCCGGCGTAACGATGCCAGACGATAACAAATATAGCGGTGACGACAAGAACCCCAGGAAGGCTGGAGAGTTCAGGGTGCCGCCGCGTACTTGGGTGGTATGGATCGCGATTGTCGGCGTAATTGTCCTGCTCATGCTGTTCAAGGATCGCATGGAGCCGCCGGGCGATCTCCTCAGCCAACCCGGCTTCCAGCGGGTGGTGGAGTCCAACCAGATTGTCCAGGCTACCATCAACTACAATCCCCAGAGCTCGGATCTGAGGGAGGTTACCGGCAAATACTGGAAGCTGGAGAACGACCACAAAGTGGAGGCGCCGTTCCGCGCGCGGGTGCGGCTCCTGGCCGATCTGGAGAAGAAGCTGCTGAGCATGCCGCAGGTGGATGTACGCGAACCGAACACGATGCTCTTCAGCTTCATGCTCAGCGTTCTGCCGATCATTATCATTGCGGCGCTGATCTGGTTCTTCTTCATCCGCCAGATCAAGATGGCGGGCAAAGGGGCGTTGAGCTTCGGCAAGAGCAAGGCGCGGTTGCTGGCCAAGGAGCGGAACAAGACGACCTTTAAGGACGTGGCTGGGATCGAGGAAGCCATCGAGGAGGTTTCTGAGTTGGTGGAGTTTCTCAAAGACCCCAAGAAGTTCCAGCGCCTGGGGGGGCGCATCCCGAAAGGCATATTGATGATCGGCCCGCCGGGCACGGGCAAGACGCTCTTGGCGAAGGCCATCGCGGGTGAAGCCGACGCGGCGTTCTTCAGCATCAGCGGGTCGGATTTCGTCGAGATGTTTGTGGGCGTGGGTGCGAGCCGTGTGCGCGACATGTTTGAACAGGCCCGCCGGAACACGCCGTGCCTGGTTTTCATTGACGAGATTGACGCCGTTGGCCGGAGCCGGGGGCACGGGTTAGGGGGCGGTAACGACGAACGGGAGCAAACGCTAAATGCGTTGCTGGTCGAGATGGACGGCTTCGACACGCAGGAGGGCATCATTATCATCGCGGCCACAAACCGGCCGGATGTGCTGGACCCGGCGCTGTTGCGTCCGGGCCGTTTCGACCGCCAGGTGACAGTAAACCTTCCGGACGTGCGCGGTCGGGAAGCCATCCTGAAAGTGCACGCCAAGAACGTTAAGCTGGCGCCTTCGGTTGACCTGTCGGTCATCGCGCGGGGCACACCGGGATACTCCGGGGCCGAGCTGGCCAACCTGTTGAACGAGGCGGCGCTGCTGGCGGCGAGCACCAACAAGAAGGCGGTGGGCATGGAGGAGTTGGAGGAGGCCCGCGACAAGGTGCGCTGGGGCCGCGAGCGCCGGAGCCTGGCCATGACCGATGAGGAGAAGAAGTTCACCGCCTGGCACGAAGCCGGCCACGCCCTGGTCAACGTGATGCTTCAGCACACGCATCCGCTGCACAAAGTGACGATCATTCCCCGCGGCCAGTCGCTCGGCTCGACCATGTCGTTGCCCAAGACGGACGTGCTCAACCGCCGGCGCAAGGAAATGCTGGACATGATCGCGGTGATGATGGCCGGCCGCATCGCCGAGGAAATCGTCTCGGGCGACATCTCCAGCGGCGCCGCCGGTGACATTCAGCAGGCGACGAACATGGCGCGCGCGATGGTCACGCAATGGGGCATGAGCGACCGGCTCGGGATGGTGCAGTATGGCGATGATGACGAGTATGTCTTCCTCGGCCGTGAGGTCAGCCGGGCCAAGGTCTATAGCGAATTCACGGCGCAGGAGATTGACGGCGAGGTCAAGCTCATCATTGACAGCGCCTACAAGACCGCCAAAGACATCCTGACGACCAATATCGAGAAACTGGAGCTGATCGCGAGCTCGCTGCTCGAATACGAGACGCTGGACGGGCAGCAGGTCGAGGAGATTGTGCGGACGGGCAAGTTTACGGCCCCACCACCCGCACCCCAGGTGGAACCGCCACATGGCGCGCCCGCCGGCACACCCCTGCCAGAAACACCAACCAAACC
>Ga0326728_10021544_pt1 | contig 12098 bp, 9 predicted proteins | sample MB3enrmetagenome_FD_207602 | JGI IMG/M metagenome (GOLD analysis project Ga0326728, IMG submission 207602) | Lab enriched peat soil microbial communities from McLean, Ithaca, NY, United States - MB31MN | ecosystem: Environmental > Terrestrial > Soil > Wetlands > Peat | place: USA: New York...
CTCTAACACAAGAGAGGAGCAGGGAAATGTGGACGTGGACTTCGCTAGAGACACTTTGGCAGGACTTCCGCTACGGCCTGCGAATGCTCCGCAAGGATCTCGGCTTCACCGCCGTTGCGGTGCTGACGCTGGCGCTGGGGATTGGCGCCAACACCGCCATCTTCAGCTTAGGTAATGTCTTCATGTTTCGTCTGCTGCCCGTGAAAAACGCCGGCCGGTTGGCCGTGGTGGCCGTGAAATACCACGCCGACGACGATCCCGGCCAGATCTCTTATCTGGATTACCAGGATTACCGTAAGCAGAACGACGTTTTCACGGACATGACCTTCTACGACCTCGATCTGTTAGGACTCGGCTATCAGGGGCATGCCGACCGCGTCATCATGGCTTATGTGCCGAGCAACTTTTTCACCATGCTCGGGCTTCATCCCGCGCTCGGGCGGCTGATCGCTCCCGGCGAAGGCGATGAACCGAAAACGGGACCGGTGGTGGTGCTCGGTCACAGTTATTGGCAGAGGCGATTCGGCGGCGATCCGAACGTGATCGGGCGCAGCGTCACTTTGGACGGGCAATTGGTGACGGTGATTGGCGTGGTGCCGAAAGAGTTTAACGGACCTTACAATATTGTTGAACTGGACGCCTACGCCCCCATCGGGATGTATGGAAACACCGATTTGTTCACAAACCGGCGTGAAACGGAGTTGCGCGTCTTGGCCAGCTTGAGGCCCGGCGTGACCACCAAGCAGGCTGAAACTGGTCTCAACGTCGTTGCTCAGCGGCTGGCGAAACAGTATCCTGAATCCAATCAGGGACAAATCGTGCGCGTGATTCCGGAGCGTCTCGCCCGCCCCGAACCCGCGGTGGAGAATTACATGCCGCTGGTGACCACGATCTTTCTGGTCATGGTGGGGCTGGTTCTGCTGGTGGCTTGCTTCAACGTCGCCAACCTGCTCCTGGCACGCGCCGCGGCGCGCGAAAAGGAGATCGCCATTCGCGCCGCTATAGGGGCCGGCCGCGCGCGTTTGATTCGGCAGATGTTGACCGAGAGCTTCGTTCTGGCGGTAGCCGGCGCGGCGGGCGGCGCGCTGTTGGGGAATTGGGCGATCAGGGGCCTGGAAAAGTTGCGGCCGCTGGGCGATTTCGCGCTGCGGCTTGACTTCAGGTTTGACTGGCGTGTCTTCGCTTACGTCACGGGCGTCACTTTGCTGGCGGGAATCGTAGCCGGACTGGCGCCGGCGCTGCGCACCTCTCGCACCAACCTGAACGCCACGCTGCGCGAAGGAGGACGTGGTCTGGTTGGCGCAACGCGGCGCCACGGGCTGCGCAATGGGCTGGTGATAGCGCAGGTGGCTGGATCGTTGATCGTGCTTGTCGCCGCAGGCCTCTTCACGCGCAGCCTCAAGAACGCCGAAGCCGTAGACCTCGGATACGATACGCACCACGTCCTGAATGTAAGCCTCGACCCCAAGCTCCAGGGCTACGACCAAGCGCACGCGGAGGCTTTCTTTCGTGAATTGCTGAGACGGGCGAAGGCCCTCCCCGGCGTCGAGTCAGCCAGCTTAGCTTTCTCAGTTCCCTTGGGCTATTACAACGATGGCAGCAGCGTGTACGTGGAGAACCAAGCCCCCCAGCCGGCAGACAAGCGGCTCCCCGGCGCGGGCTACAACTGCGTGACCCCCGATTATTTTTCTGCCATGCGAATGAAGATCCTCCGAGGGCGTGCTTTTACCGAAGGCGACACCAGCACTTCCCAACCGGTCGCCATCGTGAATGGGACGATGGCCGAGCGGTTTTGGCCGCACCGGGACGCGATTGGGCAGCGGTTTGGCCTGGAAGGTCCCCCGCGACCGGTTAAGTCGGGGCCTCAAGGCGGCTCGTATCCATGGGTGACCGTGGTCGGGGTGGTGCGAGACGCCAGAGTTCAGGGCCTCCTTGACGCGCCGGGGAATTTCTTCTATGTTCCACAGACGCAAAACTACAAATCGACCCACGTCCTGCAATTGCGCACGTTGGTGCCGCCGCAATCGTTGATCGCTCCGACTGAGGCCCTGGTGCGCGAGCTGGACCCGAATCTGCCGGTCTTCGACGTGATGACCATGGAGCAGGCCGTCGCCGGCGGCAACGGTTATTTTCTCTTCAAGATGGGCGCGGGCTTTGCCTCATCCCTCGGCATTCTCGGCTTGATCCTGGCGGTGGTGGGGGTCTACGGCGTGGTTTCCTATGGCGCCAGCCAACGCCAGCATGAGATCGGGATTCGCATGGCGCTTGGGGCGCGGCCGACGGGCGTCCTGGCGCTGATCATTCGCCAAGCCGTGATCCTGGTTGGGGCCGGGATCGGCGTCGGAGTGCTCGCAGCGCTCGGCATTAATCGCCTGCTGCTAAGCCTGCTGGTCGGCGTGAGTTCTTCCGACCCTCTCACACTTGTCAGTGTTTGCGGACTGATGCTGGCCGTAGCGCTGATCGCTTGCTACATTCCTGCCCGGCGCGCCACGAAGGTTGATCCCCTGGCGGCGCTACGGCACGAGTGATTGACGATGTTCGATTAACGATTGGCGATTGCACGGAACGCATGAAATCGTGAACCCTCTCCGAGGTGAGAGGGTGGCGCGCGATGGCGCTTTCATCAGCCGTCGCGGGCCGGGTGAGGGGTCGGTTCCGCGCTGCGGCTCCGCCGCTGACGTGTGGCCGCCCAATTCCATAGCCTTTCATTCCACTTGACGATCTCCGGGACCCGGCGTAAGCTTTTCCCATCGACATCGATGGGAAGGTCGATGACCAAAAACCGAAAAGAACAACTACTGGGCAAGCTGGACCTGCTGGTGCTGCGCACCCTCGCTTGCGGCGAAAGCATGCACGGGTATGCCATCGCGGAGCGAATCGAGCAGCTCTCCGACAATGTGTTTCAGGTAGGCGAGGGATCGCTTTATCCGGCGCTGCACCGCATGGATGAGTCAGGCTGGATTCGATCCGAGTGGCGGCCGTCAGACAACAACCGGCGAGCCCGCTACTACCGCATCACCGCCGCCGGACGGCGACAATTGGCGGAAGAAGAGAGCGAGTGGTTGCGCGCCGCAGATGCCATGACGCGGGTGCTGAAGCTGGCATGAACTGTAGGGGCGGTTCGCGAACCGCCCCTACATAGGCTGAATAGGACAGCGCAAGGAGACCCGATGGCGTTTTGGCGGCGATTCTCGAACATCTTCCGGCCCGCGCGCCTGGAGCGCGAGATTAGCGACGAACTCGAGTTCCATCGAGAGATGCGGATGCGCAGCTTGCAGGAGCGCGGACGCAGTGCGACCGAAGCGGAAGCGGAGGTGAAGCGTCGCATGGGGAATCCCTCTGTGACCAAAGAGGAGATGCGCGACGAGCGCGTCGTGCAGTGGCTGGCGTCGTCTATTCAAGACCTACGGCATGGGCTGGTGCTGATGCGGCGGGACCCGGGGGTCTCCGCCCTCATCGTGCTGGTGCTGGCGCTGGGAATTGGCGGCAACGCGGCGGTTTTTACGCTGCTGAAGGCCGCCTTCCTCGATCGCTTGCCGTTTCGCGATGCCGGACGGTTGGTGACGATCATCGAGAACGACGGCTGGATCCCAACCGTGTCCGAGTTTCGCGAGATTCAGCGCCACACCCGGACGCTGGAAGGAATGGCCTTCGCCGAGTACCGGAACATGCAACTGAGCGGCACAGGCGAGCCGACGCGAATATTTGCCGCGCGCGTGACGGCCTCCTTCTTTCCGCTGCTGGGAGTGAACGCCGCGCAGGGACGGACCTTCGTTGAAGACGAGAACCAGCCGGGCCGGCCGCAGGTGGTCATCCTCACCGATCGCTTCTGGCGTTCGCGGCTAGGGTCAGACCCGCGCGTGCTGGGGCGAACGCTGCGCCTCGATGGCCAACCGGCCGTGGTGGTGGGCGTGCTCCCGCCCGGTTTTCATTTTGACTATCCCACGTTGGGCGCCACCGAGCCGATCGACCTCTATGCTCCCTACCCGATTGAGGTTTCCCTTCCCTTCGAGCGCGCCGCCAACGGCCAGGGCGTGCCGGTTCGCGTGCTGGCGCGATTGCGCGAAGGCGCCACACTGGAGCAGGCGGAGTCCGACCTCTGGGATACAGCTCTTGTTTTGGCTCGCGAGAACACTTCTCCCTTCCCAGGCCACCCTCACGATCCCGCCACGTTCGCGTTCGACGTCATTCAGCTACGACACGCCATCGTGGGGAACCAGCGATCTCTGCTTTGGCTGCTGCTCGGAGGAGTAGGGGTGCTGCTGCTGATCGCCTGCGCGAACACAGCGCAACTGCTCCTGGCGCGATCGCTGCGGCGCGGGCGCGAAATCGCGGTGCGCTCCGCGTTGGGCGCCAGCCGCCTGCGGCTGATCCGGCAGTTTCTGTTGGAAGGGCTGGTGCTGGCATTATGCGGGGGCATTGCAGGCCTGTTCCTGTCAGGATGGCTGGTGCGCGTACTCATTCACTTGCTGCCGGTGCGCAGTCCTCTGCTCGCATCCGCGCGTGTGGATGGGCGCGCCGCCGGATTCACATTGGCGATCTCGATGATTTCGGCGCTTGTGTTCGCCATCATTCCCGCCTTGAAGGGCAGCCGCTGGACGCCGGGGCCGAGCCTCAGCGCGCACTTCACTGCGGGCGGAGGAAAGCGCTGGCGCAACGCGATGATCGCCGTCGAGGCGGCACTCTCGGTCTTCCTGCTGTGCGGCGCGGGCCTGGTGACGCAGAACCTGCTGAATCTGATTTCCGCTCCGCTGGGTTTCAATCCCGAACATGTCCTGGCGATGCGGCTCCAATTGCCCTTCGGAAAGTTGGAGCAGCCGGACCCGAGGGCCGGCAAAGTGCTCCGGTCCTACGTGGACAAGATCGAAGCCATCCCGGGAGTCGAAGCCGCAGCGACCATCACCGGGCCGCCGCTGCGTCCGGCGCGCGGGGGTGGGCCGGTGCCGCTTATCGGAGTGGCCGACCCCGGCACGATCGCGTGGTCCCATCAGATCACGCCGGATTATTTTCGCACTCTGGGCATTCCCATGTTCGCCGGACGTACCTTTAGCGTGAGCGACGCCGGGCCGAAGCTCACGGTGGTGATTGTGAACGAAGCGTTCGCCAGCCATTTTGGACTGGGACCAGACGTGGTGGGCAAACAGATCCCCGACACGGAAGGACCTATCACGGTTGTCGGCTTGGTAGGCACTGTCCGCACACGCGGGCTGGAGACCCGGCCGTTTCCCGAATGTTACTATTCGGCACAGCAACTCTCGTGGCCCAATGTGTATTTGGTGGTGCGTTCGGTGCTTCCGCCGGGTTCGCTGTTAAAGCAGGTGAAGGCGGCGATTACATCCATCAACCCCGATCAGTCGGTCTTCGGCGTCGAGACCATGGATGAACTGGTTGCCGATTCCGAGGTCCAACCCCGCTTCGAGGTGTATTTGATTGGCGTATTTGCTCTGCTGGCGGTGGCCATGGCGGCCGCGGGAATGTTCAGCGTGATTTCGTTCCTGGTCTCCCAGCGCACCAGCGAAATTGCCATCCGCATGGCGCTGGGCGCGGGCCGTGTTGCTATTTTCAGGACCGTGCTGGCGGCTACGAGTCTTTGGGTGGGTGCGGGTCTGGCCGGAGGCCTTTACCTTGGTTTTGCAGCCGGCAAAACCATCCGTTCGCTGACCGACACAGAGGCACTGGCCTCTCCCGCAACGTACGGATTGGTGGCGTTGTTCTTTCTGGCGGTGACCTTAGCCGCCGTTTACCTGCCCGCGCGCCGAGCCACCCGCCTTGATCCCGCGGCGGCACTGCGCTGCGAGTAGGGGGACGGCTTGCCGTCCCCTTTCTTGCGACCGGGTAGGGCAAGCCCTACCCCTACGTTCCCAGGAACATGACGTGGACGTAGGTGCCCAGCCTCACGTTGTAAGCAAGGTACCAGCCGATGTGATCGGGATCGTCGTAAATGATGATTTCATCGGAGTCCCAAAGCCAGCCGTTGCAGAAGCCAATATCGTACGGGGCAACGCCAAAAAAGAACCCGCCAAACCAGAAGCGGTCCGGGCCGCCGCCCCCAAGGTGCCAGACGTGGCGAGGGCCGAAGCCGCCCGTAAAATGGCCGTGCTCCCAAGGACGATCGAGGTGGTAGTGCGCATCATTGCGGCCGGTATCGTGGCCGACCCACTTATTGCCGCGATCGACGTGAGGAACGTTCGGGTGGCCGGCCTTGTCGCTGTAATTCCGTTTTTCCACGGCGGGATGCGGGTTCCCGCGCACCGGCGCCGGGCCGCGAGTTGGAGCGGCACGGACGCCGCCTCGTTCCTCATGTTGCCCGCCTTTTTGACCAAAGGCTGCGAGCGAAATCACTAACAGGGCTACGAGAAGTCCGATGTATTTTTTCATGTTCATCTCCATGGGTTGGGTTGGTCAAGTCTCGTCAGCACTTCTCCTGGTAGGAGCATCCCTTGTGGTGGCCCGCGGCGGGCGGCCACAAGGCCCGCCCCTGAGGGTTTATCTAAGCGTGAGCACCGCCGATGCGGTTAATCAAGTCGAGCTGCTCCTTGCGATTCCCGGCGCCGATGGTGAAGGCGTGCAGCAGGTCGAGCGAGAGGGCGTATTCGAGCGCCTCGTCCACACGCGTTCTCATATCACCTTGGCCGAGGATCTTCATGCCAACAATCGCCTTGCCGGATTGACGCCCCTCTCGCAGCGTTGCCACGACGGTGCTAGGGTGTGCATCCATATGCGAGCCGATCGGGTTCACGCGCGAGAGCATGACCTGGACCCAAGGAGATTTCGCCGCCGCGCGAAGCGCGCCGATGCTGTGGCAGGAGCAGCCGTGGGCACGCACAATTCCCTTTTCCTGCGCCTCTGAGATGGCGTCCATGGCACCCCGGCTCTTCTCAGTCCAGTCGTCGTCCGTCAGGCAGTGCATCATGAGAATGTCGATGTAATCGGTGCCCAGTTCCTTGCGGAAGCGGTCGATGTCCGCCCGCATTCCTGCCGCATCGCGCGCCCAGGATTTCGACATGACGGTGATCTTTTCCCTGGGCAGTTTCTTCAAGGCTGCCGCCACGTGCGCATGCGTCCCATAGGAATCCGCCGTGTCAAAGAAACGCAGTCCATGATCGTATCCCTGCAAAAGCAGATCGGCAAGGCCCTGGACGCCCAAGGCCGATTGGTTGGAGCGGTGATTGAAACCCATCGTCCCCGTTCCGCAGGCCAGGCGCGACGTCTTGAGGCCGGTCTGGCCAAGGGTGACGGTATCGGAGGCGCTGAACTTTCCTGCCGCAGCAGGCAAGGCCTCGACCCACGATTTCGAAGTCAACCACGTCCCGGCAACGCCTGCCACCGACTTGGCCAGGAAATCTCTACGCCTCATGGATGCACCTCCAGAAGATCTAGATTACTGCCACTTACATTGTTCGATCAGAAATAGCCTAAACCCCGAATCCCGTCAGTCAACTTTACCATGGCCGGCCTGCGGGGGCAACCAGCGTTGCGAGCTGGCCGTACAGTCCTGAGCGACTGTGGTGAATCTTTCGTTCGCGCGCCTCACCACCACGTGGGCACGGGCTTTCCCTCGATCCTTAAAATCGCCTCCTGCCCGGGAGCGCCGATGCGGTGCATCGCGATGGCCTGCTGGAGCGCGGGGAGTGCGTCTCTCGCCTCGGGTCCGATGTCTCCCAGAGCGGTGGCGATGCTGCTCAGCACGAGCCCCTGCTCGTCCTTGGCCAGCAGCCTGTCTGCCAAGGGGCCTACCGCCGTCCGCGCCGCCGGGCCGATGGCCCCCAGCGCGTCGGCGACCGGGGATCGAACATAAGCCACCGGGTCCTTCAGCGCCGCAATCAACTCGGGCAGGGCAGGAGCAGCCGCTGGTCCCATGGCCTTCAATGCAAGGGCAGCCAGGTCGCGCACCTGAGGGTTGGAATCAGCAAGCGCCTTCCCCAAGGCAGGAACCGCCGCGGCGCCTTTCCGCCCAGTCTGAGAGAGCGCCCAGGCTGCGGCCGCACGAACCTGAACCTCGGGATCACCCAGGGCTGCTGCAAGCTCTCCGGCGGCTGCCGCTCCGTCCTCGCCAAACGCGCCGATGGCTCGAATCGCGGCAGCCCGAGCCTCCGGGCCCGCCTGCTTGAGCTTGTCACGATAAGCCGAAAGCGGAAGCCCTCGGTAAACGGCCACTCCAGCGGGGGCTGGGGAAGCCACGGACGGCGGTTCCGGCGTCAGTTGCGGCGTCGTCTCGGCCTCCGCCTCGCCGGCAGATTCCGGCACCTTCTCCAAAACCACATCATTGATTCCCAAGTTGTACCCAGCGGAGCGCTCCTCCTTTCCAGTGCAAACGAAACTGAGCGTGTGTCGTCCCTTGCTCAGAGTGAACCAGCCGAGGGGCCTGTCTTGTGCGACGTAAACTTCCGAAAGATAGTTGTGGTAAATCTCCGGACCCGGCGGCGGAATCTCGGAGGTTGCGGGCTGGCGCTTGTCCAGATTCGCTGGTTCATCGTCCACCAAGGCCGTGTAATCTCCATAATCAGGTCCCCGCGCGAGGAGCGCCACAAGCTCGTAGCGGCCTGCCTCGGCGATATCGATAGGCACGTTGATTCTTGCGCCTTTGCCCTGGCCTTGGAAGAAGAGCAGGTCTTTGGCCCAATCGACTTCCCGCTGAACGGACGCTTTTCCATTCTCAGTCGTTACGTCCTTGATGGAGTCCTCGACCGCCAACTGCGTGGCGTTGCCGAGCGGCAGCCGCTCTTCACCAAACGGTGGCTCCGGCAAATCCTCGTTCACGCCCTTCTGGTACCAGAAGGCGACGCTGGAAAAATAGTCGGCGCGTTCTTCGAAGCCGGAGCGAACAGTTCCGTCGGAGTTGTAGGTCCACCCGGCGTGCTCGATGCCCGCCCAGAGCGACTTGGTAAACGGTATAGGATCGGGAACATGCCATCGGTAAGCGCCAAGCCTTTGCCCCGGGAGTTCCCCTCCCGAGATGGGACTGCCGCTCCAAGGCCCCGTGAAATCGCGCAGGCCCCAGCCTTCGCTGAAATAATCCTCGGTGCCGGTCCCATAAATCTGCGGGTGCTTTGCTCCATCCACGTAGAACAAGTCATCGCCTTCGCCAAACCATCCCACGGCAGTCTCGATCACATTAAGCACCGTGCCCACGTAATGCCCGGTTCCCCGGATATTGAGGAATTCATAATTCCGGCCCGGGGTTGCTGGACGCTCCTGCCGGTAGTAGGCGTGGAAGTAAGCGAGGTCTTTCGGCCAGGCCGGCCACTTCTGAAAGTCAACGTGGTAGTAGAAAGATCGAACCGGCCGATTCCCCTCATTGGTCACCGTGATCTTGCAGGATTTTTGAAAGGGCATCGGCCAGTAGCTGTTTTTCGCTCGCCCCAACGAACTGTCCTCAACCATAGCGGAATTGAGATCCATTTCCATGCCGTGCCCGACGCCGAAGAAATCACCCAGGGGCGAGTCCACGCTCGGCGTCTTTTTCCCGTCATAGTAAGCGCGCACGCGAAGCAGGCGCGGCCAGCAATATTCGTTGTCCGCTACGGTTAACCAGATATGCGTCACCGCGCCGGGACCCGCAAGGTCGGCCATCACCAGTGTCTGGCCCGGCATGATGTGTTTGCTGTCGTCGTTGCTGAAGACGTAGCGGTTGTCGCTGGAAACGCGCCCCGCCGAGAAGTTCTTCAAGCGAGCCAAGCCGAGAGAGTCGAGGAAATCATTCCCCGGGGTCTGCGCTGAGGCAATTCCCGCGGCGAAAAGAAGAATGACGATCGGCAGTGATCTCATGGTGCTCCCTTCCCCTAGTGGTTGTGGACATTCCGGAGCCTGTCATGCTGAGCGCAGCGAAGCATCTCTGCAGTTCAGCGTAGGTCTGTGGACCCAAAAAGTAACTGCGGAGATTCTTCGCTTGGCTCAGAATGACAAGCGAAGGACGCTCGAGCCCTTGCTTTGCGCTACGCATCGGTCCCATAATCTGACCGTGCCAATTTGTAAATCAGGTCACCAAAGGACAGTTCGAATGTCGAGCAATAACTTATCACGCCCGCGCAATCTTTTGGGCGGAATCTCGCGTCGTGATTTTCTGGGAGGCGCCACAGCTATGGCCTTAATGAACTCATCACTCGCCGCGCAGGAGCAGGCGAATTCGGTGCACGGCCCGGTCCTGGCTTACGTCGGTACATACAGCTCGCCGCAAGGCCCCGAGGGAAGCAAGGGGTACGGGCAAGGCATTTATCTGTTTCACATGAATCCTGCCACGGGAGCGCTGTCGCAATCCGCACTCTTTGCGGACGACTCGAACCCCTCCTGGCTGGCGTTCGATCCCTCCCGAACGCACCTGTACGCTGCGAATGAAACGGGTAATTTCGAAGGCGCGAACTCAGGCTCGGTAACCGCCTTTTCAATCGATCGATCGAACGGCCATCTCACGCGCCTCAACACGGTCAGCTCACACGGCACCGGCCCTGCCCACTTGAGCGTCCACCCTTCGGGCAAATACGTTTTGGTAGCCAATTACGCTGGAGGGACGGTAGCGGTCCTGCCGATCGGGGCGAACGGCGAGTTGGGCTCCGCCACGGACATTAAGAAAGACGAAGGGAAAGTGGGGCCGGAACATGCCGCTAGCGCCCCGCCTGGGAGCTTTGCCATCAGCGGCCACGAGGCTCCGCACGCGCACATGATCGAGGCCGACCCCTCGGGCCGATTCGTTCTAGTGAACGATCTGGGGTTGGACCAGATTTTGGTTTGGAAATTCGACGCGGAGAAAGGCACGCTGACCGCTAATCACCCGGCATCGGTCTCACTGCCGCCCGGAGACGGGCCTCGCCATTTCGCCTTCCACCCGAATCACCGCTGGATGTACTCGCTGCAAGAGGAGTCCTCCACGATGGTGGTCTATGACTTCGACGCCACACGCGGAACGCTGACCGCGAAGCAAACTCTCTCCACGCTGCCCAAAGGCTTCGCGGGAACCAGTTTCACTTCGGAAGTCCTGGTCTCGGCCGATGGTAAGTTCGTTTACGCCGCCAACCGGCTGCACGACACCATCGCGGTCTTTTGCATTGGACCGGAGGGCACGCTGACCTGGCGCAGTGAAGTTTGGACTCGAGGTGATTATCCGCGCAGCTTCAATATCGACCCCACAGGGAACTTTCTCTACGTCTGCAATCAGAGGAGCGACGCCATCACAACCTTCCGCGTCGATCGGGAGACCGGCAACCTGACGTTCACCGGCCACTACACCCCGCTGGGCACGCCGGCCATCATCATCTTCCTCCACTAGTTAGTGTCAGACCCTCGCGTCATGACGTAGACCAACTGAAAGAGGGTGAGGCCGCCGCTGGTCTTGATCCCCACCACATGTTGTTCCTGCTTTGTGCCGGCCTTCAGGACCTGTTCGCCGTTTTCCGGCTGGTCGTCCTCGCAGCCAAGCTCATCGGAGGAACTTCCGTTATTGTCCCCAATGGTTACTTTCGAGGAGCCCCTGCAATCCAACACCTTGCCGTACTTCGCCAGCGCTTTACGGTAGAACGCGGCGACTTTTTCGGGGCTGTCGTTCGACTCGAGCTTCAGCACTGCCAGCTTGAACCCCGAGTTACCGCCCCACAAGCCGAACTTGATTGCCGGACTGTCTTCGGACTTGTCCTTGTGTTCCCGCGCCCCCGGGTACAGCGGCAATCCCACATCCTTCGCCCCCGCGCGCTTGCTGGCGACAATTCCGAAACCTCCCTGGTCCATGTCGGAGTCGGTTTTGCCCGAGCCTTTTGTGTCTTGCGCTCCCAAAGGCATCGCAACCAGAAGAATCAGTCCAAGTATTACAACGCCAGAAAGCGCGCCCGCCCTGCGCCCAGTTATTCGGTCAGCCACACGATTCCATCGCATCATCTCCATTTTCGCCTCTCCTTTACCCACATGTACGCGACGCGAAGAGGCGAAGTTCCATGGAGAAGCGGGCTGAGGCCGAAATGCTTGCTGACGAAATTCCGTGTCACATCATCGAGGGCACGGAAGGGCGGGGCTTCAGCCCCGCCGTAGGAAACGGAAGAGATTCTGGGGGCTTTAGCCCCTGAAGCGACATGGCTTCAGGGCCTAAAGGCCCGCCAAGAACTTGCCGCGCG
>Ga0326728_10021545_pt1 | contig 12097 bp, 13 predicted proteins | sample MB3enrmetagenome_FD_207602 | JGI IMG/M metagenome (GOLD analysis project Ga0326728, IMG submission 207602) | Lab enriched peat soil microbial communities from McLean, Ithaca, NY, United States - MB31MN | ecosystem: Environmental > Terrestrial > Soil > Wetlands > Peat | place: USA: New York...
GGCGGCGCACCGCCGCCAACTTGAACTCTTTCGTGAACTTCCTTCGAGACAGACTCATGGCTCTCTTCTCCATTCAATGAAATCTGAGCCTTAACTGGTTGTCTCAATTTTGGGGGCCACTCCACTTCACGAAGGCTGTTGTCCTCTATCAAAGCAAGTTCTTTGCCGAGATGTTCCCGGAGGAGAACCGCCGCTTTGGCAACGTTGAATATGTAGATGCCGTACCTAACGACCGCGAGGGGAGTCTGCTGCGGATGAGGAAAGTGATGCTTTCCCGCAACGATCTTGTGGCCGCCGTCTTCATAGGTGGCATGGAAGGAATCTTCTCGGAGTACGATCTATTTCGGGAGTTTCATCCCGGCGCCGCCATCCTGCTTGTCCCTGCCGCTGGCGGGGCTGCACGACAGTTGGCGGAGCATCGAGGGATCACAAGTGATCGCGATCTGGAAAGTGTCGATTTTGCAGAGTTGTTTCACGTGCAGCTGAGAATCGCGCCAGATGAACCGAGGACGGCAACCTAGGGGAGGCTAATATGGCTAAGAAGAGAGTATTCGTTAGTTTCGACTTTGACAATGACAAGACGCTAAAGGACTTCATCATCGGACAGGCGAAACTTGAGGATTCACCATTTGAGGTTGCCGATCACTCGCTGAAGGAAGCGGCACCTGAGAAGGATTGGCTGGACAAAGCCACAGCGGCCATTAAGAGGGCCGACGTTTTCATCGTCATGCTCGGGCCGAAGACGAAAAAGGCGTCCGGCGTCCTCAAGGAAGTCAAAGTCGCGAACGAGCTGAAGAAGCCGAAGTTCCAGATTATCGGATACAAGGATGGCTCTTCGGATTGGGCTGTTCCAGACGGCGGACGGACGTACAGCTGGAACTGGGAGAACCTGAAGCGTCTCCTGGCCTGATGACCTTCGTTAGGGATCGCGTGGCAAAGGACATGTCCGTGGCGCGCCGCACGTTTTTTTCTTTTCATTACAAACCGGATGTGACACGGGCATGGGTGGTCCGAAATTCGTGGGTGACGAAGGTGGCACAGGGGGAGCGCGAAGATGCCGGTTTCTTCGATAGTTCCGTGTTCGAGGCCAAGCAACGGGAGAGCGACGATGCCCTGAAGCGCTTTTTGCGGGACGGGCTGAAAAATACAACGGTGACCTGTGTTCTGGTCGGCGCTCAAACCACCCTTCGCAGGTGGGTGCGTTACGAGATTTTTCGCAGCTTCATGCGAGGAAACGGCCTGTTCGCTGTGCGCATACACACAATCGCGGATCTAGATAGACGCCAAGCCACACGCGGTGGCGATCCGTTTGGCGATGTTGCCTTCACGGTGGACGGTGATCGGCTGAGGTTTAAGGAATACACGACCAGCGGCTGGAAGTACGCGGGTGATGTGGATTCGATGCCTCTGGTAGATGTAAAGTACGATTTAGGGAACCTTACTAACAATACGTTCTCAAGTTTATTCCCCATCTATGAGTGGGACACCGATGACGGCTACAATCATTTGGGCGACTGGATCTGGGAGGCTGCCGAGCAAGCCGGATTGTAAGATAGTCCATTGCGTCGCCTGCGTGTGGCAGCCGCGAAGCAACAGAAAAGGCTTCCCCGTCGTCTTGCCCTAGCATATGGTAAAGTACACTTCATTCACTGTCGTTCGTAGCCAGAGAAGTGCCCGTCGCTAGATGACTATCCTTTCGACTTCATCCAGAGAAATCTCATCCTGCCGCCGGTCGTAGAGCTTTGTTGTCCGCGGTGACTCGTGGCTGGCGATGTGCTGCGCGGTTTCAAGCTTTCCGCTGTTCTTCAGGTACGTCGTGATGCCGGTGGCGCGGAACGTGTGATTGCCGATCCTTGTCTTGATGCCGGCGGCACGGGCGCGCCGCTGGATCATCCGGTAGGCGTCCTGCTGCCACATGGGATGCTGTTTGCCGGTCTTGCGTCCGGTTGTACGGAACAAAGGCCCGTCCGGATCGGCGGCGATGCCGGCCACCGCGATGTAATCATCCAGGTATTGCTCCAAATTGTGATGGCAGGGAACCTCGTGCTCCTTGCCGCCTTTTTCATGCAGGCGGACCCATCCGCGGCGACCCTGCACGAAGTAGTCCCGGACCTTCATTTGCAGCACCGCGTTGACTCGGGCGAAGGTGAACACCATCACACCGATGAGCGCGCGATCGCGCAATCCGACAAGCACTGGTTGCTCTGACTCCGCGCCGTCCTGATCCGTCACTTTCGCCACAACTTCGATTCGGTCTAGCAGCGAGCGCGCCTCCTCGGCCGTGAGCACCGGCGTCTTCCCCTTCTTGAGGACGTACTTGGGGCCGCGGACGGCGTGGGCCGGGTTTACGTCCAAAATGTGGCCGGTTACGAGCCAGTCAAACAACATGCGGAGCGCGGCCAGATGCTGCTTGACGGTAGGTGCTGAGAATTCTCCCTGCAGCTCTTTGATGAACGCGGCCATGTGGAACGGCTCGACGCTGGCCAGCTTGCCGATATCGCGAGCAGCGCACCATTCGGCAAAGCGCCGCGTGGCGTTCAGGTACGCTTTGCGAGTGTGGTCGTTGTTGATCTGGGCGGTGAAGAATTCCAGTACGCGCTTTGCGGCTTTTGGCGTGGGCGTAAAGAGCGCTGCGGGCTGCAGCTCCGGGGCCGGGGCGGAAATCAATTCCGTTGTCATTTTGAGATCTTTCGCGGGTGCCCGTGGCAACGCTTGAATTTCAGGCCACTACCGCAATAGCAGGGTGCGCCCTGCGCCGTGTAGCGCTGCGCAATCTCACGCTTCAGGCGCGAGTTTTTCTTGACGATCTCCTGCACGCGGGCGGCGTCGGTGCCGGACACGGTCACCATGCCGGTGCCGGGGGTGCGCATCATGATCGCGGCCAGTTCGGCCGCGAGCCGCAAATATTCCTCGATCTGTGCATCCTGCGCGAGCGCTTGGCGGATGTTGTCGCGACATGGTCCATCGGGATTGTCAAAGTCGTAAACGGCTGTGTCCTCTGGCAGGAACAGCCGGGCGGTCTGCGGATCTTCCGCTATCGAAGGCGTGAGGTCGCGCCAAGAACCGTCAGCCGCTTCATAGACCGCGTGATGTTCGGCCTCGATGAAAACGCGCGGCCATTCCCAGACCGCCCAGCCGTAGCGAATTCGTCCGCCGTCCTTTTCCACCTTCTGGCGTACGTTCTCAAAACACTCCCGCGGCAAGCATCCGGGATCGGGTCTTATGGCGAGGCGCACCGGCTGTGCGCCTGGGCTGATCCGTTCGCAGAAAGCGCGCACATGCGGCGCGGTCGCCTCGGGCGGTCCGACGAGGATTTTGATGGGCGGTTCGGTGGCCGAGAAGGGAACGAACATAGAGTGTTATAAAGGACGTTATCACACTCTATATGGCTGGGCAAGATGTCATGACAACGACTTCCCCGACCCGAATTCGTACGTGCTATCCTGTCCACAAGGCAAGGATGGCCTTCAAATGATCGCACATAGGATCTGGGCTCAGCTTGGATGTCTGGCGCTGGTAGCATGCGCTTGCTGCCCAAGCGCAAATGCGCAGCGCAACATACTGGGCGCAATACGCCTACCCCAAATCAACGTGCCGCAAGTACGCATAAACGTACCTCGAATCAACGTACCGCAAGTACGCATAAACCTACCCCAAATCAATGTGCCGCAAGTAAGGCTCCCCTCTGTGAGAGTCCCAAGCGTGGCGACTCTGAGCGGAACTCTCCCGAGGGCGCTTCCGAACAGAAGCTGGGCGGGCAACCGAAGGGGTGGGGGCCTGTCACCTCAACAAAAGAGAGTTTTGTTCAAGTCCGCATCCCGAACAGCCGACATTTTGCCCAAGCTCTGGCCAGCGGAATGATCCAACCCCGCGGCGCGCCGGCACGGGGTAATCCTCGACCTTCATCCCGTTCGCCGCGCCGACACGAGAGAAGCTTCAGTTTTCGTGAGGCGACACCAACCAATAAGTAGGAACTCACGGAGCAGGACCCGTCCGGCTTCCGATAATCCGGCGCTATGTCGTCTGCCGTCCGCACTCCCAGCTTTGCTCGTATCACGGGCAACTCGTACGATGTTCGAACCAGGGACCCCCGGGTCAGAAGTCGGCCTCTGAGTCGGTCCGATGGCTGTGTTTGCACAACAGGGAACTTCGGCTGGCGACATCGCCATGTCCCTCAGGGTGGCACCGGATTCTACCGCCTCATTCCCATCGGTTCCGGCTGGTGAACCTGTTCGAAATGGCGCTGGGGCTCCCACGAAGCGCTCTTCTCCGATTCTGGCCGCGCCTCGGGTCGAGGGGCTGCGGGCGGGGCCTCCGAACGGGCGCGCACAGGACAGAAGTGCGATGCCGAGCGGCGTTCATCGACGCGGGCCATCTGACGCGCAAGCCTCGCGGCGTCGGGAGCGGTGTTTCTTGCGACAAACAATTCCGTCTTGTCGCGATGCCGGGTCAATGCAACGTAGCTCGCGGCGCTGCGCCAGTGTTCGGAATGGTAGAGATAGGTTTGATCGAGCGTGCGCCCCTGCCCCTTGTAGATCGTGCCTGCATAGCCGTGCCGGAAGTCCTTGAATCCTTCCGCGTCGAAAGTGACCCTCTGCCCCTTCCTGCCATCGAGCTGCACCGTGATCTCGCTCCGGCTGATGTGAACGACTTCTCCGGCCGTGCCGTTGAAAACCCCGCGTCTTTTGTCCGTCGCGGTGAACTGAACCCGATCACCGGTCGCGAAGCTCTTCTCGCCAAAGGAAGTCTCGAAGACATGGTCCTTTCCGAGGACCTCGCGCTGCCTCTGAACGGCGCGTAGATCGCGGTTGAGGAGATCGACGTCGGCATTCGTATAGGCGAAGACGAAGCGCGATTTTTCGGGGGCCGCTTGCGTATCCTTTGCCCAGCGCTCGACCAGGGCGGCGCGGGCTTCCTCTTGCGTGCGGCTCCAGTTGATCACGCCCTTCTGGTCGTAGATGGCTATGGCGTCGTGGAAATTCCCTTCGGCCATCATGGAGGCCGCCCGGCGGTCGTCCTGTTTGTGCTGACGCGTGACTTCGGTGAGGGCTGCCGCGCCGTGCTCGTCTTTCAGGGTTCCGAACATCCCGCCGCGTTCAATGCTGGAGAGCTGGCGGTCGTCGCCGACAAGAATCAGCTTGGTCCCGGCCTCATAGGCGTGAGAGGCGAGCGTCGCCATCATTTTGGTATCGATCATCGCGGCCTCGTCCACGATTACCACGGTCCACTGGTCCCAGTGGCTGCGCCGATTGTCGAGCGCGAAGATCTCGCTGTGAATGGTCGCCGCCCTTTGGAAGCCGTCGCGTCCCATATCCTGCGCGACCGCATTGGTCGGCGCCAGGCCGATCACGGAGTAGCCGGCGTCCTGGTAGGCGGTGCGGATGGCGTTTATGGTGAAACTCTTGCCCGTTCCGGCCTGGCCGTCGATCAGAGCCAGCCCTTCGGGTTTGGTTGCGTGCTCGAACGCGGCGCGCTGGTCCTGCCGTATCGTGTCGAACCGGTCGAGAGTGGCGGCGCGCTGATGATCGGTGATGCCGTGCCAGGAGCCCGCGGCCAGCCCCTTCATGTCGTCGAGGACTCGTTGCTCCGCGTCGAGAACCGTAGCCGTCGTGTAGCGGGTGACAGGCCCGTCGGGCCGGTCTGTCAGACGGACCACCTCGGGGTGCTGGAGGACCTGCTCTCCGAACTGGACGCGGGCGAACTCGGTCCGAATGGACTTGGCGAGCGCCCGTTCGAGGTCGGCGGCGGTGAAGGTGGAGCGCTGCCTGGTCATGGAGGCGAGCACCGCTTCCGGTTTGCGCGCGGCGATGGCGTCGCGCAGTTCGTTGGCATCCTCTCGCCGGAGGCAGACTACGCCGCCATTCTCTCGCTCGTACGCTTCCGCCCATTTCGATAGTTTGAGGTAGTTGGACTTCAGGTCGTAGGCGCGGCCGGTATCGGGGTTGATCTTGGAAGCCACGATGTGAATGTGGCTGTAGCTTTCGTCGTTGTGGGCGGCGAAGACGGCTTGCGCGTTCTCCATCCCAAGCGCCTTGAGGGCGCTCCTCGCGGTAGCCTCCATGTGCTCGCGCGTCGGCCGTTCGCCCGGCGGCCATGCGAGGGCGAGATGAACGCAGTCCTTTTCGCACTTGCGCGTCGGACTGCCCTGGTTGAGCGCATTGAACTCCATGATGCGGCGGGCAAGGTCCGCGTCCGCCGCGGTGCGGACCTCAAAACCGAAGCCGCTGCCGCCAATCCAGTCGACGCGGGTCGGCTGGCCGGGCGAAACGGTCTTGGGATCGCCGGTCGCAGGATCGCGCCCCTCCCCGAGGATGTAGCGGACCGCGCCGCTCACGCCCCGCCCGACCGTGATTCGTGCGATCACAAACCGATTACCCGCGCCATCGCCGCCTTCAGCATCGTGATGGTGTGCTCAAGGTCGCGTTGCTCAACCATAGTGCCCGTCGCGTTTGCATGACGGGCCAGTTGGTTGAGATTGTTGCCGATCGCCTGGAGCGCGTTGAGCAACGCCTTGGCCTCCGGGTTGCGACGCGTGGCCGCGACGACGGGAGGCCCCTTGCGCAGCGAAAGTTCGCGGACATAGTCGCTGAGTCTGGCGCCGCTCGCGGCGGCGGCGGCTTCGAGGTCTCGCCGCTCCGCAGGCGTAAGTTGGACGCGCAAGCCGGCCGTTCGCCGTTCACCGTGGTAGGACTGTTCATAGCGCGCCACGTTCTTGTTTTCCCCGGCAGGGCGAGATGAATTCCAACGGAATTCGCTATCTCGCTACTGTTCACAACGTCCTGCCCTGATTCGCCAAGTCCCTTTTCACGCTATTCGCTTGGACACCCGACAGACCAAGCACACGATCGCGTTCTTAGGCGTTCGTGCCGCATCACCAACGACGCTGCACGCGCGTGCGCTTGATGCTCAACTGGATGTATGGGTCCGGCTGCGCAACGAGGGCAGCAGGAAAAAAAAGAGATGCGCGCCGTAGCGCCTCGTCCCGTATGCGCGGACGGAGGGCCGACCCCCAAAGACGAGAGCGGTCGGTCAGAGATTGCAGTCGAGTGGCTCCTCTCGCCGTCGCCATGAGAGCGCAAGAGCCACGGCGGTACGGAGGCCTAACGCGTCCGTGCCGAAACATCTGAGATGAAGGAAAGTCTGGAAAAGAAATCGCCCGCCGAAGCCGAAGCTCCAGCGGGCGGCGTGGCCGGCTACTCGCCGGACGATTGTTCGTCCTCTGCCGGTTCGGCTTCGTCGTCACCCGACTGGGCCTGACGGTCAGCGGCGCGGAGCTTGGAGATCTCCGTGTGGGCCTGGTCGGCGACCTTCGCCAGCGCGAGAAGGTCGTCGGGGTAGAAGGTGTCGCTGTACTTGCGCTTGCCCTTGTCGTCCTTGTAGCTGCGCTGGAACGTTGCCGAGTAGGAGGCGCGTCCGTCTTTCTCCTTGCGCCAGATCGACGCCGTGACCGGGAAGCCGATCTTTGCGACGGGTTTTGATGCGTTAGACATGGTGTTTCCTTTCGTGTGTTGCCGACACGGGATTGTGTCAGTGATGCAAGGAAGCGGAATCCTGAAGCGGCTGCGATCAATCGTTGCCGCGCTCCTTGGAGCGTGTCCGAAAAGCACGTTCGTCTTCGCCCTGGCGAAACGAACGCTGCCTTTTCGGCGGCGCGATTGAACGCATAAGCCGCGATGGGATTCACGCTTGCATTCACTGGCACTGGGAACCCGTGTCCGGAACTAACACGCGAAGGAAATTCCTGTCCATCAAATCCACCGTCTGCATCGCCTCGTATTCCCGGCCGCAGGGTCGAGTGGAAAAAAGAAAAGGCCCGCCACTGCGACGACAGGGATCGCCGAGAAGCCGAGGCGACAGTTGTACAGTGATCACCATGGGCGGCTCTTCGAACCCATGCGTGGGTCGTGATAACTCTCGTCGAGTGAAACGGCTCCGTTCAGCAGACGGGCGTGTATCCGGCGCGCCGCGGACTCCGGGACGGAATAGACGGTGTGCGCCTTCTTGCGCCCCATCCGTATCTTAAGGACGTCGGCGTCGTCCTTCACCAACTTTCGCACGGTCTCCCGGCCGAGGCTCCAAAGGCGCGCGAGTTCGCCGACCCGGTAGTGCTTTTCGAAGGTCGCGGTGTCGTTTTGCATGGTGCACCATCAAAGGATCGAGGGCTCCTCGCACCGGGGCCGCCGCGTGCATCGCGATTGGTTTTGCAGCCGCTCGTTCCAATCCTTAAAACCCGCCGGTTCCTGACGCCGGAAGTTGAGGTCAGCACGTTGGACGACTTCAAATGCGCCCTTGATCATCTCAGCCAAGCCCCTGCCCGCCGCGTCGGCGTCGGTCGCCGCGACGACTTCCGCTCCCGAAGCAAGCAAGCCTATTTGCGCCCGAAGCAACTGGAGTTGCAATGGACTTGGCCTTCCCGACAGCGACGCATATCGAGCGTGCCCGTCCGGAAAGAGAACGGAATGCGAGAGCGCATCGATCGCGCTCTCGCAGATAATCAGCCGCCGGTCGTGCTGGCTTGTTTTCGACAGCCAGAGACCCTTGGTCCCGCCACGGGCAAAGCCCTTAAAATCGAAGTTGCGAAGCTCGAATCCACAGACACCCTGATGGTCATAGTGAGGGAAGACCGCATTGGCATGGCTGTCCATCTTGACTCGTCCGTCGAAGCGCCAGTATCGCAGCGTGAGCGCCGGGATCGCGCGTTCGTACTCAAGGTAAGGATGCCGGTGCGCCACGACCATCAGCTCATACCGACGCTGCACGGATGCGCGGTCTTTCGCGACAGCCAGGGGTTCCGGCAGCATAGGAGCGGCCGGAGCCTGCCCCTGCCAGGCGCGCAATTCGCGCCGGATCGCGCCCAGCGTCATTCCCTTGCGATTGCGGATGAAGTCGATGATCGTTCCCGAATCGTCATCCGCCCTGAAGGAATAGAAGGTGTAGTGTCCGTCGGGCTGCCGTGAGATCACGATCTTGTCGCCGTTCGCTTGTCTCATGACGGCCGACCCGCGCCAGCTTTCCTTTCGGTCGAGCCGGTAGCCCTGGGTCTCGGCGTAGGCCCGGAGATCGAGACACTTAAAGCGGTCGAGTTCGGAATCCATGCTGCCCTTCCCTTTGCCCGTCTTCTTGCGCTGCCGCGAATCGGAACGTTAGAACGGATGGCTCGTGGAATCGAGTGCCAGCGCAAGCCGGCCTACCCGCGTAACCGGGGCTGCGCGAGTCCTCCACTACATCGAGTGCTGCTTTTGCCGGTCGATGTACGACTCCATGCGGTCTTCCCGCATGAACTCCTGTTTTTGCTCATCCGAGAAACTGCCGGGCTCCTGCCCTGCGGCGCGTAGCTTCTCGCCGACGCGTTCATAGGCTTGCCGCTCGGCAACATCGGCGGCCATTTGTTCGTCACGCGGGGGGCACCTCTCGGGGTCTTCGACGGACTTGGCGTAGTGCGCGGCCTCCTGCACTTGCTCCTGCGGAACGTCAGGATGTGAAGCGGAGAAGGAGCTCGCGATGTCATGGATCTCCGCCGTGACTCCCGAAGCGATGTCCCCAACTGACTGGACGGTTGTTTCCGCCACATCGGCGAAGATACTGGTTTCCTGCTGGGCCATGTTGTCACCTCGTGTTTCTGCCTGCCCCACCGCGCGACGCTCCGGGCTTTTTGAAGCCAAATATGAGTAGCGAGCTTCTTAGGACCCGTCTGAAATGGCTCAAGCAGCGCGCGTCGCCCCGCCCTGCTCGGCTCCCTGCTATAACCTCAACTCCCCGATTAAGGCGGCGGGATCATGCCGCGCCGCCGGAGCCCCGTGACATCCTCGTCCCAGAAGCGCAACTGCCCGCGGATCGCCGCCATACCGCGGGGCAACGCGATCATCGAGCCGAACGGCATTCGTAAAATCTCATCCGGCATGAACAGCGGACGCCCAATATAGCCAAGCGTCGAAGTGAAGCTTGTACCGCTGGTGCGGTTCGAGGTGAAGGTGCGGCTGGAAAAGGAGTTGCGGCCCCAGTTCCAGCCGAAGTCCAGCACCCCGGTTAGGGACTCGCCGGACTGCTTTCCGGTGCCCTCGGTCGTCGAATGACTGACGCTGTCGCTTTCGTTGGTTCCCGCCTGATAGGAACGGTTCCTGACCGTCGCCGCGCCGGACATTTCGGATACGATCTTCGCCGTCTCCATATCCGAAACGCCGAAGAAGCACCGCGTCGCGCAGTTGGCGATAAACTGCCGCCAGGTCTTCTCGTAGTGCTGCTGCAGCATCGAAAAGTCCTGGATGAAGAACCATAGCTTAACGCCGTAGGCTCCTATGTAGAGCAGCGCCTCTTCAATTGGCTGCATATGGGCTAACTGGGGGAACTCATCCAAAAAAAACAGCACCGGCGGGCGCTTTTCATCCTCCTGTTCTGACCAGGTGTAGCGGAGTTCGCGCATACACCAGCCGATCATGACCCGCAATAAAATGCGGTACTCGTGAAGGGCCTCAAAGGGAATCACGAGATAGATGGTGGTGGGCCTCTCGCCACGTAGTTGGCTGAACGAGAAAGTCGTCGTGGACATGGCATCCTGAACACGCTTGTACGACCAGACTGTCGTGTGTTCCATCAGAACGCTCTTCACGCTGGCCGACTGTTCGCGTGCGGCTTCCATCTGGAACATCGTGCCCGCCGTTTCCCGCACCCAGCTTTCTGGGGATTGCGCCATGGCGGCCATGGTGTTCTTGAACGCGATCGGCTCCTGCGTGAGCAGACGGCGGACCTCTGCCATCGTCCGTTCCTGAACGCGAACGGATATCTTGTCGGTTATGGAAATCGGCGCGTCGACCGGAGCCGTTGCGACGAACATCATCAATCCCTGCAGGAGCGTTTTAGCGGCATTGTCCCAGTACGGGTCGTGCGCCTTCGGATTCGGCACGATCATCAGGTTGGCAAGGTAGCGCGCGTGTTCCTGCCGGCTTGGTTGATTGGGTTCGTCGGCGCACCCGTAGTTAAGCGCGTCGATGGGATTCCATTTGGCGGAGCCTTGCTCGAACGGTGCGAAACGGATGACGCGGTGTCCGTTCTGCTGCCTCCAACCGGCCGTTCGGTCCCAGTTCTCGCCCTTGATGTCGACCACGACCGCCGATCCCGGCCATCCGAGCAAATTCGTAATCACCTGTCCTCGACCTTTCCCCGCCCGCGTGGGCGCGGCCGTCAGTATATTTCCTTCTCCTGGCGCGTAAATGTTGAGGAGATCGCGCCCACCGATCTCGGCCGGCGTGAGGCAGCCGATGATCGGACCCATGTTCTTGCCTTTCGTCGGGTCCAGCATCCCGTGCTGCCGTAGATCGCGCATGGTCGCCCACGAGGCGCTGCCGAATGTTGTCGGTAGCGTCGGGCGGTACAGGTCGATATCACTCATGAGCCTTACCTCCGGTTGCGTTCGCGTATTGATCTTCGGAAGGGACGGGCACCCACGTGACGATGCGCCCGCCATACCAGGCGATGAGGTCTCGCCAAAACCGTTCGTGCGTGTTGGTCTGGAGACGCTCGCTGCCGGGTCTGCCGGTCAGGTAGAACACCGTGACCCCGACGTTGGCGAGGTCAAGCCTTGCATCTCTGATATATGGGATGGCGCGCGCCTCGGCGAACGTCTTTGCAGCGCCCTTCGCGTTGTATTGCGAGAATTCGTTGGTGTTCTCCAGAAGATCGGAGAAGATGACCAGTCGCCGGTTTCCGGCGGCCGTCCAGTGCGGCCCGAGCCGACGTATGACGTCCCCGATGCTGGCGATGATTGGCGAGCGATCCGTGGTCGTGTCCAGTGGCATATGCGCGATAAGCGCCTGCACCGGACGCTCGAACGTCACTTCGTACTGCTTCTTGAGCTCAAGCCAATCGACGTTGCTCCGCCGCAGGCTCTCAAGGATGCCAAAAGGCGTCCCGCCCTCCGGCCTGCAGCGGCTGAAAATGAAGGTGGCCGGCAGTTCGCCGCGAATGCTCGCGACGCTTAGGCGGCGTAAATCAATAAGCTTTACAACTGACATTAGTGGGGATGGATCGTGTAGTTCCATTCGCCGTGAAATGTGTTGGGCTTGAGATTGATATGGGCGAACTCTTCATCGGTGATCCTTCG
>Ga0326728_10021546_pt1 | contig 12097 bp, 10 predicted proteins | sample MB3enrmetagenome_FD_207602 | JGI IMG/M metagenome (GOLD analysis project Ga0326728, IMG submission 207602) | Lab enriched peat soil microbial communities from McLean, Ithaca, NY, United States - MB31MN | ecosystem: Environmental > Terrestrial > Soil > Wetlands > Peat | place: USA: New York...
TCAAAAACTATGTTGAAAATCAGGGAAACAAGGAAGAAAAAGAAGCATATCAGCAAATGAAAATATTCGATTTTTAATAGCCATTACAACCAGAGCGCTGGCGTGAACATACCCCGTTGCTTGCAGCGGGGTGCGCCAGCGCAACTTTGATTTGATTATGTGGCAGTTATTTATTCACCAAAGATGAAATGAATTTTAAACTACTTTGTATTTGGAAAAGAAGTGTTTTTTTGAACTTCTACGGGAAGAGGGCCTTGGCTGGGTGGGGAAATTTGAGTGAAATCTCGGCTGAAAGTTGTAAGAGTTCCAATGACTGATTATAAGAATAATTAGTCATTCATTAGAAAAAAAATTAATGCAGGAAAAAAGTAGAAAAATTTTAGAAATCTAAAAAAATAATTATTAAGAGCAATTTTTTTCCTTTTTAGGTTTCAAAGTCAATTTTTTTGGATAGGCCAAGGGTAGAAAATCTAGTATACTATATAAATAATGTTAGTTTAATTAGATAAATATTTATAGTAAGTATAGCTTAGTTATATTAAAGTAGAAATGTAACAGAATTTTTTAGTGGGGGAAAATAAAAAATGAAAATTCGAGTAGTTAGTTCAAGAGAGGAAATCTTTACACTAAATCCTAATGAGCGTGTTGTTCACTTGGCTTTCAGACCTTCGAACAAGGATATCTTTGGATTAGTTGAAACCTGTCCAAAGATTGAGGTAGTTCAGTTACCTAAATCTTACATGGGCACTGTCTCAAAATCCGTTGAAATGTTCCTTGAAATGCAGAGAATAGAGCTTATAGAAGGAGATGTTTGGGGTCACAGGAAGGATTTAAATGAATATTATAGTATCCCACAGTCAGTGATTGAAAAAATCAGAGAAATGAAAGTTGAAGGTAAATCTGCTGAGGATATTGGAATACAGGTTTCAAGGGAAAGTAAGTTAGATCCTGAAATGGTTGCTTATATCCTGAATAAGGAAGCTCCTGCCTGAATTTGCTAGTATGAGTATGTTCTAAAATTCTTTACTGGAGATTATACCGCTAAGAAAGATGTTGAACTTTTAAATTTGGATTTGGTAATTAATCTCCAGTTTGAACCTAAATATTTTTTATTGGATATAATAATTGATTAAAACAAAATACTATGGAATTATAACACGTCACAAGTAGCTAATGCTTTATTTATAAGCAGAGGATGTGTTTCTATAATTATGGGGAATATGACTTTTTTTCAATAGATGCACTTTATGGTCGGTGCAGCAAATGTACTGTAAAATTCAGAGCTAAATTTTTCCATATTTTATGTTATTACATCCTTAATATGTGTGATTTTCTTTCTTATTAACCTATTGATATTTGTGATTTTACCACAAAATCAGCACACGGCACTTTATGCAAAGCTTTGAGGAACGAAGCCAGTTAATCAAAAACATAAAAATAATTGGATTTTCTAATTATATGAGAGAGCCAATGAATTGTGAAGAGAAGCTGATAACTCTAGAGAGGGTAGTGGAGCTTATGGACAAGTTTTGTGTGAGCTGGCATATATTTGGAAGTGAGTTAATCTGTACTTGCCTTAAATATGTTACTTTTATTGTATACTAAATTTTTTTGATACTTTTTTTGTAAGGAATATTCACTCAGAAAACCTTTCTTAGAAAACCCTTGAGATGTGGATCGATTGTATTATATATGGATCATTGAGACGATACAAGCAAACTAGATATTTGGATTGGAAATGTAAAACTTTTTTTATGGAGGCTTAAATGAGTGGTATTATCCTTAATTTTGGGGTTACTGGTTGCATCTTAACGTTTTCTAGGTAAGAACTTAGGGTTTTTCTTAAATCAAGGAAATTGGGAAATTGAGCTGAATTTTAAAATTTTATTGTGGCACTCCAAGAGGTGAAGAGGCTCTTCATCTATAAACATCATTTTTGGTTCGATCTTAATCCAGTAATTCGTTAACCTTATTCGATGATTTCAAACACATATCTACTTCTTTTAGCCTTAATAAACAATAGAGTATATATCATAGTTGCATCTTTTTTCCGTAAATATCGTGATTTATCAAATTTCTTTTTCAGAAATACCGCGTAGTATAAATTATATCCCTACAAATTTGTTGTAGTGGAACAATAAACAGGAGAATTTCTCAAGTAAACAATATTCTTGTCAAAAAAATATCTTTCTAGAAGCATCTTGATTCTATTTTCAAACGAAAACTCATTCTGTTGTTTCAACATTTATTGATTATCTTAATGGCTTGATTCTTCTTTCATGTCGTAAAATACGATGAAAATGTCAATTTGCTATCACAAGTAATCTAATAATCTATTGTTAAGCTATCTCCTCTTAAATTTTCCGTGGTATTCGTCAGATATAAATTGATAGAAATATACTTTTTTTAAGGGCTAAAATTACTCTTGAAGGGATGAGGTACCAAATTGCGTGTTAGATTATTCTTGAAATGATTGGTAATGCGAATAAAAGGTATTTTATTCTATTGTGTAACAATGGATGCATTCTATGTTGGAAGTCATTAATTATTGACCAGAGTTAAAAATAAAAGTTCAAATTTTGCTGTTGATATAGCGTTTTGATACTCTTGTTTATGATTAGACACATTTTCTTTAGATCTACCCAAGAATGCATTTATTTTTCTCAGTATTGAAAGTAGCTTAATGATCAATATAAAATCCAATGAATAATAATTGAAAAATCGGCGAACAAATTCTATAGATGTATACCTCTGCAGAATGTTGGTTGCTAAGAGATTTATGCTTTTTTACTCACTCAACCGTAATGAAGGGGTACAAGATGTTCTCTAATATACATTATTCAAGTCTTATGTACTCGTTTAATACCTTCAACATGAATAGTGAAGAATGCATATATCCATCGTATCTTTTAAACATTTGTTCATCGTAGTAATCATCTATGTAATTTTTGGAGCAAGAAAAATCAACGATATGATCGAGAAAATGCTCCCTACAATTGCAGCATTTCACTAACTTTTAATCGATGATTTCAAATACATATAAACTTCATTTAGCATTATTAAACGATGAATAAAACAAGGCATATATATTTTAAGTAAACATAATTATAAATCTGCCTAACTATTTTTATTGATGTTTATTCATAAAACCTACGCATCATTGGAACCTAGAAATATTATTTTGTAATGAAAAAAAGATGGTAAACAGTAGTTTTTACATAACTTTCAGTAAACTAGCTTCCATATCTGATAGTTGTGAATATAAACAATGGATAGACTACTGATAGGCTCAAGGTAAGGTTCTCATTTGATGGTAATAGAAAAAAGTATGCTAGATCCACAAAATCGATTTATAGAGTCACTAAATGTATTGATTTTCAAAAATAAGTGTGGTGGGGGGAGTGGGGTTAAACCAAACAATGTGAATGAGTAACAAAGTCAATATATAGCTACATGAGATTTACTAGTGGAGCTGAAGTTAGAATAAAACTAAAGATTTTTTCTGTTTAAAGTTTCATCTGGAAATTTGATAATTGAATTTCCAAATAATACAACCAAATAAATAGTAACCAAAAACAAGAAATGTAGATACAAATTGGAAAAATTAAAAAAGTTATTGATAATTATAAAACTGTAACGCTTAATCACTTTTCAATCAGGGTGCTAACTTTATAGTTAGGTTGGGACTGGTAAAGGTATTGTTATACTAACCATATTTGAAATAATATTAATGAGATTACAAAATGCTGTTGCATACGCTGAATTGATCACATTACCACACTCAAGATCCTTCGATGTTGTGTTGTAGGTAGCTTGTACTGTAACATTAGCACCTGGGTTAAGAGTAGTTGGTACAAACATTCCATTTGGACTAGTTTTGTTATCATAAATCACAATTCCTGTGAGAGGCACATTTCCTGTGTTAGTTAGAGTGTAGTTGTATGTGATTATGGGATATCTAAGAAACTGACCTACTTCATAACCTGTTACAGATCCTGACTTTGTTATTCCGTTGTTTTGAGGTTCTGTGAAGTCTTCGTCGGTAGAAGATTTAGAAATTAAATGTAATCGTCGGCTAAATTATGGGAGTTGAAGGAATTAAATAATTATTGATAAATAACTATTTTTATGATATTTTCCCATGTAGTGATTATTCTATCTATATAATATACGACTAAATGCAAAAAAATTCAGCGTAGTTTAGCTCGGAAAATAAAATCCGATAGTTATAGCATAAAATAATGATTATTTTATCTTCTTTACATTCAAAAGCAAGCCGATTAGATGTTTTCCAGAGCAATTTCAACTGGAATTTTTTTCATTTCTATATTATACTTGAATTTATGATGAATACTGTGATAAAAAAATCAATATTCAACCTTACTTTTCTATAAAACTCGCACAAAATGGATGAGATTTTACTGAGTATCTGAGCAAGTTGTTGAAGTACTTTAGTTGCTCAGGGGCTCCTCAATCGTATTCATTTTCAAGTACTGAAGTTTATTCTGTCGAATACCTAGCATCTCGTTGCTGGGTATTCGACTGAAACAGATCCATAAGATTGAGATAAGCATTATATATACTCAAAGATAATACATACAATAAATTGAGTCCCGGCCTGTATTTGGTAATTTCATCTTCCAGGTCGCCTATTATTCAGGATTAGGTTCCCGGTAGCTTTGTCGTCAAACAATATATGTATGACTCTTAGTATGCTTTCCGGAGTGTATCAAATAAGAACAGAAAATATCTCGAACATTTTAAAGTACTAAAGGTGATTTTATGAAACCGATCTTAATGGACTTTTCCGCAACGTGGTGTGGACCTTGTAGGATGCAAAAACCGATTCTTGAAGAGCTCGAGAAAAAGTACAAGGATAAGGTTGAATTCAGAGTTATCGATGTGGATGAAAACCAACAACTTGCCTCAAAATATGGTATACACGCTGTTCCTACATTAATAATCCAGAAAGATGAGGTTGAAGTAAAGCGTTTTATGGGAGTGACCCAGGGCAATGTATTGGCATCGGAATTAGATAAAATCCTCTAATAGTCTGTTTCTCTGAAAACGATTGGCCTAGGTTCCAGTTACCTGGGGCCATTCTTTAAATATTATGATGTTTCCTAAATTTTTCTACACCTCTAAGCTAAAGTTTACATTCTTTTGACTTTTTTCTCGCTGCTATGGTCATTGCTTTATTTCGGTACTTTACTCACGCTTAGGCGGTTACTTCAAAATCATATCTCCTTATTCTAGCCTCTTTTAAACGATGATAGTCAACATAGCTATATCTTTCGTCATTAATATATGATACCTAAATATGGCCATATAGAAATCCTCTCTAAAATGGTCTTATCAGGCTCAATTAAATCAATAAACGAGGTGCTATATATCAATTAAAAATGTTTGGTACATCATAAATGAGAGAATTTTCTACAAAGTCAGAAATGTAAGTCGGAACAATTTATTCGACATTTACACCTAGAATTAAATATAAATAACAAAGTATTGAAAGAGTAAATGTACAAATATACTCATTATCTCTTGTCATTATTTGTATTCTCTATCATCTCACAAATGCATAGGTTTTAAGACAAAAATAAGCATGTAATAGGGTCACTCCATCTGCACTTAATAATCAGTCTATTCCAGTAGTATCGGTGATCTTCAAGTTCTCAAAAGTCAATAATTTTCAGTGTCATAAGATTGTTTCAGTATGATAAAGTAAAGAAATTTGAATTTGAATATGCTCTCATGGTTTCCTTGGATTTATTTAAAGTATCTTGGACAATTCTTTTTTAATAGTCACATATTCCTATGTAAATAGTCATGGATTCCTATGTTGTATTATATCAAGGATAAGTTGTTATTAAGCATCACAAATTTCGGCCTTTATTTCTGCTATAATTTTTAGGACCCTATTCCAAGTCTCAACTCCCCTAGGGTCAGAATATCTGTCAGGGTATCTGATGACATACGCTTCCGTTTTAATAGAATTACCGGGCCCCAAAACCATGGTAGACGCTTCTGTCATTAACTTTTGAGCTTTCAAAATAATCTCATCTGCTTCTTCTTCGTTGCATTCGATAAGAATTGCGTCATGTATAGGAACAATGATTTTGATATCATTCTCTACAAGAAGGATACATGCAACTCTCAGAATTTCTGCACCTGTTGCCTGACATGGGAAGTTTTTGATCGTTCTTCCTTCTTTCTTTTCCCCACCAAAAATGTGCATTTGCCACCCGAAACAGGTATTTATCCTTCTGAAAAGAATAGTGGTATCCAGGACATGATCACGCCAGCCGAATACTTTTGGTAAACTCTCTTATGGTGCTTTAACAGCTCTTTAGCGTAGGGAGTAGATTACCTATACGCAAAGCCAGACTATCTGGTCCCATGCCGTATTGAGCCCCCAATACACAAGCTTTAAAAAGATCTCTTGCAGCTTTATGAGTCGATTTTGTTGCTTCTACTGGCACTGCTCCTGCCTGTTTTGCAAATGCCAAATAAGGATCTCCTGACTCGTAGGCCGCTTTCATTTCTGGATCATCTGACAAAGCAGCTGCTATAAGAAATTCTTGTTGAGAATAATTAATGTAAGCTAGCACCTTGCCTTTTTCGGGTTTAATAAGGCTTCTAAGCCATACTGCAGGCCCAAACATAAACTTAGAAGTGCTTGGAGCGTTTCTTCCAGTTTTTGTCCCAAAAGGTGATAGTAAACATCTATTCCGCCCATCAGATCCAACTGGAATGTCTGAAAGTCTCAATTGCCATAAAATATAGCGAAGATCCTTCAATCCCTGGAGCTGAGGATAAGAAATTACCATGTCCTTGAAAGTATTATCATTCAGTTCTAAATTCCCCTTCTCAGTCCTAGGCCAAGAAATCCCATTTGCACTCAAATATTGTTCAAACTTAGAAACCTTGAATGTAGTCCCCTCATAAACGCCATAATCCTTATCGATATCCTGAATAAGTCTCTCCTGAATTGTTATCCAGTTTGCTTTCAATCTATGTAGGGTTTCTACATCAACTGGGATGCCATAATGTTCTATGAAAGCTATTGATTTCATATACTGACCACGGAATAAAGCTCTCAGGATGTCAATAAAGGGAAGCATTTTTCTGAATAGCTCTACTGTCACTTGAACTTCACTTTCACAGTATATGAGAATATTTTCTTTCTCCTCTGTTGTGTATGGTGGACCTTGCAGAATCCTATCACGGAATGCCCCTGTTTGCGCCTGTTTTTCGAAGAATTTCATGTTCGTTTGGCTTAGCCTGATTGTTAATCAACACGTGATACCTCTTTTCATAAATACGCATTCAGGAAATGCTTCAGATAAAAGTATAATTCTAGAATCAATCAAGTCTCTTAAAAGTAATGGGTCTTACACAACCGAGGACGGCTTCACCTTCCTGGACAAAGAGGGCTTCGAGGTCAGCTATAAGGGGGGTCTCTGCAATGGTGGGGCTCATGAACACCCGCCTGGGCATCCTTTAGCATAGACGTCTCGGGCAATCATAATATATACTCCCTCAAGGGATATTACCTTAAAGTTTATAGTCCTAAACGCATATTATATATAGATGACTAAATCGGTTGATGATGTTCATTGTATTGACGCTGGCTATTTAAACGCAAAACAGAAATTGGAAAATGCAGATATTGGAAAAGAGAATAAAGCATTGATTGAAAATTTTTCAATTGCTCTTCGACGGGAAGGAGCAGCAAAAATAACAGTTACAAGGTACTTATACTATACAATACGGATGGTAGAGCAACTTCAGAAACTAGGATTTAATGAGACCTTGGACAAGTTGGACCAGAATACTTTAGATAGGTTGCTTATTTTTTTAGCGGATGAAAGGAAATTATCTCCCGGCACTATCAGAAATTATAAGAAATTGATCAAAAAGTTCTTCAGATGGTCTACATCTGGTAACTCTCCGAAATGGGTCATGGATCTTAAACTAAAAACAATTGAAAGCCCTGTACAGCCTTCCGACATACTGAGCAAAGATGAGTTCACCCGACTTCTTGAAGGCTGTAGACATCCACGGGATAAAGCAATCATTGCAGTTCTTGCAGATGGTGGAATGAGAGTAGGAGCTCTGGCATCCTGCAGGGTTAAAAATGTGGAGTTTAACCAATATGGAGCGATGATTTATCTTTCAAAAACGGGAGTTAATAAGACTACACCGGCAAAGGGGCTACCACTTACTTGGAGTGCAGGATATTTGAATCAGTGGCTTGCAGTTCATCCTTTTCACGAAGATCCAGAAGCTCCTTTATGGGTTACCCTAGATAAAAATAAAGAATCTTTGAGTTATATAAATATTAGAAAAATGATAAAGACTACAGCCGAAAGAGTAGGTATCAAGAAAAACGTATACCCGCATTTACTACGACATACGGCTATCACAAACTGGATTTTAGATGGTCTTAATGAGCAGGAAATTAAGCACAGAGCGGGCTGGAGTCGGGGCAGTACTCAAATGTTCAAAATTTATGCAAATTTCACGGATCACGAAATTAACAATAGTATTTTTGAGAAATATGGACTCAAAACTGAAGATAAAAGACACGTTACACTTAAAAAATGCCCACGGTGTAATAATGTATTAAAACCGAATGATAAATTTTGTAGCCAATGCTCATTGGTTCTTGACCAAGAAACTGCCCTAAAACTTGAGAAAGATAAAGAGAAACTAGATTTGTCATTTTTAGAAGTTTCCAGTGTTGACCCAACGGTTTTAGAGAAAATAGCCCTCGAAGTCAAAAAGCTCCTAAACAAGTAAATAATTAGGCATCTGCCGAAAGTTTTGCAAAATCCGATTAACCCTATATCCGTTTTCTTTTGTATGAAAAGCCAGGAGTATATAATGGTTATGTTGATAACGTCTAGGTCTGTTGTTTCATCGATTCACAGGTTTATTAATTACAAGCTGTGTATCCATGAGAATAATAGAAGTAGGAGCTTTATCAACCAAAATATTGGCTCTGCACCCAATTTTTTGCTGTAAAAGAAAATGATAACAAATAAGTCATATTTTATTGAGATTTTGATACACACCAATAGTTAGTGTATACTCAAATTTTTTTCTCTTTTATTCCTAGTTATTGAACACTTTTATTAATAATATAAATCAAACCTAGCTGTATAAGATAAAACTTTTACATATTTCTATTTATAATTACATTTATTTAATAAAACAAGTATAACTACACTGTTGAATAAGGTTCTGTGTAGTTTATGGGGATAGGCTAACTAGAAAGAGTATATGTCAAATTGGGGATATGAGTATTAAATAAAAATAATTATAATTATGCTTTGATACTAGATGTTTATTGGAAGTTTAATCAGACTAGCTCGATTATTTCACAATACTTTTTGACTAATATCCTTGATTATTACTTCTATAATATAATTCCCTTTTTGTAAATTCTCTTGAATTTCCAAAGATGGAAAATACGCAATACTTGTTTCAAATGTACTGTATATGCAAGTTCAAAAAAGATAGTGTGGTTCCCAAATAAACCGTAGGAAGCACTCTTTTTCTAATAATGGTGAAATTTTTTTGCTTATAATATTCAGTCATATACATGAGTTGTTAAAAATCGTAAACATGAAACTCTGTATAAATTTCCCTAATAACGGGAGTAATACTCTTTTTTCAAAATTGATCAACGACTCAATAACATGATCTAGACATAGTAAAACATCCTTTAACCAAGTATTTTTGGAAGCATCAATAAGATATGAATTCTCCACCCTTATTTTTATCGAAGGCAGTTCCACGTGCTGTCATCCAATTATTTGGATTATGATGATAGTCACAATCTCTTATTTATGTATCGTTTCCTTGACATTTCGCGCACCTGATACAAATATCATTTTAGTCAGGTATTTATTGAAGGTGTGATAGGTATGTCTGCTACTCTATTATCTTCGAATTTCGGTTCTATCACCCTAAGTTTGAAATTTTCAATGAAAATTAATATTTTCCTTTAATTAAGCTATGTGCATCTTTACGATCTTTAAGATAAATTTTAATTGTTAAATTTATGCAGCTGATATTTCTTTTTTTGTTTGGGTTAAGTATTCTATGGCTTCTCTATTAGATTGTCCTTTAATTATATCCATGGAAACACATGCTTCGAATGCTATATTGATACCAACGATCGTTCCATTTACTGTCATCCAATTATATGGATTCTGAGGATATTCCCAGTCTGTTATGTTTTTCATGTTTTCTGCCAATTTAACAAATTTTTTAATATTAGTTATTAATTTATCTTGGTCATCGGTTAGAAAAAGCCTGAAAAATTCAGGGGATAACCGTAATTTTTCCTGAAATTCTGTAATGATTTTATCAATAAGCGAAGTACCCATCCAACCCTTCTTACTAGAATCATAATTTAGAAATGAGCGGAGGGGGATAGCTATTGAAAGTTTTATTGGCCAGTCTTTCTTTGCACTTTCCCAAACTCTGCTATCCAAATACTCTCTGTGCCAGTCTTTCTTTGCACTTTCCCAAACTATCCTATCCACAAACTCTCTGAGCCAGTCTTTTTTTGCACTTAACCAAAATCTGTTATCCAAATGCTCTCTGGGCCAGTCTTTTTTTACACTTTCCCAAACTCTGTCATCCAAATATTCTCTTGGCCATTTTTTCTCTGCATTTTTCCAAACTCTGCTATCCAAATACTCTATGAGCCAGTCTTTCTTTGCACTTTCCCAAAATATGTTATCCAAATACTCTATATCATTTGGACCATAAAGAAAATTTAAGTAATGGCAAGATATGTTTCCAGTAATGAAATCATTTTTTTGCATTTTTGACATCAAGTTTGGATATACTTCCAGTATTTGAATTAGATTTTGAAGATTGTATTCAAATGAATAGGATGTTGGATTGTTTCCACTCCTTTCTGCTTTTATTTTCCGACCTTCAATCCACCCTTTTTTTTTGAGTTTTTTTAAGGCTCTATCAATCATATTGTAACGTGCATTTCCTTCTTGATCAACAAAATTTAGTTTATTTGCTAATTCTGCAGTTGTTTGCTCATACTTGAATAAATTGCCTAAAATTAATTCTGAAATAGATTCTTCTCGCGAATCACCTTCTTGCATATTATAATAGCTAGTTCCAATTTATATTAAAATATATCTGCACATAACGGATTAAATGGTCGACAAATTGTGATATTTTGTCGATTATCGCCACTTTGTTTATTATTGCCGATTATCGTCAATTTTTTAATTATTGTCGATTAAAAATAAATATAAATGTTTAACCCCTATTAAGTTTGTATTACAATAGTAATTATAGAAAGTCTAGCAAATTAGCTGCAAAGCTAAAATTAAATTTTTGCAAACTTTGCATGATTTGTTATGTGTATGTGGGATTTTCTCCTAACTTTTGGAGATTTATCTTAACAGAAAATCGACACTTTACTCAATAAAGGTGAAAGAATGTTTAGATTTGGAAAAAGAAATGTTGTGAAACAAGGAGGAAGCTTCATGATAGCTCTACCCATGCAATGGATGAAATCAATGGATACAGATATAAAAACTGTGATGATAGAGATGGACAGTGAAAATCAACTGAGAGTTATAGCAGGTGATACTTACAGTGAAAACACAGTCTCCTAACTATCTGCACAAGAGAGTACGATAGTTGTATGGCCAAAAATATATAATGTATCTGGGAAGAGGGAAGCAAATGCAAGATCTAAAACCAGAAACTGTAATTAAGTTCCAAAAAATTTACAAAGAATATTATGAATTAATCGACTATAGAAGAAAGTTCGGTAATGTGTATGAAAAGGCACAGGCAATATTAATTCAAAGTGTTGCTGAAAGTGTTTTGCAAAATACCACAGCGGCCAAGCAGTCTAAAATTTTGCAAAACACCCCACTGATACCTACTTTCATAACGAGTGACCCACAAGAACAGATCGACCCAGAAATAAGGAGTGATAAATGATGAATTATGAAAAAGATTTAGCGATTAAATGTAAAGAAAATTTGAATTCATTGTCAAACAGATATATGCTTGAACTAGCTGATGCCAGTTTTAAGGATAT
>Ga0326728_10021547_pt1 | contig 12097 bp, 9 predicted proteins | sample MB3enrmetagenome_FD_207602 | JGI IMG/M metagenome (GOLD analysis project Ga0326728, IMG submission 207602) | Lab enriched peat soil microbial communities from McLean, Ithaca, NY, United States - MB31MN | ecosystem: Environmental > Terrestrial > Soil > Wetlands > Peat | place: USA: New York...
TGTTGACCTGGAGTTACTGCGGTGGGCGGTTGCCGCAGCCCACGGCTTACTATCGCGGAAGCCGGCCACCGGTTATACACATTTGTGTTGACGTGGATGTGCTCGGGGTCATTGGGCGCCCAGTGCGGATGGTGATGGCCGTGGTAGATGCGGTGCACGTCCCAAGAACTGTGATACCACCAGTAACTGCCCACGGGCTGCCAGAACCAGCCGCCGGTCCAGTATCCGAACTGGAAGCCGAATCCCCAAGTCCACGGCCATCCGAAGTACATGTCTCCGCACCAGCCTGGATACCACCAGCCCGTACCGAAAACCACTACACCGTCTGAGACAAAAGCTCCGAGGTAGCCTGGGGTGTAACCGAATTCGACGTAATCAGGCGACTGGCTATACACGTACACATAACGGACGTGATACAGCGGCGAGCTCGGAGGAATCGAATAAATCGCTGCCGGAATAGTATCGGCGACAACCCAAGGGCCGAGGGGCGCGTCGGAGACGAACCACATGCCGTCCTGCAGGGCATAGTAGCGCCCGTCGGCGTGAATCACATCGGTCGGCGTATTGATCGCATACTCGAGGCTGGTGCCCTCGATCGGCTTGAACAACGGAGCGCCATCGTACCGCACTGTCAGTTTTGCCTCATTTCTCTTCACCACCGCAGTCTGGGGGACTTGGTTGGCGATGACAACTTCCCGTGCTTCCACGGTGCCGGGGACCGAGGCGAGTACCGCCGATTTCGGATTGCCGGGCGGGATATGGGAAAAATCGCGCGGCAGCTTCTCTCCGGCGATCCAGTGCCACGGGCCGTTCATCGTTGTCGCCGTGTACCACCGTCCCGATAGGAGTATGTAGAAGTTCTGTTTCTTCACATCCGCGAAGATGTCGCTGCCCGTATTCGTGACATCGATGAGATGCGTTTTGGGAATTGGCGCGAATTGAGGCGCCCCCTGAGTCTGTATCAGCTCAGCCGGCACAGTGCTGACGTAGACCGTGGGGGGTGGCGCGTTCGCAGGGGGAGTTCCTGGGTCCTTCGAATGATCGGGCAGGTCTTTTTCTTCCTCCGCAACGGCCTGGGCCTTCACCTGTTGCAGATCCGATGGTGCCGCCGTCGGCTGACTCCACGGGCCATTGATGTTTGTGGCGCTCATCCAGCGCGTCTGCCCATCCAGGTAAAAGGTCGAGGCCGCGGGATCGTAGAGGAGCAAAGCCGGCGTGTTAATGACACGTTTGTATTTGGTGCCCTCGACGTTCCGGAATACAGGCTCGCCATCGATCACGATTAGCACCGCTGGACTCGTGCTGAAAATGATCTTGGGCGGATCGTTCTTGAGTGTGGAGGATGCGGGCTCAGATTCGAATTCGGCGTTGGCGACCGCAACATCGGCCAGCAGCCGATCCAGACCGATCTGTCCCAAGCCCTGCATGTGGTTGCGTATGATCTGGGTCAGTTCCCACTGGCTGGAGCCCGATCCGGGAAAACTTACCTCGGTGACCTTCAAATCCTCCAGCCCCACCTCCCTGACTTCCTTGTCCACCTCAGTGCGGGCAGTAAATGTGACGATGCCGAAGATCTCGTTGGACTGGCCTTGCCGTGTCGCGGTCGCCGCTGCTCGCGCCTCCAGCCGGTCCTTCTTCCAACTGACCACCTGAGGCGCATAGAGAACCAGATGGATGCCGCTGTTGTCGAATTCCCTGGGCCAGCCCTGGTTGCCTTGATCCGCGCCCAAAAGCCGGCCTGTTTGTAGCACAGCGCTGAACGCCAGAGCTAGAAGCAGAAGTCTTTTCATGCAGCCCTCCAGATTCGTGGTCATAGCTTCAGCCCATTTTCAACTATTAGAATTTGCTAATCAATAGCCAAGCGAAAGAGAGACAACGCCTGTCGAATTCTCACCATCCGGAAGCTGGCCGGAATCTCCAAACTCACCGAAGCACTGACAGCTGAACTAAAAAAATGGCTATGTGTTCGGAGCGTTGACCCACGAAATACACGAAAAATAGAAAATAGTCCGTGTGCTTCTTGAGTCCCGAAGCAAGTTTCCCTCCAGGAATTCGACTATTCCATCTTTCTGAATACCTGATTTTGCGTTGTGACTCCGCGAGGAGTCACACTTTTTGTTTTGACAGTCAGTTTTGTCCGATCTTTGGATATTGAATATTCCTCAAGAATGGAAATTTCCGTCCTTTGTCCCCGATCGGTTCTGGTCTGGGTGCCCGTATTAATCAGAGACCCATTTTTCCAGTCGGACCTAGATACGAATTCACCCCGGCCATCTGAAGCAACATTGAGACACTGACTTCCATCCAGCATGAATCTCTGAATGACAGTTTGAGCTTTGCCGCCAATGGTGATTTGCCTCGTAATCTGCAGTTCGTTATCGATTTGGTTGATCAGGAGAACAGCCTTTTCTACTCGCTCTCCCGGTGATTCCTCGGAGGAGCCGCCGCTGTTTTGTACATCGGAGTTTTCCGAATATATTCTTCCGCCCTTGATTCCGCTTGTATCGACGGTGATTTTCTGGGGTTCCTCGGATGTAAACCTCAAACTGCTGTGAGCAGGATCGAAGACCCAAGTTCCGCTAAGGTCCACGACTTTTCCAAGAGCCGGAGCCACTACTGTCAAAATCAGCCCCGCCATAACGGCCAGCAATTTAATCGTTTTTGTCATTGACTTGCCAGCAATTGGGAGAAAATGCTCCCTTGTCGCGATTTTCCTTAAATTAGGTGCCTCAGCGAATCAGCGGTGCATCGTTCATATTTCTCTGGTTGAGCGTCATTAAAATTCCAGCTTGCCCTTTGAATTTTTGCAACCCTTACGAATTTTGATTTGAGATGCCCACAGAAGGGTTCAAAAAAACTTATTGGGACATCTTGAAGTTCTAGTAGGGAATGAATCCGAACGGCTATAGGACGCGCAACTCGGGAAGGTAAAATCTCCCCTGACGCCCCGAAGCCGCATTCGAAAAAGTTGTCCGCCGGTCATTCGCGGTTTCGCATATCTTCGTTCTCGGCCTTCAGATCACAAATGGGACAAGCGCCTTCACCTATTTCTGGTAAGCTGGTTATTCATCGGGGAAATGCCGTAGCAAGAGCGCCTCTTCCTGTTTAAGCTTGATCCAAAAAGCGGCCGTCATCAGCGGCAACGCCAGACAGCCGCCGAGCCTGCCAGCTTCAATGGCCGTGCCGAGACCCATCGTTGAAATGCCGGTGTAAATGGGATACCGCACGAACCGATAAGGCGCGCGCCGGACTAATTCGTGCCCCTGCTTGAAGGTCACGTCGCTGCTCCAGTTGCCTGCCAGCGTCCATCGCGCCCAAAGCGTCACGAATAATCCCAGGACGCAAATGAAACCGCCCATCGCAAGCGCCCAATCCGCATGTGAGGTCACAGACAAATTCATCGGTGGCGGCAAATGCCAGGATACCAGCAGACAATAACTGACTCCCAGTGGAATTCGATGGGCCAAGGCGGACCATAGGCTCTGTCTTTCGGCAGTCGTCTTCACCTGTCGCGCTCTGAAGAGCCAGTATGCAATGAAAATGATCCAGCAACCGAGGACGATGTTACCCGAAATCGCTGCCATGATGCCTTTGATCCAGGCGTATCCCATTCCGCCGGGAATTCAAGCCGGGCAACGCAACGGCGGCGCGTCAATACCAGATACACAAGCTGGCGCGAAAGGCGCTCCCGGTTTGCTTGTATTGGTGCAGCGCCCAGCCGTAGCCGGGAGGATAGACGGAACAAGCTGCGTCTCGCTTGCAAATCGGGGCAACCAGCTTCTAATCATTTTAAATTTATTTTAACTACATCCGCGCTCTGCGCACGATTCGAGCGCCATCCAAGCGGATTTTACTTTAAGAATGCCAAATCCATATAGGAATCAGCCAGACGGGATAGAGCGGACATTTCCAACAACCTTCCAATACGCGTAAACCGTTTTACTAAACATTCCACAACCCAATCCTTTGGACGAGCCACAGATCAAAAACCTCAATCGCTATCAGGTGCCTGATAATGCGATTATCGTGAAACCGCCCTACTCCCCCACAATGCTGGAAACTAGCCAAATCCTGACCAGCGGCGCGCGGTATACGCAAGCGTCAACGCGCTGCAGGTTTAGGCGTCACCCTCTTGCCTTGATCAAGCAGGGCGTGGTGTGTGCGCGATTTGAAGCGCCAGCCCGCCGGCGTCCTGACGTAAACGTCCTCATAATAGCCATCATATTCTATCTTATTCGGATCACCCCCTAGCCCGATCATCAGCATGTCGACCGTTCCCGTCGCTCCTGCGGCGCTGGGCGTGATAGTGTGATTGACATAAAGGTGATGGATGCCTTGATCAATCCAGGGGACATTCTTGCACTTTTTCGCCCCGCCACCGGATGCTTCAGCCAGCCGCTCCCGCCCTTGCCATTTGGGGCCGATCTTGCCATTCATGGAGGGCGCAAAATATCCATCGGGCACAAAGAGATCGGCATAGTCATAGCCGTTGTTCGAGCATGTGTCGATCGCGCGGGCATACTTTGCAACCAATTGCTGAATTTGAAAGTAATCCAGGGCCGTGAGCTCGGAAAACTTGGGCTGCTGGCCGGATGCGGAACAGGCGAGGATTAAAAACGCGGCGAGTACCATTCGAGTCTGCATCATGATCCCTCCCAGAGAAGGAACGATTATACCTGGGTTCTGGGAAGCAGTGGTGTGCAGCGTAGTTGCTCAAAGATAACTACCGAAAACCGGCCTTGTCACAAGTCATCCGCCTTGGAGCTGACAAAACGGCACTCCTCCTTCGCTCGGAGTCGTGCCCGGATTGAAATCATGGTCCCGTATTATGGGACAGAACCCTGTTTGGGGGATAGAGCAGCGCATCCGTTCTTCGGGCTGATACGATTTACGTTTGATTGATCATTCCGAACACTTAAAACCTGCCCCCAGTGTTTACTCTCCATGCATAGGCGCAACAAAAACCCGCCGCGGCGCGCGGACTTTGACCCTCGGATTGCCGACCTTGAGTTCCATGAGCTGGACCGCAGGCTTGCCCTTCAAGACGGAGCGAAAGCTTCGCCGATCTTGGTTCTGGAGCTGCCATGCGATTCCGCCAAAGCATGGGCCGATCGAAACCGGATCTCCGTTGCCCTCACAACAGTAGCCTCCGCCGGTTGTCCGGGTCACCTTCAACATCAAGCCGCCATTAGAGATTTCATCCCCCCTGCGGCCCCAGCCGGTCCAACAGATGGAATGGACCACCAGTCCCGCCCGGACTGAATCGGCGATGACGGCATCGACATTCGGATCCTCTGGATTCAAGAGTCCGTATGGACTGTCCACTCCGTCGGTGATTAGCACAGGTTCGCGTTGCGCTGAGCGATCCTTGGAAGGCCCGTGCTTCGCCAGATCTGAAAGGCAGAAGTAAGGACCGCCGTTGGAAGCAATGCCTCTGGGAATACGGAGTTTGCTTGCAACCCGGGCATGCTCGGTCGAGAGCGGTCCGACTAAGTTGGCGCGCCCCGAAGCCATATCGCCGAGGGCAATCTTCACATCAGTGGCAGGTGCTCGATGAAGAGGGCGATTTCGCCGAACTGGCGCCTGAGACTGTCGCGGGCAGAATCGTCAATCAGTATCACCGGCTCCAGGTCCCAGTTTGAACCGCGGAGTGGCACCCAACCGGTGATGCTGGCTTGCTTTCCGTTCACCTTGAACCGCAAGTCATGCTGGAGGATGTTTACGGGTGCTTTCATGTCGTTTTTGGGAAGGATTGTCAGTATGGCATTTCCCTCTCCTTGATCTGTGGTAGCTTGAGGGAACGCTGTCGCGATCAGGACCAGCGATCCGGCAGCCATGCAGATCGACATTCCAAGCTTTCTTATGCGCATCGTTCCCTCCTCCATGCGCGTCTCCGGCCTCATGCGCTGATTTGGTTGGAATTCGTCGGCTTCATCTTCTGATAAATCCTGCACTATGTTAACCGCAAAGCGGTTTCTGGACGATTCGAAATTGGAATCTTACAACGAAGTCGAACGAGGGAATCAAAAAATTGAACAACTCTCAGAACACATTCCCGGCACAAGCTCGGAGATGGACACGAACCAAGGCACAAATATTTGCGGACCGGCTTCGAACAAAGAAGCAGATGTCCTCAAAACCATAGCCCGATGGATTTGAAACAGCCCTACATACCATTTCTTGACGTGAGCGATTCGGCTATGGGTCCGGGACATAGGTCGCGGCGCGGGAAGTAATCCAGCTGCCGACCAATTGCCTGGCGGGATCGGCGGGTTCCGTCCTCGAATGCGTTTATGGGTTTTTGTTCTAAAAAGCCGTTGTTGTAGGAGGAGTGGCGCTCCAATCCCATTTCCCCGTTCGTTTAAATCCGGCCCCGGCTGGTAGTTTGCGGTTAACCGAAGGAGCTTTTTAAAAAGCTATACCTTTTATGGAGTCGGCCGCCGCGGAAATTTCCTATCCTTCTCTTCCGGCCTTCTAGAATCCTTGAATCAAAAATTTGATTTAGAGGGAACTTAAGGAAGAATTCCGCCGTCTAACACTTCAATACCCGCGTTTTAGCCCGTTTTTCCGGACAACAAGGAGATGCGATGAAAAAGAACATAAAATTGGCTCTGATTTGCAGCTTTCTTTTTTATAAAGGCGCTGCTGCCCAGATAGATCTTGCAGGTACATGGCAGGGGAAACTGGCGAGCAGCCCGAATGAAAAAATGACTGTCCAATTCACCCTTGCAAAGCAGGCTAACGGCTCATACAGCGCGGTGGTGAATTCTCCGGATACGGTAGCCATCAAGAATATTCCCGCCACCGCGGTCAAATTTGCCGGCGGCATCCTGACCATCGACGTGGCGAGCCTGAATGGTTCTTATTCGGGGACCGTGGGCAAAGGCATCATCACGGGGGAATGGAAGCAGGAAGGGATCACTCTTCCTCTGGTGTTAACACGATATAAAGCACCGGACCTCAGTACCCTGAAACCGTTGCTCGGGGAGTGGATAGGCGAGTTTACGCCGCCCGGAGCGACAAAGGTGACAGTCGTATTTCGTTTTGAGATAACCAGAGACGGTAAACTCGCCGCATTCGCGTCTATCCCGGAACAGGGCCAGTCGGGCATCCCGCTGGATAATGTCCTGCTCGAGAATGATCAGGTGAGCGCTAAAATCGCCGGGGGCCAGGCTGAATATACGGGCAAGCTGAGCGGCACCAGGATGGACGGGGTGATCAAGCAAGGCGGACAGGAAATCGCACTCAATCTGGTCAAAGGCAAATATGAGGTTGCAGGCTATAGCATACCCGCTTCAGAGATGAAGCGGATTTTGGGGGAATGGGCAGGGACCACCGGACCTAACAAACTAGAGATTGTTTTCCGGTTTGAAACCACTTCGGAAGGGAAGCTTGCCGTTTTTATGGATGGTCCGGATCAGCGCGTAGGAGGTGTTGCCGTAAAAAACCTTGCAATGAAGGGGGATGAGGTTACGATAGAACTTCCGGGTCCCGCAGGCGATACTTACACAGGGACGCTATCCGGGAACAGTATCAAGGGAACTATTAAATTCAACAAAATCGATCAGGAACTCAACCTCGCAAAGGGGAAGTATCGGCCGGGCATCAATGAAGTGCCGCCGGCGGATATGAAGCGCCTGGAAGGAGAGTGGGTAGGCAAATACGAGCAAGGCGGCCCAGCGTATACGATCGTGTGGACATTCGAAAGAACCATGGATGGTAAACTATCCGCTATAGCCCGCGCTCCCGAAACAGGTCCGGACGCTTTCCCGATTACAGATCTATCCCTGAAAGGAGATCAGTTGAGTCTCAGAATTCCAGCGACCGGAGGAGTGTTCGCCGGGAAAGTGGATGGCAATACCTTGTCGGGCACCTACAAAGCCGGCGGCGCTGAGCTTCGAATGACTATTACCCGGGGAGCCAAACACCAGCCGAATAAATAGGACAATTTTACGGTCTCACTGGAGCATGAAAGGAGAATGCGAATGCAACGCCGCATACTGCGAACCTTATGTGCAGCTTTGCTGATAACGATCAGCCTTTGTCCCATCGGGTCTGGTGAAAATCCGGCCACTCCGCCCGGATGGCCATCTTTCCGGGGTTGGTTCGCGAACGGAATTGCCGAAGGGTATCGGACGCCGGTTCAGTGGAATGTGAAGAACGGGCAAAACGTGGAATGGAAAATCTCGATACCGGGCATGGGCCACTCAAGTCCCGTGGTGTTTGGAAACCGGTTATTTATTACAACGGCAGTGAGCGCGGAGGGGCCGCAGGTATTGAAGCCCGGGCTCTACGGCGACATTGCTCCGGTCGAGGAAAGCAGTGTTTACTCATGGAAGGTATATTGCCTCGACAGGAAGACAGGCCGGGTGATTTGGGAACGCACCGCCCACACAGGCATCCCCAAAATCAAGCGGCACCCGAAATCAACGCACGCGAACCCAACCCCGGCCACCGATGGGAAGCACCTTGTGGTCTTTTTCGGATCGGAAGGGCTCTACTGCTACGATTTTGACGGAACACTGTTGTGGTCCAAGGACCTGGGCGTACTGGATTCCGGATATTATGTTGTGCCCTCAGCCCAGTGGGAGACCGGCAGCTCGCCGGTCATCTATGAGGATGTCGTCTATCTGCAATGCGACGTGCTGAAAAACTCTTTTGTTGCGGCGTTCCGCTTGGAAGACGGGAAGGAGGTCTGGAGGACTCCCCGCAGTGATGTTCCCACCTGGAGCACTCCTACAATCCATAAATCAGGGGACCGGCTGTATCTGATCGCAAACGGCGACAAGGAGGCCGCGGGTTACGATGCGAGAACTGGAGCCCGTCTTTGGTACTTGAGCGGTGGAGGGGACATCCCTGTTCCGACTCCCATCGTTGCGAATGACCTGATCTTTCTTATGAGCGCCCACGGCCAGATGTCTCCCATTTATGCGATTCGACTCACGGCTTCCGGAGATATATCAATCAAAGGAATTGTGCGCGTCAACCAGTATATTGCGTGGTCCGAGGACAACGGGGGGGCCTACATGCAGACCCCACTGGTCTATGGCGATTACCTCTATACCTGTCAGATCGATGGCGTACTCAGCTGCTACGAAGCAAACACCGGGAAACGCATGTACCAGGCGAGGCTGGGAAAAGGGGGAACCGGCTTTACCGCTTCGGGTGTGGCGGCGGATGGGAAACTGTACTACACGAGTGAAGAGGGAGACGTTTACATCGTGAAGCCCGGACCCCAATTCGAGTTGCTGGCTACGAATTCCATGGACGAAGTCTGCATGGCAACCCCTGCCATTTCGGAGGGAGTCTTGTACTTCAGGACTAGTGCGAGCCTGATAGCCATCCGGGAGAAATAACACTCAATTTCAGTATTCTCGTTTGGGCCGGCTCAAGGAAGTTCGAGTCAGTAACTGTGATTTCGAGTTCGAAAGGTCTAAGTAAGGCAAACCGACCCGGTGGTTCAAACAGGAAAAGCTATCATCTCTCTCACAGTGGTTGGCTCTCATATCCACTCGGCCGAGTTACGAGCTTAACCGGCTAATTGAAAGACTCAATTGACATTTTGGCGCCATTTCCGAGAATGCGACTTCGTGGGAGTTATCGCAATTTGAGGCCATCAGCATCTGCGTCAAGGCTCCATGCGCTTTGCTCAAGGATGCTTTACAGGTTACATAGTGCATGTTTATCAGAAACGCGATGGTCGTTTGCTGGGGGTGAGCGAAAAGTGCGCCAATGTTACTTATCGAGTCCCTGACTGCATTGCGATGTCTATTCATGGGAATCCTTCCTTTTGAGGTGTTATAGCTACTTGCGCAGAAGGCACGGAAGAAAACGTCTGTAATCATTCACGCAGTTTCAGTCAAGGCTTCCAAAATTCGAGTGGGCGGGGATACATCGCTTCCCCGTCTTCGTGCGGGCTGCTTCTCCCCTCTGATCTATTTCAGATCACTCACGATAGTGCGCGCCGCAAGCACGCCGTTATAGGCGGAAGAGCCAACGCCGAATCCGCTGCCTGCGTAGAGTCCGCCCCAGAACTGGTTGGAGATGGCGCACTCACCGCTGGCATAGAGACCAGGAACGGGCTGAAGATTGCCGTTGACGACTCTGGCATCATCATCTGTCTTGATGGAAACAAGAGAGCCAGCGGTCGTGTAGGCAATCTGTTCGGCATAGAAAGGCGCGTCTTTGATCGGCGTCGCATTTCCCACCGGCAAGCCGAACTCCGGGTTCTGCCCCGCGTCAACGGCGGCATTGTAGGCAGCGATGGTCTGCTTCAATTGAGCCGCGTTGATGCTGAGGCCCTTGGCAAGCTCATCGATCGTGTCATATTCGGATACGGTTCCTGCCTTCACCTTTGCCGCGACGCTTGCTTTCGCGCTTTCAGACTGCCCGTTGAGCACGGTGGTATCGAGAAGCCTGTAGCAATTCGTCGTGTTCTTTTGAGTCTGGAAAGTGATGTTGTAGCCCCAGGAGTACTCATCCATGTAGCGTTTGCCGTCCTGGTTGACGTAGAATCGCGAGGGAATTGATCCGCCGCCCAGTGATCCCGCATAAGCCATGACTCCGGTCCCGATTGTCGGCACACCAAGCTTCTCTACGAGGCCAAAAATATCACCAGTTGCGCCGGGGTTCGAGGAGTAGGGATTCGGTCCCGTCGGGACGTTCTTATACATCCCTGCGGTCATCTTCTTAACGAGATCCCCTTTGCTGGAGAACCCTCCGGTTGCGAGAAGGACCGCCTTCGCGCTGATGGTGTAGCTCTTGTCTTTGGTCTGGACCTTCACGCTCAGGACTTTCCCGTCGGCAATGATGAGATCCGTCACCTTGGCGTTGAGCCGCAGATCCACCTTCTGCTTCTTGAGCTGGTCTTCCAGGACATTGGCTATGGAATTCGTTCTCCCCGCGGGGATGTAATACCACAGCTGCCTTCCTTCCCGGGTCCACCTTTCCTGGTGCGGATCCTGGGCCCGGGTTGCATTAGCTCCGTCGAAGTCAACGCCCCAGGTGATGAAATTATCGGTGACATATTCCGACAGATCATACAGCTTGCGCACGAAGGCGTGGTTGACGTTGTCCTTCCCGATGTAGTTGTCCAGGAAGGCAAGCACATCGTCGACCGTATTCGTGTTGAATGATTTCTTGGAAAGCTTGGAGCTCGTGCCGATATAGCCGCTGGAATAGCGGAGGGATCCGCCGGTCGTAGCCTGTTTTTCCAACAGTACCAATTTGATGTTGGGAGTCTGTGTTTTCAGCTCGAGGGCCGCAGTCTCGCCAGAAACGCCCGCGCCGACGATAACGACGTCGGCCGTTTCATCACCGTTTTGTTGTGTACGGTTCTCCACTGACTCACATGGCGTGATGCTGAGCACGATGCACAGGGTGGCAAGCCCTGTTAGCGCTTTTGTAAGGCGTCTCATTGGAATCTCCTCCTCTAAGGTCGCCACAATAGTCTAGCTTGGGAAGTCTATCTAAGGAATCCCTGTTGCTCGCGTATTGGGGTGTAACTTCACTTGTATACTTAGCGTGGCAAAGTGTCAACAGCATGCTATCGGAATGATGGGCTTGCTGCAGGCATATGGGCGAAACCTGGCTCTCTGCTTACGACCTTCGGCAGCGCAAGTTATCAGCGCACGTCTTAGTTGATCCCGCTGTTCTTCCGCCCGAATGCCGTTACTCTCGATAAACGGGCATCTAGGAAGCTTCAAAATCAGCGGCGAAAACCAGCATTGGAGCCGACAATTAACATTATGGCCGCATTGACTCATTGCCGTTATGATGGTATCGGCTTGGAGCGTCTGTTTTCTGCCTTTCTTTGTGGTGATATCCAACCCCTTGGACGTTATTTCCCGATATCGGATCTCAGGCATTGTGGCTACTTTCTTCATGGACGGAAATCGCATCAACGGTTCACCGCCCAATATCCGCCCCTGATCCACCAGCGTTGCATTTCCGCATCGCTCGGCCAGAAAGCCGGCCATCCCACAACCCTGGATGGTCCCGCCGATGACCACAACATTTTTCCCAATAAAATCCCAATATCTGCTCACCCACCTCAGGATGCTCGGCTCAACCAGTTCGAGATCGTCCTTCATTCTGC
>Ga0326728_10021549_pt1 | contig 12095 bp, 7 predicted proteins | sample MB3enrmetagenome_FD_207602 | JGI IMG/M metagenome (GOLD analysis project Ga0326728, IMG submission 207602) | Lab enriched peat soil microbial communities from McLean, Ithaca, NY, United States - MB31MN | ecosystem: Environmental > Terrestrial > Soil > Wetlands > Peat | place: USA: New York...
GAAGGATAGCGATGAAGAATGTAGATCCGGGCAAATATGTGGAGCCGGGCCAGCCCCTTCTTTCCATCGTACAAGAGGATACATGGGTGATAGCCAATTTCAAGGAGACGCAGATCAAGAAAATGACAGAGGGCCAAAGCGTTGAGATCAGGGTTGATGCCTATCCGGGTATGATCTTTAAGGGCCATATCGATAGTGTGCAACCCGGGACCGGAGCGGTCTTCAGCCTGCTGCCCCCGGAGAATGCGACGGGTAATTTTGTCAAAGTGGTACAGCGTGTGCCTGTGAAGATCATCATTGATTCCCGGTTTGATCCGGTCCATCCATTATGGCCCGGCCTGTCCGTTGTTCCCTCTGTGGACATCACCCGCCAGACAGGCCCTAAGCTGATGAAAAAATAGAGGCCTTGTGGATAAAAACCACCCAAATCACAAATGGTTTATCACCATGACGGTGATGACCGGGACAATCATGTCGGCCATTGATACGAGCATCGTGAATGTCGCACTACCCCATATGCGGGGGTCCTTTGGGGCATCTGTCGAGGAGATCACCTGGGTCTCGACGGGGTACATCCTTTCAACCGTCATTATCATGCCCATCGTTGCCCTCATGAGCCGCAGGTTTGGACGCAAGAGGTTTTTTAACTTTTCCGTGCTCTTGTTCACCTGCGCCTCCATGCTGTGCGGAGTCGCCTGGGATCTGGGCTCTATGGTTACCTTCCGTATCATTCAGGGTATAGGCGGCGGCGCCCTCATCCCGGTTTCACAGGCGATCCTCCGTGAAACCTTTCCGCCGAAAGAGCAGGCAATGGCAATGGGCATCTATGGGCTCGGCATTATCCTGGGACCGGCTATCGGGCCCACCCTCGGGGGATGGCTCACCGATAACTATTCCTGGCCGTGGATCTTTTATATAAATGTCCCTGTCGGCATCCTCAATACGCTGCTTGTCATCAAGTTCATCGAAGACCCGCCTTACCTCGTCAGGGAGAAAGGGAAGTTGGACTTCATGGGCCTTTTCTTCATGATGGTGGGTCTCGGCTCGCTCCAGATTATGCTGGAAAAAGGCGAGCAGAAGGATTGGTTTGCCTCCGACTTCATCACCGCTCTTGCCGTCATCTCCTGCGTGGGCCTTTTGCTGTTTATCTGGCGTGAATTAACCACGGATTCCCCGGCCGTAAACTTGAGAATCTTGAGGGATATCAATTTCTCTTCAGGGACCTTCCTCGGCGGTATCCTCGGCATGGCCCTGATGGGCAGCCTCTTTTTGCTTCCTCTCCTTCTCCAGCAGCTCCTTGACTACCCCGCCTTTAATTCTGGCCTGGCGATGGTGCCGCGAAGCATAGCCATGGCGTTTGCCATGCCGATCGGAGGCAAGCTCTATAACAGATTCGGTCCAAGGCTTTTGATCGGCGCGGGGCTCTTTGTGAACGCCGTTTCGTTCTATCAATTCTCTTGCCTCTCACTCGATGTCGGTTATTGGGATATATTCATTCCCCAGTTCATACAGGGTATCGGCTTCGGGCTTATATTCGTTTCATTGAGCACAGCGGCGCTCTCAACCATTGAGAAGAGCCTCATGACCGCTGCTACGGGGCTTTACAATGTAGTCCGGCAGGTTTTCGGCAGTATAGGCATTGCCTTGGCCGCCACGCTGTTGACCCAGGGAGAAAACTGGAACAGGGCAGTGCTTGTAAAAAATGTGACGATCTTCAGAGACTCCACATCCAATTCGCTGCACGCGGTATGGTCATACCTGATATCCCAGGGTGTAGACCCTGTGGTCGCAAAGGACATGGCCTTGAAGATGATTGAGGGAATGGTCATGAGGCAGTCAAGCATGCTGTCGTACAATCATGTATTCTTTCTCATTGCAGTAATCTTCCTGTTCTCGATACCATTGATCATCCTCATCAAAGATGTACGAATGGATGAAGGCTCAGGAGTTGTCATTGACTGATGGATGAAAAGGAGGGACACATGAAAGACAAAACTCATACTGCAATCACCATATCACGGCAGATGGGAAGCGGCGGCACGTATATCGGCTATCTGCTGGCAAAAGAGCTCGGCTACAAGTACATCGACCGGGAGATCCTGCGGCAGGCGGCCAAGCACCTTAAAACAGATGCAACCTGGCTGGAAAACTACGATGAAAGATCATCGGGTCTTCTCGCGAATATCTTAAGAGGGTTTTCTCTGGGAACGCCGGAAACCACGAGTGTATCTCCTCTGAGTCGGCCGGTTTACGATAGGGAGCTGTTCACCCTGGAATGCAGGATCATGAACGATGTTGTTGATCAGTATAGTGCCGTAATCCTGGGCCGGGGCGGTTTTCATACACTGAGAAACCGACCGGGCGTGATCCGGGTATTTGTTCATGCCCCCCTGGACTTTCGAACCAAACGTTTGATGAAGGTGAAGAATATTACAGATATCCAGGAAGCACAGGTGGAAATACTGGAGTCGGACCAGAGAAAGGCCAAGTTCATAAAGGACATGGTGGGGGTCAACTGGACCGATTCGTTGAATTATCATCTCTGCATCGACTCAAGCAGGATCGGCTTCCAGGGAAGCGTGGAAATGATTATGAAACTCGTGAAAGAGGGTTCATGATTCTTTACGGCATCGGAAATACCGGCTTAAAACCCTTCCTGGCCGCATCGGCAGGCCATACGGTTAGACGCTCCATGGTGCCTTTGATGTTGCGGAACTGCACCATGACAAAGCCTGCATTCTTGTTCTGTCCCGTTTTATCGAATTCAACGCAGTTATAGGCAAGGATATCGATCCCGAGCTTCCCTTTATCCCTGCACAGATCGGTGTTTGCCAAGGCATCTCTGATATCCTTCGGGTCAGAAGATGCCGCGCGTTCCAAGGCATCGGCTATTACATAGACCGAGGCAAAGGCATCCACAGTCTCAGCGGTAAGATCAAAACCGTATCTCTTCTTGATATCTGCATTCAGCGGAACGATAGTGGGTCTGTTCATGTCCGGCTCCCACTCTGATACGTCGAAGATATACTCGCAATTCTTTCCTGCACCCTTTATGAACCCCTTGCCGGCATGGCCTCCGCCTGTAGCAATAACGGCCTTTGCACCCACCTTCATCTGTGCCATGGCGTTTGCAAGCAGGATTGCATCAGGAGTAAAAGAGGCCAAAAAGATGACATCAGGCCTTGCATTCTTGAGCTTTACCACCGTTACCGTGAAGTCACTTGTGGTGCTTGCATAGGGTTCGGCCATGACCACTTTATAACCGTATTGCCCGGCAAGCTTTGTCCATTGGTCTTTCATGGCTGTTCCCCAACCGCCGTTTTCGTAGACAAAGGCACACGTCTCAATCCTCGTGCCCGCAGCCTTGCTCATCTCGCCGAGAAATTTAAACTGGTCACGGTTCCTCCAGCTGTCTTTTGCAGCAATACGGAAGGTGTATTGAAAGCCGCGTTCCGTGATCGTGTCTCTGACGGATACGGGGACCACATATGGTATGCCGGAATGTTCGGCTGTCATGGTGGTGGGGTAGGTGACCGCAGAGTTCCAGGCCCCTGAGATGATGCTCACCTTATCGGTTTTGATAAGCTGTTCCGCTTCTGTCACGCCAAATGATGACTCTCCTCTGCTGTTTGTCCAGACATTCACCAGCTTGGCGCCTCCCAGGGACTTTATACCGCCTGCAGAGTTGATATAGCTGGAGGCCAGTTCGCATACCTTCTGGTTCTGGATGCCTGCCTGGGCCGAGGGGCCGGTGAGGGGCAGTATATTCCCGATCTTGACCTCCGATAATTTTTTAGCTTGCACCGTTGTGCATGACAAGAGGGCCAGCAGACTCACGATGAATACAAACACGATATGAATGCTAGATATACGGCTCAAAAAATACTTGCCCATTCAACTCTCCCACAGGTTTTGGTTGTATATTTCATTTTCTGTACCACATCTTAAGACAATCCTACACCCTGGCATCTCATGCCATTTGACCCGATCACATCATCCCCGGAGAATGGAAGATGTAACGCTCCCAGATCCCGAAGGGACGTGAAGAAAGGAGCAGGTAGGGCTTACGTATGGTGAACCCCAAGGAGAATGCAACTCCCAGGGCGGTTTTATTGGACCCGGGGACCATCATGGTGAGCTCGGGGCTGAGATCCCGGGCGAGCTTTATGAAGGCTTTCAGTACGTCTTTATATGGTGCATCCTGTAGGGCTGCCAGCGGCCCGATGCGGCCGTCGGGCCAGAGGTAGGCGTAAGCGACCGCTCTGCCCTTATACCGGAGGAGATAGCCTTTAACCTTCTTGTCCTCTTGGAAAAACTGATGGTGCCTCGCCCTGGATATGCCCAGAACCTCCTCATCGATGAGGCTTATATCCTCCCACTGCCGGGATGACCGGCCCAAGACCTCCCGAGAGGTGCCAGGGGGCGATTCAGGGGTGTTCCTGGCCGAACCCGGCCTCAGGCTCAAGAGGTAGATGCTTTCGATGGGATACATGCCTTTTCCCATATACAGGGCAATGGATGCGGGGTTGAAGGCCATGGTGATAACGCTTAAGAGGTCGGCCCCGACCCTGATGCAGTTCTCAAGTGTCCTGTTGAGTAACACCTTACCGATGCCCCGGCCCTGGTACTCCGGCAGGATGAAGAGGTGGGAGAGAAACCACAATGACCCGCGCACCCAGCTGATGGTGGCGCCTACAACCTTTTGAGCATCTTCGGCTATAAAAAAGCCCTCGGGCTCTTCCCTCAGGGCAAAGGTGTAATAGGGGTTTACCGGATGATACACCGAGTGCTCTGTTTCAAACCCATGAACGCGGTATACCTCCGATACGGATGCCCAGTAGACATCCGAAACGGCCTGTATGTCTTCCATCTTCGCATGTCTGTAGGTGACGGTCATGATCCGGGGTCCTCATATATAATTCGGTAGTGAACGAATATAATCCAAGTTTATTCTTAAGACTAGCCACAGATTCATCTGATATATTTTCTATTTTTATATACCAATATATTTGATAAGTACTGATTAGCATTCATGTATTTGGGGTCTATCTCCAACACTTTTTTATACTGTTCATAAACTATCCTTAAATGTAAGATAACCATAAATTTGATATTTCAGATAATAACTGAATATTACTGAGATAAATACACACTTTCAAGACGGGTTGAAAAGTAAAGGTTCCTTAAAATAATCTTTGCTCTGGGACATACGATGTCAAAGTCCATATGGGGGTCTATACCTGTTCATGAACATAAAAGAAGCCCTGCCCGGGTAACAGGCAGGGCCGTTGTAGTGGAGCGTGGAAGAAGCCTTTCAGTTGAACAGAGGGAATGGCCTCGGTTCAAACGGATCGTATATCGGTATCATACTGAAGAAGTTTGGATCGATTACCGGTATGGAGCCGTTAAAGAGGATGTTCCCTGATTCACCGAGCGGGAACATGCTCTCGATCCGAATGGGGCCGTGCGGCCCTAGCTCAACACAGTGCGCGTACGTTGATCGTTCGGCATAGGGTATACTATCGACAACCATACCACCTAAGAAGCTGTCTGTAAGCACGATCTCCCCGCGCTGTCCTGTACCCCACGGCCGTTTATTGAGGTCAAGACTTGTAAGCACGTTATCGAGCGCTTGTACAATGATGCTATCCGGGTTCTGGCCTTGGAACCAATCATAGGTGTTGAAGCCGCCGGCCATGGCATGGAGAAACACATTGAACAGGCGGTATATGACCGCATTATCGTTGGGATCGAAATAGGACGGGAGCGTATTGGCGAAGGTGAGTCTGATGACCTCGCGAATCCACGCGTCCTGCAGTATCCAGGCATCGGCACGGTCTTGGCCGGTTCTCCAGTTAGCTACCGTCTCCTCCGGGGTATTCCCTTCGGCGACAAAATGGCCGTCCCAATTCGAAAGGATGCCGAGTGCAGCCTGTCTCATAGAGGTGAGGCCGACATTGTTCACAGCATCAGTGAAATACCCTTCAACGAAATCCCACGGTATTCCACCGCTGGCGAATGAATCGGTGGTTGCAATATAAAGGGCCAGGTCCCGCACCTCGTCGTAGGTGAGGTTGTTATTGGTGGAAATATAGTCATGAATCACGTGAGCCCTGACAAACGGCCCGAAGAAGTAGCCGGGATTATTGATAGAGTCATTGTAGCTCGGGTTGCTCTTGTTGTTCCATCCGCAGTAATAGCCCTGGGCGTTATTGCGATCCATTGACCTGGGGATGAGAACCGAGGCATCCCATTCAAGGGCGGGAGCGATCATACCCTGGGGCAGACGCCATTCTCCTGCGGGTCTTACCGGGTCACGGCCCGACATCCAGTAGGCGATATTCCCGTCTTTGTCGGCATAACAGAAGTGCTGGCTTACAGCGACATCCTCGATGGCCTTACCGAAGTCATCCATGCTCTGTGCGCGCGCAAGATTCATGAACGCCTTGACTGTCTTGAACTCATATCCCCAGTGTGAGTACTTCCAGGAAAGGAGAGGGCTTTGGCTGATTATGGGCCCATGCTTGCTACGGTACACGGGAAGTGTGTAATCGGCCTGACCGGCGACATGTATGGTCTCTACGCGGTTGAGGGTGACATTCGAAGGAGATTCGAGGTAATAATCAACCGTATGGGCATGTCCCACCTGCATAGACCACGCATGATGCGGCGTTCGACCGATGACGATGCCCGGGATACCAGGGACTGACATGCCCGAGATATTAAGGCCGCCACCCCTTATGGAGCCTTCAAGCACGATTGCAGGAACAGAGAACCCCATCTGGGGGCCGGAGTAAATAATCGGTTTGCCGTCTGCAGTCTTTTTGCCTGAGATAGACCACGCATAACTCCCCATCTTCACGAACGCGTTGATCTTCTTCAGATTGTTTATGACGGTATTTTTCTGGGTAGCCAGGTTTTCATATGCCCCTTCGAAATCAGCCGGAGCCCCCTGGATCGCAGGTGTTTGAGGGGAGGCACCGGGGGCAGCAAGGGCCGGAGCCGCCATCATCGCCTTCGGTACGGCCGCAGGGATATAGGTGAGTGCATTCGGGTCGTTCAACCATCTGAGGTCGTTGAACATGCCATATCCTACCCCGAAACCATATTGGGTTGTCAGCCCCTGGAACAGTGCCGCGTTCTGGATCTGGCCCAACTCCAACGCCTCGCAGTCGAAATCTCTCAGCAAGAGCGTCACCCATGCAAGGATATCTTCCTCGGTCCAGTAAGCGGGTGTGAATCCGAGAGCCAAAAACTCAAACGGCAGTAGCGTGGGGTTCGCCTTGATATCGTCGATACGCTTGTTGATGCCTTCAACGTACGACTCGATGGCGATCTGTTCATCCCTGTCAAGGGCGTCAAACCCATCAGACAGTTCCTGATCGGTATAGCCGAGGGTCCGCACAAAGATATCGTTCTGCAATTGAGATGAACCCAATATCTCGGCGAGTGTGCCTCTCCCGGAGCGTCGGTATGTCTCCATCTGCCACAGCCTGTCGGTGGCCACCGCGTACCCCATTGATTCCATTACATCACCAAGGGAGCCTCCGGTAATGAACCATACCCCCTTGTCGTCCCGCACTGTTTTCACCGGGTAGTACGCGACGTTGAATTCCTGGATTTCCAGGTCCCACTTCTTCCCGGTGCCCTGAATGCTTGTGATGAGGAAATTGATCTCTGACAACACGGAATTCTTACCGATGATCTGGCAGTTCAGCCCGTCATCCGGGGTCACATAGGCATGTACGCCCCCAGGGATGGGCTGGAAGTCACCCGTGATATCATGTCCGTTGAGCGAGGCCTGGAATGTGCTAGCTATGGCGCCTCCCTTAAAGGACACAACGATCTCCACCGGATGGTAGTTAAGGGTCTGCAGCTGTGTCGGTGAAACGACACTTAAGAGGCTGGCCCAGATCCCTTGGAAGTAGGCCAATACAGGCAATGAACAGAGTACGGCGGACACCACCAGCATTGTACATACCAAACGTTTTTTTCTTCCCATAAATACCTCCTTTCCTCATAGTATGGCGGCAAGTCGATCAGGCACGCTCCATCTCAACTACCGAAAGACGGTTCAAGCAGGACAATAAACAGTAGGGAGAAATACCCGTTGCCATCAGGTATTCCCATTATCGTGAACAACACAAAATGGTGGCTGGTAGATAAGGCAGGATCCATACTCGACTGCTTGTTGAACCGAATGAGAAGCCCCATGCAGCACATTTCAACACCTGCAAAAGTTATCCTCCCCTTTCCGGAAATGACGTGTGCCTTCCAATTACATTTTTATGATATGCACAGATGATTTTCTTCGTGATGTAATCTAAACAGACAACAGATCGACTTACCAGATTACTTTATAGCAAGAATCATGCAAATAAAGCATGCTATATATCTCAACATGTTATAATGTTCGTAACGAGGCAAGATCCTAAAAATAGAAATCATTTTCTTTAAATGGAGAAACGGTTTACCCTTTCCGGGCAATAAGAATAACATGGTTGATTGACAATAATATAAGGATTTATACCATTAATCTTGCCTTACCCCGTTCAGATAATAGGGTATTGATGAGCATCTATGCAGCACAGGTTGAGTATCTCGGCTATGACATCTTTGCTGTAATCCTGTAATCCCCAAAGTTGGGCAAGGGGACGGGCGTTTTCAGCGATGCGGTCGATGTCAGCCTCCGGGATTGCTCCTTCCTGCAGGGACACAGGGCTTCCGATATAGGAGAACCACTGTTTCAAACGGGCGATTCCCTCTTGTGAGGCACGCTGTTCATCCTCGTCCGGCACCCCGAACATCTGCCGGGCAAAATGGGCAAATCGCTTCGGGTTTTTCTTCGATGTGTACATCATCCACCCGGGAAGCACTATGGAGAGTCCTGCACCATGGGCGATATCATAGAGCGCACTCAGGGAATGCTCTATCATATGGGCTGGCATACTTATCAGTCCCATGCCTGCGGTGGTGAGTCCGTTGAAGGCTAAGGTTGCCGACCACATCATGTTCGCACGGGCCACATAATCATCAGGTGCCTTTATGATGATATCAGTGCTCTCCATGACGGTCTTCATGAGACCTTCCACGAGACGGTCCTGGAGGGGGCTGAACGGTGCCGTATTATTGAAATACCCTTCCAACATGTGTGTGATAGTGTCGACAGCGCTGTATGCACTATACGAGGGGTTCAGGGTGAAGAGGACCGTAGGATCCAGAATCGATGTACGGGGCTGAATGAATGGCGATATGATGCTGTATTTGCAGGCTCCATCCTCATTAGTTATAACCGCAGCGGCATTCATCTCAGAAGCGCTGGCCGAGACGGTAACGACACACAAGATTGGGAGTGCTTCACTTATGAGCTTGCTGAAGGTGAAGAACTCCCACACATCATGATCAGCCTTGACACCTGCAGCAATGGCCTTTGCCGAATCGATGACGCTGCCGCCGCCCACTGCCAGGACTGCATCCACGTTTTCCAGGCGTGCCAGCTCGATACCATGCCTGACATGGGAAAGTACCGGGTTCGATCTGATTCCCCCCATCTCGACATAGGTTATTCCCGCCTTGTTCAAAGATGCTGTAACCTGGCTATAGACCCCGTTTTTCTTGATGCTTCCCTTTCCATAAACAAGAAGCACTTTGCTGCCGAACCGCTTGACTTCAGGGCCGATACACTTAATCTGCCCCTGCCCGAAAATGATCTTTGTCGGGTTTTCAAAGATAAAATTCTTCATGGGATCATACCTCTGGTTTTCTCTCGATCGGAACTCAACCTGTTCCATCATGGTATAGTGTGCAAGACTTCACTCACCTGGATCACAGGCCTGATATTTGTATAATTGTACATATGGTCATTAGATCAAATTGCACCTTGTAATAAAAAACGGTGGGGCTAGGCCTATAAGACAAGGCAAACCAGCTATATCACCATTTGTATAAGGTTTGGTCCTTGTTCCTTGAGGGCCTTTCCGAGCTCTTTCGAAAGCTCCTCTGCAGAAGTCACCTTGACTGACGGCACGCCCATTCCCTTACCTAGATTCACCCAGTCAATGCCTGTAAGGTCGGTGAGGTGGTATGCGCCCTTGCCCGGTGAAATTCCCAGTCGGCCATATTCGAGTTTCAGGATATCATAGCTCCGGTTGGAGCAGATGAGTGTGGTGACATTCAGCCCTTCTCTTGCCTCTGTCCAGAGTGCCTGTAGGGTATACATGCCTGCTCCGTCTGCCTGGAAGTTGATCACAGGCCTGTCGGGACAGGCGATGGCAGCGCCCACTGCGCAAGGCGCGCCTTGGCCAATCGCTCCTCCCGTAAGCGTAAGCAGGCTGAAAGGCGGAACGCCTGAAGTGATGGGATAGTACATGAGACCGGTTGTGATTGCCTCCTCAACTACAATTGCTCCCTCAGGCTGAAGAGCAGCTATGACCGAGCAAATCTTATCACCTGTGAGGGCGCCTGTGGGAGTTTCAGGTCTTCTTAACGAGGTAAGTATGCCCGGATCCAGAATCTTGGGCACATCGAGCTCGTCTGCGAGGAAGTCCAAGACCTCCATCAAGTCCTGATCATGCGTGGAAAGGTGAACTTTCATCTGCTCTTCTTTTAATAAGTTTGCCGGAATGCCTTCATACCCGAAGAAAGGCACGGGCTCTTTTGCCCCGACAAAGACAAACACCTCATACCTCGACAGCCTGTCCAGGGCCATCTCCGGAAGGTAAGGTATACGGCTTACATCAGGCAGCCCAGCACCCCGCTCGATATGCGCCGGGAAATTCTCAGTGACGAGATCACAGCCGTATGCCTGTTTTATCCTTGCAGCGGCCATCAGCTCTTTTTCCCCGATATGGTTGCTGCCGAGAACAAGGGCAGCCCTTCTGCCGTCTCTCAACAAGGCTGCCGCTGATTTGACCGCATCCTTGCTTATGGATCGTTTCTCCTGCTTATGAGGAATGACCGTGCTGTCCAAGCCGTTCTTCATCTGGAGATCAAACGGGACAATGAGGGTCGCGATCTGTCCTATTTTCGCGGCCTCAACTGCATCTGCCATATCCTGCCCGAGAGAATCGGATGAGCAGCACGTTCGCTGCCATCCGGAGACCGTATGCGCCAAAGACTCGATATCCATGGCAAGGGGCGGATCAAAAGGACGGTGCCAGGTGGAATGCTCGCCCACCACGGTTACAATCCTGCTGTGTGCCCTCTTGGCATTATGCAGATTCGATATCCCATTTGCCAAGCCAGGCCCCAGATGGAGGAGCACCATGGCAGGCTTTTGGAGCATCCTTGCATAACCATCCGCCGCCCCGGTACACACACCTTCAAACAGACCCAGGACCGGCCGCAGGCCTCCCACCGTATCCAGGGCAACCACAAGCGGAAGCTCGGTCGTACCCGGGTTGGCAAAACATACCTCTACTCCTAAGTCCTTAGCAGCCTTGATGACACAACTTGCTCCATTCATGACAGCCTCCTTGGGTCTGTAGACGGCTTAAGCCGCACATGATTTTTCAAATGGTATTTACTAATGATTCCGGGGCATCACCCTTGAGTACCCGGGCAATGTTTGCAGCAGCCATGTTGATGATTCTCCCGGCTGCCTCACCAGTCACACCAGCCACATGGGGTGAGAGGAGCAATTTGTCGCTGTCCACGCCCAGCAGAGGATTCTCCGTTTTCACCGGCTCTTCTGAAAAGACATCGATACCTGCTCCGGCGATCTTTCCTTTCATGAGGGCATCTGCCAGTGCTTTTTCGTCCACCAGCTCCGCCCGGGCGACATTGATGAGATAAGCGCCATTCTTCATGGTATTGAAAGCCGTTTCATCTATCATGTTCCGGGTAGCCTCTGTGAGAGGAGCATGCAGGCTTATGATGTCGGACTGGGTCAATACAGTCTTCATGTCGCAGTATTCAACGCCGAACTTCTCTTCCAATGTCCGGTCATATCGATGTGTGTCAAAGTATAAAATCCGGCTCAGCTCGAAGGGTTTTAGTCTATCTACAACTGCCTGGCCGATTCGTCCGAAACCAATAAGGCCCCACACCTTAGCTTTGAGCTCGGCAGGTTTAACGCTCATCTGCTCCCACTTGCC
>Ga0326728_10021551_pt1 | contig 12095 bp, 7 predicted proteins | sample MB3enrmetagenome_FD_207602 | JGI IMG/M metagenome (GOLD analysis project Ga0326728, IMG submission 207602) | Lab enriched peat soil microbial communities from McLean, Ithaca, NY, United States - MB31MN | ecosystem: Environmental > Terrestrial > Soil > Wetlands > Peat | place: USA: New York...
TTTCTGGCCGCCCCGCGAGAACGACCGCTCAAGCTTGGTTGCGGTCCTGGAAGGCGATGGATACCCGAACTGCGCGCGTCAATCACCACCGTGGTGCGAAAGACCAGCTTTGCGTTCCGCAGATGTTTACTTTCGGCCATGTCCGTCAGCTGGACCAGGTGATCGCGGAGACCTTGCGGCGCGCCTGGGCACTCGGGGCCGGACCCAAGAACCGCCTCGTCCTCGACGTCGACTCGACGATCTGTCAGGTCGAAGGCAACAACAAGCAAGGCGCCAGCTACGGCTACACCAAGGTCCTCGGTTACCACCCGCTGCTTGGGACCCGGGCCGATACCGGCGAGGTGCTCCACGCCCGCATGCGCAAAGGCTCGGCCAACACCGCCCGGGGGGCGAGACGCTTTGTCGAAGAGCTCGTCGCCCGGTGCCGGCGGGCCGGGGCGACAGGCGAGATCGTGCTGCGCGTCGACTCGGGGTTCTGGTCCAACGACACCATCAAGACCTTCGCACGTCTCGGTGTTTGCTACACGATGGCGGTGCGAACGGGAAACAGGGCCATCGCAACCGCGATCGCCGAGATCCAAGAAGACGCCTGGGTCGCGATCAACTACACGAAAGACGGCATCGCCGAGGTGGCCGAGACCACCTACAAGCAAAAGCGCCTCATCGTGCGCCGCACCCGGCTCGTCGGAATCCAAGAGAAGCTCTGGCCCGACTGGCGGCACTTCGCCTTCCTCACCGACTTGGACGGGACTGCCGTCGAGCTCGACGCCTTCCACCGGGATCACGCCCGGGTCGAGCTCGCCATAAAGGACTTGAAGGAAGGTGCCGGGATGGACCACGTCCCCTCCGGGCACTTCTTCGCCAACTCCGCCTGGCTGTGCTGTGCGGTGCTCGCCCACGACCTCGTGCGCTGGTGTGCCTTCCTGGGTGGCATCGTCGACAAGGACGAGCTGACAGTGACCCGCACGCTTCGCACCCGTTACTTCTCGGTGCCTGCTCGCCTTGTCAATCGCTCAGGCAGCCCGAGGCTTCGTGGTCCGGACAGATGGCCCTGGGCCGGCAGCTTCATCAAAGCACTGGGAAAGCTTCGCCTCCTCGATCTCGCTCCTGGCTGAGCGGCCCTCGCGGACCGGCGCAGCCGCAGACGTTCACCTGTGCGCTGACAACCAAGCCGAGCAAGACAGCTTGGTTGACCACGCCCCGACCGCGGTCGACCGACATCCGAGAGGGCTGTCAGCGGCCACTGCGCTCTAGCAGTCAGCAGCTGGGGTCAATCGGTGGATCCAGGCTAAGACGAGTAGACGTCGAGGCGGGCACAAAGCTGACCCGGTCGTTGAGACGGCGATCGTGGCGGATGCCAGCGAACGGGATCGTCGTGGGCCGCCTGTGCAGGCGTTAGTGGTTGAGTGGGATGACCGAAAGGCCCTCGCTGTTTGTGACGTATGCGGTGCCGACCGCCGGGTCGACGCTGATCCAGCCCGGGTAGTTGCCCACCGTGGCTTCCGTTTGCGTGTTGTCGCAGCCGGTGGCGTTGGCGCCGTTGCACGTGTTGCCGTTGATCACGGTGACGCTAGTGTCCTCGATGCTGGTGGCGTAGGCCTGGTTTGTCAGCTGGTCGACCGTGATCTGGTTGGCGCCGAAACCGGCGGGGGCGGTGGCTGGGGTCTGGCCGCAGCCAGCGTGGTCTGAGCCGTTGCAGGTGGCGCCGTTTATGACCGAGACAGTGCCGGGGTGCTCGCCGTCGGCGACGTTCGACGTGTAGATCGTGTCAGTGGCTTGGTCAACCGCGATCCCAACTGGGTTGGACCCGACCGGTGGGTGGGGGGCAAGCTTGACAGCGGCTGGGCTCTGGCCGCAGCCGCTCATCTTCGCGGCGTCGCAGGTAGCGCCGTTGATCACGTACACGCTGTTACCAAGGTACGGAGGGGGCTCGTTGGGCCCGGTGTTGAAAACATTTGCCGCGTAGATCGTGTTAGTCGCCGGGTTGATGGCGAGCTCGAGAATCGAGTTGTTGGGCGCGTGCCCCGAGCTGCCAACGGCGACGGTCGCGGGCGTCTGGTCACAGCCGCCCCTGTTGGTGGCGTCGCAGGTTGCGCCGTTGAACACCGAGATGAGGTCGGGGCCGCTGCGGGTAATAGTGGCAGCGTAGATGGTATTGGTGGCGGTGTTGACCGCGATGTCGTACGGGTTCCCGCCAGGGACTTTGAGCGTGGACATCGTGGCGCAGCCGGCCTGGCTGGTCGCGTTGCAGGTGCGGTCGTCGAACGCCGAGACCGTGCCAGCCGAGCCGGCGCCGTAGTTGGCCACGTACACGGTGTGCGTGAGCGCGTCGAGGGCAACCGCCGAAGGGTGCTCGCCGACCGTGAGCGTTGGCGGTGCCTTGGTGCACCCGCCCGTCTGGACGGCGTTGCATTTGCTGGTGTTGATCATCGCCACAGTGCCCGCGCCGGTCGGGACGTAGGTTGTCCCGACGCCAGGGTCGGCCGCCAGGGCTCCCGCCGCCGAGATCGCGACTTCGGGCGCGCGGTGCCGGCAGCCGCTTGTGATCTCCGCGTTGCAGAGCCTCGCGTCGATCACCGAGACGTCGTTGGCGACCTCGTTGGCGGTGTAAAGCGTCTGGGTCTGGTCGTCGACGACGACCGACTCAGGGTCGGCACCTGTGTGGATCTCGGGTGTGCTGAGCGTCGAACACCCCGCCGGATGGGCCCCGTTGCACTTGTCCGTGTCGACCACCATCAGGGAGTCGTCCTTTTGGTAGGCGACGTAGACGCTGTGTAGCGGGGTGTCCACGGCGAGCCACAGGTCGTGGTCGAAGCCGACGAGTGGGACCGGGGTGACGGTCCCGGGCGTGTCGTGCCTGCAGCCCGACAGGTCGCTGGCGCCACAGTCGGCGAGGTCAAACACCGAGACGGTGTTGTCGTAGTTGGCCGTGTACAAGGTGTCGTTGGCGCTGTCGACCTCGGCGTCATTTGGTCCGGCCGGATCACCGGGGAGGTGGCCGACGTCGCGGCAGCCGCTCTGGTCCGTCGCGTTGCAGGTGTTGGCGTCGAACACTGTCCACCCGTTCAGCTTGCCGATCGTGGTCACGTAGACGGTGTGGGTGGCCTGGTTCACGTAGACGTTATTGGGGCTTGCATCAACGTTGACGGTCGGTGGCTGGGTGTGTGGACAGCCAGCGAGATCGGTGGCGTCGCAGGTCGCGCTGTCGATCATCGACACGGTGGTACTGCTCGCTCCGTTGTCCCAGTTCGGGACGTAGACGGTGTGGTTCGCGTCGTCGGAGAAAATCCCGAGCGGTCCTAACCCGACAGGGACCGTCGCCGGTGTTTGGTCGCACCCCGCCATGTTCGTGGCGTTGCAGGTTGCGCCGTCGAAGACCGATACGATGCCCGGTCCCTCGTGCTCTCCACTGCTCACGTAAACGGTGTCGGTGCGCTCGTCGATCGCGATCCCGCTCGGCAGATTCCCGACCTTGATCGTCGGCCACGGCCCACTGCAGCGCGAAACGTCCCGCGCGTTGCAGTGGCGCGCGTCGATCACCGAAACCGTGTTCCCGCCGGCGTCGGGGCCGTTCGTGTTGTAGCCGTTGGCCACGTAGATCGTCTGTGTCGCTGGGTTCAGCGCGACCGCCCCAGGGCCGTTGCCGACCGGTGCCGAGGCGACCAGCGCCGACCTGGACCTGATCGGGCCGTTGAGGGCTGTAGGCCTGCTCCGAGCCGGCGTACCCGTTGCCGCGGCCCCAGTCGGGACCGCGCTCACACCCACCAGCAGCGCCAGACAGCTAAGTGCCGCCTCGACGAGGAACCTGAGGCTCCTCCCGGTCGTTGCGGGCAACGATGGCGCGACGCCGCAGGCGGTCACGGCGGCAATCGGGGAAGGTGCCCTACGACGTGACCAGGCGCCTCTCCGTTGGCTGCTACGCCCGTCGGTGATGGGCTTGCTTCCTATCCGGTACATCTCTTCCCCCTTGGTCCTTGTTTGGTGATTCGAACGCTGGTCGTTCACTGAAGTACCTCTGTGAGACAGATTCATCGCACGACGCGAGATTCCACGCGGATAGGTCATGCAAGCCGCGTTGACTTGTGTTCCGAGCTGGCCTCGGACGATCACCCGCCGCATGGTCCGTTGGTCGCGCAAGCGACAAACCGAAATGGCCTCCAAACGCCTTGGGTCGGTGCCCCCGTGTGCGGCGGGTTGCCACGCTTACTTACCGAATGTGGTGCCTTGCGACCGTTCGGATTGGCCTTCCGGTCTGTCGTACCGGAGATGGCAACCGACCCGCCGAACCCGTTACCGGCTATCGTGTCGGAACCCTTCAGTTGTGCCGCCAGCATCCACCCGCCCGTCGTTCTGGCAGGATCCAGCCAAATGCCGACCGCCGGCGAGACGATCACGGAATCGTGGGAACGACCGAAACGGTGTCGTCGCCGTTCGAGGTGTAGATCGTCCCGACCGTCGGGTCGATAGCAACGGCGAAAGGTGTCCGACCGACCGCGAGCTTCGGTTGGGCGCCGCCACACCCGAAGCTCATGATGGCGTTGCAGCTCGCGGCGTTGATGACAGAGACGCTCGTGTCCTCGATGTTGGCGACGACGACGCTGCGGCTCACGTAGTCGAAGGCGATAGCGGCGGGGCCGAAGCCGACAGTGACGTTCTGCGGAGCCTGACCACAGCCTGTGCTAACGGCGGCGTTGCAGGTTGCGCCATTGATCACCGAGACGGTGCCGGAGCCCTCGCCGTTTTCTAGGTCGGCCACGTAGATCGTGTCGGTTACCTGATCGATTGCGACGCCGTCGGGGGATGTAAAGGCCGGACCGACGGTGATGGTCTGCGGCGCGTTGGTGCAGCCCGTCGTGTTGGCGGCGTTGCAAGTGGCTCCGTCGATGACCGAGACGGTGTTTCCGGCGAAGTTGGCGAAGTTAGCCACGTAGACGGTGTCGGTCAAGGTGTCGACGGCAAGCGCCGCGGCGCCGAATCCGACGGTCACCGAATGGGGCACCTGTGTGCATCCGGAGCTCCGAGTTGCGTCGCAAGTCGCCCCGTTGAAGACCGAGACGGTGTTCGGCCCGCTGGCCGGGGCCGTAGTGACATAGACGGTGTTAGTCGCTGTGTCGACCGCTACGCCCACGGCGTTGCCGCCGCGCACCGGGAGGGTCTGGACGCTGTCGCAGCTGCTCGTGGTGGCGGCGTTGCAGGTCCTCGCGTCGAACACCGAGACGCTGCCAGTCGGCCCGGATCCAAAGTCCGCAACATAGACCGTGTGGGTCTTCGGGTCGACGGCGATTCCCTGTGGAGAAGTACCGACCCCGACCGTCGGTGGGGCCGACCTGCAGCCATCGTGTCGGAAGGCATTGCAGGTCTGGCTGTCAATCATCGACAGGGTGTCGGTACCGGTTGCCACGTAGAGCGTGCCGACCGCCGGGTCAGCAGCCAGCGCGCCCGGCCCGGACAGGGGAACAGCTGGGGGCGTCTCCCGGCAGCCGCTCGTGTTCGACGCATTGCATCGCGAAGCGTCGATCACCGAGACGTCGTTGCTCACCTGGTTGGCGGTATAGAGCGTCTGCGTTTCTGGGTTGAGGGCGATGGACTCAGGATCCTCGCCGGTGTGGACCGTCGGCGGTAGCAGGGTCGCGCAAGAAGACAGGTGGCTGCCGTTGCAGATGTCCGTGTCGATCGCCGAAATGGTGTCGTCCTTCTGATTGACGGCATAGACGGTGTGGAGTGGCGTGTCGAGGACAACCCAGATTGAGATCTCGAAGGAATCGGATGGGGCAACCATTACCGTGCCGGGCGCGTCGGTCGCGCAGCCGGCGAGGTCGGCGGCGTTGCAGCTACGCAAGTCAAACGCTGAGACCGTGTTGTCGCCATTGGCCGTGTACAGGGTCTGGTCGGCGGGGTCGACCTGGGAGCCGAAGGGGGGGATGGCGGTGGGCAGTGTGCCGAGCTGGTCGCATCCCGATTGCACGGTCGCGTTGCAGGTGCTCGCGTCGAACACCGAAAAGCCGTTGGGGCCGGCCGGGCACCCGAAGTTCGGGTCCCCACACACGCTCTCGTACACCGTGTCAGTCGAAGGGTCCACGGCGCCGGCGAACGGGAGGCCAGCGACCGTGACGGTCGGCGGGGGCGTGGTCGGACAGGCAGCGAGATCGGTCGCGTTGCACGTCGCGCTGTCGAGCATCGAGAGGTCGTCCTCGGCGGCGTTGGGGATGTACACGGTGTGGTTGGCCGGATCGTCGAAGATCGCGACCGGCGGTCCCCCGACCGGGACCATCGCCGGCGTTTGCCCGCAACCGGCGCTCGTCTCGGCGTTGCAGGTCGCGCCGTTGAACACCGCCACGGTGTTGTCGCCCGGATCCGCTACGTAGATCGTGTCCGTCCGCTGGTCGATCGCGACCGCGCTCGGATCAGCGTTCGGATCGCTCCCGACCGTGAGCGTCGGCCACGGCCCCTTGCACCGGGAGACGTCATCGGCCTGGCAGTGGCGTTCGTCGATCACCGAGACGGTGTTGCCGCCCGCGTTTGTTGGGCCGTTGTCATTGAAGCCGTTTGTGACATACAGCGTGTGCGTCGCCGGGTCGACCGCCGTGAAGTCCGGGCCGTTGCCGACCGGAGCGGAGCCGACGAACGCCGAGCCGAACGAGCCGAACGCCACCGCGTCGAATTGCTGATGAGGCAAGCCGGGAGCGTGCGAGCCGCTTTCGAAGCCAGCGTAATGGCTACGTAGCTCGGCCCCGTCACGAAACGCTGATGCATGGAGCGTCGCGTGCACGAGTCTGTCAGAGACCGCGGGGGACGAGATCAACCCAGACGCCGCCGCCTCGCTTGCAGTGGCCAAGACGCCCATTGCGCAGACGATCGGGGCGAGGACGGCCAGGACGCCGGACCTCGCGGTCCTCCGAACCCGGCGCGATGCGCATCCCCCATCAAGAACTTGGCACATGATGGACTACCTCCTGAGTTGGATAGAGTTGTGTCATTGAAATAAGGGCAATGAGGCGGTTGCTGATTGAAACAGGGCGCTCTGCCCCCAGAGAAAGTGTGGTCGTCGCGGCTTCTCGAATCGTCCCCGGCGACGCATTGTTCAAGCCCTGGTCGATCGGCTCGCAGGTAGAGGGCTAACCGTCGCCAGCCTACGGGACGGTATGGCGACGGCAGCCCTCGTGCCGGTGTCAATCGTCACACCGGTTCCGTGGAAAGCTCTGCTTACTTACCGAACGTGGTGCATTGCGAACGTCTGGGTCGGTGCCCGCGTACCCGGCGGGTTGCCAGCGTTCGGATTGCCCTTGGGGTCCTTCCAGGTCTGGGTCGGTGCCCGCGTACCCGGCGGATTGCCAGCGTTCGGATTGCCCTTGGGGTCCTTCCAGGTCTGGGTCGGTGCCCGCGTACCCGGCGGATTGCCAGCGTTCGGATTGCCCTTGAGCCGGGATACCTGTTGCTCTACATGGAGTCCGGATTGTCCTGTCAATGTCGTGCGGGACGAGACCGATTTGCTTGTCGCCGCGGCACTCCCAGTGGCGCCTATGGCACATAGGTAGGTCGCCGCTAACGCCGCGGCAACGATCTTGCTGCGAATATGCATTTCATCCCCCTCTTGTTGTTGTTCTTGAGATTCCGATCGCCCTTCCTCGTGCTTCATCAAGTTGCGACGACACGTCCTCACCAATAAAGACACTTAGCTCGGCCATCGCGCTGCAAGCTGTTCGGAAATCAGTGGACATAGCGGCCTAGCGCGTCCGCATCTTCAGAACAATCAACTCCGTGGAGGCTTCCCGATCTGCAAAGGTCGCTGTCTCCGTGACCTAAAGAGGGCGACGCGCGCTGTACCCCGATAAGGCAGACGAATTACTGGGTCACCACCGACGCTGGGACAACTCCTGCCAGTCAGCAGTCACGGCGCCATGTCTAACCTCGTGACCCTTGAGGTGAGGAGGAATGCAGACAGGGCCCTTGACCTAGGCCCGGTACAGGTACGCTCGGCCGGGGCTGACTGGCAAGCCCACATGGGGGGAAACGGCTCCTGAGGTCGGGACTGAACCCACGATGGCAGTGGTACCCGAGATCGCTACGGAGAAGCCGAAGTAACCTCCACCGACTTTGCCTTTCAGCTCGGCGACTTGCCTCCAGCCCTTCGCCGTCTTGTTGAAGAAGTAGACCCTGCCGGCATCGCCGGCCGACTCAAACGCGCCGACAACGGCCGCTGTGCCGGAAAGCGCCAGCGTGGAACCAAAGCCGTCCCCGGTGACGGTACCCGAGCCCTGCAGGCCGGCCACATTCCTCCATCCCGTCGCTGTCTTGGTGAAGACGTACACCGGAGCAGTACCGTCGCTCCCGACCAGCGCCGTCGAGCCAGAGACGTCTACCGAGTAGCCGAAGCTGAAGGCGTTGGCAGCGTCGGGGCTGTTCAGCACGGCGGACTGCCTCCAGCCGGTCGCCGTCTTGGTGTAGACGTACGTCCGACCGACAGGGTCGGCGGGCGGGGCTGAGATTGTGCCAGCGAGGATCGTCGAGCCCGAGACGGCTACCGAGTAGCCGAAGGAGGTTGTATTCGGGCCCCTCAACACGGCGGTTCGGCGCCAACCGGTGGCCGTCTTGGTGTAGACACACGCAACGCCCGGCTGAGCCGGTCCAGACACCGGACTGTTGGGGTAGTTCCAGCCAACGACAATCGTCGTGCCCGAGATCGCCACAGAGATGTGAGCTAGCGATGTGCCCGGGCTTGACAGCTCGGCAACCTGTTTCCAGCCGGACGCCGTCTTGGTGAACACGTAGGCCCGTCCGGCAGAAGTTGAGTCGTGGCTGGACGCGCCCACGACAATCGTGGTCCCTGAGATGCCCACTGCGACACCGAAGTTGTCACCCGCGACAGTGTCAGAACCCTTCAACTCGGCGGTCTGTTCCCAGCCGCCCGCCGTCTTGGTGAACACGTAAGCCCGGCCGGCATCGTCGTCGTCATGGTCGAATGCACCCACGACCGCGGTGTTGCCGGCGATGGCTACCGCGGAGCCGAAGGAGTCACCGGACACCGTGTCGGACCCCTTCAACTCAGCCAGTCGCGTTCCGATCGGCAGCGTTCTCGACCCACTCGTCGCGGGCGACGGATTGGGAGAGGAAACAAGACGCTTGAACAGACTCAGGTGCGGAAGGGGAACGAAGAACACCACCAGGATGGCAGCCGCCACGAGAACGACCCCGAAGCGATGGGCCCACGGTCTCTGGCGGTGGCGGCGAGCACTCCCTTCTGCCAAGACGTCTTCCAGGCTGAAGCTGAGAGGTAAATGCTCAGCAGCCTCAGCCGCAGCGCGGATATCTGCTAGGACCGGGTCGTCGAATTCGGGCAAGTCAATCAGCTCCCGGGGTCACAAGCGGGTTCACTCCGAGGTGGCCAGCAAGGACTGTTCTGCTTCGATGGAGCCACGACCTGACCGTGCCAGAAGGGACTCTGAGCTCGCCGGCGATCTCGTCGACGCTGAGACCCACCACCGCGTGCAGGATCATGGCTTGTCTCGCTCGCCCGGAGAGTTCTTGCAGGGCCTTGATGATGTCGAGGTGATCCGCGTCGGACGCCTGACCGTGTTCGGGGACGGTGAGCTGACGGTGGCGTTCCTCGAGCAGATTACGACGCCGGCGGTTGGCGGCGAGGTTCCGCATCACACGCCGTGCCCAGGCCTCCGGGTGGTCATGGTGGGCGACGGTAGGCCAGTGCTGCCAGACGCGAACGAGCACTTCTTGAACGAGATCCTGCGCGTCTTGTTGGCTTCCGGTGAGCAGAAACGCCTCTCCGACGAAACGCCGGGCGTAGGCGCGAAAGAACAGCCCGAACTCCTCACGCCCTTCCTCGTCGTCCATCGGCCCCCCACGGCGCGTCGTTGTCTAATAAGACACTTACCACGGCCGTCGCGCTGCATGCTGGCTGAATCTGGATAGAAATACACGCGAGCGGATGGACTATCAAGGATCGTCCTGGCCCCTTCCAGGCCCCTGACCTGGACTTTTTGAGCGGACGAGGGATTCGAACCCGCGACCCTCACCTTGGCAAGGTGTTGGAATCCGTGCATCCAGTGTTGCTGCGTCCGTCGACGTGGGCTCCGTCCGTATCGTCGTCCGGGAAGTGCTGCCAAATCCGCTCCGTAGTAACACGCGTTACTACCGGTAGATAGGTGGGCGCCCCCAGGCCGCGTCGCCAGCCCGCTCAGCGAGAACTTACCAACCCCGGGGAGGTTGTCCCACATACCGAGCTCTGGTGGTACTATGTAGTTATGAATGGGACTTACCCGGTAACGATGGGCGATCGAGGTCGCCTAGTGATACCGGCTGAACTCCGAGCAAAAACCGGTCTCACAGAGGGCACACCTGTTGTGCTCATCGATACCCCAGGTGGGGTGGTGCTCGTCAGCCGAGAGCAACTCAAAGCGCTCGTCCGAGCCGATCTCGCCGGGATTGACCTTCTCAGCGAACTGCTTGCCGACCGGCGGCGCCAAGCGGACACTGAAGACGCTGCGTGAACGTCTTCGACGCCTCTGCCCTAATCGCTTTCCTTCAGGGAGAAGCGGGCTCCGCCGCAGTCGAGAAGGGCCTCCAAGAGGGTGGTGCCTGCAGCACAGCGAATTGGTCCGAGGTTGCCCAGAAGATACGAGCACACGGCCGCGACTGGCCATTAGCGCGCGCCCTGTTGGCGAGCTATGACCTGCAGCTTGAGCCTGTCACGGTCGAGGACGCCGAACAGGCCGCAGTCACGTGGACTCGGGGCAGCGGTATGTCGCTTGCGGATCGACTGTGTCTCGCGCTCGGACACCGTTTCGCCGCCATCGTCTGGACAGCGGACAACAGCTGGGGAACGAGCGAGTCCATCAGGCAGATTCGCTGAGGAACGATCCCAGGACTAACGAAGTCAACCCTATGCTCGGCTACCTCACTCCGAACGAATACGGAGTCCTACACTCAACCCAACCCCAGGCCACGTTGTCCCGAATGGTGGTCCACTCAATGGGGTCCAGGCCATTTGGAGCGGACGACGGGATTCGAACCCGCGACCCTCACCTTGGCGAGGTGACGGAATCCGTCCATCCAGTGTTGCTCTGTCCGCCGAGGTGGGCCCCGTCCGTCTCGTCGTCCAGGAAGCGCTGCCGAATCCGCCCCGTAGTAACACGCGTTACTACGGGTCACCTGACTTCTGCCACGTGCTCGCGGACCCTGTCCTGGGAAAGGTTGCCCCTCGCAGCTCCGGGTCACCGCGGCACTACCGTGACCGCGCAATGCAACCGGGGAACCCTGCTTATTCGTGCATCCGCGGTAACCAAGGTCGAACCGAGATTCTCGGCGAGAGCGACGTAACAGGCGTCGTAGGCAGAGACATTGTCCCGAAGCTGCCAGACACGGTCGAGGAAGGAGAAGACCGGATAACGGATCAGCCCAAGGTGACGCCAGGTGTCGAGTGCGTCCCACCCGACTTCCGCATCGATCTCACCTGAAGCAACCAGCCGGCGCAGCCCATTCGTCACCTCGGTGTCGATCAGATGTGGCACATGCAGCTGGGATTCACCAAGCGCTCGCCTGGCGGGCCCGGCATTAAGCAGGGCAGAGATGGCCGCCGACGCGTCGACGACAATCACCTTTCCGCACGTCCGGTGCTGACGTGTCCGACGATGATCTCTGTGTCGAGGTCCGCGTCAGGTAAAGCACCGAGCAAAGTGGGATTGTCCGCGCGCCGTGTAGCTTCGGCCAGTTCCTTGACCGCTGTCGCTCCTACCGAAGCACCATCTCGAGCCGCCAGCTGCTCGAGACGCTCGACTACGTCATCCGGGACGTTGCGCAAGTAAAGGGTTCTCATGTCGCACTATGCTAGCAGCCGAGTAGCAACATGCGACAATGGTAGTGCCCAAGTGGTCCAGTGAATGGGGTCCAGGCCATTTGGAGCGGACGACGGGATTCGAACCCGCGACCCTCACCTTGGCAAGTAGATACTGGCGAAAACTGGCGAATGCCAGCGACCGATAGTGCAGGAAAACACTGGCTTGTATACGTCAGCGAACCCACCCGAACGGCGGCGCCCGCGCGATAGACGCGCGATAGACGCGCGATAGCCTCCCTGTCGTCAG
>Ga0326728_10021552_pt1 | contig 12095 bp, 9 predicted proteins | sample MB3enrmetagenome_FD_207602 | JGI IMG/M metagenome (GOLD analysis project Ga0326728, IMG submission 207602) | Lab enriched peat soil microbial communities from McLean, Ithaca, NY, United States - MB31MN | ecosystem: Environmental > Terrestrial > Soil > Wetlands > Peat | place: USA: New York...
TGTGGGGCGAGGACGCCCTGGTGTTCGAGGCCCAGGCGCGGGGCTTCGCCGAGCGGATGCGCCGGCACAATGAGAACGGCCTCTGGCTGGCGGAACAGTTGCGCGCTCATCCCGCCGTCGAGCGGGTCTGGTATCCCAAATGGGAATGGGCCGAGGCCTACGAGGCCGTGCGCCGCCCAAGGGGCGGCTGGGGCGCGCTGATCACGTTTCTGCCCCGGGATGCCCCCTCCCGAGCCCCGGAGATTTATGACCGGCTGGCCTTCTGCAAAGGCCCCAGCCTGGGCACCGTGTTCTCCCTGGCTTGCCCTTTCACCCTGCTGGCCCACTATACCGAACTGGAATGGGCGGAATCGTGCGGGGTCTCTCGCTATTTGATCCGCCTATCGGTCGGCTTGGAAGACCAGCAGGACTTGTGGCAGCGGCTCCAACGAGCGCTCGCGGGTCCGGGCCAGTTTCAGTCGAATGATATGGTCTCCAGTTCCGCGATTTGCTGACGGAGGCGCGGGACATCGGATACGCGCTGCTCAACCATCTGTGCCAGGGCGCCCAACTCGGCCTGCGCGGCCATCTCACTCTGCCGGCGGAGTTCTTCGATGACGGCTCCAACGCGTTGGTTCCAGTCAGCCGCCAGGCGAGAGAGGTTTTTTTCCACTTCGTATCGGGCCTTGCGGAGCAGCACCCGCTCGATGGGTCGGCGGAATAGCGCCGCAGGCAGGACGTGGCTCACCAGGTCGAATGCGGCGTCAAAAGCGTAACTCACATCCACGGGCGGGGCGGATGGCTCACGCAGATCAAGGCTGAACTCGATGGGAGAAAGGCTCACCCCCAGCGCGGCCTTCACGTGCCCGGCCAGGCGATCATGGAAAGCGCGGAGGCTCCGCGCGAGGTGCAGGCGCGCCATCTGCACCGGTTCGCAGAACATCGCCTGCTCCGCCAGGGACACCGCGTTCAACTCGCGGACGAGAAAGGACGCCACCCAAATGCGCCACTCACGAAGGAGCTGGGGGAGCCCCAAACGCCACTGGAGATACTGCGCCTGAAGGTCGTGCGTAATCTTGCCCTGCAATGCCCGTTGTATCGGCCGCAATCGTTCCAAGGACTGGTCAAACGCCCTGGCCGACCACTGGCGCGTCAGGATCTCCAACTCCAGCCGGAACAGCCCCAACTGTCGGCGCTCCTCTTCCAGCCGGTCCCGCAGCGCCTGCCGGGCGGACTCGGCCTGAGTCGCCGCCGCCAGGGCGACGCCCAGATAGTTGAGGGTCTGCTTTTGCAGCGCGTCCAGCTTGTGCCGGAGAATCTCCGCGCTGGCCTCGCGACAGCGTAAGCGCAGGGGCATTAACAACCCCTCCAGCAGGACCGACTTCATCGCCGCCAGCTCCGGCTTGATAGAATAAAAGAAGACCGGCAACCGCCCGTCGTCCGGCTGCCGGAGTTGCTCGCGGACGAAATGAAGGACTTCAGCCCGCTGTGGCTCCGTCAGCAAATCAGCTTTGGTCAGCAGCAGCGCAATTCTGGGCGTTTGACTCCGCAGGTCCGACAGCAGCGCCAGGTCCCGCTCGGACAACGGCGCGTCGGCGCTAACCGCCAGAATCGCAGCCCCAACGTTAGGCAGCCAGTTTAGAGCTACCTCGGTGTTGTGCGTGAACGCGCTGCCCAGGCCCGGTGTGTCCACAAATTGCAACGGCTCGAAGGGCTTCAATTCCGGCAACTCAATACCCACCGAGGCGACCCGCCTCCGGTTGTTCGGGTTTTCCTTCTCACCCACGTAAAGGCCGGTCTCCTGGATCGAGATGCCCCGGATCGTGCCGTCGAGGAAGTGGACCTCGGCCCGTTCGGCCTCCCCATAGCGTAGCCGGGTGATGACCGCCGTCAGCGGCAGGACGCTAATCGGCAGAACGGCGCGTCCGCACAGGTGGTTGAGGAACGAGCTCTTGCCTGCCTTGAAGCGGCCAAGCACCGCGACATCAATTCCCCTTTCAGAAGCCTGATTGCGGCAGGCGGCGATCAGCGGCTGGAGGTTGCCCAGCTTTAAGTCCGCCGCCACGGCGTCCACTCGTTGGAGGGTGTCATTTGCGTTGCTCACTGTCCGCTATCCCGCCTGGCCCCCGTGGTCAGTTCTTTACGATAAGCACACTGCAATGGGCGTGGTCGCTGATAGCCCCTCCAAGTGAAAGGTCGCGCCGAGCCAGGGGGGCGACGACGCCAGAAGTCCAAAAGCGGCCCGCGCCGCCATTTCCTTCGCCGGACCCGATTGTGATGCCGCCCAACATGAGGCCCCTACCGATTTAATTGTTTCATTCGGTAGGAGTCATCAGCACTGAAAGCCCATCAGGCAGTTCTCTGGCCCGGCCAGATGGCAAACTCCATTGCCTGAGCGCAGCTTAATTCAGGCTCGAGATGAGGGCAACCTATTTCTGGCCCTGGCTGGGGAGGGCGCGGAACTCGGCGACCCGCGCGGACCAGGGCGGCATCTCCAATCTGACTTTGAAGAGGCCGGTCTTGTCGAAGTCGCCCCAGTTGGAGGAGCGGGTGTAGAAGCGGTTGAGGTCCAGACCGGCCACCTGGTGGAGGTCGAGCTGGCCGCTGAGCAGGCGGGTTTCATCCGAGAGGTTGAAGACATTGGCAACGAAGGCGTTTTCGCGGGGCAGGACGTGCAAGTGGATTTCTTCGCTGAGGCCGTAAAAGTCGCCGCGTTGGAAGAAGGGCTCCCATTGGCGGTAACGCTGCATTTCCCGCCGGTGCAACCGGGCGACGAGGGGGTTGGGATGAGTGCCGCCGATGCCGAGGTGACGGCAGGTGGAGGCGTACCACCAGAGCACGAGGGCATGCTCGTTATCGTCGCGCAAGTCCACGTGGAGGTAGGCGGGGACGTTGCAGCCCAGGTTGTAATAGAACAGGGCCCGGGCGGCGCCGGTGTGGAGGTCGTGCATGGGCTGCCACATGAGTTCGAAGCCCCAGTTTTCATCGAAGCCGCCGGGGAGGCCGTATTGGTAATAAACGGGGGTGAACCTGGCGGGGCTGCCGCCGCCCAGGGGGTCGTGCATTTCGATGAGGACGTTGGGATAGGCGGCGTGGAGCCGCTGGGCGAGGCTGGCGACGGCCAGCACCTGGTCTTCCTCGCGGTAGGGCACGGGGTGGCCGTGGTCCCGATTCCAGCAGCCGCCCTGGAACCAGTCGCCGTCGAACATGAGGAAGACGACGCCGTCGGCGCAGTGGTCGAGCAAGCGCTCGAGGGCCAGGTCCAGATACTGGCGGGAGCCGCAGCAAATGGAATTGGTGAGGATGCGCCCCTGGGAATCCAGGCGGAAAGAGGACGGCGGAAAAGAGGAGACGGCGGGGTTGTTGGTCCGGTAAACGGGGTCGGACATCCAGGAGGCCAGGGGACAGTGGAGGGAGACGCCGAGGCCGTAATCGTGTTTCATCCGGCGAATGAACTCACGGCGGGGTCCCAGCCATTTCTCGCCCCAGAGGAGGGTCCCGAAATTGGAATCCCAGCCGGGGTCCAGGTACAAGGCCTGGCAACTGTAGTCTCGGGCTTTGGCGGCTTCGGCTTCGATGATCGCTTTGGTATAGAGGACGGCGCGGGTGTCATCGAGGTTGCCGGCCGGGGCGCCCGGCGTGGCCACCGTCCAAAACGGGCTGTCATAGAGTTCATTCCAATGAACCGGGGGATTGTAATTGGGGGGGAACCTGCAGCCGTGCTCATCGAGGAAGGCGCGCAAGGCGTAAAGGCCCTGGAGGTGATTGCCGGAAACGGTCTGGTAACGGTTCAGGCCCAGGCGGAGGGAGCGGCCGGGGGCGAACTCCAACAGAGCCGGCGGGGCGCCATCGACGGCGCAGGCCCCGCCAAAGCGAAGAGCGACGCCATCGGGTTCAACCACGGTCGAGAGCACGCTCCACTCCAGGAAGCCCTGGTTGAACTTGAAGACGCAAAAAGCGGCGTCCCCGTGGGACCAGGCCCAGCCCTCGGAAGACCGGTGCCGGGAGGGCACGCCACCGCCGAAGCCCTTGGCTTCCTGCCAACTCTCGCGCGGATCGAGCCGCTGGGCCTCGCCGGCCAACGTCAACAACTGTTTCAAGGAGAGGTCGTGAAGCTCGCCCTCGACATCGCTGGGACGCCTGCGGAAGGGCAGGGCCACGAGGCGGTCGGCGGCCAAATCGGGCAGGATACGGCCGAGCTTGGTGGCCACGCGGCGCCGCAGGCCGGCCTCGAATTGTTCGAGCTGGATGGCGTCGTTGGAGGCATTAGCCACGGTGATGGCCTCCTCCATGTAGGGTTTGTCCGCGGGGAGACTGAATCGCTGTTCCAAATCCAGGCCGGCCAGTTTGCCCCGGATAGTCAAGGTGTCGGCGTCTGCGGTTACTGAGGCAGCCTTCAGGCCGCGATAGAGGGTGGCGCCGTCGGCCGCGGTTCGCTGGGCGGTGTGGATGAGCCCGTCGGCAACGACGATGCCCATCTTCCGATCGTGCAGGGCGAGCGTGAGTTCAGCCGCGCCGGATTGCACCTCGAGGCAATAGACAGCGTTGGAGAGCATTTCGCCGCCGGCGGGGCCGCACCCCAGGGCCAAGAGCACCAACATCAGCTTTCCGCAGTAGCGCATAGGTCAAGGGCCTTTCAAGTGAGCTTGGGCGAAGCGGCGGGCGAGCGCAAGCCCAACGGGAGCGCAGACAGCAGTTCTCATTTTGGTGTGGGGCAGGCTTCCAGCCTGCCGGTTCACGGGGCTTCCAGCCCCGAAATGGGCGGCTGGAAGCCGCCCTAACCGGCAGGCAAGATGCCTGCCCCACGTCGGGCGCCTTCAGAATGAGAATTGCTGGAGCGCAGAAGCTGCGCGGCGGCGGGGGGAGGGGTGAGCAATTCCTGCGCAGTTGGCAGGGCGGAGAGGCGTGGGATAGGGGAAAGCACGAGCCAAAGAGGGTCGAGGATTGATTGGCACATTTCGTGCGGGAGCAAAGCCGCATCGTTGATCGGACCGCCCCGGGGCGGCCAGACGGCAAACAGAAAATCCGAATGCAGGAGAATATAAAATGAGAATGCAGAATTGGCTGGCAGCGGCGGGAGTCAGCGCCGCATTGTGTTTAAGCTCGAGCAGCAGTTTGGCGCAGGGCTACGGCGGCGGGGGCTTTGGCGGGGGCGGGGGCTTCGGCGGCGGCGGCCGCCAGCGGGGCAACGTGGATCCGGCGCAGAGGCAGCAGCGGATGATGGAGGGGTGGAAGGAGGCGCTGGAGGTGAACAGTGATGACGAATGGAATGTGCTGCAGCCGTTGATTCAAAAGATCATGGACGTGCAGCAGCAGGCGAGGGCAGGGATGGGGCGGGGCCCCTTTGGCGGCGGACGGCGCGGCGGCGGCTTCGGGGAGGACCAGGGCGGGGGCGGGGGCGGCAACGCGATGCGGCGGGGGCCATTTGGGGCGGAGCCGGGTCCGGAGGCGGAGGCCTTGCGCAAGGCCATCGAAGCGAAGGCGACGACGGCGGAGGTGAAAGCGGCCCTGGCGAAGTATCGCGAGTTCCGCAAGGCGAAGGAGGACCAATTGAAGGTGGCGCAAGACAATTTGCGGAAGGTGCTGACGGCGCGGCAGGAAGCGATTGCCACGTACCGGGGGCTGCTCTAAGGGATAGCAAAAGCGGATTGCCAGGGGGCGGGCATTATGCCAAGGTCGGGAGGCTTTAAGGACCGCCATGGCGCCAGGCAAGCAACGAGCCGCCGGCGGGAAGAGCCGGCGGGAAAGTCAAATCGAATCAAGTCATGAGTGAGAACATCGTTCAGGAGGCGAAGCAGTTGCTGGACACGATGGTCGCGGCGAAACAACTTTCGGCGATCGACGCCGATGAGTTGGCGCGGCGGCTGCAGTCCGAGGGGCCGGAGGCGTTGCCGCGGGATGAGGAGGGGGTGCTGCGGTGGCTGGCGCAGGAGTACGACCTGACGTTCACGCCACTCGACGACGTGGAACCGGACCGGCAGCTTCTGTCGTTGTTTCCCGCGCGGATTCTGGTCAAGGAGCTACTGCTGCCGCTGAGGCGGGTGAACGGGGTGGTGGAAGTGGCCACCAGCCGGCTGTTTGCGACGCAGGGCTTGGACGCGCTCAAGAGCATGACGGGGCTGAATCTCAAGCCGGTGCTGGCCACCGGCGAGGCCATCCAGAAGGCGATGAAGAAGCGGCTGGGCGTGGGCGCCGACACGATCGATACACTGGGGGAGGACGGGACGTTTCTGGTGGTGGACGAGGCGCCGGGGGAGGACACCGACCTGGACAGCGCGGCGGAGGACGCGTCGATCATCCGGTTTGTGAACCAAGTGCTGAGGGACGCGATCGAGTTGCGCTCGTCGGACATCCACCTCGAGCCGTTCGAGGACGAGTTTCGGATTCGCTACCGGATAGACGGCGTGCTGCAGGAGGTGCCGGTGCCGGCGCAACTGAAGCGGTTTCAGCCGGCGATCGTGTCGCGGGTGAAGATTCTAAGCCATCTGAACATCGCCGAGAAACGGCTGCCGCAGGACGGGCGGATCAAGATCCGAATTGATGAGGCGGAGGTCGACATCCGCGTGTCGGTGATCCCGATGCTGCACGGGGAGGCGGTGGTGATGCGGTTGCTGCGGCAGAACGTGACGTTGCGGGGCATGGGGGAGTTGGACATGGCGGCGCGGGAGCTGGGGTGCTTCCGGCGGGTGCTGCAACTGCCGCACGGGATTATCCTGGTGACGGGCCCGACGGGCAGCGGGAAGACCTCGACGCTCTACACGGCGCTCAACGAGATCAACGACGCGGAGCGGAAGATCATCACCATCGAGGACCCGGTGGAATACCAACTCAAGGGGGTGAACCAAATCCAGGTGTCGGAAAAGGCGGGGCTGACGTTTGCGCGGGGGCTGCGCTCGATCCTGCGGCACGACCCGGACGTGGTGCTGATTGGGGAAATCCGCGACCAGGAGACGGCGCAGATCGCGGTGCAGGCGTCGTTGACGGGGCACCTGGTCTTTTCGACGCTCCATACCAACGATGCGCCCGGGGCGCTGACGCGGCTGGTGGACATGGGGGTGGAGCCGTACCTGGTGGCGTCGTCGCTGGAGGCGGTGCTGGCGCAGCGCCTGGTGCGGGTGCTCTGCCAGCGGTGCAAAGAGGAAGACCGGTCGCCGACGGCGCTGGCCTTCAAGGAGCAGGTGGGCATCCCGGCGAACACGCCGATCTATCGCTCGGTCGGGTGCGAGGAATGCCGGCGGACCGGTTTTTATGGGCGGCACGCGATCTTCGAGTGGATGGACAGCACGAGCGAAATCCGGCAAATGATTTTGAAGAACATGTCGAGCGACGTGCTGCGGGAAAGCGCGCGGCGGGACGGGATGAAAACGCTGGCCGAGGACGGCTGGCGGCTGGTGAGCCAGGGCATCACGACGGTCGCGGAGGTGCTGAGCGTGACCACCGCGAAAGAGGTGGAGATGACCACCAAGAAAACGGCCCCGGCGGCTCCGCCGGAGGTCCACCCCCCGACGCCCAAGCCCCATGTTTCTCCCATTGTGGCCCCGGGCCGGCGCGTGGATGCGGCGGCCTGAGCAATGAGCACCCATCCAGGAGCAGAGTATGGCCATTTTCCAGTATAAAGCACTGCAGGCCAACGGCGCCGTGGCCGAAGGCCAGCTTGAGGCGGCGGGGCGGCAGGAGGCCTTTCAGCAGATGGCGGGTCTGGGCCTGAGGCCGGTGAGCCTGTTCGAGAAGGCGGGGGCGCAAGCGAAGGCCGCAGGCGGGCTGCCGGCACTGGGGTCGATCACGCTTTTCCAACGCTCGCCCAAGGTATCGTCGCGGGCGCTGGAGAACTTCACGCGGTTGCTCTCGAGCCTGCTGGCGGCGGGGGTGCCGTTGAGCCGGGCGCTGGTGATTCTGTATAAGGAGGCTTCGACGCCGGCGGCGGGGGCCAAGTGGAGAGAGGTACACGACCTGGTGATCGATGGCACGTCGCTGGCGGATGCGATGTCGAAGTCGCCGGAGACCTTTCCGCGGGTTTATGTGGCGATGGTGCAGGCGGGGGAAGTGGGCGGGTTCCTGGACGTTGTGCTGGCGCAGATCGCCGATTTCCAGTCGCGGGAAAAGGACCTGCGCGCGAAAGTGCTGGCGGCGATGCTGTATCCGTGCGTGCTGCTGGTGCTGGCAATAGGGGTGCTGATTTTCCTGCTGACGTTTTTCATTCCGAAGTTCCAGGTGATCTTTGCGAGTCTGGGGGCGGCGCTGCCGTTGCCGACGCAGATCGTGCTGGCGATCAGCAACCTGCTGCGGCACTACGGCATCTTTGCGGCGCTGGGCCTGGGGGTGGGGTTCGTTTTGGTCCGGAGCTGGCTCGCCTCGGAAAAAGGCCGGCGGATGTGGGAAGGGCTGATCCTGCGCCTGCCGCTGGTGGGGCCGTTGGTGGCGCAGTTCGCCATGGCGCGTTTTTGCCGGATGCTGGGGACGCTGCTGGGGGCGGGGGTGCCGCTGGTGCAGGCGCTGAGCGTGGCGCGCAAATCCATCGGCAACCAGATCCTGGTGGACGCCGTGGCGCAATCGATCGAGCGGGTGCAGCAGGGGGGGCAGTTGGGGGCCAGCCTGCGCGACTGCAAAGGGCTGTTTCCGACTTCGGTGCTCGAGATGATTTCGATCGCGGAGGAGAGCGGGCGGCTGGACCAGGAGTTGGTGCGCATCGCCAACGTGACCGAAGGGGACTTGGACCGCAACCTGAAGACGGCGGTGGCGTTTGCGGAGCCGCTGATGCTGTTTTTCATCGCCGGGTTCATCGGCAGCATTTTCATCAGCATGGTCTTACCCATCTTCAATATGCAGGAGCACATCAAGTAGTCCAACCACGATAACGTTTATGAGAACCAAAACAGATCAGCAAAACCGCAGGGGCGTTTCCCGCAGCCGGGGTTTCACCCTGGTGGAGATGCTGCTGGTGCTGGTGATCCTGGCCACGCTGGCGGCGATCGTCTATCCGAAAGTCATGGGCCGCGGCAAGGAGGCGCGGATCACGGCCGCGCAGGCGCAGATTGCCAGCTTCAAGATGGCGCTGGACGCCTTCGAGGTCGACAACGGCTACTTCCCGCGCGGGCGCAACGGGTTGATGGACCTGGTCCAACAGCCGCGCGACGCGGTGAACTGGCACGGGCCCTACCTGGAACAAATCCCGCAGGACCCCTGGAAGCAGGATTACATTTACGAATGCCCGGGCAAACACAACGCGTCCTCCTATGACATCAGCTCGCTCGGGCCGCCCGGAGAACAGACGCCGCTCGGCAACTGGGCGATGGGAAAATAACGCTGTGCAAACGGTGACTGTTCACGCAGGGCAGCCTTCCAGGCTGCCGGTCCGCGGGGCTTCCAGCCCCGCGGGCCAGGCCTGCGACCGGGCGGCTGGAAGCCGCCCTCACCGGCAGGCTGGGAAGCCTGCCCTACATGGCCCACCTGAACGGCCCGGGGCCTTCACCCTGATCGAGCTGCTGATGGTGATGGCGCTCATCACCATCGGGTTCAGCGTGACCGGCCCGACGCTCTCGCGGTTTTTCCGCGGGCGGGTGCTGAACTCGGAAGCGCGGCGGCTGCTGGCGCTGACGCGCGACGGCCAGAGCCGGGCGGTTTCCGAGGGGCTGCCGGTGGACCTGTGGATCAATCCGGAGGCCGGCAGCTTCGGCCTGGAGGCCGAGCCCAGCTACGAGAATAACGACCCCCGGAAGGTGGAATTCCAGCTTGATAAGGGCCTGCAAATCAGCATCCGGGCGGGGGCGGTCTCGGCCATGACGAACTCGAGCACGATGGGCCAGGTGGCCAGCGTGGCGAGCGTGCCCAAGACGATGCTGGCGCAACCCGGCCTGCCGACCCTGCGTTTCCTGCCGGACGGCTCGATCGCGGACACCAGCCCGCAGTGCCTCGAGTTGCTGGCGCAGGACGGGACGGCGCTGTGGCTGAAACAAACGCGAAACCGGCTCAGCTATGAGATTAAGAGCAATCCGCAAGACTGACCGGGGGGGAAGCTTTACGCTGGCCGAAGTGCTGGCGGCGCTGCTGTTGATGGCGGTGGTAATCCCCTTTGCGGTGGAAGCGATGCACATCGCCAGCCGGGCGGGGCAGGTGGCGGCGGCCAAGGGAGAAGCGGCGCTGCTCGCGCAGCGAATGCTGAACGAGAACGTGGTAACGACCAACTGGAACCAGTCGGTCCAGGGCGGGACGATGATGCAGGGCCAGCACCAATTCCGGTATTCCCTGCGCAACGAGCCCTGGACGCAGGACCCCAACCAAAACGTGATCATGCTGCTTTCGGCGGAGGTGTTTTTTAACGTGCAGAATCGCGAGTACTCGGTGCGCATGAGCACCTTGGTGGACAGCAGCCAGCCGACCAATGGGACCGCAACCGCATCACATTAACCCGGTGAACCAACCGCGACCGGCTGACACCATGCCGAGCTTGACCCAAGAGCACAAGGCGCGGGCCGGGGTGGCGTCGTTCACGCTGGTGGAGGTGCTGTTGGCGCTGGCGATCTGCTCGATTGTGCTGGTGGCCATCAACGCGGTGTTTGCCACGGCGGTGCGGTTGCGCGAGCGCACGTCGGCGGCGGTGGATCAGGCACTGCCGGTGGACATGGCGTTTGCCAAGATCCGCAGGGACCTGCTGGGGGTGGTGGGGCCGTTTGGGGTGCTGGCGGGCGATTTCAAATGCGACGCCCAGACCATGGGCACGAGCATGGGGCTTTCGACCGCGGCGGGCGGGGGGCTGGATTTCTTTTCCACGACCGGGGTGATCGGGGACAACAGCCCGTTTGGCGACATCCAGGAGGTGTATTACCAGTTGATGCCGCCGGCGGATCGGAGCAAGGCGCTGGGGCAGGACCTGGTGCGCTGCGTGAACCGGAATCTGCTGGCCACGATGAACCAAACCGCGGACATCCAATTGCTGATGAACAATGTCGAGAGCGTGGAGTTCGACTGCTACGACGGGACCGAATGGCGCAGCACCTGGGACACCAGCTCGGGCGACACCAACCTGCCGACGGCGGTCCGCATCCGGGTACACCAGGCGGTGGACCGCAACACGGGGGCGACCCGGCCGGAGGCGCTGGAACTGATCGTGCCAGTTTCCACGCAGACGCGGAACACGAACACGATTCAGGGCATCTTCACCAATTCCGTGAGCACCTCGGGAAGCTGACGATGAGAACACCCCACCCCATGTCCCGCCGGCGCGGCTCGGTCCTGGTGATCGTGCTTTGGATCACCTTTGGGCTGGTGAGCCTGGCGATCTACTTTGCGGGGTCGATGACCTTCGAGTTTCGGGCGGCGGAGAACCGGGCCGCCAGCCAGGCGGCGGAGCAGGCCATCCAAGGGGCGGTCCGCTACATCACCTACCTGCTGGCGACGCAGATCGCCAACGGGTCGAACGGGATGATGCTGGACCCGGCCAGTTATGCCAATCAAGCCGTACCGGTGGGGGAGGCGCGGTTCTGGATCATTGGACGGGACACGAACAACGTGACCAGCGGCCCGGGCCGGCTGTCTTTTGGGCTGGTCGACGAGGCCTCGAAGCTGAACCTCAATTCGCTGATCAACTCGCCAACGGTTTTCAGCAACCAGATTATCTGGCTGCCCAACATGACGGTGGAGTTTGCCACCGGCATCCTGGACTGGCGGGACACCAATGCCGACGGCCAGACCGTGACCTCCTACACGGCCCAGCAGCCGCCTTACTCGTGCAAGAGCTATCCCTTCGAGACGGTCGAGGAGTTGCGGATGGTTTATGGCGCGGAGATGGACATTTTGGTGGGCGAAGATTACAACCGCAACGGGGTGCTGGACCCGAACGAGACCGACCAGAACCAGAACAACATGCTGGACCCCGGCATCTTCGAGTTCGTGACCGCCTGGAGCCGGGAGACCAATACGGCAACCATTAACCTGAGCAACCTGACAACGACCGCCGTGAGCCAATTGAGTTCGCTGCTGGAGACGAACCTGGGCAGCGCGCGCGCCGCCACCATCATGGCCAATCTTGGCCTGTCCACTGAAACCGGGGGCGGCGCGCGCGGGGCCGGGGCTGGGGCCGGTGGCCGTGGCGGAGGCCGCGGCGGCGGGCGTGGAGGCGG
>Ga0326728_10021554_pt1 | contig 12095 bp, 11 predicted proteins | sample MB3enrmetagenome_FD_207602 | JGI IMG/M metagenome (GOLD analysis project Ga0326728, IMG submission 207602) | Lab enriched peat soil microbial communities from McLean, Ithaca, NY, United States - MB31MN | ecosystem: Environmental > Terrestrial > Soil > Wetlands > Peat | place: USA: New York...
GGAATATCCTGCGCATCTCCGAAGCCCGTTATGCGGTAGGGCGCGCGGCGCAACAGGACGTCTTCAAAGCGCAGACGCAGTTCTCCATTTTCGAGACACAGTTGTTGCGATACGAGCAGGAACGCGACAGCAAGCAGATCGAAATCGGCGCGCTGCTCAACCGGCCGGGCGCGGCACACATCGAAGTGCCGGAGGAGATGGCGACGGGCGAGCTGAGGGTGACGCTCGAGGAGATGCTGGCGCACGCTCGCACCCAGGCGCCGGCGCTGGCACGCGAGCAGAAGGTGGTGGAGCGAAGCGAGTTGGCGGCCAACCTGGCGCGCAAGAGCTACTACCCGGACTACACCGTCTCAGGCGGCTACTTCAACCAGGGCGGCTTGCCTCCGATGTGGCAGTTCCGCATGGATTTCAAGCTGCCGGTGTGGTTGGGCAAACAGCGCGCGGAGGTCGGCGAGCAGGTCTTCACGGCGAGCCAGGCGCGGCACGACTACGAAGCCGCGGACGTGGGAATCCAGGCCGGCATTCGCGAACAGTACACGCTGGCGGCGACATCGCGAAAGCTGATCGACCTGTACCAGAAATCGGTGATCCCGGAAGCGCGGCTGGCGTTGGAATCGTCCATAGCCAGCTACCAGACGGGGACGCTCGATTTTCTGTCGCTGTTTTCGAATTTCATGAACGTGGTGGATTACGAGCTGATGTCCCACGAGGAAGTGATGCGCTTCCACGTGGCGCTGGCCAAGCTGGAGGAGCTGACCGGCATGGAGATGGAGCGGTGAAGGGGCGGGGGGAAGAGTGCCTAATGCCACTGATTGTGGGGCAGGATGGTATCCTGCGCGCCGGTTGGCAACCGGCGCCGGGGGCCTGTGTACAGGCGGTCCCGGGCGGGTTACCAACCCGCCGCAGGTTACCAACCTGCCCCACAACTTCCGTCGAATTCCGGCTCCCGGGAAAACTAAGTGGCGGCATTGGATCTATCAAGAGGGGCGGATCGGATTTATGAAGAAGGTCGCCATTCTGTTTTTGATCGGCGCGGCCTATGTGGGCGGCTACGGCTATGGGCGCTGGTATGCCAAACCGGCCGCGGCCGCCACTGAGCGGAAGCCTCTCTACTGGGTGGACGCCATGCATCCCTGGTACAAGTCCGACAAGCCGGGGACGGCGCCGGATTGCGGCATGAAGCTGGTTCCGGTGTACACGGCCCCGGAAGAGAAGCCGGGCACCCTGCACATCCCGCCGGAGAAGCAGCAGCTCATGGGCGTGGAATACGGCGCCGCGGAGTATGAATCCGCCACCGGCTCCATACGCGCGGCGGCGCGGGTGACGCTGGACGAGACCAAAATCGCCAAGGTGCAGACCAAGCTGGAGGGCTGGATCGAGAAGGTTGCCGTCAACTTCACCGGCAAGCTGATCCAGAAGGGCGATCCGCTGTTGACCATCTACAGCCCGGAGGCGCTGGCCACTCAGCAGGAATACCTGCTGGCGGCGAAGGCTGAGCGCCTGATGCAGGACAACCCCGTGCACGAGATGCTGGGCAGCACGGAAAACCTGGTGGCTGCGGCCAGGAAACGCCTCGAACTCTGGGACATCAGCGACGCGCAGATCGACGAAATATCGCGAACCGGGCAACCGCTCAAGAACCTGACGCTCTATTCGCCGATATCCGGTTTCGTGATGGAGCGCAACGCGTTTCCCAGCCAGCGCGTGACGCCGGAGACCGTCCTCTACACGGTGGCCGACCTCTCGACGGTGTGGGTGATCGCCGACGTGTTCGAGTACGAAGCCGTCAACATACGGCTGAACCAACCGGCCACGCTGACGCTGGCCTACCTGCCGGGGCGCGCGTTCCACGGGCGAGTGAGTTACATCCTGCCGCAGGTGGACCCCACTACGCGCACGCTCAAGGTGCGGATCGAAGTTGAGAACCCGGGTTACGCGCTGAAGCCCGATATGTACGGCGAGGTGGAATTCCAGACGGGCGGCGGGCGCAAGCTGGTGGTTCCGGAATCGGCGGTGCTGAATTCGGGCGACCACCAAACGGTGTTCGTGGACGGCGGCAACGGCTACTTCGAGGCGCGCGCGGTGAAGATCGGCGAGCAAATGGACGGCCGCATCGAGATCCTGAGCGGGCTGAAAGCCGGAGAACGGATCGTCATCTCGGGCAATTTCCTGATGGATTCGGAGAGCCGCCTGAAATGATCAACCGCATCATTGAACTCTCGGCGCGCCACCGCTTCGTCGTGTTCCTCTTCACGACGGCGGCGGTGATGGCGGGGTGGTGGGCTCTGCGCAGCATCCCGCTGGACGCCATCCCCGACCTCAGCGACACGCAGGTAATCATCTACTCGCGCTGGGACCGCAGCCCCGACATCATGGAGGACCAGGTCACCTATCCGATTGTGAGCGCCATGCTGGGCGCCCCCAAAGTGAAGGACGTGCGCGGTTTTTCGGACTTCGGCTACTCTTACGTGTACATCATCTTCGAGGACGGCACGGACCTCTACTGGGCGCGCTCGCGCACGCTCGAGTACCTCTCGAAGATCCTGCCGCGGCTGCCGCAGGGCGTCAACACCGAGCTTGGCCCGGACGCCACCGGCGTGGGCTGGGTGTTTCAATACGCGCTGGTGGATAGCGGGGGGCACGACCTGGCGCAGTTGCGTTCCGTCGAGGATTGGTACCTGCGGTATCACTTGCAGTCTGTGCCGGGTGTGGCGGAAGTGGCGCCGCTGGGCGGCTTCGTGCGGCAGTACCAGGTCAACGTGGATCCCAACCGGCTGGCGGCGTACGGCGTGCCGATCTCGAAAGTAGTGGCGGCGGTGAGAGGGGGAAACAACGACGTGGGCGGGCGGCTGGTGGAGTTCACGGGCCGCGAATACATGGTGCGCGGGCGGGGATACGCACGCTCCACGGCGGACATTGCGAACATCTCGCTGGCGGTCAGCCCATCGGGAGTGCCCGTCCTGGTGCGCGACGTGGGAACAGTGACGCTCGGCCCCGACATGCGGCGCGGCGTCGCCGATCTCAATGGCACCGGCGAAGTGGTCGCGGGAATCGTCATCATGCGGCAGGGCGAGAACGCGCTGGCGGTGATCGACCGCGTGAAGGCCAAGCTGAAGGAGATCGAGCCGGGGCTGCCGCCGGGAGTGAAGCTGGTCACGGCGTATGACCGCTCGGAGCTGATCCTGGCCTCGATCGACAACCTAAAACACACGCTCATCGAGGAGCTGGCAGTGGTGGCGATCGTGATCCTGATATTCCTGTGGCACATTCCCAGCGCCATCATCCCGATTCTGACGATTCCCATCGCGGTGGTGATTTCGTTCGTGCCCATGCGGCTGATGGGGATGAGCTCGAACATCATGTCGCTGGGCGGGATCGCCATCGCGGTGGGCGCCATGGTGGATGCCGGCATCGTGGTGGTGGAACAGACCCACAAGAAGCTGGAAGGGGCGCATCCGGGCTGGACGGCGGGCGATTACCAGCGGGCAATTGTCGACGCGGTAAAGGAAGTGGGCGGGCCGAGCTTCTTCGCGCTGCTGGTGATCGCGGTTTCATTTCTGCCGGTGCTGACGCTGGAGGCGCAGGAGGGCCGCCTGTTCAAGCCGCTGGCTTATACCAAAACTTTCGCCATGATTGTGGCGGCGGTGCTGGCTCTCACGCTCGACCCGGCCATGCGGCTGCTCTTTTTCCGCAAGGGGAAGTTTCGGGTGCGGGGTGCCCTCTGGGCCCGGTGGCTGGCGCGGCTGGTCAACGGGGTGCTGGTGGGCACAATCCATTCCGAGGAGAAGCACCCCATCAGCCGCGTGCTGATGCGCGTGTATGAGCCGGTGGTTCGCGCGACCCTGCGCTGGAAGTGGCTCATCATTGCGGGCGCGCTGGCGCTGGTGGCGGTGACCGTCCCGGTGTTCCAGAAGCTCGGCTCGGAGTTCATGCCGCCGCTCGACGAAGGTTCGCTGCTGTTCATGCCCACCACGCTGCCCGGCATCTCAGTGGCGGAAGCGCAGAGGCTGATGCAAGTGCAAGACCGAATTCTAATGCGGTTTCCGGAAGTGGAGCGCGTGCTGGGCAAAGCCGGCCGCGCGGAAACATCCACCGACCCGGCGCCGTACTCCATGATGGAAACGGTGATCTCGCTGAAGCCGAAATCCCAGTGGCGCCACATTTCCACCGACCAGCTCGTCACCGAAATGAACGATGCGCTGCGCATCCCCGGCGTCTCGAACGCCTGGACCATGCCCATCAGGAACCGCATCGACATGCTGACCACGGGCGTGCGCACACCGGTGGGGATCAAAGTCTACGGCCCGGACCTGGCGGGCATCGAGCGTCTGGGGAAGGAGATCGAGCGGGTGCTGCCGCAAGTGGCCGGCACGCGCAGCGTGTTCGCCGAACGCGTGGGCGGAGGCTACTTTCTGGACTTCGATCTCAAGCGCGACCAACTGGCGCGCTATGGCCTGAGCGTGGACGACGCGGAAATGGTGGTCACCAATGCCATCGGCGGGGAGAACGTGAGCACCACGGTGGAGGGTCGGGAGCGCTACCCCATCAACGTGCGCTACTACCGCGATTCCCGCAGCTCGCTCACGAGCCTGGGGCGCGCGTTGGTGCCCGCCCTGGATGGCAAGATGCAGATCCCGCTGGCGCAGATCGCGACCCTCAAGCTGGTCACGGGGCCGGCCATGCTGCGCAATGAAAACGGCATGTTGAACGGCTATGTGTATGTGGACGTGGCGGGGCGCGACATTGGCGGTTACGTCGCGGAGGCCAAACGCGTGGTGAGTGAGAAGGTGCAGCTTCCGCCGGGATACACGGTGGCGTGGAGCGGGCAGTACGAAGCCATGGAGCGCGTGCGCGAGCGGCTGAAGGTTGTTCTGCCGCTGACGCTGTTTCTGATTTTCCTGCTGCTGTATCTGAACACCAAGTCCACGGCGAAGACCATCCTGATCCTGCTGGCCGTGCCCTTCTCGGCGGTGGGCGCCATCTGGCTGCTGTACCTGCTGGGCTACAACATGAGCATCGGGGTGTGGGTGGGCCTGATCGCGTTGATGGGCGTGGATGCGGAGACCGGCGTGTTCATGCTGCTATACCTCGACCTGGCCTACGAGGAACGGCGTCTGGCGGGGCACATGCGCGGCCTGGCGGATCTGCGGGAAGCCATTGTTCACGGTGCGGTGAAACGCATCCAGCCGAAGTTCATGACGGTGGCGACGATGTTCGCGGGACTGGCGCCGATCATGTGGTCCACGGGGGCGGGGGCGGACGTGATGAAGCGCATCGCGGCGCCCATGATCGGCGGAATCTTCACTTCTTTCATTCTGGAGCTGGTGGTTTACCCGGCAATCTATGAGGTCTGGAAATGGCATTCTGTAAAACGGCAAGTTGCCTGATTTTGGCGGCGGCACTGGCGTCGGCGACACAGTTCACGGTGCGGCACGAGCATCTGCGCGGAGGCTGCACCGGCGCGATGACGGTGGATGAGAACGGCGTTCGGTTCACGGGCGCCAAAAAGCACACCTGGAGTTGGAAGTACGAGGACATTCAGCAACTAAGGCTGTCGCCCGAAAGGATCTATATACTGACTTATAAGGACAGCAAACTGCGGCTGGGTGAAGACCGTGAATACAATTTCACTGGAAAGGTGCCCGCCGAGGAACTGTACGCACTCTTGAGGGATCGAATGGACCAACGCTTCGTAGCCGCGGTAGGGCAGGCCATTGGCCTGCCAACCTGGTCGGTGTCCGTCAAGCACCTGCGGCCCATCATCGGCTCCGAGGGCACGCTAAACTTCGGCGCGGAGGCCATCGTGTACTCGACCCCCGCCAAGACCGAGTCGCGCACGTGGCGCTACTCGGACATCGAAAGCGTCGCTAGCTCCGGTCCATTTCAGTTGACCATCACGACTTTGGAAAAAGGTTTCAACTTTCAGTTAAAGCAACCAATCACGGAAGCCAGGTACAACCAACTGTGGCTTCAAATCGAAAAAAAGAACGGGAGAATTCAATGAAGAGGCAGATTGCAATCGCGATAGCGGCGGCGGCCCTGATGTTCGCGGCGCCGGCCAAGCAGACGTTCACCGGTGTCATCACCGACAGCATGTGCTTTAACGCCGATCACAAGGCCATGAACATGGGCGCGGACGCCGTGTGCGTCGCCGCATGTGTGAAGGCGGGCGCGAAGTACGTCTTGTACGACGGCAAGGAGGCCTACGCGCTCAGCGACCAGAAGACCCCGGAGAAGTTCGCCGCCAAGAAGGTGACGGTGACGGGCACGCTGGACGCGAAGACCAAGACGATACAGGTGGATTCGATGGTCGCAGCGGCGAAGTAAGAGGCTAGCTGGCCACCCGTGGTTCCAGGTCTCCGCTCAGATACTCGAAGATCTCCTGCTCGCGTTGCTGGACTTCGAGCAGGACCGGCTCCGCCATGCGAGCGTAGTCCTGCCGCGAATGGACCTTGCGCGCCTCCAAGAGGATTTTCCGCAAATTGGCGATGCATTGCTGCGCGAGCAGCATTTGGTCGTCGGTTTGAATCACGGTAGCTCCAGTTCCACAATACCGCGTTTTCGAAAGCTTCTGGAAGTCTGATAGGTGTCCAGCCAAAGATCGAGCAATTCGCGCCCGATGGAAGCTCGCGCCCAGAAGACATCGGATTGGAACAGCAACTTTGCCCGAACGGAATCGAAAACGGCCTGCGCCGGGGCCGCGACCTCATCGACTTCAAAGTCTTCGTCCATGATCAGGAGAATATCGAGATCTCTAGGAGCCGGTTTCACGGTGACAAAGCTGCCCCAAATGAAGACCCGGCGCAGTTTGCCGTTTGCCGCGGCAAGTTCCAGGAGAGCTCGGAGGCAGCCTGACAGCCATACCCGCCGAAGTGACGAACCGCAGAACCGAGCCTGGAACTCTTGCCAACCCGCGGTGTGCACTCCAGGAGGCAGTTCGCCTTCGACGGTGAAGTCGGGCAGCATGAGACCACAATGCAAATGGAACAGATACTGCTTGTCGGATTTGACGACAAGACACGTCCATGTTGCCAAAAGAAAATGCTCGTGCTGGATGACGCGAGGGAGATGCTCCGTCTGTCTCCGAGTTGTCGAGATGGCGGTCGGCGGTACCACAGCGGCGGCGGCCCTGATGTTCGCGGCGCCGGCCAAGCAGACGTTCACCGGTGTCATCACCGACGACATGTGCGCCAACGCCGATCACAAGGCCATGAACATGGGCGCGGACGCCGTGTGCGTCGCCGCATGTGTGAAGGCGGGCGCGAAGTACGTCTTGTACGACGGCAAGGAGGCCTACGCGCTCAGCGACCAGAAGACCCCGGAGAAGTTCGCCGGCAAGAAGGTGACGGTGACGGGCACGCTGGACGCGAAGACCAAGACGATACAGGTGGATTCGATGGTCGCCGCGGCGAAGTAAGTGGGGCGCTTGCAATTTTGCATTTGAAATGCAAAATTGCAGGCGGCAGCCCGGCTGGGCATAATGGGCTTGTGGCGGAACCCAACGAGACCCCCGCCGAGTTCTACTGCCCCGCCTGCGCCCAACCGGTCGCGGACCCGCTGGTTTGCGGCGATTGCCATGCGCTGATTTGCCGTCAGTGCGGCACGCCGCTGGAGCGGATCGATGAGTTGGGGATCGGGTGAGTCAGCCGGCGATGACATAATCCACGAGCCCGGCATCTCGATTGCCGAACTCGTTCGTCTATGGGGCGGGCGGCGGAGCTTCAGCGGGGGGCTTGGGCGCCGCAGTCTCCCGCTTCGGGCCAAGGCCCAGCGCGATCAGCGACAAGGAATTGATCTTGCCGGTGGAATCGAGGTTCTGGCCGGCCTGGAACTTCTTCAGCGCGTCCACCGACGCCTGGTTCCAGGCGCCGTTGGCATCCTCGGGTTTCAGGTAGCCCTTGGCGGCCAGCGCGTCCTGGATTTCCTTGTACCGCTGGGGCGTCGGCGCCAGTTGCCGGTTGCGCCACGTGACGCGCTTGCCGGGCGGCCCCTTCTTCCCGCGACGCGCCGCGGTGGTTCTGGGGCCGGTTTTCGCGGCGGCGGGGCGCGAGGCCGTGGTTCTGGAGGCCGTCGCACCCTTCGAGACGCCGGTTTTCGAAGGGGCCGATTTCTTTTTCTTTGCCGCCGATGCCGGCGACTTCGTCACGGTCTTCTTGGGAGACGTCGCCGTCTTCTTCGCCGGGGTTGCGACGTCGGCGCTCCAACCGAGCGCCACCAGCGCGGCAATCGCAGCCCAGCACAGAATGGTCCGCATGCTTGTAGTTCAGTTTAGCGCGGCGCACTGGCGCGCCGCGGCCTTGCTTCACAGTTCAGCGAGCGGTCGGGAGAGTGCCGGCCGCAAACGCAGGGACCCAATCTCCGTTGGGCCCGCGCGCTTTTCGCAGCACCCGGAACGTGACCGGATCGCCGGGCTTCAGCGTGTTGCGCACGCGCGTCACATCGTCGACGGTATTGATAGGCTGATGGTTGATGGAAGTCAGCACATCGCCCGCTTGCAGGCCGAGGTCCTCTTCGGCGAAGGAGTCGGGTTCCACCGAGTAGACCCGCACCCCGCCTTTTTCCTTGAGGCCCAAAGTCTCGCGCCGCTGGTCGGTGAGGTTCTCAAGCCGCATGCCCAGGCTCACCGCGGAGCCTTCGGCCTTACTGGATTCCTCGCCGTTCCCCGAGCCGAACTGCTCCGGGAAGAGTTGGGCCAGATCGCCGACCACCACGCGGAAGTTCTGGCGCTTACGATCGCGCAACACCCCGATGTCGAGCGCGGTGCCCACCGGCGTCGTGGTCACCGTGTCGACCAGATCGGTGCCGTTGCGAACCGGCTTGCCGTTGAGCGACACGATGATGTCTTCTGCCTTGATGCCGGCCTTGTCCGAGGCGCCGCCCGCTGTCACTTCCTCGACGAACACGCCTTCGGTGACGCCCGCTTCCTTCAGCAGGGCGCGGGCCTTATCGGTGTCGGACGGCACAAACTTGACGCCGATTCCGCCACGCGTCACCTTGCCGTTCTTGATGATCTGGTTATAAACCATCGCCGCCGTGTTCATGGGCATGGCGAAGCCGACGCCCTGGTAGCCGCGCGACAGGGAATTGGTGGCGATGGCCGTGTTGATGCCGATGACTTCGCCGCGGATATTGAGCAGCGGTCCGCCGCTGTTGCCGGGGTTAATGGCGGCATCGGTCTGCAGGAAGTGCTGGAACTGCGATTCCGGATCGACATCGCGCTCCTTGGCGCTGATGATGCCCGCGGTCACCGTGGCCTGGAGGCCGAATGGCGAGCCGATGGCGACGGCCCAGTCGCCCACCTGCACGGCATCGGAATTGCCGATTTTGGCGACCACCAGGTTCGTCTTGCCTTCCACGCGGATCACGGCGAGGTCGGTGGGCGCATCCACGCCCACCACCTTGGCGTCGTACTGGGTGGGATCGCCGGTGAACTTTACCTGGATGCGGTCGGCTTTGTCGACCACGTGATTGTTGGTCAGGATGTAGCCGGCCTGGTCCACCACCACGCCGGAGCCCAGCGCAGTGGCTCGCCGTTGGGGCATGTCGGGGGCCCCGTTACCGAACGGAGTACCGCCGAAGAAACGTTGGAAAAAGTCATCCATCCCGCCGTTGTCACCCTGGTCCTGGTCGTCCGGGGGCAGGACCTGGCGCTTCCCGCTGCGAGGCGTCGACCGCACGGGAGCCTTCGGCAGGTAGGTGGTCGAAATATTGACCACGGAAGGCTCCACCTGTTTGGCAATCTGGGTGAACGCGTTGGACAGTTCCACGGGGTTGGGGATGACCAGCGGCGTCGCTCCAGGCGCAACCTGGCTATCCTTGGCTGCCTTTACACCCGAGTTAATCAGGGTGCCGATCACGATTCCGATCGACAGCGTGAACAGCACCAACGTGAACGAAAGAAATTTCTGCGTGCGCAATTTGTCGAAGATACTCATGGACCTTCTTGTCTCCTGCGTGTAATCGCTACCTTGGTGGATGCAGCCGCGGATTCAAGGGTTTCAGCTCCACCAGCACAACCCCACTCAGGATGAGAGCGGCACCCGCGGCAGCGCGTCCCGAAAGGCCCTCACCCACCATGCAATACGACGTAATCCAGGCGAAAACCGGCTCCAGCATGTAAATCAGCCCAGTCCGTGTCGAGGTGGTGTACTGCTGTGCCCACGCCTGAATCGTAAAAGCCAGAGCAGTAGCTAATAGCCCTGTAACCAGTATCGCGCAGATCACCGCGGGCCGCCAGCGCACGTGGGGCGTCTCGGCCCACCAGAACAACGACAGAGCCAGCACCGCGGCGGCGCCCACCTGCGCGATGGACAACAGTTGAAAGCGCATGTTCTCGGAGAAGTGGCCCAGCGTCACGATGTGCGCGGCGAACCCGATGGCGCAGCAAAACGTCAGCAGGTCGCCCCGACTGACGGAACCGGCGGCGCCGGCACCTTCCAGCGTCATCAGGCCCAGACCGGCCGTAGCCACCAGCACCCCAGCCACCTCGGAAACCTGGGGCCTGTTCCGATAGACGAGCGCCGCGAGCAAAGGTACCATCACCGACGTCAAGCCCGTGATGAAGGCCGACCTGGGCGCCGTGGTGAGCTGCAACCCCAGTGTTTGGAACAGATAGCCGGAGAAGAGAAAGATGCCCGAGAGCGCCCCCGCCGCCACTGCCTTCCCCGTGAAGGGAACCCTGCGGGGTCCGCGAAACAAAGCCAGGAGCGCCCCGGTGGCCAGGGAGAATCGCAGCGCCAAAAACAGCAGGGGCGAAACGTCGAGCAGCGCCGCTTTCACCAGGACAAACGTGGCTCCCCAGACCACGGTGTTGAGGAGCAGCGCCGCTTCCGCCCGGCGGCGGTTCACCCGGAATTCGTGACGGGTTTGCACTTCCCGCTCCCACCAGGTCCGGGATCGCGCATCAGCAGCAGCAGGGTCAGGAAGATGCGCTTGAGGCCCAGGTCGCGCCCTTCCGGCCGGAACCATTCCTGGTTGGTGTGAACGCCTCCGCCCATTCCCCCTCCGCCGATGGCGATGGCCGGGATTCCCAGCGACATGGGAATATTCGCGTCGGTGGACGAGCAATCCAGATGGGAGCGGATGCCGAGGTGCGCGTCCACCGCCCGCACGTACCGGAGAATCGGGGCGTCTTCGGGGAGGGCCGCCGCCGGCCGCGACCCGATCTCCTTCAGCTTGCCGGCCACCTTGCCGCCAGTGGCGCGCTGGTTCTCGACATCGCGGGCGCGGTCCACGGCGCCGCCCAGCAGGTCCACGAGCTGGTCCATTTTCTGGTTGGTTTCGGAGCGGATGTCCACCTTCGCGCGCGCCATTTGGGGGATCGCGTTGACGCTCGAGCCGCCCTCGATCAGGCCCACATTGACAGCCGACTTGGGAACGCCGTCGAGGCGCGTTTCGGCGAACAGCGACACCGCGCGGCATAACGCGTGCAGCGGATTGCCGACACCGTAATCGCTCCAGCTATGGCCGCCCGGACCGGTGAACGCGATCTCGAAGCGGCGGCTCCCCAGCGCGCGGCTGGTGATGTAATCGGTGTTGGCGCCATCGAGCACCAGGAAGGCCTGAATCTTGCGGGCCAGCGACTGCTTTGTGAGGTGCCGCATTCCCAGCAGATTGCCTTCACCTTCTTCGCCGACGTTGGCCACCAGCAGCAGGTTGGCCGAAAGATCCGGGGGTGCGTGGCAGTTCTTCCAGGCGCGCGCCAGCGCCAGCAGGGCGGCCAGGCCGGCGCCATTATCGGAGACGCCCGGGCCGAGGAATCGGCCATCGGCTTCCACCGTGATATCGTCCTTGTTGCGAGGGGCGATCACGGTGTCCAGATGCGCGGTGAGAGCGACATACGGGCCGGCGCCCTGAGCTGCGATCACGTTGCCGGCGCGGTCGATGGAGGCATCCCATCCCAAAGCGCGGAAACGTTCCAGGAACCACGCGGCGCGCTCCTGTTCGAGAAACGTGGGCGCGGGGACGCGGCAAAGCTGCAAGTGCATCTCATTGATCCACTGCTTCTCGCGCGTGAACCATTGCAGGCACTCGCGCACCTCGCGCTCGCCGGCCAGCCCGCCGATGTCGATGCCCGTTGCCCCGTTGCCAGCCAT